>Ga0209341_10000223_pt1 | contig 57589 bp, 43 predicted proteins | sample RifCSP13_2_FD_184020 | JGI IMG/M metagenome (GOLD analysis project Ga0209341, IMG submission 184020) | Soil microbial communities from Rifle, Colorado - Rifle CSP2_sed 13_2 (SPAdes) (version 2) | ecosystem: Environmental > Terrestrial > Deep subsurface > Rock core/Sediment | place: Rifle...
TCGAAGATCGGCTGAGCTCGGATGAACGTTGGGATGCAGTCTTATACGTCTGGCGGCTTTCAACCTCCGCCGAGGTCCTCGCCACAGGCCAGAACATCTACAACCAGAACTGCGCCGTCTGCCACGTATCGGATGGGTCGGGTGAGGTGCTCGGCTCGGCCGACTTCACCAATCTGCGTGAGATGGACGGCCTCGCCCCGCGTGACCTGTATCTGACCGTGACTCAAGGTCGAGGCTCGATGCCGGCGTGGCAATCACGCCTGAACCAGGATGAGCGTTGGGCCGTTATCGACTTCCTGCGGACCTTCACCTATGACCCTACGCTGCCCGGCGAAGTCGCCCGACCCCCAACAATGGAGCCCCACGCCACCCTCCCGGGGACAGCCTGCGCCCAGGACCTGGCCAACCCCTTCGCTTGGGATGACCAGGCCGCGATCCAGGCGGGTCGGGAACTGTTCGGTGCCCAGTGCGCGCTCTGTCACGGCTCCGATGCCAGCGGCGGCCTGCCCCTAACGCCCGACTTCACCTCCGCCGAGGCCAACGAGGAGCTGCTCGCCGACCCGGGCGGCCACTTCTGCGTGCTGACCGAGGGCGAAGGAGCCATGCCCGCCTTCGCGAATTCGCTTTCGGTGGAGGAGCGATGGCAGATTCTCACCTACCTCGGCTCACTCGCCCCATAGTCCTGCGCGGGAAACCTTGTCTCGATTCCGTGGGAGGTCGCCGGAGCGTTGGAAGGTGAGGCAACTGAACAACGACCGCTCATGCCAAACCGCGGATCAACCACTTTGGACCGATCAATCCACCAACACGCGCAGTGGGTCTGACACTTAGCGGTGTAAGAGTGTCACGGCTGAGACTACAGAGGCGCCGTCGGCGAGGATGCCGCACACGGCGAAGAGCTCTTCAGTAGCGTGTGCACCACCTGCCACGGAGCCGATGGCCGTCTGCTCAATTTTGGTGATGCGACCGAACCCGAATACGTCGGCACGATCGCTGGCGACAACACATGGGAGTTCATCCACAAAGTGCGCCTCGGTCAACCCGGCACACCGATGCCGGCGGCCATAGATAGCGGATGGAGCCTCGAGGACGTGATCGACCTGCTGACTTTCGCACAGACCCTGTCAGCGGGCGCACCCTGAAACGCCATAGGACATATCATGTTTCCGCTGGCCCTGGCCACCGCGGAGAGAAGGAGGTGGTCCCTAAAACTCTGTTCCAGGCTTCTGCAACGTGGGCCGTCCTGCGGCTCACGCCTCCTCTCATAGGAAGGCGTGAGCCACAAACGTTCATCCGCTGGTGCAAACATGCTGGGGGACTTTCTCACCCCTTAGGCTGGGGATGAGCAGTTTGGAAGTTACCTTCCATACGCGCGACTGAACCGCCGAGGCGTGCGGAGAGGCCTCGGCGGGCAACTGCTTTCTCCCCGGTTGACCTCCCAGGCTCCTAACCCCTCCCTCGATGAGCCGCCTCAATCCCTATTGCACCTTCAACTCGATGGTTGGCCGTCCCCGCAGACATCTGGCTGGGGAGTGATCCGTGGGATTTGACGCAGGCCCCTGGGTTCCCCGGCCCGCGTTCCCCTTTCGGGTAGCTGCCCTGGTGGCGTGATATCATATCGAGGCCATTGGTGACAAGCGTCACTTGGCCTCATGGGGTAATCACCCTACACTTCGCCTGAACTCGTGGGGTGTTCCGCCCACCCAATCGGGTAGCGGTGCGAGGGGACTCCCCTCTAGATAGTCGCCGAGAACATCACGCTGCGGATTAGGAAAGCCGGGAACCGGTGGCGGCCGGTTGCCTGTGCTTTGCGGCCAAGATGGTGTGGACTGCATTGCCCGGCGGCACCGGCGGCGCATCTGGGGCCGGATCGACAGGGTCTGAGGGAAGACTATTCGGGAGTGTAAGGTAGCCGATGCTCATGAAACATGCGTTTGCGCCGCCGGGCAGAGTGAGGCGATGAAGAACCATCCCTTGCAGGGAAAGCTTGCTGCAGCTGTCGGCGCAGCTTTGCTCGTAGCGGCTGCACTGTTTTTCATCTCCCCGCTGGGAGCTGCGGCTGACGGAAAGCCCCTTGCCCCCCCATCGTCGCAGGTTGCGGCGGAGATGATGACGCGTGCGCAGACATCGAGCCTCACCAAACTCTCCCCGCCCGACCAGGGCATCGACAACGAGACGTGCCTTGCCTGCCACGCCACCCTCGGGTTGACGACAGAGCTGCCTTCCGGCGAGTTGCTCTACCTGAGCCTCGACCGGGCAACCTACAACGACTCGGTCCACGGTAAGGTGGGGTATGCTTGCGTCCAATGTCATACGGACATAACCGGCTTCCCCCATCCGGAGGTGACGGCCCAGACACGGCGAGAGTTCACCCTGGAGAAGTACACCGCCTGCGCCGCCTGCCACCAGGACAAGTACCAGGCGACGCTCGACAGCGTGCATCAGAAGGCACTGGCTGCGGGAAACACGAATGCCGCTGTTTGCACCGACTGCCACGGAGCCCACGACGTGCAACCGCCGGACCAGCCCCGTACCCGCATCCCCCGAACCTGCGAGCGCTGCCACTCCCAGATCTATGACCTCTATAAGGAAAGCGTTCACGGCGCAGCGCTCATCGGGGAAGGCAACCCGGATGTCCCGACATGCATCGACTGCCACGGAGTGCACGCTGTCGAGGGCCCCTCGAACAGCCCCTTCCGCCTGTTCTCGCCCCAGATCTGCGCACAATGTCACGCCGACAGGGAAATGATGGCGAAGTACGGGATCAGCACCGACGTCTTCGACACCTATCTATCGGACTTCCACGGAACAACGGTGGTCATCTTCGAGGCCATTGCACCGGACCAGGAGACCAACAAACCCGTCTGTATCGACTGCCATGGTGTGCATGACATCCTTCCCCCGGATAACCCCAACAGCACGGTGATGCAGGCCAACCTGCTCACCACCTGCCAGAAATGTCATCCGGATGCCACCACGAATTTCCCCACCGCCTGGCTGAGCCACTACGAGCCGAGCCCCCAGCACTTCGCCCTGGTCTACTACGTCCGGTTGTTCTACCGGATCTTGATACCCGGCCTCATCGGGGGGATGCTCTTCTTCGTTGTGGTCGATGGGGTGCGTCGGTTGCGGAACAGGCAATCTAGAAGGAAGGAGCGCGGCGATGCGTGATACCCGAAAATACCTTCGCTTTCCGCTCTCCTACCGGATCGAGCATTGGCTCCTGGTGGCCACCTTCACGACGCTGGCCATCACGGGGCTGGTGCAGAAGTTCGCCGCGTCAGGCGCCTCTCAGGTGATCCTGCGCCTACTGGGTGGGGTCGAGACCACACGCGTGATTCATCATACGGCGGCGGCCATCCTCATGCTCGAAGTCGTCTATCACGTGGGTGCTCTTGGATTCCGGGTTTTCGTGCGCCGCACTCATTTGACGATGCTGCCCTCGAGTTCCGACGTGCGCATGGCCGTCCAGGCATTGCTCTACAACCTCGGCTTCAGCAAGGTCAGGCCCCAGCAGGATCGCTTCTCATTCGAAGAGAAGGCCGAATACTGGGCCGTCGTCTGGGGCACGCTGGTCATGGCGATCACCGGCTTCATGATGTGGAACCCGATCGCCACCACCCGCTTCCTCCCGGGCGAGTTCGTGCCCGCCGCCAAGTCGGCCCACGGGGCGGAGGCCGTCCTGGCCGTTCTGGCCATCATCGTCTGGCACATCTACCACGTGCATGTCCGACAATTCAATAAGAGCATGTTCACCGGGGACCTGACCGAAAACGAGATGATCGAGGAGCACCCACTCGAGTTGGCCGACATCAAGGCCGGTGTCGCCGAACGCCCCGTCGAACCACTTGCCCTTTCCCGGCGCAAGCGCATCTTCTACCCGGTATATGGCGTATTGGCGGCGGCGATGCTCTTCGGCATCTACGCCTTTGTAACCCTGGAACAGACGGCCGTCACCACGCGGCCACCGGCTGAAGACGTGGTGATCTTCTCCCCCCTCACCCCGACACCGTTCCCGACCGCACTTCCCTCCGCCACGCCGCTGCCGATCATCGGCGTGGCCTGGGCTGACGGCATCGGGGCCCTTTTCCAATCCAAATGCATCGTCTGCCATGGAAGCCCATCCGGTCTCGGGGGTCTCAACCTGGCAAGCTATGCCGGGATCCAGACCGGCGGCGCCAGCGGGCCGGTGGTCGTCCCTGGAGATCCCGAAGCGAGCCTGCTCGTGGTCAAGCAGGCCGCAGGCAACCATCCCGGGCAGTTGAGCGGCGAAGAATTGGCGCTGGTGCGCCAGTGGATCGAGGCCGGCGCGCCGGAGAAGTGACCGCGCGCCGGATTCGGAGAGAACGCATGCAACGCTTGGGTAAGACGATCCGACGCTTCTTCTTCCCACCCGAAGGGTCGCCCGTGTGGATCCGTCTCCTGCCGTATGCCACCCTGGGGGTCTTGAGTCTGGCTGTCCTTGTCTCGGGCGCCTACGCCTGGGATTACACCAATTCACCGCAGTTTTGTGGCACGGTCTGCCACACTATGCCACCCGAGTACACCGCTTATCTGACCTCGCCTCATGCGCGGGTGGATTGCGTCGACTGCCACATCGGCCGGGGGTTCATCGCCACGCGCGTGACGCGCAAGGCCGGCGACATCAAGCACATCATTTCTCTGGCGTTCCGCTCTTACGAGTTCCCGATCCGGGCCACGGACCTGCGACCGGCACGCGAGACCTGCGAGCGATGTCATTCCCCCGAGAAGTTCTCCGACGACAGTTTGCGCCAGATCCTGCATTACTCCGATGCCCGTGACAACTCCGCCACGACCACTTACCTGGTGCTCAAGACCGGCGGTGGATCGAAACGCCAGGGGCTCGGGCGCGGCATTCACTGGCATATCGAGAACCAGGTCCTCTACCTCCCCCTGGATCCCGAAGAACAGTCGATCCCTTATGTGCGGGTCATCCAAGACAATGGCTCGGTGTCGGAATATGTCGACGTGGGTTCCGGCATCGACCCGGCCTCGATCGATTCCTCCGACCTGAAGGAGATGGACTGCATCACCTGTCACAACAGGATCACGCATTTGATCCTTCCGCCCGAGGAGACCGTCGACCAGCTCATCACTCGGAATGCGATCTCGGCCGAGATCCCCGACATCCGGGCCAAGTCGGTGGAGGTCTACGGCGCATCCTACAGTTCGACCGAAGAGGCCGTGTCCGGTATCGCCGGCTTGACGAACTACTACACTTCCTACTACCCCGAGTTCTACAACGCCAACCGCCAGGCCGTTGAAGAGGCCGTGAGCGCGTTGCAGACGGCCTATCAAAGCAGCTTCTTCCCGCACCAGAAGGCCAGTTGGGAGAGCCACCCCAACAATGTCGGTCACAAGAACTCGGCCGGCTGTTTCCGATGCCACGACGGGAAGCACCTGGACGCCTCCGGTCAGGCCGTCCGGCTGGAGTGCAATCTGTGCCACTCGATTCCGGTGGTGGCCAGCCAGAATGATCTGGTGAGCAACATCGAGATCAGTCGCGGCCCGGAACCTCAGTCCCACCTGAATTCGAACTGGATCAGTCTGCATCACGACGCGTTCGATCCGACCTGCTCGAACTGCCATACCACCGGCAATCCAGGCGGGACCGACAACAGCTCGTTCTGCTCCAACAGCGCGTGCCATGGAAGTGTCTGGGAATACGCCGGCTTCGACGCGCCGGGGCTGCGGCAGATCCTGGATGCCCAGCTTCCCCCGACCCCCACTCCCGCTCCGACGACCCCGGCCCAAGCTGCCCTGACCTACGATGGCGCCATCGGCCTGCTGTTTCAGACACGCTGCGGCGCGTGTCACGGAACCTCGGCCACTCAGGGTCTCAATTTGACGACGTACGCCAGCGCCATGGCTGGAAGCAAGAGCGGCCCGGTCATTGCCCCGGGCGATCCGGCGGCCAGTATCCTCATCCAGAAGCAGTCGGGGGCTGAGGCACACTTCGGCCAGTTCTCGCCGGAGGAACTCCAGCGCGTTGTCGAATGGATCGAGGCCGGGGCGCCGGAAGAGTGAGCCGTCGCACCGGCCGACGTTACGGCTTGGCCCGCGATCACTACCGCAATAAGCCTCGCCTTTGGAGGTGACGCTATCATGAGGGAAACCAAACGCTTCGATCGCCGCCAGTTCTTGGGGGCGCTCACATGGGGGATCGGCGCCCTCATCAGCGCCGGCCTCGGGATCCCCGCCGTGGCCTACGTCATCGGCCCGGCCCTTCAGCGCAAGGAAGCCCAGGACTGGATCCGCATCGGATCGACCACCAAAGTCGAACTCGGGACGCCGACGCTCTTCAAAGCCCGCGTCACCCGCAGGGCCGGCTGGATCGAGAACGAGGAAGAGCTCTCAGCCTACGTCCGAACAGACAACGGGCGCGATTTTATTGCCATGTCCAACATCTGCACCCACCTCGGATGCCGGGTGCGCTGGGTCAGCGGTGAGCAGAAGTTCTTCTGCCCCTGCCACAACGGCGTTTTCGACAAGGACGGGAACGTGCTGGCCGGTCCGCCGCCGCGTGCCCTCGACCGCTTCGAAATCAAGGTCGAGGACGAGCAGCTGTTCATCCTGGGAGGCTGAGGATGGCGGCCAGAGTCAGCGAATGGCTAGATGAGAGGCTGGGCTGGCGCAAGGTATGGGAAGCGATCTTCTTGCGCAAGGTGCCAAAGACCAATTGGTACTACACCCTGGGCAGCGCCGCCCTCTTCCTGGCGGTCAATCAGATCGTGACCGGGATCCTGCTTACCATCTACTACGTTCCGACCCCGGATCATGCCTACGACAGCGTGCAGTTCATTACCGGCCAAGTCCCGGCCGGATGGCTGATCCGCGGCTTGCACCACTGGGGTGCCAGCGCAATGGTCATTCTGGTGGGGTTACATATGCTGCGAGTGATCGTGCATGGGTCGTACAAATACCCGCGTGAAGTCACCTGGTTCACGGGTGTCTTTCTCCTGCTGGCCGTGATCGGTTTCGGCTTCACCGGCTATTTGCTCCCGTGGGATCAGAAAGCCTTCTGGGCCACAATCGTGGGCACGCGGATCGCCGCTGTGACGCCGTTGATCGGAGATTGGATCCTGCGCGTGATGCGCGGGGGCGATGAACTCTCGGCAGTGACGCTGGCCCGTTTCTTCGGGGTTCATGTCTGGGTCCTGCCTGCGGCATTACTCAGCCTGATCCTGGTGCACCTGTATCTCGTCATACGCATCGGGATCAGCGCGCTGCCGAAGCGGGGGGAGTGATCGATGAACGAACAAGAGCGACGGCAGTATCTGGAGGAGTACCACCAGGCCAAGGAGAAGGGGCCGTCCTTCTATCCCGAAGTCGTCGTCAAGGACGCCATCGTTGCCTTGCTGGTCTTCCTGGCCCTGGTAGCGTTGGCCTATATCCTGGGCGCGCCGCTTGAAGAACGGGCCAACCCCGCCGACACCTCTTATACCCCCAGGCCGGAATGGTACTTCCTCTTCCTGTTCCAGCTACTGAAGTACTTCCCCGGCAGGCTGGAAGTGATCGGCGTCTTCGTCATCCCCACCCTGATGATCGCCCTACTGCTGTTTCTGCCCTTCATCGACCGGTCTGCCAAGAGACACGCGCTGAGCCGGCCGATCATCACCGGCGGAACGGCCCTGGTTGTGGTTGCCGTCGGTCTGCTGTCGGTCCAGGCGGTCCGCGAAACGCCGCCTCCTGCCGACACAACCCTGGGCGATCCGACGGCGACGCTCTACGTGAGCAACTGTGCCGGCTGCCACGGCCCCTCGATCAGCGTGCCACCCAGTACGAACTTGCACGCCGTGATCGCCCAAGGGAAGCACGAAGGCATGCCCGCGTGGAGCGCCGATCTGACAAGCGACGAAATCGACGCCCTGGCGGGCTTCATCGTCTCGCCCGATGGGAGCCGTCTATTCACGGAGAATTGCGGCGAGTGTCATCAAGCCTCCGAGCTTGTCGCCAGTGATCCGCTCGAGTTGCGGGCAGCCCTTCAAAAAGGGGCCGATTATGCGCCGCACGCCGGTCTGCCAATCCCCCAATGGACTGAGGCGCTCAGCGCCGAAGAACGCACGGCTCTGCTCAACTTTCTCGTGGCACCCGACGGCCAGAGGTTGTTCGCTGTCAACTGTGCTGCGTGCCATGGCCGCTCCGTGTCCTTCTCCGGAGACGAGTCCACCTTGCGCCAAATCATCCAACAGGGAGGGCTGCATCTGGAAATGCCACCCTGGCGAGAGCGACTGACCTCGGACGAATTGGATACGCTGGCGAACTACGTCGTCGACCCATCCAGCGCACCGGAGGGGCAGGAGCTCTTCTCCCGCTTCTGTACGGAATGCCACGGCGACCGGGTTCCTGTCGTGGCCGACCCCGCGCAGGCACGCCAAGTCATTGCCAGCGGCGGTGGCCACGAAACAATGCCCGTATGGGGCGACATCCTGACGCCCGAGCAGCTTGATGCTCTGGTCAGCTACACCCTGGAGGCGTCGCGTGGCGCGCCCCTTGAGTTGGGCCAGGATCTATTCGCTCAGAACTGCAGCACCTGCCATGGCGACTTCGGCGAAGGCGGTCCCAACCCTTCTCGAACGGATGACATCATCGCCCCCATCAGCTCGGCTGAGTTTCTCAAGACACGCGACGACGCCACGTTGCGGGCGATCGTCTCCCAGGGACAGCCCAATTTCGGCATGTCGCCATTTGGAACGGCCCACGGCGGTCCACTTAGCGACGAGGAGATCGACGCGCTGGTGGCTTTCATCCGATCCTGGGAAGAAAAGCCCCCCGTCGAGTTTCCACCCGAAATCGCCAGCCGGCCGCTCTCAATCGAAGGCCCCGACATTTACGCCGAGGTCTGCGCTCAATGCCACGGTGACCGCGGCCAGGGCTTGATCGGCCCCTCACTGAGTGGCCCGGGGTTCCAGTCGGCGAACACGGACGATGAGATCTTCAATACGATCAATGTCGGCCACGCGGCAACGGCGATGATCGGTTGGGGTGAGATCCTGAGCGCCGACCAGATCCACCAGCTTGTGAGCTACATCCGGCAGTTGGGCGGCGGGCAAACTGGGCCAGGCCCCGGTGAGGTTTCGTTCAAGGACGATGTCCTCCCCATCCTGGAAGCAAAGTGTGGTGTCTGCCACGGCAGCCTGGGAGGCTGGGACGCCGCAAGCTATCAATCGGTGATGGAAAGCGGCGACAACGGACCGGTCGTCATAGCGGGTGATGGTGGAGGCAGTCTGCTCGGCCAGAAACTGCTCGGCACCCAGACCATCGGAGGGCTGATGCCGCCTGGAGGCGAGCTGCCACCAAGTGAGGTCCAAACGATCCTCGACTGGATCGCCGCCGGCGCTCCGGACAATTGAGGCTCACTGAAAAACGACACGATAGTCACGCAAATCCGGCCTGATCTGCCCATACCCACGCGCAAGTTGACGCCGATGGCATGAACCGAAGGTCATGAAGGCAGCGATCAGCTGACGGCGCGCGCACCGAAGCCCGCGGATGCCTGCCGTGTATTAAGCCGGCGTAGGGAGAAGTGGGCTCACTCGTCCGGGAGGTCCTACCTGCCTCCTGGCCGAAGAGCGTGGCATATCCAGATTTTGAAGCCAGAGAACCCCATGTGACAATGGACCGCGTTCGTTCCTCCTTCGCTAGGCTCCGGCGCAGCCTGCGTGCTCGGGTTGCGCTGGGGGTTGCGCTCCCGGTCTTACTCGCCCTGAGCTCACTCTCCCTGGCCTACTACTTGCGGGAGCGTGCTTTGCTCGAGGGCCAGCTGCGGATGACGGCGACCCAGCTCGGTCAGGTCCTCACCGGGAGCCTGCGCCGGGCCATGCTGGCCAACGACAGCCAGATGATCGCGGCCGTGTTGAAAGATGTCGGCGACATGCAGACGATTGACCGGGTGCGTATCGTCGACACCCAAGGCGTTGTCAGGATGGACAGTCAGTCGACTGAGCTTGGGCAGCAGAAGCTAACGGACCAGCCCGGCTGTTTGGAGTGTCACGCCGATCCTCCGGAATCCCGGCCACGGACCGCACTGCTCGCGACAGCCAGCGGGATCTTGCTCATCGCCACCCCGATCGACAATGAACCTGCCTGCTCGGGCTGCCATGCCGAATCCAACAGCCACCTCGGCGTCCTCCTGGCCGACGTGCCGCTACAAGCCCTCCAGCAGGATCTGATCTACGATCTCGAAACCGACCTGGCTACCTCGGTCGGGATCACCCTGCTCGTGACCATCGGCGTTTACCTGCTTGTGCACCAGTCTGTCGTGCGCAGAGTGGAAAGCTTCCGACCGCCGCTGGCCGCGTTCGCCGCCGGTGACCTCACCGCCCGCCTGCCACACCAGGGGCGCGATTCGGACGAGCTTGGTCAACTCGCCGGCGCCTTCAATCACATGGCCGATGACCTCGAACGCAATGCCCGTGAGCAAGCGGAGCGGACGAAGCTCCGCCAGCGGGCCATCATCGAGGAGCGCGATCGCATCGCACGCGAGCTTCATGACGGCATCGCCCAGCTTCTCGGGTTCGTCAACAACAAGGCGATGGCCGTCAGGCTCTTGCTCAAGAAACAACAGACTGCGGAGGCCGACCTGCAGTTGCAGCAGCTCGAGGAAGCCTCACGCGACTTGTTTACCGACGTTCGGGAGGCGATCCTGGGACTGAGGGCCACCGACAAGACCGGCGCAGGTCTTTCCAACGCCCTCCACGACTACACACTTCACTTCAGCCGGCTGAGCGGGATTGCGATTGAACTGTCCATCGGCCCGGGGGTTGAAGGAGCCGGGCTCAACGCCGAGGCCGAGCTGCAATTGCTGCGCATCATCCAGGAGGCTCTGACGAACGTCCGCAAGCACGCTGCCACCAGCCGAGCCGCGATAGTCCTTCAGGCACGTGAGGCGATCCTCGACCTGACCATCACGGATCATGGCGCCGGTTTCTGGCCCGCAGTGGTGGAAGCCGATCCTCCGCAGAGCTTTGGATTGAGCACGATGCGGGAACGGGCCGAATCGATCGGGGCGACCTTCGAACTCACCTCGGCCCCCGGGGAGGGCACGCGCATCTCCGTCCACACTCCGCTCGGGAGGAGATAAGGTCTTGCGCATACTGGTCGCAGATGACCACTCTCTGTTCCGCGATGGTGTGGTCAGCTTGCTCGAGGCCGCAGGCTTCGAGGTCGTGGGGCAGGTGGGAGACGGCCTGGCGGCCGTCGAGGCCGCGCTCGCCTTGAGGCCGGATCTGGTCCTGATGGATATCACCATGCCGAAGCTAAGCGGGCTCGAGGCACTCCGCCAATTAAGGGATGAGGCGCCCGAGGTCCAGGTGGTCATGCTTACCGTATCCGACCAGGACAGCGACCTTCTCGCATCGATCCGGTCCGGCGCAAAGGGTTACATTCACAAGAGCCTCAGCGCGCAGGAGTTCCTCGAGATGATCTCCGGGCTGGAGCGCGGCGAGGCCGCCATGAGCCGAAAAACGGCGGCGCGACTGATCGCGGGCCTGGGGAGTGAGCCGGCCCCGCGGCTCGACAAACAGCCCCGTCTCACCCCGCGCGAGATCGAACTCCTGGAACTGGTTGCGGATGGCCTATCTAACAAGGCCATCGCTCAAGCGCTTTCGGTGAGCGAGAACACGGTCAAGTACCACATCCGCAACATCCTCCAAAAGCTGGAGGCCCAAAACCGCACCGAGGCCGTCGCCCACGCCTTGCGAGCTGGGCTCTTCAAGACCGCCAGCTGAGACTCGCCTCCCTCCATCGAGGCTGCGCAATTCGGCGACCGGGTCTAAAATCCCACCCATATGGGTAGTATTGAACCCACCTGGGACTACTCGAAGGTGGCGCTCGAACAGGCCGCCGGTATGTTGCTAAATGTACTCATCTTGCGCTAATCTATCTGCAATCATGGTCCGCCTTGCGGTACCCGGGGGTGAGCGTGTCACGCCCACGCGTCGTCGTGCTTACGTCCCATTCGATGTTCTCGGAGGGTATCGCCAGCCGGCTGGGCCAACACCTGGATCGGATCGATCTTGAGCTTGTGGACAGCCGAGGCTCGGATTGTCTGGCGAAAATCCGCGAGGCAAAGCCAGCGGTGATCGTGTTAGAAGTGAATGATGAGAACGTCGAGCGGTTTTGCCCGCTTAGCGAAATCCTGGCGGCTACACCCGAGGTCAAGGTCATCCGGCTCGATCCGGACTTTGATCGGATCCACGTGGTCACCAGCGAGCTCAGGAGCGTGAACGAGCCGGCAGATCTGATAAGCATGCTTCTCCCGCCGGGTTAGGCGGACAGGGCAGGGCTCAACCGCCCCGACGGGGATCGGCCCGCGCCAGAAAGGAGGCTACGCCAAAGAAGAGAACTGGTCTTTGCGTGACAAGGTCCAATCGAGACCATCAGAGGAGAATGGCTCTATGAGAAGAAGACTGATCATACCTGGCTTGGCTCTCGTCGGCGCGGCGCTCGTGCTGACGGCCTGCGCGGGTGGAGCGGGCCCGGCAGGGGCGGCGGGCCCAGCGGGGCCGGCGGGACCTCAGGGTCCGGCGGGCCCGGCTGGGGCGGCGCCGGCCGCGGCCGATCTGTCCTGCACCGAGTGCCACAACGACACCACCCTGATCTTCTCCAAGGAAGCGCAGTTCAGAGAGACCTCCGTGCATGGCACGGGCGAGGCCTTCGAGAGAGGCGAGGAAGCCAGCTGCGCCGGCTGCCACGGCACGGAAGGCGCCAAGGCGCGCATCAACGCTGGTCTGCCCCCGCATGACGCGTCGGTTGTAGGCGTGTTGAACGTTTCGCCGTTCGACTGCCGTACCTGCCATAACATCCACACTACCTACACAAGGGCTGACTTCTCGTTGACAGGAGGCGCTCAGCCGGTAGTGTTGGAAAAGACCGGCGGGACCTTCGACGGCGGCTTGGGCAACCTGTGCGCCAATTGCCACCAGATCCGCAACGACCTGCCCGTGGCAGCGGGAGGCATCATCGACCTGGGCACGAATACGCGGTTCGGCACTCACTACGGTGTCGAAGCCCAGATGCTGCTCGGCGAAGGCGGACTGGGTGTGACCGGCAGCCCAAGCCCTCACTACTCAGCGGTCGAGAATACCTGCGTGACTTGCCACATGGGTGACGAAAGGAATCACACCTACCTGCCCGATGTGGCGCGCTGCCAGGCTTGCCATACGGATGCCGAGAATTTCGACATCAACGGCGTTCAGACCGAAATCGCGGCGATGCTCGAGGAACTGGAGCCCCTGCTCGTCGAGAGCGGGATCATGGCGGCGGACTACACCGACGCCGCCGGTAACCTCCAGCACGGCCGATCGGTCCCCGGCGTGTACCCGGAGGCGGTCGCAGCGGCGATGTGGAACTACAAGCTCGTGGTATACGATCAGAGCATGGGCGTGCACAACTCGGCCTACACCAAGGCGTTGCTGGAAGCAGCCTTGGCAGGGCTGGAGTAGTTCGAGTTCGACAAAGGCAGATAAGGCGAGGCTTGGAAAGGGCTCACCCGCGAGTTCAGGGCATACGAACAAAGCACCGGATTCGCAGGCACGAGCCGACCCTTGGGAAACTAATTCTGCCACGAAGAAGCCGGGCGCCATGTTGCGCCCGGCTTCTTCGTCAGGGCCTGCAGTCTCGACGCGGCGGCGGCGTGAGGTCGGCCTTCCCCCTTTTGCCTCCTGGGCCGCGAGGTGGATCGCGACTCAGTCGGCGGCCGAGGTTGCCAATTGAGGCAACCCGTGCGCCTCCGCCTGCACCTGGTGATCGACGACGTTCAGGTAGCGAGCCCCCAGGGTGAATGCCAAGAAGCCGTACGCGATCACACCCGCGCCGGCGAGAGTCTCGATCAGCGAAGGAACATAGTCGGTGTAGCGGGCGACGATCTCCTGAGGCAGGTAGGTTAACACGATGAGTTGGCCGGCCAGGTTCGTGTCCCAGCGGTAGGCCGCCACCCCACCGATGATCATAAGAAGTGCGATCATCCTGAGCACGGGCACTCTGCGCAGACTCGGCCGAAGCAACACGACCATCGGGACGAGGATGCCCAGGATGATCTCCCCGACCCAGAAGTTGAAGGACAGTGGGCCTTGTGTCAGCAGCCGCAGCCCTTCCGTCCGGCCCGGCGAATAGGTGTAGGTCATCGAGAGCATGTCCCAGAACCGCAGGTACAGATAGGCCATCAATACCCAGCCGATGAAGCCCGAGACCTTTTCCAACAGTGCATCGTTGATGTATACCCGCGTCGAAAGCCGACCGGCCAGCATCGATGCCAGGACGGTCAACGCCGGCCCGCCGGCCATCGCCGAGACGATGAACAGGACAGATAGGTCGGGGCGATACCAGATCGGTCTTGCCTTGAGCACGCCGTAGGCCGCCCCGAGCGACGATTGGTGCAGGAGAGACAATCCCAGCCCGGCGATCGCCAGATAGGGGGCGTAGTGGTGGATCCTCTGAAGTGTGGCCGCCACGCGCGGCCAACGATCCTCGAACCAGGCGGCGCTGCCGAGGATCGGGGCTGATTCCAGAGCCAGGACTGTCAGGTACAGCGTGACGCACATCGTGATTTCCCACAGAACGGAGTGGGGGTTCCAGAATACCATCGGGTGCCAGAAACGATCCGGCCGCCCGATATCGAGGAGCAGAGTCAGGACGGCCATCGAGTATCCGATCAGACCGATAAACGTCGCGGTCCGGGCGATGGGCTGGTAGCGCTTGAGATCGAGTAGATACACCGCGGCGCAGAGCAGGAACGCGCCGGCGCTCATGGCGATCGCTGACAGATCGATGGTAATCCACAGTCCCCACGGCACAAGGTCCGTCAGATTGGTCACCACCAAACCCCGGGTGAAGACCACGATCCCGGCGACGGCTCCGGCCAGCACGACCGCGGCCAGGACCGTCACCCAGACGTGGAACCTATTCAGCTTAACCACTCGGCCCCAAGCCCTCATCCCGCCACCTCCTCATTACGTGTCGGCAGGTAATAGACCCGCGGGCCAGTCCCCAGATCCTCACGCAGCCGGTAGGCTGGATACCGCTCGAGGAGTTGACTTGCTCCGGACTCAGGGTTGTTCAGGTCCCCGAAGACGCGGGCCTTGGTCGGGCAGGCCACCACGCAGGCCGGTGTCGCCTGCGAGTCCTTCCCGGGCTCCAATCCTAGCTCGAGCCCGCGATCGATCCGCTGGTAACAGAACGTGCACTTCTCAACCACGCCGCGCGGTCGCCGTTCGACCTCGGGCTCGCCCCATCTCGGCACCTCCGGGTTGGGCCCTTCGAAAGCCTCCCAGTTGAAGGCACGCGCTCCATACGGACAGGCGATTTCGCAGTAGCGGCAGCCGATACACCGATCGTAGTCCATCATCACGATGCCATCCGGTCGGTGATAGGTCGCCTGCACCGGGCAGACCTCGACACACGGCGCGTGCTCGCAGTGCATGCAGGGGCGTGGCAGGTAGACCGGTTCGCCGGCGTACTTCCCGGCCTCGATGACCCTGTTCCAGGAAATGTTGGGCGAGACATCATTTGTGGCCCGGCAGGCGAGGGTGCAGTAGCCGCAGCCTATGCACTTCGTCTGGTCGATCACCATGCCCCAGCGGTGCGGGCTTGATTCACCCGATTCGGAGGCCGAGGCCCGGCTCACCAGTCGCAGACCGACCGTCGCCGAGACGCCGGCGGCCAGTGCTTTGAGGAAGCTCCGCCTTCCGACAATCTCCTCACTCATCGTCGGCCTCTCTTTCGATTCCGTCGCCTTCCTGGCGCAGCCGCCGATACCAGCGCTCGAGCCATGGAGCCAGGATCATGCCGCTTGCCATCCCGATTAATCCCGACAGCGCCGCAAAACCGACCGGGCTGACAGGGCTGGGCTCCGGCTGCACCGAGAGGGTCTCAACCGAGGCCATGGCATCCGCAGGCTCCGGCGTCGGCTTGTCCGGGTGCACGGCGACGGGATCATGCATCTGGTATGCGTGGCAGGCGTTGCACGTCGTCAGCTTGACGTTGAAGCTGTGGTCGCGTACGGCATGCCCTTCGCCTTCTTCACCATCGAGAGTCGCCAGGTGACAGTCGGCGCAGCCCAACCCAACCTGGTTGTGCTGGGAATGGGCGAAATTGGAGGCCCGTTCACGATGGCAGGTTGCACACAGGGCCGAGCTATCGGCCTTCTTCAAGCTCGCTGCATGCGGATCATGGCAGCCGGTGCAGGCAAGGTCCGTTTCACGATGCTTGCTGGCCTGCCACTCGAACATCGTCTCGGTGTGGCAGCTACCGCATAGCTTCGCCGATCGCTCCGCGGGCATCGGGTCCTGAGGATGATTGGCCGGGACGGGGCTGTGACACGCCTCACACGTGATCCCTTCAGCCTTCCAGGTGTCGCTGACCGGGTCGTAACCGGTGGTGTGACACGCCAGGCACTCTCGTGGTTCACCCTGCTCTTCCCAGGCAGTCCGGAAGGTGGGATCGACCGTCGCGTTGCCATGGGCTCCATCCACCCAGGCTTCCTCGATCTCAGAGTGACAGACCTGGCAAGGGATATCGGGCGCGACCCCGGTCTGGGTCGAGTCGCCGGCGCCGGCCATGGCCGCGGTAAACAGTGCCACCGGCAGCGCCACCGCCAGTCCCACACCTATGCGAAAGATCCATTTGTTCATGCTACGCATCTCCTCGGAACCTGGGCCTTAAGCCGCGATCGGCGCCGGGACATCCCGGAACACGTGACACGTCAAACAAGGCTCAGGAAGCCGTCCGCCGGTCTCTCGGAACACTTGCCAGCATGGGACGTCCGCTCGACCGTACGCCAGGCAGCTCTCTCTTTCTTCAGCCGGGCAGTCGCGGATCTCCCAGCAACGGACCTGGTGCCCAGCCGCGCCCAGCGAGTGCGCTCGCTGCCGGAGTGTTTCGCCTTCGGCCTGCCAATGCGCATCCAGCCGCCGCAGCCCCCAGGCAGCGAGGGCGGTCAAACCGAGCGGGATCCCGAAGCGGACGACCAGGCCGGTCAGGACTGCGATGAGCGCCGTTAGTTCTTCCATTTCTCCACCTCACCCCGTTCGAAGCGCTCGGTTATGCTGTCGCTCGGCGATTGTTCCCAAGAGGAGCAAGAGACCAAGCGGCAGCATGATCCGCAAGATCGTTAGAGTTGAGATCACCAGTAGCCCTTCCATCGGAACCTCCTTTGCGCCGTCCTTCTCGTCCAGCATCAGCCTAGCTCGCGCCGCTCTCCAGGTAAATCCGAGAGCCGCCCGATCTTCTGGATAGGCATCCAACCCACGTTTCGGCTTCACGCGTGGGTTCTGGAACCCATCCAATCAGTGCTGGGTGCTCTTCCCGTGGGTAAAACGACCCAGGCCAAGCCTATTGTCGAGACTGCCTAACCTGCCCACCTGTGCCTGCGCCACCAGGGCGGTCAGTTGCAGGCAGGCCAGGGAGCGTAGTCGAAGGATGCATCCTGAATGGAGTTGAAGGACGCTGTGGGAGCTACCGAACGAATCCGAAGCGCGGCCGCCGCTAGCGAGACGGCAGCCAGCCGGCGTGAGACGGGCAAAGCCTGATCAGTGGAAGCAGTTGGGGAAGGTGGGTCTGCTGCGGATTTGAGGTGGCAATGCTGACGCGGTAGAGTCGACCAGACCTAGGGTTGGATAATCCCTTTGCGAATTGCGTACTTCACGAGTTCCGTTCGCGAGTGAAGATTGAGCTTGCGCATGATGTTCTCGCGGTGGCGGGCCACGGTCTTAGGACTGATCCCCAGGGTCTCGGCAATCTCGGTGTTGCTTGCACCGTCTGCCAGATGTCCCAGGACTTCTTCTTCGCGCTGTGTCAGTCCGTCAAGGGTGCGTTCTTCGCGTGAGGTAGATTCTTGGGTGAGATAGTCGTGGACCAGGAATTTCGCCAGGGAGGGATAGAGATAGACCTCGCCGCTGGCGGCGGCCCGAATCGCCGTCAGTAACTCCTCTGGCGCCGCTCGCTTCGGCACGTATCCACTTGCCCCGGCCTCGAGCATCTTGAAGAAGTACTCCTCATCCTCGTGGATGGTCAGCGCCACGATCGCGATCTCCGGGTATAGAGACTTGATTTCGCGAGTGGCATCGATCCCGGAAAGGTCAGGTAACCCGATGTCCATCAGGACTACATCTGGATGGAGGCGGCCAAGCAAATCGAGGGCTTCCCGCGCCGTCCCCGCCTCGCCGGCGATCTCGACGTCGGCCTCGCCCTCGAGGAGCATGCGCAACCCCGATCGTACGACCGCGTGATCATCGACCAGCAACAGGCGAATTGCCATCTCCAGCCTCTGGTGCTTGATTATAGGGTATCCTCACCTCGACCCGCGTTCCAGCGCCGGGGCTCGAATCGACCCGCAGCTGCCCTCCGAGCAGACTGGCCCGCTCCTCCATCCCGATCAGGCCCCATGCCCTGCGCTCCGGCATATCGATCCGGCCCTTGTCGAACCCACAGCCGTCATCCTCGACCTGGAGCCCGACGACCTCGGCGGCATAGTCCAGCCGGATGTTTACCTTGTTTGCCTTGGCGTGTTTGATGACGTTGGTCAGAGCCTCCTGCGCCACTCGGAACACGGTCGTCTTCACGACGGACGGGATTTGCCTTTCTTCACCGCGCACCTGCACGGCGATCTCGAGCGGTACCCGGCTCTGGAGTTCGCCGGCATACCAGCGCAGTGCAGCCGGCAAGCCCAGGTCATCCAGGTGCGATGGTCGCAGATCAGTGATGAGCCGCTGGAGCTCGTCCAGGGAGCGGGCGGCGAGGGTCTCCAACTGACGCAGGTTCTTGACGCCTTTCTCATCGTTGGCCAGGGTCGTGGATATCCCGCGCAGCCCGAGGCCGATGGCCGTCAGTGCCTGCCCGGTCTCGTCGTGCAGTTCGCGGGCGATCCTTTGCCGCTCGGCCTCCTGGGCTGCGACGACCCGCCGCAGCAGCTCGCCTCTCAATGCCTCTCTCCGCTGCGACTCCCCCAGCCGGGCAGACTGCAGGGCGGCGATCTGGCGTTGCGTCTCAACCTCGAACGAACGCAGGAATCGGACGACGAAGAACGCCGCCGCGACGGCCGTCCCGGCACGCACGACCTGCACCGGGATCCCGAACAGCGACTGGAACAGCTCCTGGTTGATCACGTTCGATGGGAAGAGGGGGCTGGCCCGGCTGAAGGTTTGCCCGATCAGGCCGTACCAGGCAAAGGCGACTGCCGCCCACAGGCTGTCGCGTCCGAATTGGGCCAACCCGGCCTGGCGGAAGGCGCGTTGTTGGGCGATCAGGCCAGCGCAGGCGATCAACGCCGAAGGCACCCCGAGAACGTAACGCGTCCAAACGTCGGCCACGGTCCACAGCACTTCCTCCCCGGAATAGCGGCCACGCAGAACCAGCAGACCGAAGCCCCAGATCGCGGCTTGAATGAGAGGCACCAACAGACTGACGCGCCGCCAACGGTCGGTGGGTGAGAGAAGCGAAGCCCCGAAGGCTCCCAGCGAAAGGAACGAGAAAGCCAGTATCGCCAGCCGCAGGCCATCCCAGGCAAGGCCTGCCGACACCTGCAACGGCACGATCTGTAAGCTCAGGAACATCTCAAGCCACTCGTGAACCCCGTGGAGCAGGCCGAAGCCCGCCAGCGGCCGCAAGGCATGCCGAAGCCCCGCATCCGTTCCGCGGCCGACCTCGAGCGTGATGGCCAGTCCCATGCTGAAGAAGGCCAGCCCGTAGAGGAAGAAGATCAGCGGAATTCCGGATTCGTTAAACATGATCTGGCCGAACGGCTACTGGCGCAGCCTTACGCCACAGGTCCTGCAAAACCGATCGCTCGCGGTCGAGCGCGTCCCGCAATTGTGGCAAAACACAGGCGAGGCGTCGATCTCCCCAACCTCCTGCGGCGATGACGGCCGGGAAGTCCGATGTCGCTGCCGGCCGGTGGTCGCCCCAGCAGCCCGGCTCAGGCGGATATACCAGACCCCGCCTGCTGCCAACAAGATAATCCCGAAGATCAACGGGATCCACGGCAAATACTGGCGAAGATCTGGCGTGCTACCCTGGGTCGATTCAGGCCGGGTGGGGGGAAGGCTCAGCAGCTCCGCCGACAAATCTGAGCTGGCTTTCACATAGCTGAGCTCGATCTGGGTGCCAGACAAGGCGGCATCGGGGCTGAGCTTCCCTATGTAATAGGTCAGTCCATCTTGGCGTGCGGCCTGGGATTGCGGTGGAGGAACGAGAGTGACCTGATCCGATCCAATGGGCCCCTGGACCTCATAGCTCAGGTCCTTCACTCCGTCGGCACCCGGCCACACAAAGGTGAAGCGGCGCAACTGTCCGTCCATCGTCAACGGACTGTAGTATTCGATCTGAAGGTCGAGACTCTCTACCTGGGCGGAAATCGTCGCCCATTCGCCGTTCACCTGGCGCGTGTACTGTGCATACACCAGATCGCCCGTCGGGTCGGTCATCGCTACGGCCCCCGGCTCGCCGACGGATGCCGGAATGGGCAGACTCACGTTAGTAGGCAGTTCGGTCGCGGGATCGAGATGCACGCGGTAAATCACCAACATGGATGGCCTGTCGTACTCGGGCCATAGGGCAACCTGGAGCTCGGTGATCGATGGATATGTCTGAGCCCTCACCGGGAGCGCCGGCGCGGACAGGCCAAACAATGTCAGCAGGACCAACCAGCGCTTCACACGATGCATGACATCCTGGTCAGGCGCGGCGGTAGTATACGATCAGACCAATGACGATCAGCACAGCGACGACGCCCAGGAGGATCAAACCGGTCGTCAACGAGATCGGGCCCGGGCTGGCCGGAGTCGGCGTGGGGGCACCCTCAACCGGGCTCAGGGTCAGGATGTATGCGGTCACATCCTCGATCTGCTCGTCACTCAGCGGGCCGCCTTTGGAGCTCGCCCAGGCCGGCATCGGCGAGCCGCTCACGCCGTCGCTGACAAGGCGGGCGATGTACGGCGCAGGTTCGTTCACCGGCCATTCCTTGGCCAGCGTCCGACCGATGCGCCCCTGGCCTTGATCGCCGTGACAGACAGCACAGTTGGCGTGATAGACCACTGCCCCCGCGGAGGGATCACCCGCCACGCTCGGCAAGGGTTGAATGACTGGCGCCTGATACGTGGGGAGGGGGGCGATTGGCTGTGTGCCGCCGAAGGCACTCACGATGTAGGCGGAGATATCGGCGATGTCCTGTTCCGAAAGCGGGCCTCCTTTGGCCTCACTCCACGCAGGCATGACGCTTCCCGGAACACCCCGGCTGATCGTCTGGCGGAGGGTGGCCGACACATCGATACCGGGGAATGATTCGAGGCTCGCCCCGATGCGTCCTTCTCCATCGACGCCGTGGCAGACGGCGCAGTTCTCGACAAACAGCTGTCCACCTCTCTCCGGATCACCCGTCTCGGTTTGTGCGAAAGCCGCGCCGGCGAACAAGGCCAGACCGAACGCTGCCAGCAATGGCAAAGAATAACGCGCGCGCATCGCTCTCCTCCATTTGGCCGGCCGCGCTCCCCCAGGTACTGCCGGACAGGCTGATTGTACTTGTAAGACCTCGCGGGCAACAGTGACATCCGAACCCGCGCTGGGAGACTCACGCAATCGGCGCCGCCGCCTCATGTGAAGCGGCGGCGCCGGTCATTCCTCCAGATAGCTGCCCGGCTTTCAGCGAAGCGACAACAAGTACGCCACAAGATCAGCCGCGTCCTGAGGGGTAAGCCGCTGACCGTAGTTGGCCGGCATCAGGTCCGGCCCAAAGCCCTCGACGACGTATGCGTTCGTCAAGACGATTGACTCGAGCAAGTACTGCTCGGGCGTGGCTGCATGTCCCGTGTAATCGGCCTGACCGAAGCGGGTCGCCGCCCTGTCGCCCATCCCCGGTGTGTCCCCGCTTGGCAGCCAGGCCGGTCCCGTGGCGCCAAGAATGTGGCATCCTACACAACCCAGGTTACCCTCGGTGAGCGCCTTGCCCTGGTCGGCATTCCCCGCCGGCAGTGGAACGGTGATGTCCGTCCCGACCACCTCACCCGGCGGCGCTTGAGTAACTTCGGCCCCACCCTGTAACGCCCGCTCCTCCCAATTCATGACGTAAGCCACGAGGGAATCGATCTGGTCGTCCCGCAACGGACCGCCGAAGCGCTGCGACCACGTCGGCATCCGTTGTGGATAGTTGGTGCCTGAGCTCGGCACCGGGCGCCCCGAGCTGATCGTTGCCCGAACATAGTCCTGCACGGTGCCGGCGAACCCGATGGCTCTTAGACGATTCCCGTTAAACAGATCCGCGGCGTTGAGTGCCGGGGCAACGCCTTCAATCCCCTCTCCCTGGGCCCCGTGGCAGGGCCGGCAGCTGTTCTCGAAAATCAGCGCCCCGGTCTCGACCTGTCGGGCCTGATAGGAGGTTGTAAACCCCGCCATGCGCCGCGGTTCTCCGGCGGCCACAATGGCCAAGACGATGACCGTTGCCACAACGCTCAGTGTACCAAGGGCAATCTGCCACTTCATGGCCTACTCTCCCTGCCCGTAGTCGCTGTTGCGATGAAGGAATGCTGTCTGACTGAACTCATGGGGTTGGTTTGTGGCCGCGTCGGTCCAGACGACCCTGATTGTGACTTTCTTCAAGTCGGTTTGCCAATCCTCGACGACCATGATTCCCTCGACGTCCTGGCCGTCGGCGGTTTCCACCCGGGTGAGCTCTTCATCAAAGGTGTGCAGAAGCTCACGCATCGCCGGCGTCGGTGCCTGCTGCCAGTCGGCGGCCTCGTAGCTCCCCAGAACGAGCTGACCCCACGGCGCCAGCCGCAAGGGGCCGGGTTGCGTCTGCGGCAGGAGGGAGGCCACCGCCTCCTGGTCCGGCGAGGTGGGGACGGCGTAGTAGGGCGTCCCCATATAGGAAAGAACGGCGAAGGCGATCACGGAGACGATCCCGGCCGACAGCCCGATCCTTCGGTCGCCATACCTGCGGCTCGGACCGACCTCCACGTAAGGCAGGCTGACCAGCAGGCCGATGATCGCCGTCGGGAGGATCACGCCCCACAGGACTTTGTCACCGAGCTTGAGCATCCCTTGCAGCCACAGGAAGTACCAGGGAGAGGTTATGTGGAGCGGGGTCACGAGCGGGTCGGCGTGCGGCTCGAGCGGAGCATGGAAGATGAAGGCCGAGTAGGCCACGAGCAGGAAGGTCAGCCCCGAGACGTACCACAGCTCGCGCGTCAGGATCGTCGGCATGAAGTAGGTCCGCGTATCCATCGGGACCTTGCGGGCCGTGTCTTCGCCGACGTTCTCCACTCCGGGTGGCAGGCTGTGCCCGTGGATGATGACCTTGTAGTAATGCACACCCAGGGCCAGGATGCCAGCCAACGGCAGGGCGATGATATGCAACAGATAGAATCTCAACAGTCCACCCGCACCGAACTCCGGCGCTCCACGCACGATCAGGTTGAGATTGCGACCGACAATCTCCGGGGGAGCGGCCTCCGCCATGGAGGCCCCGATGGTCACCGCCCACAGGCTGAGCTGATCCCATGGGAGCAGGTAGCCGGAAAAAGACAGGAACAGGGTGACGCCGAGCAGGATGACGCCGGTCGCCCAGGTGAACTGACGGGGGAACTTGTAGGAACCGGTGATGAACGTTCGCAGCATGTGCAGGGCAACGACGATGACCATCACCTCGGCCCCAAGCTTGTGCATGTCGCGCATCAAGCGGCCGAACGGAACATTGCTCAGAATGTCCAGCATGTTCTCGTAGGCGATCAGAGGTGAGGGGGTGTAATAGATCATCAAAAAGACGCCGGTGATGATCTCGAACGCGAACGCGTAGACCGAAAGCCAGCCGAGGCGGAAGGTCGGGTAGAGCCCATCGACCAGGTTGTGATAGTAAGTCGGCTTCATATGCAGCCAGAAGCCCTCGGCATGGGGTTTCAGACGAGGGTTCGGCCGCCCGGGAGGATCGTCGCGCAAGACCCCCCTGACGTCGGCGATGTCCAGGCCGGCCGTCACCCGCGTGATGAGGTCGTCGGCCTTGTCGCGCAAGGCGGGCTTCAGCCCCTTGGATTTCACCTCATCAAGGATGGGGATGTGGACACGGAACAGGGCCATCTCAACCTCCTCGGGTCACATCCCGCCGCCGGGCTTGGAATTGAATGCCCCCTGGATTCGGCGTCCGGTATCGATCCTCAGAGACACCGTCCCCGGGGGTGGCTCGACCGCCGTGCCTTCCAGGGTGTTCATCGCCGGTTCGGTCCGGCTCAGGACGTCACCGGCGGCGTCGATCGCCTCGACAATGAACACGTCCAGGTTCCGCCGCGCCGGGCCATCGATGCGACTCCCAGACTTCAAATACTTGGAGCCGTGGCACGGGCACTCAAAGCGATCGTTGGTGTCCACCCACCTGTAGATACATCCGAGGTGAACACAGACCTTGTAGAGGGCTTTCACACCGGGTGATTCCGGATACTGCGGCGGCTGTCGCGGATCGGTGAGCGTCTGTTGCCCGACGTTGACTAGCCAGAAACGCCCTTCAGGGAACTCCTTCGGAGGCGTATCCGCTGGCGGGATCTGGTCGACTGGGATGGTGAATACGCCGCCGAACTCGCCCTCGCGGAATCGAGGCAGGGAGAACCACACCGTGGCTCCCCCCGATCCGGCCAGGAAAACCGCGAGGGAGATCCCCCACAGGTAATAGAGGAACTCCCGCCGGGTCAGCGGCAAGCTCGGCGCTTGCTCGCTCGGCGTCGGCGCGACCGCTTCGCTCATCGGCAATCTCCTCTGGTGCGATCAGATTTCAGGTGTAGCCCGTCCTGGCCAAGCAGGGTGGGCTTGAGAATCCTTTGGCGATGGCATACCGGGGGGCGCTGGCGGAATCGCTCGAGATCAGACATTGTCGCATGAGCCGCTCGACGGGAGCCTCGCCCAGCGCACCGGCAAAAAGAACCCGGCTTCTTCGCCGGCGAGTGGCGGGACTCCTCCAGGCCGTGTGCCTCCGAGAGCAGCTTGGCATCGCTGGAAGGCGCCTATTACTAACATATCTCCTCTTTGATGTCAATTTACGGGGATTACTGAGGGTGGCGCTCAGCCGTGCGAATTCCACCCCGGGCGACCACGTCCTGAGGCAATAAGACACCCGCCCCCTTGATTATGCTGCTCTGCCTGATCATGCTGACTGGTTCACCCCACGTATGGTCCAACACCGCGATGTCGAATCTCCGGCGGATCGCGAACGAAGCCCATATGGAGCGCGTGTGGGCTGTCAGGATGAGGACGGGTCAACCTACGCCCTCCCGGCTCACCGGCGGTCAGCCTCAAGGCAGCCGTGACGCGCAGGGTCACCCGCTCCGTGGGGAGACCCCAGGGGAGGGGGCTCGGCGCGCCCGAAAGGTATAATTGGCGGTATGGGCCCTGCCTCCCTTCCTCCTCCGGTTCTGATAAAAGATCAACCTGAACTCGAGCGCCTGGCAACCAGCTTGTCCGGACAACGACGAGTTGCAGTCGATACCGAGTCCAACAGCCTTTACGCCTACCGCGAGCGCGTCTGCCTCGTGCAATTCTCCACGAGAAGCGCCGATTACCTGGTCGATCCGCTCGCCATCTCCGACTTGGGCAGTCTGGCTCCAATCTTCTCGAATCCCAAGATCGAGAAGGTCTTTCACGCCGCCGAGTACGACATCTTATGCCTGAAGCGCGATTTCGGGTTCAAGATGAATAATCTCTTCGACACACGCATCGCCAGCCGCACCCTCGGCCGAAAGCGGTCCGGTCTGGGGGACGTCCTGGAGGAGGAGTTCGATGTCGAGATTAACAAGCGCTTTCAACGCGCCAATTGGGGGAAGCGCCCGCTGAGCGCGGAGTTGCTCGACTACGCCCGCCTGGACACGCACTTCCTGCTGGCCTTGCGCGACCGCCTGGCAAAGGCCCTGCGCGCCGCCGGGAGGTGGGAGGAAGCCCAGGAAGCGTGTGAGGCGGCGAAACTCATTGAACCCGAACCGGCCGAGTTCGATCCCATGGGCTTCTGGCGCATCGCTCATTCACGCCAGCTCAAACCCGACCAAGCGGCGATATTGCGCCAGTTGTACCTGCTGCGCGAGAAGTATGCCCGAAAGTTGGATCGGCCCCCTTTCAAAGTTCTCGGGGACCGGACTCTGCTGGCTATCGCTCAGGAGACGCCCGAGTCGCTCGAGAGCCTGAGCAAACTGCCGGGCATGACCTCCGGCCAGGTCCACCGCTACGGGAAGGATGTGTTAGACGCAATCGCCCGCGGCCGGAGCGGTCCGCGGCCGAAGCGCCCCTCGAGTACGCGGGTCGAGGAGGTCGTCATGGTGCGCTACCAGACGCTGCGCGAGTGGCGGATGCGCGTAGCGCGAACCCGGCAGGTCGAGTCGGATATTGTGCTGCCGCGTGATCTGGTATGGGACATCGCCCACCGCGCACCGCGCGATCGCAAAGCCCTCCAGGAGTTGATGCAGCCGTACGGGTGGCGGTTTCGAATGTACGCCGACGACATCCTCCGGCTTCTTTGGGCGTGACCGCCGGCCATGCAGGATAAATAGATGAAGATCTCGTTTCATGGGGCCGCTCAAACGGTGACTGGCTCGCGCCATTTGCTCGGGATCAACGGTCATCGACTGCTGTTGGATTGCGGCCTCTACCAGGGCCGCCGCCACGACACCTACGAAAGAAACCTCAACTTCCCTTTTGAGCCGGTTTCGGTCGACTCCCTCATCTTGTCGCATGCCCACATCGATCACAGCGGCAACCTGCCGAATCTCGTTCGGCAAGGCTACAAAGGCCCGATTCACGCCACCCACGCCACGACCGATCTGACCGACGCCATGTTGCTTGATGCCGGCCACATTCAGGAGTCTGATACGGCCTATCTGAACAAGAAACTCAAACGGCGAGGCCAACCAACGATTAAGCCCTTGTATACCGGAGCCGACGCCGCCGCGGCCACGCGTAACTTCGTCGGTCACGAATACGACCGCCCATTTGAGGCGGTCCCGGGCGTCACGGCCAGGTTGGTCGAAGCCGGGCACATTCTTGGGTCGGCCGGCGTGGTTCTCGACATCGAAGAGCGCGGCCGAAAGGTCCGTCTCATGTTCTCCGGCGATATCGGCCGGCCGGGGATGCCGCTGGTCCGCGACCCGGTCACACCGCTTGAGGTGGATTACCTGATCATGGAGTGCACCTACGGCGACCGGGCGCATGAGACACCCGACCAGGCCTACGCCTCCTTGCACGATCTGGTTGGCCGCACGATCGATCGCGGCGGCAAGGTGATCATCCCGGCCTTCGCCGTCGGCCGGACACAAGCCCTGGTCTACTATTTGCACCAGATGTTCGAACGCGGCGAGCTACCGCATGTCCCGGTCTACGTTGATAGCCCACTGGCAATCAACGTCACGAGCGTCTTCCGCCAGCACCCGGAGTGCTTCGATAGCGAGACAAGGGCCTTCATGCGCTCCGACCCACATGGCACTGCCCTCGGCTTCGACATGCTGTCCTACACGCTGGAGGTCAACGATTCAAAGGCGATCAACGACCGGCCAGGGCCGATGGTCATCATCTCCGCCTCCGGTATGGCCGAAACCGGCCGGATCCTGCATCACCTGCGCAATAACATCGGGAACCAGCGCAACTGCATTCTGATCACCTCGTGGATGGCTCCCCACACCCTCGGACGCCGCCTATCCGAAGGCGACAAGCAGGTACACATTTTTGGAGAGAGCTTCAATGTGCGCGCCGAAGTCGCCACCATTCATGGTCTGTCATCGCACGCCGATCGCGACTACCTCTTGACGTATGCACAGCAGTCCGGCAGTCGGCTGAAGGGAATTTTCCTGGTCCATGGAGAGTCCGGTCCGGCCGCGGCGTTGAAGGAACGGATGAGCGCGGCCGGCCTGCCCCCAGTCAGCTTCCCCGCACTCGGGGACGAGGTGGAAATCTGATATCGTGGTATCCTGTCAAGCGCAGGCGGCTGGTGCTTCCGGGGTGGTTGCTGCGCAACCATCCTCGAACAACCTCCGGTCGCGCTAGACTGATCATCATTCGGCAGGCAAGGAGAGGTGCCGGAGTGGTTGAACGGGGCGGTCTCGAAAACCGTTGTGGTCCTTTGGGCCACCGTGGGTTCGAATCCCACCCTCTCCGCTGGTGACAGCTCTTTTCCATTGGGCGAGACTTCGCCGGCGCAATCATCGGACTTTCGCAGACCATTCGGTCGACAATCCCCGTCCGTAGCTCCACCGCCAGTGATATAATCTTTCGACTCCGCCATAGCACCCGGTTCCTCCCACACCGGATTTTGACTACGGCAGTTCGAAGCTCATACTGACCTTGTTCCTCGTCCAGAGGTAGGCGCGTAGTCTATTCTGCCGTTGAACATCCTCCGAGCCTCAGCCCGGAGATCCACTGATCGACGTCCCGCTGTGCGCTCATCCGCCCCTCGTCCACTCTTGGGCCGGACGTGGAGAGGCCGGGCGGGCGTGCTTCCAAGTAGGACCAGGGGAACGACTCAGGCGCCGGCGGGCAGTACAAGCGGGGATGCAGCCAAGGATCCAGCCCCCAACGTCTCCCTCGACGGCAGGCTTCAGGCGCCAGAGTGACCTGCCAGCCTTACCCACCCCCCGCGGGATCTGCCCCAAGTGCCATCCCCATCGACCGAGCGCCGGCCCCTCACGAACCGAAAATCGCCCCTGCAGGTGGACGTCGATGATCATCGTTATCATGGGAGTATCCGGTTCAGGCAAGACGGCTGTCGGTGGCGAGTTGGCTCGGCAGCTCGAGTGCCCGTTCTATGACGGCGACGATTTCCATCCTCCCGAGAACGTGGCCAAGATGGCGCAAGGGCTTCCGCTGGATGATGACGATCGTGTGCCCTGGCTGGCCCGTCTGCGTGATCTAGTGGGCGATCACGTGAAGAAAGGAGAGACGGCCGTTCTCGCCTGTTCGGCCCTCAAGAAGAGCTATCGCGACCTGCTCCGCGCAGGCAGCGACCAGATGCGATTCGTGCACCTACGAGGCGATTTTGACCTCATCTGGGACCGGATGCGGCGTCGAATAACCCATTATATGAAAGCCGACATGTTGCAGAGCCAATTCGACTCTCTTGAGACACCTGGAGCGGAGGAGGCGTTGATCTTCGACATTGCAGACAGCGTCGCCGACATCACAGGCGCTATACTTGATCAACTCAACCCAATGAGATCAGGGACGGATCGGCCCCCATCCGCCGGTAAGTGAGGAGAAGAATGACTCCAGTCGCAGACATCGGTATTATCGGTCTGGCCGTGATGGGCCAGAACCTCGCCTTGAACATGGACGATCACGGCTTTACCGTGGTCGTCTTCAATCGCACCGTGGAGAAAGTGGATCACTTCCTGGCCAACGAAGCCCGCGGCACGCGGATCGTCGGCGCCCACTCCCTGGAAGAGCTGATCGGTGAACTGAAACGACCGCGTCGCGTCATGCTCATGGTCAAGGCAGGCCCGCCAGTGGACGCGATGATCGAAAGTATCACGCCGCTCCTCCAACCTGGCGACATCATCATCGACGGCGGCAACTCCCACTATCCGGACACCACGCGCCGCACGCGAGAACTCGCGGCGAAGGGCCTGCTCTTCATCGGCACCGGGGTGTCCGGCGGTGAGGTCGGAGCGCGGTTTGGTCCTTCGATCATGCCCGGAGGCTCTCCCGAGGCCTGGCCCCATCTCAAGCCCATTCTCCAGGCCATCGCCGCCAAGGTAGCCGATGGCTCTCCCTGCTGTGACTGGGTCGGCGAAGAGGGGGCCGGCCATTTCGTCAAGATGGTCCACAATGGGATCGAGTACGGCGACATGCAGCTGGTCTGTGAGGCCTACGATCTGTTGCGGCATGTCCTGGGGCTCACTACCGATGACATGAGCCGGGTCTTCGCCGAATGGAATGCAGGCCAACTCAACTCGTACCTTGTCGAGATTACGGCGGATATCCTGGCTTACAAGGACGCAGACGGAGCCCCACTCCTGGACAAGATTCTCGACGCCGCCGGGCAGAAAGGGACCGGAAAATGGGCAGCCGTGACCGCGTTCGACTACGGCGTACCGCTGACCCTCATCGGGGAAGCCGTCTTCGCCCGCGATCTCTCGGCGTTGAAAGACGAACGGGTGGCGGCTTCCCGTCTGCTGGGAACGCCGGTGGCGGCGTACACGGGAGACCGAACGGCCTTCATCGACGACCTGGAGCAGAGCTTGTACGCCGCGAAGATCGTCTCGTACACACAAGGGTACATGTTGATGCGAACCGTCTCGCACGAGCTCGGCTGGAACCTGGCCTACGGCAATATCGCCCTGATGTGGCGAGGCGGCTGCATCATCCGCGCCGCGTTCCTGGACGACATTAAGGCCGCCTTCGAAAAGCAGCCCGACCTGGACAACCTCCTTCTCGATTCAACGTTCACGAAACGCATCCAGCGGGCGGCGCCCGCCTGGAGACGCGTGGTCGCCGCGGCCGTGTCGGCCGGTCTGCCGGTCCCGGCCATGTCCAGCGCCCTGGCCTTCCTCGATGGTTATCGGCGGGAACGGCTCCCCGCCAATCTGCTTCAGGCCCAGCGCGATTACTTCGGCGCGCATACCTATGAGCGTATCGACCGGCCGCGCGGCGAGTTCCTGCACACCAACTGGACCGGGCAGGGAGGTGAGGTCACCTCGACGGCCTACAACGCATGAGTATCGTCGAACCTTGCTCCCGCCGATCGGCGGGACGGCGCCCGGGCATCGCGCAAGGCCGGGCGACCTGAGATCTCTTCCTCACCGGCCTCTCCAACCAAAAGGCCGGCAGGTTGAAGCCCCGCCGGCCGAGTGATTCCGCCTCGACGCCCCTGGCAGAATTGCACTAGCGGATCATCGTCAGCACCGCCCGCACGGCCGTCCGGCGCAGGTAAGTATCCCTCGCCTCGTCGTAGAGGCTGCAGGTGAGGAGTGTGAGCCAAGGCGCCTCCTCGTGACGAAGGACTGAGCGGTCAGTCGGCAGGACGCTGCGGACCTCGCGCACCTCGTAGACATATTCCTGACCGTAGGCGTGCAGGATCACCTGATCGCCCCAGCCCAGCTCCGCCAGGCGGGCAAAAGGCCCGGGCAGGCCGTCCGGCGTCACCGCGTGAGCTGTAAGTGCCGTGTTACCTTTCCAACTAGGGTAAGCGGTGCCTTCCAGATACCCGGCCTGCCGGTAAAGCCAGGTGAGGTCCCAGCCCGATTCCGTCAACGGGATCCCGACGATTGGGGCTTCCACCCGCAGCGCTGGGATCTCCATCCACAAACCACCGAGAGCTGTATATGCGTTCGGCTCAGACGGCAGGGGCGTCACACGGCCAGGCGCAAACCCGGTCGCCGGAAGCGCAGCCACCGGCACGCTCACCTGGGCGGCCGCACTCACGGCATAGATATTCACCGGGTCGCCCGGATCGTACGTTCGCTCAACAGAAAGTGTGTTGAAGCTGGACTGCGGGGTGGAAACGTCGCCCGGAAGGCTTGACCACTCCAGCAAGGCCTGGTTCGACACGCTGCTGCCACTGCCGATGTTGCCGAGCACCGCCTGGTACCGCACTCCACTGCTGCTCCCCAAGGGGAAGCTGGCCCACTCGACACTGAGGGTCGGGGCTGCGCTGTCATCCAGCGTGTCTGGCGCCAGGCCCACCCCAGTCCAGGCCAACGAGCCAGGGACATAAGTCAGCCCCGAGGGCAGCACGTCGTCCAAGACCAGGGTGAAGGCGTTGGAGTCGCTGGTCCCGGTCTGGGCCACATTGAGCACGAAGGTGATCGTGGTCCCAGGGAGCGCCACGGTCGGCGTGGCGGTCTTGCTCAAGCTCAGGTTCGGTTCCACCACGGTCACTTCGGATGCAGACGAAGTCAGCGAGCCGGCGTCCCAAGTCCAGGTGATCCCGTTGTTCAAGTCTATTCCCCGCAAGTTGTCGGCGTTGTTCAGCACCACCACGGTGTACCTAACCGTCAAAGACTGCGAAGTTCCCGTGGGATTGCCGACATCTCCGAAATCAAAGCCCACCTGCCGGCCTTGATCGGCGGCCGCTCCACTGCCGGGTGGTTCCTCGCTGACCGTCGGCGAATCACACACATCGTCAAAAGTACCCATCGTCGTCGTGAGCAACCCCGAGGAGGGCGTGATGCTCTCGCAGGTCACAAAGGCCAAGCCCAGGTCCATGACATCGGCCAGGGTCATAGCCGCCATGGTGCCGGGGCCGATGCTGAGTACCACGTCGTAGGTGAGGATCTCACCGATGGCCACGTCGGGCGATGTCGTAAAGGACTGGTTCGAACCAGCCAGGGTCTTGCTTAACGCAACGATCGTGACCGTGGCGCTGTCGCTGTCGCTAACCGGGCTGCCGTCGTCATCGGTGCCCGCGGCTGTGACGGTATCGGTCTCGCTGTAGCCCGTGCTTCCAGTCACGCTGGCGCTGAAAACGCACTCATAGAAACCCGCGGCGAGGATCGTCTGCGGCACCAAGCAGGTGCCCTGGCCGTCCAGGTCGCCGTGGACCGAATCGGTCAAACTCGTGATGGTGAGACTGTCCACGGTGCTCGTGTTGTCCACCCGTACGGTGAAATCCACGCTCCCACCAGGCACCGGAAGGCTGGTCTGCGAAGCCGTCTTGATAACCGCGATCGTCGAGGCGACATCGGTGATGTCGACCGTGGCAATCCCGGCATCCGAGGTCGTGTTCCCTTCGTCATCCGATCCATCGGCCGTGGCGGTATTGGTATGCGTGTCCCCGGCATTCCCCGAGACGGCTCCGGTGAAGGTGCAGGAGTACGTTCCCCCGGCAGCGATGTTCTGGGGCACTGCGCAGTCACCCTGGCCGTCCAGGTCCCCGAAGACATCGTCGACCAGCGAGTCGAGTGTGACCGCTTCCGGCGATGTGTTCTCCACTTCCACCGTGAATGCCACATTTCCCCCAGGCTCATCGATCGACGACACACCGGGCGTCTTGGCGACATTCAGCGTCGGCAAGACGTCTGTGATCGTCACGTCCGCACTGGCGCTGTCTGAGGCGGTGTTCGTTTCGTCGTCGGAAACCTGCGCCGTGACGGTGTCCGTACGTGTGTCACCGGCGTTGCCCGAGACGGTTCCGGTGAAGTCGCAGGTGTACGTCGCCCCGGCGGCGATGGATCCACCGGTGGCGCAAGTCCCCTGGCCATCGAGATCGCCGAACACGTCGTCGACCAGCGAGTCGAGGGTTACCGCCTCGGGCGAGGTGTTCTGCACCTCGACCGTGAAGGTCACATTCCCTCCGGGCTCGTCGATCGAGGTCACACCCGGCGTCTTCGTGACATTCAGACTCGGTGTCACATCGTCGATCGTTACATCGGCGCTGCCGGTGTTGCTTGCAGTGTGGGCCTCGTCGTCGGACACCTGCGCCGTGACGGTGTCGGTATGCGTGTCGCCGGCGTTCCCGGACACCGCCCCGGCAAAGCTGCAGGTGTACGTCGCCCCGGCGGCGATCGTGCCTCCCGTGGCGCAGGTGCCTTGGCCGTTCAGGTTTCCGAACACGCTATCCGTAAGCGCATTGAGCGTAATCGTCTCAGATGAGGTGTTCTCGACCGCGACCGTGAAGGTCACGCTTCCGCCCGGTTCGCTGATCGAAGCTACGCCGGGCGTCTTAGTGACGTTGATCGCTGGCAAGAAATCGGTGAGCGTTACGTCCTCGTCCGTCTCTGGATCCTGCCCCGACGGCGTGTCGGCATCCTGACCGGCGGTGCCGGCATCGTCGATCGAGCCGGACTCGCTGCTGTCGGCGGTGGCGGTGTTGTCATAAGTGCCCAGGGGTGTACCAACGGCGACGTCGACCACGAAAGTGATGGTCACGTTCCCGCCCGCATTGATTGTCCAGGTGCCCCAGGCAAGGACGTTGTCGCCGACGCCGGGATTCGTCGTGGCAGTGCGAGTGGCGTTCGTCTCACTGATGATGGCCGAGGCAAAGGTGAACCCGGTCGGCAGGTCGTCACCGACTGTCACATTCGTGACCGGGTTACTACCCGCGTTGGCAAGCGCGATCGAGTAGGAGGCGGTATTACCCGGGTCGACTGTCGGCGTGCTGGTGTCTTTGTCGATCGTCAGGCCTGATGGAGAGATGTACACAAACGCGCTGTCGATAGGTGCAAAGACCTGCGCTCCGCCCAGCCGGGTGCCGGAGGCCTGGCCGTCGTTCTGGTTGAGGCCGGCCGCCACGCCGGCGGTAGTCTCAGCGTCGAACTCGACGGTCAGTGTCTCGGAATCCGGCATGTCCTGGTTGAGGTCCCAGGTGAGGACTTGTCCCACGACGCTTGTTGGATTGGCTGCTACACCAGTAATCGTCGAATTATCCGGCAAGGTGATGGTGGTGCTATCGTCCACATAGACCCACCCAGGCGGGAGCGTATCCGACACATCCACGTCATTCACCGGAAAAGTGAAGGTGCTGATCACCAGGGTGAAGGTGGAGGTCTGGCCGGCGGCCTGCGGGAGCGAAGTCGGATCGGCGGATTTCTCGATTTCCAGGACCTGGTCCATCCATTCCGGCAAAAACGGAATCGTGGAATAGCCCAAATCCAAATAAGGGGTCCCGACAGTGGCCGTATCCGCATCCTCACCCCATGCCACGGCGATATCGCCGGTGGCCCAGATGTGCATGCCGGTGTTCTCGTCATCGGGGTCGAAGACGCGCTGGGTTTCGAGGCGGTTAAGCGTGAAGCTGGTGTCCGCGGCGCCGTCCGTCGGGCTGTAATCGACAAAGACCGTTGTGTCGTCTTGGACCGGGGTGACGTAGGCCGGGGAGCCGTTCGAGGTGGGCACTACCTCAGAAGTCCCCGGGGCCCAGCCAAGGAAGTAATGGTCCTGAAGCGCAAAGGCCGGCACCAGGCTGTAGCCCCAGTCCCAATTGGCCGACTCGGTGTCGCCGGACCCGATTCCCCAGAACAACGAAGTCGAAGAGACGTGTACCCCTGAGCCGACGGGGACCAGCCGGCCGGCGCCGCTCGAGTAGGATTGAGTGGTGTTTGCCGGGATCGCGAAACTTCCGGACCCGCTCGAATCCTCGAAACTGATCGTTATGCTCGAGCTATTCGGGTTGTATAAGAAGAGATCGACGTCCCCTCCGGCAGCGGCCGCGCTCCCGACCGGGCTGTAATACTCGTTGTCCCACAGTGTGTCGGGCACGGCGCTGTAGCCGTCAATATGAGAAGTACCGCCGCTGGCGAACTGCCCCGCGATGAACTGCACCTGCACCGGATCATCCGCGGCGACGGTCGTCCCCGAGTTGATACTGTAGAGCTGGGTGACCTCCCCCCGGTTGAGGGTCACGTTCAGGTCCACTCCGCCCGTGCTCGGATCGTCGACCTGCACATTGTTGCCATCCGTGGTGGACTGGACGATGACGTAGGTGCGGGTGAAGTCCGTGTAATTGGTGGGCGCGCCGGCAAGATTCTGGCCGACCGGGATGGTGTAGTTCGTCAGGAAGGGCTTGGTGGGGTAGATCTCCCAGGCCAGGGAGAACACCGTGCCAATCGATTCGGGCCAATGCGCCCCGGTGACGGTGGACGGCCCGCCGGCGACGAAAATGCGATCCCGGCCGTCGTAAAATGTTGCGGTGCCGCGCGGATCGACCGGGATGTTGCTGCTCTCGAACTCCCGGACGCCGCCGGAGTTGAGGACATAGCTCTCATCGGCAGTGGCTACCGGGTCCGCCGGATCGAAATCGTAACCATCCTCCCAGTGATCATAGTAGACCGTGGTGCTGTCCAGCGTGGCCGTGACCGCGGTCACATTGTGCATCCCGGAGGCCTCGACCAGGTCGGGGTTGTTATCGAGGTTCTCGAAGATATCCCACATCTGCTGGGTCGCGCCCGGAATATAGAACTCGGAATAGCCGGCGGAGGCCTGCGCTTGCGCCGACCCCTGTGGGGCAACGGATAAGAACAGGACGGTAAGAGAGGCCAGAGCGCAGAGAAGGCTTTTCAAGCGCTGGGGGATCAATTGAGATGCATGGGAGAATCGGGCTGGACTGACGAACAACTTACCCAGCCCTCCAACTCGTGAGGGTGGCATCGATGATCAGCGGCTGTCGGCAAAACTATTCTATGCCAATTCCGGCCGGCAGCCAACCTACCACCTACGCTTGGCAGAGCCTGCTTCCCAGGCCTTGAAAGGAGTGCAACCCTGGCATTGAGGCTGCCGGACCGGCGCGGGGGAAGAGGTGCCTGCCAGCTGATAAGACGGCGCGATCGGTCGATCCCCCCTTTTTTCAGGGTTTGCCGGGCTAAGCCGGCGGAATGGACATCCTAGCTGCTCTTCAAGGGAACTTCGAGCGCCTCCAGCCTCTCCAGCGTCTCGGCGACGATCTGGAAGCCTCCCTGCCAGAATTCGACCGACCGCATGTCAACGCCGGCGTCGCTCAGTATCTTCTCCGGCGCCTGTGAGCCCCCGGCAGCCAACAGCTTCAGGTAGCGCGGTTTGAAGGAATCGCCCTCCTGCCGGTACTGCTTGTAGAGCGAGAACACCAGCAGTTGACCGAATGCGTAAGCGTATACGTAGAAAGGAGTGTGAAAGATGTGCGGGATTGCGACCCACTCATGTCGGAAGTCATCCCCAAGATCGAGCGAGTCGCCGAATTGTTCGCGCAGGTTCTCCAGGTAGGCCGCCGACAAATCATCGACTGAACTGCCTGCGCGGATCATCTCATGCGCCGTGCGTTCGTACAGCGCAAAGAACGCCTGACGCATGATCGTGGCATACGCGTCATCCATCTGCCGGAAGAGGAGATCGCGCTGCAGCCCCGGATCTGGATCACTCGCCAGGAGCCGGTCGACGAGCAGCATCTCACCGAAGGTGGAGGCGGTCTCGGCCAGTGGCAGCGAGGCAGACTGCGTCAGGACCGAGTGGTGCGAGGCGAGCATGGAGTGGACTGCATGGCCCAGTTCGTGAGCCAACGTCGCCACATCATCCGGCCTCCCCTGAAACGATGACAGCACCCAAGGCGTCAGAGCCGGGGTGACGGTCGCGCAGAATGCCCCGCCGCGCTTCCCCTTGCGCACCTCGCTGTCGAGATGGTGCTCGTCAAAGACACGCCGCGCCAGTTCGGAGATTTTCGGATCGAAGTGATCGAAGCTGGCCAGCGTCAGCTCGACCGCCGCATTGAATGTGTAGTTCTTCTCGCCGGCCGTAACCGGGGCGTAGATGTCGTAGCGCCGCAGCTTTTCGGTTCCCAACCAGCGCGCCTTCAGCTTGAAATAGCGCCGGAATACTGCGGCGTTTTGGCGGCAGACCTCCAGGAGAGTATCGACCACTGCATCCGGCAGATGGTTCCCCAGGTTGCGAACCGACATCGGCGACTTGTGGCCGCGCAAGTCCATATTCTCACTTCGCCAATCGCGAACAAGGGCCTGATATATCTGGCCCAGGATAGGCCCGTCCTGCCCGAAGACCCGCAGTTGCTCTTGATAAGCCGCTGCGCGGAGGGCCAGATCGGCGTTCCGAACGTAGACCATCAGCTCGCCGCGCGTGAGCTCCTTGACCTCACCATCGACCTCCAGCCGGAACGAGTAGCGGTTCGTGATCGAGTCGTAGAGCGTAACCATCGCCGCCGATCCGTTGACATCTTTCAGGTTGATCACTTTCTCTTCGGGCTCTGAGAGCGTGAAGTCCTTCGTGAGCCGCAGGAACTCAAGCCAGTAGCGCAGGTCTCCCGCTCCGGCGGCCAACCTTTCGGCCTGTGGCTCTTCCAGGGCCTTCCACCAGAGTTTGAAGAACAGCGTACGGTTTTCCATCTCGGCGGCCAGTTGCTGCATCCGGGCCATGAAACTCTGCGCCTTCTGATCCTGGGTGTCTTCTGAGAAAAGAAGAAAGGCGAAGTACTCGATCCTCTGCATCTCCAGGATGAGTTCGTCGTAGCCCTGCAACACGCGCGTGAACTCTCTCTGGTCCATCTCGGGCTGGAGCACGCGACGTTGGGACTCGAAAGCCGTCGCCAGGCCTTCGACCTTCTCCAACCCTGCCGTCAGCGCCGGTGATTCGATCGCCGGGAAGAGCTCCTCCAGGCTCCAGCGCTCTTGCTTGTACGTAAGGGTCGCCATGGATGACACCTCAGACATTGAACCGGATGTGGACTATCTCACCGTCGGCCACAACGTACTCCCTACCTTCGACGCGCAGTTTACCCGCCGCCCGGGCCTCGGCCAAACTACCCAGCTTGAGCAGCTCGTCCCAGGCAATGACCTCGGCCCGGATGAAACCACGAGCCAGGTCAGTGTGAACGGCGTCGGCCGCGTCCAGAGCGGTCTCGCCGCGCGGCAAGGTCCACGCCCGCACTTCATCTTCGCCGACGGTGAAGAACGATTCCAATCCAAGCAGATCGTAGGAGACCCGGATCACCCGATCCCGAACCGGCTCCCCCAGGCCATATTCGCTCAAGAAGGATCGGGCCTCGTCCGGAGAGAGCTGGGCGATCTCCATCTCGAGCCTGCCTTGCAAGGCGATCGCCAGCATCCCTGTACCTGTGGCCCCCACCGACGGTGCCTGCACCCCTTCGGCCGTGTTCACCACAACCAGCATCGGCTTGAGCGAGAGCAACGCGAAACCAGTCAGGAGTTGCTCTTCCTCGAGGGTGCACTTCATTCCCCGCAACGGCCGCTCATGAGACAGCCCTTCCGACAGGCGCTGGAATAGACCTATCTCCCGATCGATCAAGCCCCGGTCCCGCCCGCCTTTCTGGCGCTCCTCGGTCAATTTGGCCAGACGCCGATCTACAGCCAGCATGTCGTTCAACACGAATTCGGCTTCCATCGCCGCCAAGTCACGTGCCGGATCGACGCTGCCTGATATGTGCGGAACGCTCGGATCGTCGAAGGCACGCACCACGTGAAGCAGGCCATCCATCTGCCCTAATTGATTGACCAGGGGGCCCGGGAGTCCTTCGCGTCCGGCATCAGCCTTCAGGCCCCCGATATCGGCATAGGTGACCTTGGCGAAGACCGTCTTGCGGGGTTTGAAGAGGTCACTCAGTTTACCGAGGCGAGCGTCGGGAACGTCGACTACAGCGGTATGGACCTCGAGCTGACCTGCGCCGGCTCCGGTCCCAGTCGGGAGGTTACTGCCGGTGAGGGCATTGAAAATCGTCGTCTTCCCCGCCGATGGCAGGCCGATAATCCCCATTTTCATTGGGCACTTGCGTCCTTCTTGGTGGGATCAGCATGCCGCGCCGTCGGCGGCGGCCAAGATCAAACCGCGTTCGGCCTCAGCGCGTCACATTGCAGATGGGAAGGTGCAATGTCAGGGCGCATGAAGCCCATCGACCGACGCGTACCTTCGGAGTGTGTTTGCAGCCCGTCCCGACCCGCGAACTCAAAGCCCGTCAACGCTGCTGCAACTGGATGATCGACTGTCGATTCCTGTGGCTTCACCCGGCAAGGTACAACCTTGACCGTGTGTTTGCGTTTGGCTATACTGTTCGCCGCGAGCCGAAGTGGCGGAACTGGCAGACGCGCGCGACTCAAAATCGCGTTCCTTCGGGAGTGTGGGTTCGACTCCCACCTTCGGCATCCGGCGATTATAGCATGTCCGACCCCGGTCTCTGCGGGCAGAGACCGGGGTCGGACATTTCCTGGCGGCCGCCAGGTTACGCGTGTGCAAACCGGAGTAGGCAATCCGCGCCTCCGCCACCTCCGCCCGAGCACGCCGCACACCCGTCTGTTGACCGTGATTGCTGAATGAGGACCTCTATGGCACAATGCCGAGTGGAGCAGAATGAGGATTATCCCCAGCCGCCTTGTGATCGGACTCGTCCTTGGTGTGGCCACCGGACTGATCTACGGATGGATCATCAGCCCCGTGGAGTACATCAACACCGCGCCTGATTCCTTAAGAGCCGACTACCGAACCGACTACGTCTTGATGGTGGCGCAGGCCTATGCCGTCGAAGACGATCTTGAGCTCGCCCAGAAGAGACTTGCCGCCCTCGGACCGGAGCCACCAAGCGAGGCCGCCGTGCAGGCCATTCAGTATGCGGCCGAGCAAGGTTTCAGCCAGGCCGACATCGAGGCTCTCCGACAGCTCGCACTCGGCTTGCGTTCATTGCCGCCGCCGGCCGAGATCGGTGGGCCATGACGAGGTCGGACTGGATCTCGATCTTGATCGGGGTCGCCCTCGGCCTGGCAGTGGGACTGTTCTACGCCTGGTCCGTCAGCCCGGTCGAGTACATCGACACCTCCCCTGCCTCACTCAGGAGCGACTTCAAGGCAGATTATCTAGCGTTGATCGCCTCGGCGTTCGATGGTACGGGCGACCTTGCCCGCGCCCGCGCCCGGCTGGCACTCTTCTCCGACCCCAATCCCGCCGACAGTCTGGCGGCCCTCGCCCAGCAACGACTAGCGCAAGGGCGGCCTGGGCCCGAAGTCAGCGCCTTAGCCCTCCTGGCATCCGCCTTGAGTGAGAGCCCGCCGAATACTCCGGTTTCAACGCAGACAGCGCGCCCCGCGCCACCAGCAACAACCACCCCCACCTCGACGCGCTTCCCAACATCAACCAGCCGCCCGGCAGTCACCAGCATCCCCAGCGCGACACCCGGGTCTCCCTTCAACCTGGAATCAAAGGAGATGGTCTGCGACGCCCAGTTGGCGGAACCGCTGATCCAGGTCCGAGTCCTGGACGCTTCCGGTAACGAAGTCCCCGGCCTTGAAATCCTCGTCGTCTGGGACACCGGTCAGGACCAGTTCTTCACCGGACTGAAGCCTGAGCTGGGCATGGGGTATGGCGACTTTACGATGACCCCGCAAACGACGTACACCGTCCAGCTCGCTCAGGCCGACCTCCCCGTGACCGGACTGCGGAGCGAGGAATGCACCGACTCCCAGGGGGAGACGTTTCCCGGCTCATGGCTGCTCGTGTTCCTTCAACCGGAAGGCGCCCCATAACGGCCGCCTCGGTTCAAGCCGAGACCGGCGAACCCCTCGTCTCGCCGCCATCCTGTGTCACTCAATCCTCCCACCCAGGAGCTCGATGCAGGCTGGATGACACTCGGACCGGTCTGCCCTTCTCCTTTCAATTACCGGCACTCCGCTTGCCGGGACCTTGGGGAATCACTGGGGTGCCCGCTCGTGTTTTGCGGCAGGGATCCACGGAGAGCATCCGCAAATGCCGCCAGCGCGCCTCAGGTATATCCCCAGTCGCATTAGCATGAACCTGTGCCGGGACCACGCCAAGCTGGGATGCACCCATGTGCCTCAGTCAGAGCGTCCCGTAGGACCGCGCATGTATAATGTGGCCCCTACCCCCTCATCGGCTGAGCCTCTTCAATTGTGCATGGGACCCCCATGCATGGAGGTCGCATGAGAAGCTTCCCGCGACTGGCGACCCTCTCCTCGGCCATGGTCATCGTGGCGATGGCTTGTTCGCTCCCGATCATCGGCCAGCGGGCGACCGCCACACCTGCCCCGGCGGAGGCACTCTCAACTCGGGCTGCCCAGGGGTTCGCCTCCATGGGACCGGTGCCGCCATCCGTGATTGAAACCTCGCCTGCCAAAGGCGAAGAACTCGACCCTGGCGGAAGCCTTACCTTGTACTTTGACCAGCCGATGAATCGCAGCACGGTTGAGGCCGCCTTCCGGATGCAGCCTGCGATTATTGGGAGCTTCGTCTGGCCTCGGCCGGATACGCTCCGTTTCACACCGGAGCAACCTTTGGCCCGAGGCGCGACGTATGTGTTGAGCCTGGCTTCAAGCGCTCGGTCCGCCGTCGATATCGGCCTCGCCCAGCCATTCTCGCTACAGGTCCAGACAGCCGGCTTCGTCCAGGTGACCCAGGTCATCCCGGCCGATGGAACGAACGAGGTGAGCCCGGAGAGCGTGATCACCGTCGTTTTCAACCGGCCCATCGTCCCACTCCAATTCGAGGGCGATTTGCCCCAGCCCTTAGAGTTCGATCCTTCCGTTGAAGGGACGGGGGACTGGGTCGACACCGGTGTCTACGTCTTCCGCCCCAAGGACGGGCTTGCCGGAGGTGTCGCCTACACCGCCACGGTACATTCTGGTCTGACAGATATCAGTGGGAGCATGCTCCAAGATCCCTTTAGGTGGTCTTTCATCACTTCCATGCCGCGACTTGTTTCCGCCTCGCCGCTTGACGGCCAGGCAGATATCGGCCTCCTGGATCCAATCGTGCTTTCGTTCAACCAGGCGATGGACATCGAGTCGGTGCAAGAGTCACTCAGCCTGCGCCGATCCGGCTCCACCAACGATCTCCCCGGCGCACACAAATGGGATGATCGTGGGTGGGAGCTTACTTTCACTCCCACCACGCCTCTCACTTACAGCACCCCATACACGGTCCAGCTCACCACCCAGGCGCGAGCTGCCTTTGGCGCCTCCCTGGTCAACGGCCTGCAGGCCTCCTTCCGGACTGTTCCGCTTCCGGCGGTCGTTGACTCGACTCCCGCCACGGGCGGTCTTAAGCCTGTCTACAACTCGGTTGAAATCGTCTTCAACGCGCCGATGAACGAGGCGAGCTTGATCAAGTCCTTGAGCACGACGCCGGCGCTCGACAACCAGGGGGCCTACTGGGATGCCGAGCGGAACACCTTGATCGTCTTCGGTGATTTCAAGCCCGCCACAACCTACCAGATCACGATCGATCGAGGAGCACAAGATCCTTTCGGGACACCGCTGGCTGTACCCTACGAGTTGTTGTTCAGCACCGAGCACTTGCCGGCCCAGGTCGACTTCACCCGCTTCAGCGAGGTCGTCACCTTTAGCAGCAGCCGAAACCCTCAGATCGAGCTGCAGGCGCGCAATGTATCGCGCATCGACTTGGCACTTTACGAGCTCACACTGGAAGAGTTTGAGTCCCAACTCCAAAGCGGGGCTTATCTGTACCAGGATCCATCGCCAGCAGGGCAGCTGCGGGCTGAGTGGTTCCAGGCGCTGTCTCTGACTCCCGACTCCACCGACAGTGTGACCGTGGTTCTGGAAGATCAACCTCTCCCTTCGGGGACTTACATGCTCACCATCCGTGCCCCCGAGGATGACCGCGGGAAACAGTCCCGTCTCGTCCTGGTACGCGACACCGAGCTCGTCTTCAAAGCGACTGAGACCGAGGCGTTCGTCTGGGCAGTTGGCTTGACGGATGGTGAATCACTGCCGGATCTTGAAATCCGAATCCTCAACGAGTACGGAGCCGTGCTCGCCAGCGGAAAGACCGGATCGGAGGGGACGGTCAGCATCCCACTCCCGCGGCCTGACGATCCTTACGCAAGACTCTACGCCTCGACCGGCTCCCCCGGGGGAGGACGCTTCGGTTGGACCGGCATCCATTGGTCGTCCGGGATGCTCCCGTACGAGTTCGGCATCCCGTTGGACCTCGCCCAACCCAAGTTCTTTCTTTACCTCTACACAGACCGGCCGATCTACCGCCCGGGGCAAACGGTGTCCTTCCGGGGGGTGATGAGGCAGACAGATGGAGTGCAGTACGGACTCCCCGATCTCGCCGCGGTCGGTCTGCAGATTCGAGATGTGGAAGGTAAGCTCGTCCACCAAGCGAGCCAGTCGCTCTCAGCCTTCGGCACGTTCAACGGACAATTCACATTGAGCGAAGATGCCTCAACGGGGACATATCTGATCCGAACCGACTACGGGGTCGAGTTCTTCGACGTTGCCGCGTACCGCAAACCCGAGTTTACGGTGAGTGTCACGCCATCCTCGACCAACCTAGCCGTGGGCGATCCGCTTCAGGCCACGATCGAGGCTAGCTACTACTTTGGTGGTCCGGTGGACGGAGCCGAGGTTCAATGGACCGCCTGGGCTGTCCCCCTTCTTCCATCCGGCCTGCCTGAGCCCGTTGATTGGTCGGACGCAGGCTCAGCCGACATTCGGATCTTCGAGTACGAGACCCTTGCTGAGGGTGTAGGGTCGACCGATAACGACGGACGCTTGACCGTCAGTTTGCCGACCGATGCTCCGGGCATCCTTCCGGCATTGATCCGGATCGAGGCGACGCTGACCGACAGTAGCGGCCTACCCGTCACCGCAACCGGCAGTACGAACCTGCACCCGGCCACGCTCTACTATAGCGTCGTTCCGCGAGTCTATACCTTGAGGGCCGGCCAGACGGCTGAAGTGGAAGCCACCGCCGTCGACTGGGGAGGGCAGCCTCTCCCTGGTCAACCCGTCGATTTGACGGTTGAAAGGATCACCTGGCAGCAAACGGTCGACGAGGAGGGACGCATCACCTGGGAAGAACAGGAGACACTCGTCAACCAGGGCCGAAGCGTGACTGCCGATGACGGCGCCGTCCGCTTCAGTTTCCAACCCGCAACCGGCGGGACGTACCGCATCCGCGCCACCGGGAGCGACTCCGCCGGAAGGGAAGCGAGTGGCGAGGCGACCGTATGGGTTTCCGGTGAGGGTGGGGGGATCTGGCGAACGCCCTCTGCCGGGAAAATCACCCTCGTCCCCGACCATGAAAGCTACACCCCCGGTGACACAGCGCACGTGTTGGTCCCCTCCCCCTTCTCCGAGGTTGCCTCGGCGCTCGTCACGATCGAACGCTCGGGGGTGATCTCCTATCAAGTCCTCCAGATCAGACAGGACAGCGACGAGCTCGAGTTCCCCATCGATGAGGCCTATGCCCCGAATGTCTTCCTCACGGTCACCCTGATCAGGCCACAAAGCGCGAGTGGACCTGCGGCCATTGCCGTCGGCATGGTCCCCCTGGAAGTGAGCCGCGCTCACCTCGAGCTTCAAGTGACGCTTTCGCCAAGCGCCAGCGAGGTTGGCCCCGGTGAGCCGGTGAGCTATCAGCTACAGGCGCTCGACTCCCAAGGCCACCCCGTTCGAGCGGAATTCTCGATGGGGCTGGCCGATCTGGCCGCCCTTTCGCTGGCCGATCCAAACAGCCTCAACCCGTCGGATGCATTCTATGGTGACCAACCACTGCGCGTGCGCACCGGGGCATCGCTGGCGGAGACCGGCGAAGGCGGGCCTATGGCTCCCCAAGTTGATGGCGTCGGTGGCGGCGGCGATGGCCTCGGCCGAATGACGGTCCGCAGCGAGTTCCCCGACACCGCGTACTGGAATCCTTCGCTGGTCACGGATGCGAACGGACGGGCTGAAATCGAATTGACCATGCCCGATAGCCTGACTACGTGGCGCATGGATGTGCGCGGCGTGACTGAAGACACGCGGGTTGGTGCGGCCACGGTCGACGTCGTCGCCACAAAACCCCTGTTGATCCGACCGGTCACGCCCAGGTTCTTCACCGCCGGTGATGCGGCGTCTGTGGCGGCCGTCGTCCACAATAACACGGCCGGCGAGCTGCCCCTCGAGGCCCAGCTAATCGCCAGCGGGGCCGAGATCACGAGCTCGCCCAGCTTGAGTTTCAACCTTGCCGCCGGCCAAAGTAGGAGAGTCGAGTGGCAACTGACGGTGCAGGAGACCGACGCCGTGGATCTGACGTTCCACGTCAGCGGCGGCGGACTGGAAGATGCCTCTAAACCGACGGTCGGCTCGGCAGCCGATGGCTCGCTCCCCGTCAGTCGCTACGCCGCACCGCAGACGGCGGCCACAGCCGGATCGCTTGATTCGGGCGAAGCGCGCATCGAAGCTCTCAGCCTCCCCCGAAGTTACTCTCCAAGCCAGGGTGAACTGCGCGTCGAGCTTGATCCGTCGCTGGGTTCGGCCATGACCTCTGCCCTTCAGGTGCTGGAGGCTTACCCGTACACCTCGACTGAGCAGGTGGTCTCACGCTTCCTGCCCGATCTCGCCTTCTACGACGCGCTCACCCGTTACGGCCTCGGAGACTCGACACTCCGTTCACGCCTCGAGAGCACGTTGAACAAGAGCCTGCAGACCCTGTACAGCCGCCAGCTCAGCAACGGTGGCTTTGGGTGGTGGGCCTCCGGACCGGCCGACAGTTACATTACGGCCTACGTTATCTTCGGTCTGGCGAAAGCGAGTGACGCCGGATTCCCGATCGACGAGGACGTCCTGGGGGAAGCGAGCTCATACGTCCGGGCAGGGATTGTCCCCACCACCATGCTGCCGACCGCGCCGCTTCGCGACCGCCAGGCATTCCTTCTATATTGCCTGCAGTCAGCCGGAGAAGGTTATCTCGGCAATTTGCACGAACTCGCCGGTCAGCGAGAGGGGATGAGTCTGTGGTCGCGCGCACTCCTCACAATCTCCCTGGCGGAGCTCTCCCCCTCTGATCCTTCCCTGGACGCACTTCGCAGCGATCTTGAGACTGCCGCAAATCGCTCGGCGACAGGGGTATCGTGGCAAGATGATCCTGTCGACCGGTGGAATATGGGCAGTGCCGTTCGCACAACGGCTCATGCGCTACAAGCGCTCCTCGCGACCGATCCCGAGAACCCTCTGGTCGCCAGCGGCGTGCGCTGGCTGCTGGCGGCGCGTTCACCGGAGGGCGGTTGGGCTTCTACTCATGAGACGGCCTGGGCGCTTATGGCCCTGATCCAGTGGCTGGACGTTCAAGGTGGATTGCAGGCGGACTTCGACTACCAGGTACTGCTCAACGGTCGGACGCTCACTGAGGCTCACGCCGGCCCGGGTTCACTCATGACAGCCATCGAATTAACCGAACCCGTCGCCAACCTCCTCTCGGACCAACCCAATCAGCTTGGACTGCAGCGGGGGGCGGGGCCGGGGACGCTCTTCTATACGGCTCATTTGCGCGTTTTCCGCCCGGTCGAAGAAATCCAGCCGCAGGTACGCGGCCTGAGCGTGTCCCGGCGATACTTCCACTATGACGGCCAATGTGGAAGCCTAGAGGAGCCATGCCGGGAGGCAACGTCGGCAGTAGTGGGAGAAGACCTTCTCGTTCGGGTCAGCCTGGTCGTCCCGAACGATCAGTACTATGTCGTCGTTGAAGATCCATTCCCGGCAGGGGCCGAAGCGGTCGACAGCAGCCTGCGCACTTCGCCCTCGGATGTCCAGCTGCCCGGGCTGACCGCGGCCGAAACCGGATCCGGCGCCCTCGGATGGTGGCTGTTCACTCGAACTGATCTGCGCGACGATCGGCTGGCGCTGTTCGCCGACTACTTGCCGGCTGGGACTTACCAGTATGACTATGTGCTCCATGCAACTCTGGCGGGTGAGTACCGCGTCCTGCCGACCGCGGCCTGGGCGGTCTATTTCCCTGAGGTCTATGGGCAGGCAGCCGGGACTGTGTACACGATCGAGCCGTAAGGGAAGGCGTCTGCCGCGCAACCCACGCTGTGCACCTGGGCCGGCGAGGACGCCGGCCCACATCATCCAGCGTATTCCCCGGCGCAGGGAACGATGGGGCCGACGACGCGGCCAGGGTACGCCGCGAGAGCGTGATCCCCTCTAGACCTCTTCCGCCCCTTCAGCGGGCTCTTCCGTCTCCATCGGAGGGGTTAGACCGAGGTCGAGTTTCTCTTCCATCCGGATTTCTCCACGCAAGAACGCGCCCTCCTGCGTCGAGAAAGCCGTCGTGACGACATCCCCCCAGACCCGGCCCGTGCTGGCGATCTCCACCTTTTGGGCCGTGATGTTCCCTTTCACCGATCCGGCGACAACGACTGTGACAGCCCGGATGTGCTCGCAGGTCACCCGGCCTTGATCGCCGATCACCACCAGACCTCTGATGTTGATCTGACCCTCGAAAGCGCCGTCGATGCGCACGCCCCCGCTGCCGCCGATCTCGCCTCTCCAGGAGATGCCCGCCCCGAGCACTGAGTCGACGCGCTCGAGGGCCTCGGGGTTGTCCGCATCACGATCCTGCGCTCTTCGAAACATCGAGCCTCCTCTGAGGCCTGTCAGCATAATCCAGCAGTGGACGACTGACAAGACCGGCCCACAGCTGACGGGTGATCACCTCTATCGCACGGTGGGAATACCGATCGAACGATACGAGTCCCGCGAGGGACCGGCCCTCATAGGAGATCGAGGACAGGTATCATTCGATCCTACAGGTCCTTGGCGGCAGGCAGACCGCCCGCGGCCGAGGCCGAATGGACCGCCCGCACAACCGCTTGCGCGATCACCTCGGCACCGTACGCACCGACGATGTTGACGTCGGCCTGGCGCCGACCGGTGGAGAGCGCGAAGAGCGTGTCACCATCCAGCATCGTGTGCGCCGGCCGGATGGATCTTGCGATCCCGTCATGCCCCATCTGGGCGACCTTGTTGGCCTCCTCTTTGGATAGCCTGGCGTTCGTGGCGATCACACCGATCACTGTGTTGCCTCGCGATCCGAGGCGCAGAACGGCTTTCCCTGCCAGACTCTTCATCACCTTCAGCGTATCGGCGAAGCGCCCTGGCCCTCCAATGCGAACCGGTCCGACCTGGGCCGGCCGTGCTCCGGCCAGAATACTGCCGGAGGATGGATCGATGACATCTCCGAAGGGATTCACGGCGACGATCGCCCCGACATATACCCCCCGCCCCAATCGAACGCTGGCGGTCCCGAGGCCACTCTTCATCGCTCTGCCCATCCCCAGGATCTTACCTACCGTCGCCCCCATCCCAGCGCCCGCGTTTCCCTCTGCCGGTCGGTCGGTGCTGGCGTTGATGCAGGCGGCATAGCCCATCGCCGCGTCTGGCCGAACGTCTGCTCGCCCGATCCCCAGATCAAACAGGATCGCCGCCGGGACGATCGGGACCTTAGCGACACGTACGTTGAAACCCACCCGGCGTTCTTCGAGGAAGCGAACGACACCGGTGGCGGCATCCAGGCCGAAAGCGGATCCGCCAGAAAGCAGGATCGCGTGAACCTTCTGAACGAGGTGCATCGGCCGGAGCGGATCCGTCTCTCGTGTCCCGGGTGCACCGCCGCGCTGATCGACCCCTCCAACGGCCCCTCGCTCGCACAGGATCACGGTGCAGCCCGTCAGGGCTTCGCCGTCATGGGCGTGTCCGACTTTGATACCCGGGACGTCGGTGATCGCATTCTGACCCGCCATCCAACCTCCAGGCTCAACGGATCCCGCTGTCGTAGCTCACGGTCAGTGTGGTCCATTGGCCTTCGATGACGCTAAACGGGAGCGAAGGCCCAGAAGGAGGACCCCCCGGATTGGGCGCCACGGCCACCAGGATGTAGTCACCGGCCGCTAGCGGGATCTCAAACGTACCCGAGCGATCCGACCTGGAACGGGCCACCACGCGGCCGCCGGTCAGCGTAACCTCGAGGTCCGCCACAAAGGGTCGGTCGGGGCAGTCAGTCCCAATCTGTATGACCGGACACATGGGCCCGATGAGCACCGTCCCGCGAACGCCCGTCCCACTCGGCACATCCTTCAGGCCGCAGGCACCGAGCAATCCCAGACTCAAGAGGACTGCCAGGCCTGCACAGAACCGTGTCAGATTCGCAAGCGGGCGGTGCAACCTTAGATGCGACCGATGGGGTATCGCTCCGCACAATCCAATCCCGATGCGGAGAGCTTCGTTGAGGTAAGATCCTATGCCAACTTGTAACCGAATCGTCTCAACAACCCCTTCCGCTCGGCGATATCCTTCTCCGACTCCACGCCTTGCGGCTTCATCCCATCGATGACGCCGATCACCCCTCGCCCTTGACCGGTCTCGGCCACGATGATCTCGACGGGATTGGCGGTTGCACAGAATATCGAGCAAACCTCCGGGACGGCCTTGATCGCGTTGAGCACGTTGATTGGAAAGGCGTTGCCAAGCAAGATGACGAACACGTGCCCGGCCGACAGGGCCAGGGCGTTCGCCTGAGCCTGTCTAACAAGCTCCTCCGAAGTCCCGCTGACTCTCACCAACGCCGGACTGGAGGCCTCGCAGAACGCCAGACCGAACTCGATCCCAGGCACGGCCCCTGTGAGGGTCTCATGAAGGTCCTCGACGGTCTTGATGAAGTGGGATTGGCCCACGATGACATTGGCTGATTCGGGTTTGTCAATCTTGATCGCGTGCAGCTCCAAGGGTACCTCCTCGGCCGTCCTGGCGTCGACCCCGTCACGTACGCTGGATTGGCTCCGATACGGATCCGCGCCCGGTTACTCCGCGACACGGCGACGGCATTGGGATGGATCGACTGAGCTCTCTACCGATTACAGGACTACCGCAGGGAGGCGACGAAGGCCTCGATCTCGATCGCGGGCAGCGTGGTGATCCTGACTCTTCCGCGTGAAGCCATCTCGGCCGAGACCCGGGCGACGGTCAAGTTGTCCGGGGCCTCGACGACGTTTACAAAGTCGTAGGGACCGAGTGTGGCGTACTGGGCTGTCACGCGCACGCCAAGGCGCTCCAATTCGGCGTTGACTTCTTGGATGCGCCCCGGATTCTTCTTGATCGTCTTGGCACCTTCATCGGTGAGATTACTGAGTAGGATATACGTAGCCATGCTAAGCCCCTTTCGTCCTTCTGCGGCGGACTCCGCACTTCCATTCTAGCCGAACTCTCTATCCCCGTCACAGCCTCACTTCGTCGTGGGCGCATTCCATCTTGGGGGGCATGTCCTCTTCGTGGAGGGAGAAAGGGGCCGTTCGCCCCGGAAGTTCTTACCGGGGTTGGGGGTTCCAGGGGGCCAGGGTGAGGATCTCCGGAGCTCGGGCTCGTCCGGGAGCCAGCTCTTAGGCACGACACACCCCCACCAGGGCGATCATCAAGCAAGCGACCGGCCGTCCTGCCTCCGACACACCGGTCGGTTACCCCTCGCCGGGCGCGCCAGAAGGGCTTAACCTATTCAGCCACAACGGGGATCACAATCCCAGGCTAGCCTGGCTCGGATTCTCCATTCCCCCTTCGGGTCGGAGCGCGTATCCCAACAATTCGGCGAACTGCCTGACACTCGCCGGGCTGTGGCCGGCGAAATGGTTGTTGAAATACCCCCACACATCCAGGCCGTCATCCAGGAACATCTGCACCCTCTCCGCCCAATTCGCCAGCACTTCGCTCCGGTCGATCTGGATCCGGTCGAAGCTCTCGATGTCCTGACGACGACCGAGCCACCGAATCACTGTGAAATCGGCGGTGATCCAATCCAGTTTGGGCATGTAGAACAGATCTTGCAGCACCAGCGCCACATTGTGCTGTGACAACATCTCTCCCGTGTCGGGCTTGAGCCAGCCTCGATTGCGAACCTCGACGGCATAGCGCGGGCCGCGCGGTAAGCCTCCCAGGAAATCATCCAGACGATTGTGCTGATCCGGCGTGAAATCGTAGGCGAATTGCAGCGTCAGGACACCCAGCTTGTCCTCGAGCGATTGCATGCTGGCCACGAAAGCCTGCGCATCGCCGGCCGCCCGATCGAGCTTCTTGTCATGAGTGATCAAGCGCGGGAATTTCGCTGAGAAGCGAAACCCATCCGGGGTGCGACGGGCCCAGCTCTCGACCACGGATCTCCGGGGAGCGCCGTAGAAGGTCGAGTCGATCTCGACCGTGGAGAAGTGCCGGGCATACGCCTCGAGGAAGGCCGACTTGGGGGTTCCGGCCGGGTAAAAAGGCCCGACCCAGTCGTCGAATGCAAAGCCTTGTGTGCCAAGCCGAAGCTCGCTCGTCACGCCAGCATCCTCTCGAGGCGATCGATTACCACCTCGGCAACATCGGTTTTGCTCATCAGGGGAAGTTCTTGAACTGTGTCGTCGGAGTCGAGTAGGGTCACCCGGTTGTCATCCCTGGCAAAGCCCGAGTCTTGAGACAGGATGTCGTTGGCCACGATCAGGGCCAGCCCCTTCGACCGTAGCTTGGCCCGCGCACTCTCGACGAGGTCGTGGCTCTCGGCCGCAAAGCCCACTACAACTCGCGGGTGCCCGGTCCGAGCGCGTTGCTCTATCACCGCCTCAAGAATGTCCTCGGTCGGCTCGAGGGTGATCGAGGGTGTACCGGCGCTGCGATGGATCTTCTTTCCGGCAGCTTGCGCCGAACGGAAATCCGCCACGGCCGCCGCCATCAGCAGGGCATCCGCTTCACCGATAGCTGCATGCACAGCTGCGGCCATCTCGCTCGCAGTTGTCACATCGACACGCACGGCTCCCACCGGTGTCGGTAGACTCACGGGGCCGCTGATCAACGTCACCTGTGCGCCCCGATCCAGCGCCGCCTGAGCCAAAGCGAAGCCTTGTTTCCCGGACGAACGGTTAGCGATCACCCGCACCGGATCGATCGCCTCGTGCGTCCCTCCCGCCGTGACCACGACCGATCTCTCTGCCAGCCCGCCGTTCCGCCCAAGGGTCAGCCGGATGAAACCCAGGATCTCGGCCGGCTCAATCATCCGGCCCGGCCCCTCCAAACCCGAGGCCAGGTGCCCCGAAACCGGGCCGGCGATCCTGGCTCCGCGGCGCTGGAGGATTTCCAGGTTCTCCTGGGTGGCCGGGTGGCTGAACATGCCGGCGTCCATCGCAGGCGCGGCCACCAGCGGGCATTCGGCAGCCAGGGCCACAATGGTAAGCAGGTTGTCGGCCTGACCGTGAGCCAGCCTGGCGATTGTGTTCGCCGTAGCCGGCGCGACGACCACCAGGCTTGCTCCGCGCGCCAGCCCGACATGGAGCACGTGGGCCTCGGCGCCCCACAAGTCAGCATCCGTGTATGCCCGTCGGCCGGTCACGGACTGAAACGTGAGCGGCGTGACGAACTTCAGGGCCGACTCGGTCAGGATCGCGTCCACATCGGCACCCGCCTGAGTCAGACGGGAGGCCAGATCAGCCGCCTTGTAGGCGGCGATCGACCCGCTCACGCCCACGATGATTCGCGTTCCTTTGAACAGGTTGATGGTCATGTCATTACCTGCGCGTCATTCGGCGAGCTCATGGCGGTTGTCTGGCTCGCAAAGGCGGTCAATACCGAGCCTAGCCGTGGCCTCGGCGCCACGGAACCGCCATGCTCATTCTCACCTTGATGGGGGCAGGGGTCAAGCCGCGGACACGGAGAGGTTGGGCCAACCGGCGGATCTCATCGCGGCCGCAACCCGGCAAGCTATCACTCACTGACAAGGCTTCGCCTACCGCCGGAGGAGGAGCATGAATCTCCCGCGGCGTACGATTCGCTTGCCGAACATCGAATGGGAAAGAAACGGACCGGGCACGCTGCCCCCACCCGGTAAGTACATCCGGGGTAAGGTCTGAGCCTCGATCAGTCAGGGCCCGAGTCAATCCTCGGGGAGCCGCCTGAAGTAGGGCATTCAATTCACTCACGACCTCGGAGGGGGAAAGGGCGTCAGTCTTGTACGCAATCCCTCCGGCCTCCGCCGGACGGGTGGTCAGCACCGCGATTTGCTTACCTGGGCAATGGATGAATCTCGATCCGCCCATCCTCGGCGACATCGATCCATTGATCGTCCCGAAGCGAGTCGAAATCTTCCGTTGAGAGAGCCACGATGGGGATGCCCTCCCCATACATCTCCTCGGCAACGATTGAAGCCAACGCGAAATACGAGTCGATGCCCGTGGTCAGAATGGCCGCCGGCGCCGTCCCGGCGCGCACCGCCTCCAGCAGGACCTCAGTCGTCGTACTGGACCCCTTGGTGTAGGGGATCGCCAGGATTCGCCCGGCCGCAACCCGTCCATGCAGTGGATGATGCGGGTCGATGATCTCGCCGGAGTGAAAATCGTAGCCGCCCCAAAGGCTAAGGGGTTCGCGGCCCACGAGCGCCGGTCCCGAGGCCGCGCCGGGGACTAGCGGTCTGCCGTGGATCACTCCTGCCATAGCGACTCGTCCCGTACAACCCTTCCCTCGACGGCCGACTCCACGCAGTCTTGCGTGCTGCCGAACACGATTTGCGTCTTGAGCAGGCCGGGCGCGTAGTAGGCATACTTCGCCGAGTTGGTCATCAACCGCTGGATTTCAGGCGGCAACATCGGTGAGGCCAGGATGCACGTGTCCACAGTCAGCCGACCTCCAAAGGCCCGGAAAGGTGCGAGCAGCCCGGCTTTGTCTGCCAATGCGGCCATCGCCCGACTTGTCGTCACCAGTAACTCTACTCGCGGGTGTCTTCGCCGACCGCTCAGGAAGGGAGCCAATCGTTGGAACTCGGCCACCGAGAAGTGCGGGCTTCCCAGGACCACCATGTCGAGCTCATCCCCCGCCGCGCTGGTCAGCTCGCTCCGCGCCGCGCGCAGGTCCGCCAGTGTGACCTCGATCGCCCGCAAGGGTTCGCGCCCCTGGAAGGCGGCTTCTAGGGTGGGCGCCTCAGGGGTGATCCCAACGATGTGGAACAAGGCCACACTTCCAGAGGAGGCCGCGGCTGCTCCCAGAGCCTTGAGCTGGTCCTCATGCGGCCTGATCTCCATTCCCTCGATGACCGGGACCCTCTCTCCGGCGGCCTTCCCTAGAGCATGACCCAACACCGGATAGAACGAATCATCCGACTGCAGGCGAAGCGGGATATCGATCAATCGAACCAACACACTGCCGGCGCGATTCTCGGTCAGATGCAGCCCCACAGCCGGCACACGGCCCGTGATTGCGGCGCAGATATCCAAGAGGTCCGGGTAGCGCTCAGTCCTGGCCCCGATGACGGAATTGGCAAAAACGATCGCGTTCGATTCTCCCCAGGCGATCTGCTGGCCGAACACTGGGGCATGTTCCGTTTGATAAGGAGCGCAGGTCCAGGTCGGAATGCAGCCCATGCCCTGGTAGGCGATCATCTGTCGGCGCGCCTTGTCCGCCCAATCCCCGGGAACATCCCACTCCTGCCAGCCGTGTTCGTCGACCGCGCTTACGTTGAGCGTCGTCGGTACCTTGACCTTCACGTTGTATCCGGCCAGCCTCTCGGCGAACTCCAGGCCAGCCTCCCCCAGGTAGATCGTGCTGTCGATGTGCGCCTGGCTGATGTCCATCAACCCTTCGGCGCCCAGGACCTCAGCCATGCGAACGATGATACGCATCGCCATACGGGGGCCCGGCCCGAATTCACCGTCGAGGTAAGACCGGTCGATCTCGCTCAAATGGAGAGTCATGTCACCTCTGCCTGAGGTATTAGCTTACCACCTTGACCGTTCGATCTGCCTCCCTCATCCCGGATCAAGGCAGTTCAACCAGATGTAGGGGGTGAGAGTGAACTCTCGGCTGTTCCTCCGTTATACTGAACTCGGAACCATGCAGGATTCCCCTCGCTCGACGGTCGATTTTCTCCTGGCCTACGACTGGCCGTACGACGCACCCTTCATCCGGTTGCTTGAAGGTGAGTTTCGGGCTGCCGGACTCTCAGTTCTGGCTGTCTCTCCCGAGAAGCTGTCGCGGGCCTGGGACGACCTTCAAACCGGTCGGCTTACGGCTTTCGCCTTCCTCGATCGTGCCTCGGACACCGATCCGGAATTCTTGCCTCTCGAGACCTGGGCCAAAGACAACATCCCACACATTATCAACCCTGGTCCCCTCCGCCGGCGCGTCTGGCACAAGACCAACCTTCACTGGGAGTTCATACGCGCCGGAGTGTATACGCCACATACGATCCCCATTCCGGCGCTGCGCCAGATACCGGTCTTGGACGAGCGTCCCGACATCTCACCTCTCGGCGTCCCATTCTCAGTCAAGCCGGACTTGGGCGGGGGCGGCTGGGGAGTGGTCACCGATGCGCGCGACTGGTCGGACGTCGAAGTTGCACGCCGCAAGCTCCCCGACGACGACCTGATCCTCCAGCAGTTCGTCACGCCTGCGCTCCTGGATGGTCGACGAGCATGGTTTCGCATCCTCTACGCGTGCGACCTCGTCATCCCTTGTTGGTGGGATGACCAGACCCACATTTTCGGACACGCGGTCAGCATCCCCGAACGAGACCGCTACCAGCTGGCTCCGCTCTGGGACATCGCCGGGACTGCAGCCCGGATTTCCCAACTGCAGTTGTTTTCAACCGAAGTCGGCCTGGCCGCGGACGGCCGTTTCGTCGCAGTCGATTACGTCAATGACCCGGTCGACCTGCGCGTACACCCTCAGGCGCGGGAAGGCATGCCTCCTGACGTCGCTCACCGGCTGGCGCAGGCACTGACCGCTTACGTGCGCGACCTGGGGGCTCCCTCCGCCCGGGTGAGGCCGCCCGACTGGGACGGTTGACCCTTACCCTGCAATGTGTCGAAGCCGCCTTCGGCGCAGGGCCGTTCAACCCGGCTGCTCCATCCGTGCATGCTCCTCGCACCCCAATCCGGTCGTAGTAGCTTGCCCGTATGGTCTGAGTCCACGCGTGATCCCATTGAGGTGAGAGACGCAATGCAGATCGATCGAGACCAGTTCATCCGTCAAACCGTGGAAGAGGCAGCTCCTCTAGAGAAAGCCTACTCACTGGCAGAGTGGGAGGCCGCCGTATCGGGGACCGAGCAAGCCAACCGACGCACACAGGAGGCGCAGGCGGCGATGCTGCGTTTCTGGTCAGATCCCGCACGGTACGAGCTTGCCGTAGGATATGATCGCGAGAGCGAGGACTCGGATCCGGTCAGCGCGCGCCAGATTCGGTTGCTCCGCCTCGGGGCGGCCAAGGCCCAACAGGATGAGGAAACGATCCAGGCGCTCACGCAGCTCGAGGCCCAGGTCCGAGATCGTTACTACAACTTCCGCGGCAAGGTTGACGGCGCCGAGCTAAGCAACAACGAACTGGATATGATCCTGGCCAACAGCCACGACCCTCTCGAAGTCAAGGCTGCGTGGGAGGCGAGCAAGCAAATTGGGCTTGAGGCGGCGGAGCTCATCCGTCAGCTCGCCAGGGTGCGCAATATTCCCGCGCGATCCCAGGGTTACAGAGACCATTTCGAGCGAGCGCTGGCCCTCGACGAAATCGACGAGAAAGCGCTCGTGAGTCTCTTCAGCGAGCTCGAATCATCCAGTCGCCGGCCCTACGCCGCCTTGAAGGCCGAAATCGATCGCCAGAGGGCCTCCCTCTTCGGGGTTCGACTCGAAGATCTCCGGCCCTGGCATTACGGCGATCCGTTCTTCCAGTACGTCCCGAAAACGGGCGGTGTCGACATGGACGCGCTGTTTGCCGGCAAGGATCCGACGGTGTTGGCGAAGGCGACCTACGATGGGTTGGGGATGGAAGTCAGAGATATCCTGGCCCGCTCTGACCTCTACCCTCGTCCGGGCAAGAACCAGCATGCGTTCTGTATCGACATCGACCGGCAGGGTGACGTCCGCACCCTCAACAACCTGGTCGAGAACTTGCGTTGGAACAACACGCTTCATCACGAACTGGGACACGCGGTGTACTACATGTACATCGACGCGGAACTCCCCTGGTTGCTCCGGTCTCCATCACACACTCTCACCACGGAAGGCATTGCCCAATTGATGGGAAGCCTGGTCGAGGATCGCGAGTGGCTTACCCTGATCGCCGATGTTCCACGCGCGGAAGCAAGCAGAGTGTCACAGGCCGCGGCCGAGCATAGACGGGCGGAAAACCTGATCTTCATCCGATGGTGCATGGTCATGGCCCACTTCGAGCGCGCCCTCTACGCCGATCCCGAGCAGGACCTGGATAACCTGTGGTGGGATTTGGTGGAGAAGTTTCAGAACCTACGCCGCCCAGAGGGGCATAACGCCCCGGATTGGGCAGCGAAGTACCACCTCGCCCTGGCCCCGGTCTACTATCACAACTACGCCCTGGGCCTGCTGGTCACGGAGCAATTCGAGGCCCACCTCCGCCGCGAAGCCGGAGGCTTCGTCGGTCGGGCTTC
>Ga0209341_10000224_pt1 | contig 57562 bp, 46 predicted proteins | sample RifCSP13_2_FD_184020 | JGI IMG/M metagenome (GOLD analysis project Ga0209341, IMG submission 184020) | Soil microbial communities from Rifle, Colorado - Rifle CSP2_sed 13_2 (SPAdes) (version 2) | ecosystem: Environmental > Terrestrial > Deep subsurface > Rock core/Sediment | place: Rifle...
GCCTCTACGCGTGATCTACCCAAGATCGGCAGCGCCTGCACGACGGTCGTGATAGCTCGCGACTGAGATCCTCACTATTGTGCATCGTGTTACTCAGCTGTCGGGCTTCTTCTCCGCTTGTTAGAACGCCACCTTATGCGGGACCGGTTTATTACGCATGTCCTAGTGCGATGCGAACGAACGTCGCGAGAATTCGCGTTCCGGCAAGAAAAGTTCCGCGAAGCGTGCCTGACACCTTGGATTTTCCGCCAGCGCGCCGCCGATGGGTGACGGGCACTTCGAGGATACGCAGGCCCGCCCGTGCCGCGCGCATCTGCATTTCCAGGTTCCAACCGTAAGTCTCTTCTCGCATACCCAAACTAGCGAGCGCGTCGAAGCGAATTGCGCGAAAAGGGCACATATCGGTGTATCGAACACGGTAGAGCGTCTGGATGAGTAGTCCGGCGATTCGACCGGCAAAGACCTGTTGAAGGTTCAAACTGCCTGCCTCGCGCTGGCCGCGCGTCCGTGAGCCGATTACGAAGTCGTAACGCCCACTGATGATGGGTTCTACAAGGCAAGACATCAATTCCGGGCAATCGCTGCCATCCCCGTCCAGAAAGACGACGATCTGACAATCCGGACCAAGGGCGCCGACGCCAGCCGCACAGGCGCGACCATAACCACGATGCGGTTCCGCTATCACGCGCGCACCGGCTTCGCGGGCCCGCTCTGCAGTGCGGTCAGCACTGCCGTTATCAACGACTATTATCTCGCCGGCAATCTCCCGGGGAATGATTCGTACAACATCGGCAATCGTCTCTTCTTCATTCAGAGCCGGGATGATGACCGAGACACTCATATAGGTTTAAGGGTAGACACTTTGAACCTGACGCACGATTCCTTTCGAGCGCAGGAGGGTCTCAGCAGTCGCGAAATAGTCGCGTACGTCAGCCTGCGCGCGAATCCAATCCAGATAGCGCCCGATACCGGTCTCGAGCTCGACCTGCGGCGCGAAACCTGCGGTACGCATACGCGTGATGTCGGAGGTCAAATGACGTATTTCGCCAGGTCGAAACTCTCCCCGAGTGATCGGCTCGATGTGAATGTTCAACGCGTCGGAGATTAGTCTCGCAATTTCACGAATGGTCGCCGCTTTGCCACTGCCAACATTCACAGCCTGCCCATCGAGCCGCTCCGTCGTTGCCGCAAGCAGATTCGCACGCGCAATGTCCTCGACAAAACAAAGGTCTCTCGTTTGGAACCCATCTTCGTAGACAATGGGCGGGTGGTTATTCAGCAGGCGGGTGCAGAATATCGCGATGACGCCGGTGTAGGGATTGAACACTGACTGTCGTGGACCATACGTGCACGAATAGCGCAACGCAACAGTGGGAATGCCCATCTGTTGACCCCACGTGAGGACTAACCGCTCCTGATCGATCTTTGTAATCGCGTAGACTGATTCACCACGGATGGGAGCTTCCTCCGGGGTTGGAGCCGAAATCGTGTCCGCGCCACAGTGCGGACAGTGAACCGAAAAGTCTCCGCGGCTGAGTTGTTCAGTGGGACGCACCGATGGAAAGACAACACCATGCTGACCGCAATTTGCGGCTCCCTCGCTGTAAACGGCTTGCGACGATGCCACTATGAACTTTTTCACCGGCAGGTTTTCGTCGCGAATAATTTCGAGCATCTGCGCAGTGCCAAAGCTGTTGACATGAACAAACTTCGCGATTTCCGGCATGTACCCGCCATAGATTGCTTCATGAAAGACAATATCAATCTCGCGAAGCGCCGCCGTTACCGCCGAGCGATCGCGAATATCACCCTCGATGAAATCAGCCGACTGCGGGATCCAGGCTGGTTTGCCGTTGCGGTGTGTCTGCGGCTCGAGGTTGTCGAGTATCCGCACCCGCCAGCCTTCGCGAAGCAAAAGATCAGCGATGTGTGACCCGATAAGTCCCGCCCCACCTGTTACGAGCGCTCGCATTCCTGAGGTCTCCACACAATCTTTCTACTTTGTCATCGGATCGGTTGACATCGCTTCCGAAGGGCTGTTTAGGAAGCGGCCCGGTGGGCCAGCATTCCTCCGCCAGCCAAAAAGCTCCACCGCTCCTAGCAAAACAAACGGGACATACAAGAAACTATTCAGTCGAAACATCTGATCTGGCTGATCGCCCAACCAGCTTAAATAGAGGACAAAACTGGCGGCAGTAAGATAGAACAGCGAAGCTAGCGGAACAAAGCACAGGAATGGAACCAGCCACGCAAAGTACCAGGAATAGTGCGGCGCGAAGAGGACAGTAATAGCGGTCGCCAGCAAGGCAGCGTGCTTAACCTGGCTTTCGCGGTATCCCCTTCGCGAAAAAACCCACACGGAAATCGCCGTCATGAACAAGACAGCAAGAATTACAAATGCGGCGTTCGGCACACTCGATCCAAACAACCTACGCATCAGACTCAAAAGATAAAACTGTTCTCCACCGATCAAGCCCTGTTCTCTCGCATAGTCTGGCAAAAAGCCCTTCGCTGCGCTGGGTCCAACACTCAGATACGGTAAGTACGCGACGAAGATGGTGGCGCCAAAGGCGAGCGGCATCTTCCAATTCCAACGTTTGTAGAGTGCAGGAAACAGTACTATCGGGAAGAACTTCACCAGGGTGGCACAGGCTAGCGCAACGCCCGTTGGAACCTCCGAATCCTTCAGGCTTGTGAGCAGCGCTAGCGCGATAAACGCGATCGCTATCGCGTCAACGTGTCCGCTACCCGCGAATTCCCAGATCCCTAAAGGGTGCCAGGCGTAGAGCAATATTCGCCCACGAGGCATCCCGAACGAAGCGAGCAATTGAATGATGGCCCACATGCAAACGGCCTCGAAGGCAACCATCGTTGCTTTCATCCAAGTGACCGATTCGCTCAAGCGGGTCGTCAGAAAGTAGATACCCTCCGCCACCGGCGGATAGATGGTGCGTGCGTAGTCCCGCCGATTAATCTTTGGATAAATGTTTTCGTCGCGAAGTTTAAGCAGTGCTTCATCGGCGGGAATGTAGCGGTAAGGATTGATGCCGGCTGCTTGCACCCGACCATCCCAGATGTAGCGGTAAATATCGTCGGAGAGATAGGGCGGTGAGAAGATTATGGCGAGTCGGAAGAGTGCGGCAAAGACGAGCACGATGATCAGGGTAGATTTTGATTCTCCCACACGCAGGATGAGCCAGGCCGCGACAAAGTAAAGCGCCGTCTGAACGCCAGCGAGTTTGAGAAACCAAACAATGTCCTTCGTGCCTTCGGCTTGGATACCTATTCGGTATAGAACTAGCGATGCCCCTCCCAGCACGATCAGAATGGTTGCGATCTGGATTGCGCTCGAACCCGTCCGCTTTGAGGGCCGGTTTTTGGTCACGGCTTCATTCAGTGGAGAGTCTTGGACAGACGCGCCGCGTTCCTTCTTTCTCGATGAGCGCAGCCAAAAAGGCACGCGTGTGAGGAGCGGAATAAGCGCCATTCCGTCGCTCGGTGGCGAATAGTTCTTCACAAAGGCGACTGAGTGTCCCGGCGTCGTCAACGTCGTACCAGCGGGGCAGCATCTCGACCTCAAGACTGATCTCGGTGGCGCGCTCGACGGTGTGGGCGAGCACATCAACTGTGCTCCAGGCAATACGCTCGAAGAGGTTCGGATGCGCATGCTTCAAGCCGATCAGATAATAGCCACCATCGTCTGCGGCACCGAGCACTACGCGATCACCGTCGCTCGCGAGTGCCTCGATCGCCAGGTCAAGCGTTGAGCGTGGCAGTGTCGGGCTATCGGAATTGATCAGACAAACGGAAGTGTAACCAGTTTCTAGTAGATCGTTAGTAGCGTTGCAGAGGCGAGCCCCTAACGAATTACCACGTTGGGCGAGAAGCTCGAATCCTTCGGGAACGATGCCGTCGAATGCCGCCTCCGCACCCGACGGCGTGTATACCACCAGGCCCTCTGCCGCGCGTTCGGCCGTCACGGCGGCGATATTGGTTGCCATATCGCGCAGGAAACAAATATTTAGCGCTGCGGCTTCGGCGGGAGTGAGTGGTGGCACCAGCCGCGTTTTGACTTCGCCAGCGATCGGGGCCTTTGCCATCAGACCCAAGGCACATCGGGTTTTCGGAGTTGGCGAGTGTGACATGCAGGATCGTGAAACAGAAGCGTAATTATAATGGAGATCACCCCGAAAACCCTCAGCGCTTTGGCTTGATTTTAATGAGATTGTTCAGAATGATCACCACATTGTCCGGTCGTCTGTTTTCACGGACAAGGCAGTCACGGAGCCACTGCCGATGACTTGCGTGTGCTGGTCAAACGTTGTGAAGCCTCTTCGTGTGATTTAAACCCTAGGCAGAGTATCGTTGGAACCACTGCATAGTCTGTCGTTCGCGCTATCGTACCCTTAATGTTTCTCAGTGAAAGCCATTGAAATATTCTCTGTAGACGACCTCTCAGACCGCGCAGAATGCCAACTACAACATTCCTCACCCAACTTGAGCCACGTGGTTGCGTCTGTTGCGCCACTGAACACCAGGTTCGCCGCCCTCCTGGTTAGTGTGGTTGGTTCGTAACTGCTACTGTTGTGCCGTCGAATTTCGTGATGTTGATGGTGAACGCCTCGTTGTAAGATCCTGCCCGATCCTGCAGGATGCTGAGCGCAACCTGCTCGCCAAGCAGGATCGACCAGTAAGTTGAGCTGCGGAAGTGTATGCCAGCATGAATCCCATGCCCGAACGAAACATTGTACGCAAGTTTGTTCAGCTCTCCATTGATGTCTAGATCATTCCTGTCGGTGCCGGTGTAGGCGTTAAGCGAGAGACCATCCGCGCTTGGGACGAACACATCCCGTCCTGCACCTGTCAGTAATGGCCGGATCCTTTGACTGCCGTCGAAGAAGAATTTCAACAGAGTGCAGCAGGCGCCGCCGACTGTTCCATGTCCCGTCGGGTAGCATGGATGCGTGGGTGATCCCTCTGGAAATGCCTGTGGTAGCAAGTGGCTGCCATAGGTTGAGAAAATAATAGGCAACACCGCTGAGTTAAGGACGTCTGAGTGTAGCGCCCCTGCCGCCTCGGGGAACGGGATACTGCCGGTCTTTCGCGCGTGCACCAGTGCCCCATATTCCTCCGGCCGCATGCGCAGGTCTTTGATCCACTTGTGATACCAGGAGGCTTTGAGCGCGCGCGTGGCCATTTCAGCTACCGTGCCTGCAGCGTCGGGCCCGCCAAGAGTGCCGAAGCCTTTTTCGGTTAAGGACCCAATATATGGATTACCCGGGTTCGGCGCTGCGCCTAGTTCCGCTAAGACGAGGAAGGCCACGAAGTATGCCTGATAGAGCACATCTACATGGGTATAGGCGGCGAGGTCTCGACCATTCCGCAGGTAACGAAAGGTAGAATCAAACGCAAGTTTGCGCCCCGAGTCTCCGCCATTCTGGACGAGTTGGTACTCACTTACTGAGGTCATGTATTCGCTCCCGCCGCCCCCCACGGGCAGGAACGTCTGGTGCTGCTGGCTGAGGTGCTGGCTGCCATAGAACGTCGGCTGGACCATGAACTGTGAGACGTATGGTCCCTTGACGTTTCCATCGCCTGGGACGATTTGCCCACGGAACAGGTTCTGCCGCGTGACCGGTAACGGGAATTGATTGTTCGCGGAGCTACTGAGGAATGCCAGATTGTTCATGTCCGCCACAGCCTGGCCAACCAGCGGGTCTGTCAAGTATTCCGTAAACGGCACATCGCCCAGCAGAACTGACCAGTAGTGCTCGATCTGTTCGGCGGCCATCTGAGCGCTACCGACTCCCGGCGCGGGTGGGATGACGGTGGCATGTGAGTCAAGGCCTTGCAAGTCGAGTGCAAGTGCACCCTGCGGGCAGTTCAACTTCGAGTTGGCTCCACCGCCGGGCGTCCCCATGATGATGGATTCGAAGTCTGAGTGCTCGCCGGTTGTGAGGGCATTCTTTAGACTAAGAATAGCGGCAGCGTTCGGTACGCCGAGACCGTCATGTAACAGGGCTTTGCTATAGCTGCTACTGAAGTCTGTGAATCGCGCCGCGTCGCCATTGTCGGGTTGCGCACCGATGTTGATCTTCTCGGCTTGAGCCATGCTCTTGCGGTAATTGAAGCTGGCGTTTGCCCGAAGCGAAGAGTTGTAGTCTATGACCGAAGCCTCCGCTACCGACTCTTTTTCGCCGAGAAGAGGTTGAAGCGGAACGGAAGCAGCTACCGTCGCTATAGTTGCGGCGCCTTTCACAAAGTTTCTTCTGCTGACTCTCCGCGTCCGGGCCTCAGAACGTCTCGGCTCTTCATGCTTTATAGCCATGTTTACTCTCCCGTGACTGTTGCGGCTTGCAAGTGCTGGGGATTAACTCTCATATGCGAGAACAGGTTATTCTCCCGGTTGAACTAAACTCACAGGTTAGAGGGATCAAAGCAGTCACCAGAACAATCACCGGGAAATACTACTAACTGCTCGTCAAGGCAGGGCCCGGTTGGGTTTCCCATCGCGTCGAAGCCGCAGCCACCGCCAAGGAAAGTAGTGAGTTGCTCCGGGATCATGCCGGGTATCGCTGGACCGTGGTAACGCACGACGAGTGTTATCAGCGCACCTTCCGGATTGGCTAGCCCGGGCTGCGGATCCCCAAATATGATCTCTCCAGAATAGGGACCTCCCGGGCCTAGCCAGGCACTGAGATTTGCGACCCCGACGGGACGATTTTGCCAGTCGCGTTTACAACCCAGTTTAGAACAGCGCCTTGTGCAAACGGCCTACCGTTGGTGAACCGATGCATGGATATTCATGCACGTGTTCGGTGGACACCCGCCGTTGAACATGCCGAGTTGCTGTGCCAATACCATCGGATCCATCAGGTTCGCTGGACCATGACTGCGTGTCACGAGATGGATCTCCGCGCTCAACGGCTTCACGAGACCGTTGCCGGTTCCTGTACTTGGGCGGGCACCGGTCGTGTCGCCCACAGCCCGGAAAGCACCGTAGGTCGCGGACCCGTCAGGCCCGATAACCCGTCCGCCGGTGTTGAGCAGCGTTCCATTAACCGCAGGATTGGCAAAATCTGCCGGAGTGCAGGGGCTAGTTGCGCAAAATTCCGGATTGTTAAAGACAGCCATCCAAAGCGTTACCGCATCGCCGTTTGTTAGCCCCGAAGTATAGAACGAGAAGAACACTCCGTCCTGATTTCTAAACAGGATGGACCCCGCGGATGGCGTAACGGATCCAGTTGCCATAAGAACAACTGACCGGCTACTGATCCTGGAGTGGTCGCTTTGGCCGCTCTGTCCATGTGCGTTTGTGACAATGGACAACGTGGTAATCACGGTGCAAAAGCCAAAGATCGAAAAGCATTTCATGACTGAGTTTTTCATGTGACCTCCTAGGCCAAATGTTCGATTATTTTGAAAAGGCAGAGCACAAGTCCCATTGTCTTAATCCATGGACAAGTGCGTACAGTTCCGCGGGCAGACTTACCCCTTACTTGGGAGACTGCTAAGATGTCATCCACTTTTGTGACGGGACCTGAAAAACATTTCATCAAGCCCTTTCAGGACCTCAGTTCTTGATCAAAGAAAAGCTGACGGGCCAAGCTTTGCTTTGGAAGGACCTTGCATGGTACAGCCGATATCAGTCCAAGGAATGGTGATTTGATTTGAATGTAACTACTGGAAAGTCGACTGTGAGATAGCGGTGTCTGGGCGCTAAGGAACCGTCGAATTCTCAGTTTAACGGCAGGGATTTTATGCCCAACCTAAGGATCTGTCAATCGACACGAACTCATCCCTCAGAGTACGTTCTACACGCGGCAACTTAAATTAAAGTGGCCGGAAATAGACAGATTTACGCAACTATCGCACTATCTTGGGGGAGTCTCGAAAAGAGCGACTCTTTAAATTGGCTCTGAAAGTAGTCTTCGATTTTCCATGCTGAGGAAGTTTTTGCTCCCAGCCAAGATGCTGCCGAAGGGCGGATTGGGATCAGGAATACATCTAATCGGCTGATATATTACTTTAACAATTGCGGGGTGTTGCACTTCTTTCATCACAACAACAGTGAATGAACACTTAGCGGGGCTGATGAGTTTCGAGGTCAACTTGGTAATTACGCAGGTCTCACGAAAGTACTCGGTCATATCGCAGAGTGGTTTGCGCAATTTTTCGCATGAATCCGTCAAAGGTTCCGAATATTTACTACTCAGCCTTATCGGTTCGCCATAAAAACAAGCGATTGGTCGCGGGCATGCAGGTTGCTGAAGAGATCATGACTGAGCCTGATCAATGGTTGACAACTTCTGATACGGCTCGTACATTCGGCACTGGCTTATGTTGAAGTGGTTCACATCTTTGGTCCTCGTGGCATCATTAAGCGGCAGTGTGACAGCTGGCGTCCAAATGCATGCCAGCATGGGCATGGAGATGATGGACTGCTGCAAGGCGGCACTTGCACATGATGACTCGCCTACTACGTCCGGGGCTCGGTTGTGTTGCGTTGTCAACTGCCAGGAACCTTCACCAACCAGCTCTTCGACCGCTCAAGCCTCCTCTTCCGCAGTCGTTATACAATCGGTTCTGAAACCTCCTCGGCCTTTTGCGCGGGAACTAAACTCATCACTTCGCAATTATCAGAAGTTGCATTACTCAGCGTTTTCGCCGCCCCCGTATCTATCCAATCTCGCACTCCTGATCTAACAACCCAAGGCCGTAGTGTGCCTTCGCTCTGACTGGCGACTACTGAGAACAGTGATCTGCTCGATAGTGGCGCGCCAGCGGCGTCGCACAATATGGTGCTGAACCCAATTCAATCGAACGAGCCGAGGTCCGTGCTCGCTCTGCTCGATCCAAGGCTCTAGTGTGTTCCAACTTATTTTGAGGAGATAGATCAATGAAAACCTTACTCATTTTGTCGAGTGTCGTCGCTTTAGCTGTGTTACTTGCCGCCTGTGGCTCAAAAGAGGAATCCACCGAAGGAAAAGTCATCAAGAGTGTTTCGGCCGGAAACAATTTAACAGTGTCGCTGGCAAGCGATAGTGTGCTGAAACGTGCCAATACGGAGTTCACGCTCACATTTACAGATGCAAGTGGCAAAACGGTCGATGTGGGAGCGGTAGCTTTGATCTTCCACATGCCCCAAATGGGAACCATGGCAGAGATGAACGATGCAGCATCGTTTACGACGACAGAAACGCCAGGTGTCTATCGCGGCAGGGCGAATGTCCAAATGGGAGGCGAATGGCAGGTGAGGATCACGTACGAAGGTCCGCAGGGAAGAGGTCAGGCGTCATTTCCTGTACCCGTTCAGTAAAAAGGCGCCACCAGCCACAGCGAAGTCCTTTTCTTAAGGTGACAGCCCAACCATGATTCACAAGCTCATAGAGTTTAGCTTACGTAATCGCGGCATCATTGTGGTGTTCTATCTGGGCCTGGCCGCCGCAGGTTACTGGGCGCTGCTTCGAACTCCTATCGATGCGATTCCTGATCTCTCGGACAATCAGGTGATCGTTTTCACCGATTGGACCGGCCGCTCACCGCAGGAAGTGGAGGATCAGGTCACCTATCCATTAGTTACTAATCTTCAGGGACTGCCCGGCGTCCGAGTGGTACGCGCCAGCTCCGCATTCAGCTTCTCAATGATCAATGTGATCTTCGAAGACAACGTTGATCTTTACTGGGCCAGAACACGAGTACTTGAACGGCTCAACCTCGTCACCAAACAACTGCCTGAGGGCGTGATCCCTACACTGGGCCCGGATGCGACGGGCGTGGGCCAGATCTTCTGGTACACGCTCGAGAGCGAGGATATTAACCTGCGTGACTTGCGGTCCCTCCAGGACTGGTATGTCCGTTATCAACTTAACTCCGTGCCCGGTGTCGCTGAGGTAGCCAGTGTTGGCGGTTACGTGCAGCAGTATCAGGTTGACGTTGATCCAAACAAGCTGCGCGGCTACGGCATTCCTCTTTCGGTGGTGGTCGAAGCCGTTGAACGTTCCAATAACAACGTCGGCGGCAACGTCGTCGAACAAGCGGGTCAGTGGGCAGTGGTTCGCGGAGTTGGTTTGATTGAGTCTACGGTGGATGTAGAAAACATTGTCGTGGGTGCGCAGAACGGTATACCCATCTACGTGAGCAATGTTGCAGATGTAAAGCTTGGCAATGCCTTCAGAACTGGTGCGCTTGATAAGAACGGTAAAGAAGCAGTCGGCGGAGTGGTAATCGCACGTTATGGAGTGAACACCCTGGAAGTAATCGATGCTGTTAAAGAAAAGATCTCAGCACTACAAGGTGGGCTACCGCAGGGTGTGCAGATCGTTCCTTTCTACGACCGCACGCAGCTTATCAACCGAGCTACCTCAACTCTCAAACGCGCACTGATCGAGGAGTTAATACTCGTAACCCTTGCCCACATCATATTCCTGGCTCACTTTCGCTCGATTCTCATAGTAACGATACCCCTGCCATTGGCTGTACTGGTGTCGTTTCTCTTCATGAACGTGATGGGAATTAGCTCTAACCTCATGTCACTCTCCGGTATTGCGATCGCAATCGGAGTACTCGTTGATGCTGGAATCGTTGTAACGGAGAATGCCTTTCGATTTCTCGAGAAAGGAAAAGTCGATCCAAAGGACAGAAAAAGGGTTTGGATGACTGTTCTCGAGTCGACAAAGCTTGTCGGCCGACCTGTTTTCTTCTCAATGGCCATTATCATTCTCGCATTCATTCCTGTCTTTGCGCTCATGGGACAGGAAGGAAAGCTCTTTCACCCACTCGCCTTTACCAAAACCTTCGCGATGCTTGGTGCGACGATTATCGCAGTAACCCTGGTTCCGGTGCTCTGCACATTTTTGTTAGGGGGTAAGTTTCATTCCGAACGGTCTAACCCCGTGATGCGGTTCTTGCAGGCCCTCTATCGTCCAGCCCTCACCCTTGCTCTTAACCATCGAGCTATCACGATCTCCATTGCGGCACTTCTGTTCGCCGGCGCGATCGTGCTGACGCTCGGTATCGGCAAGGAGTTCATGCCGCCTTTGAATGAGGGCGATCTGATGTACATGCCGGTGACGGATCCCGCGATCTCAATTGATGAGGCGTTGAGGATAACAAGTAAGCAGGACGAGATCCTGAAGGGCTTTCCGGAAGTTGAATTCGCAGTTGGCAAGACAGGTCGTGCCGAAACATCCACTGATCCAGCACCAGTAAATATGAATGAAACTATCGTCCATTTGAAGTCGCCCGAACAGTGGCGACCAGGAATGACGCGAGAACGTCTTATCGCTGAGATGGACGAGAAACTGCGGATGCCGGGAGTTACAAATATCTGGACGCAGCCAATCATCAATCGTATCGACATGCTGACTACCGGGATACGATCGCAGGTTGGCATCAAGATTTTTGGAAATGACCTAAACACATTGGAAGAAATGTCGAGGAAAGTGGCTGAAGTTGTGAAAGCTGTTCCGGGGGCGGTGGATGTATATCCGGAGCAGATCAGTGGCGCACCCTACGTCGATATAAAGATCGACAGAACCGCTGCTGCTCGTTACGGCATCGACGTCCGGATGATTCAAGATGCAATCGAAAAGGGAATTGGTGAGACGAACCTCACCGTCACCATTGAAGGACGAAGGCGATTTCCGGTTCGCGTGCGATATGCACCGCAGTTCAGAGCCAGTCCTCAGGCGTTGGGCCAGATACCAATCAGTGCACCTAGTGGTGCGCCGATTCCTTTAAGCCAACTGGCGGACATTCAAACTGTGCAAGGTCCGTCAATGATCTCGAGTGAGAACGGACTGTTGCGAGGGACCGTCCTCTTGAACGTCCGGGGTCGTGATGTCGGGAGTTTTGTCGATCAAGCCCGGCTCGCCCTTGCTCAGCAGGTGGAGCTACCGACCGGTTACTACATTGCCTGGAGTGGTCAGTACGAGAACCAGCAACGCGCACGCCAGCGTTTGCTGATCGTAATTCCGATTGTGCTCTTAGTGATTTTCGGACTGCTTTACATCACGTATCACTCCGCCCTTGAGGCCGCGCACGTGCTGATGGCTGTCCCGTTCGCACTAACGGGCGGAATCTATCTGTTGTGGTTATTGGGCTACAACTTCTCGGTAGCAGTTTGGGTGGGCTTCATAGCGCTTTTCGGAACTGCCGTGCAGACGGGTGTGGTGATGGTTATCTATTTGAATGAGGCAGTTGAACGGAAGCGACACGAGACAGGAAGTTTGACGCGCGAGTCATTGAAGGAAGCGGTCATGGAAGGGGCATTGCTGCGCCTGCGCCCGAAAGTAATGACCGTATCGACAGTTGTTGCGGGACTGCTACCAATCATGTGGAGCACTAGCGCGGGCTCCGAGATTATGAAGCCGCTTGCGACTCCCGTACTTGGAGGAATGGTTTCAAGTCTTCTGCACGTGCTGATTGTGACGCCCGCAATCTTCTATTCAATTCGAGCGCGTGAATTGAGGAAGCATAGCGTGCGCGAAGTGATGCATGAGCAGGTTGTGCAAACAGCTGAAGAGCCTCCCAGTGGAACGGATGAGCCGGAACCGGCGCTCAAAGAAAGTTAAGGTAATTAGCCATGGTGAGTCGATCGTTATTTCTGAATCTCATAGTTACTCTTCACGTGCTTATCTTCGGCTCAAGCGCCGTGGGCCAGGACGCTGTTCCACTAACAGATCAGCCGACGAGCCTCTCGCGCTACTTGGATCCGAAAAACGGAATGACTGCCCATGAAGCTGTGTCATATGCGTTGTCACATAACGCCGACCTGCTTGCTGCTCGCAAAGAAATCGAAGCAGCTCGCGCGCTGGTCAGGCAAGCCGGTTTTCGCGCGAACCCGATGATTGAGGTTGAGCGCAAAGAACAACTGAAAGGGACTGATAACGAAACGATGATCGGTGGTGCTTTGCCGCTGGAATTGGGTGGTCGGCGTTCAGCACGAGTCCTCGTTGCGCAGCGTGAGCTTGAAATGAAGGAGTGGCTGTTAGCGGATCGCGAACGACTTTTGGCCGCAGAAGTTAAGGCGAAATTCGGAGACGCTTTAGGAGAAATGTTAAAGCTGGCGTTCACCGAAAACCTGCTGACAACGACAGATCGAGGTTATCGCCTTGTTGTGGCTCGTGTTACTGAAGGCAGGACGGCACCCCTGGAACAAAACATGGTTCTGGTGGAGGTAAACAGAATTCGTTCGCTGCGAGAAACGGCTGATGGCCGGGTGCAGATCGCAATGCTGGAATTGCGGAATCTTTTGGGAATGACGCCTGAGGAGCCGCTGCGATTACGGGGCGGTCTGAATCCGCTCGTTGAACCTTTGCCTTCGATTGCGATCGTTACTGAAGTTGCATTGAAGGAACGTCCGGATGTCCAAGCCGCGCGCGCTGCCGAAGTATTGGCCGAGGCCCAGTTTGAGCAGGCACGTAGCGGTGGCCGATTGGATGCGAGCCTGACAGGCAAGTACGAATTGATGAACTTTGGTTTTCCGCAAAAGGGTTTTGATGATGCCGGTCGTCTGGTGCCAATCAATGGTAGGTTTCACTCGGTAGCCGTCGGCATCACGGTTGAACTGCCCGTCCGTAATCGAAATTTGGGAGCTATTGAGGCAGCCGTAGCCGAGAAAGAAGCCGCAAGGCGCCGAAGGGAGTTTGCTGAATTAACGGTCCGACGTGAAGTTGCGGCGAGCTTTGCCCGTTACCAACAATCAACAAGGGCTGCAGAAATATATCGCGTGGGTGTTCGGGACCAGGCAAATGCCAACCTTACGGTTGTAAGACAGACGTATGAGTTAGGGTCAAAGACATTACTCGATTACATAGCTGAGCAGCGACGCTTTATCGAAGTTGAAACGGGCTTCATAGATTCTCTGGTCGAAACCTACCAAGCACGCATCGATATCGAACGCGCCACTGCAGCGCACGGATTGATAAAAAAATGAGCAACGGTAAAGTCACTAACGATAAAGAGGAAGACTTGAAGGCAGAACCTCCTTCTACGCCTCAGCAGAGCCGGGTTCATCGAACGCGTACCAGTCGTACAATCATTGTGGCGATTGTCGCTGTCGTCGCTATCGCTGCGGTTGCAATTTTATCGTGGATACTTCTGCAATCACGATCGAGCACGGCAGGTCGTCCTGTGCCCGCGCCTCGCACCATGTCAACGGAACAAACCGCTTCGCCCTCGACAGGCGAATCAACGGTTACAGTCTCGCCCGATGTAATTCAACGAGCAGGAATCAAAATTGAACAGGTCGGCGAACGACTCGCTCGTGAATCATCAGCGAGCGCGATAACAACCGGCACGGTACAAGCTAACTCTTATCGAACCACTCCAGTAGTGTCCCTCGTCGGAGGCATCGTCCGAAGGGTGAACGCAGAATTGGGCCAAAGCATTGTTCGGGGACAGACTGTGGCTGTGGTATTCAGCGATGAATTGTCACAGGCTCAATCCCGTTACCTTTCAGCTCGCGCAGATCTGGAGGAACATCACAAGCATCATGCCCGTACTATCAAGCTTCAGGAGATTGGTGCGGCGAGCAGAGAAGAGTTGGAGCAGGCGACTACGAAACTCAAAACGGCTGAATCCGAAGTTGCATCCCAGCGTGAGCGGCTATTGCTACTGGGTCTTTCGTCCCAACGAATAGATTCGCTCCGCTCCTCATCACAAATCAGTTCAGAAGTGAGTCTGGCTGCACCACTTTCCGGAACGGTGATCGCTCGCACTGCAAACCCGGGTGAAGTAATTCAGGCTGACAAGGAGATCCTGCGTGTAGCCGATCTTTCCAGCGTATGGGTAATTGGGCAGGTTTACGAAAAGGACCTCGGACGGATACGAGTAGGGAGTGGCGCCAGCATCACCAGCGATGCGTACCCGGAAAGGGTCTTTCGGGGACGCGTAAGTTATGTCGATCCAACCCTCGATCAAGCAACCAGAACGGCTCAAGTCCGAGTTGAGCTCGCAAATCCGGGACAGGCGCTAAAGATTGGAATGTACGTTAACGTTGCGTTCGCCACTTTGGACGGATCAGAATCAACCCTTGCTGAAGTTCCGTCAAACGCCGTTCAGAATATCAATAACCAACAAGTCGTTTTCGTAGCGACGTCGAATTCCAATGAGTTTGTCATGCGGCCTGTCCGTCTTGGATTAGAAGTGAATGGTCGTTATCCAGTGCTGGAAGGTTTATCTGTGGGAGAGCGTGTGGTTACAGAAGGCAGCTTTCTACTTCGCGCTGAGTGGTTGAAGACTCATCCCCGCCAATGACGTGTTCGAGTAAAACTACTTTCAGAATTCACTCACGGGTCAGTTTGTATTTCGCCGCCGCCAGATGAAGTAGATGGGAATGCCGGTGAACACCAGGAGGTAACCGATGCCGGAGGTTCGAGGTGTCAGATACGCCAGATCTAAAACCAACAGTACTGCCAAACCTATATAGACCAGTGGCACAACTGGATAAGCCAAGGTCCGATACGGCCTCTCCATTTGTGGAGCTTTGTAGCGCATCACAATGACCGCTCCAACCATCAACGCATAGAAAATGAGATCGGCAGACACAATGTATTCAAGCAGCTGTGTGTATACATTGCCGTAAGTCACAGCACCGGTTCGAGCGTCAGTCGTCACAGTTCGCGGCAACGTCAGCATTGCCGCCCATATTCCCTGCAACACTAGAGCAATCGCCGGCACGTGCTTCTCATTTAACGTTCCCACGCGTTCGAAGAAGAGTTTGTCGCGAGCCATCGCGTAGTAGACTCGCGCTCCCGCGAGTATCAATCCGTTATTACAACCAAAAGTGGAAATCATGATTGCGATTGCCATTAACAACGTGCCCACTGGCCCGAGGATCAGCTGCATGGTGGCCGTGGCAACGCGGTTCTGCGGCGCGTTCTGAATGCCCTCCAACGGCAAAGTCACGACGTAAGCCAGGTTCGCAAGCAGGTAGAGTGTCACTACAATGCCGCAGCCAATCAGAAGAGCTCGCGGCAGATTGCGACTGGGATCACGAACTTCTCCGGCAGTGAACGTCACATTGTTCCACGCTGACTGCGCAAAAAGTGGCCCAACCATCGCTTGTCCCAGGAGCATCACCAGAGCAAGTGTAAGAACACCCTGGCCTACAGGTTCAAATCCGAGCCGATCCGCCGATGGTGTCCATCCGTTCTCCCAGGGCTTCCACCAGGATGAAGTGAACGCTGCACTCTGTTCGTGCCACCCGAGTGCTAATCCAAGGACTATCAGTCCTATCAAAGCTGCTGTCTTGGTGAACGTAAACGTGTTCTGAATCAGCTTTCCGGTCTTCAAACCCCAGGTATTTGTAAACGTCAGAAAGAGAATCATCGCAACCGCAAGCAACTGTTGCGTTGAGAGGCTGAGTGCGTAGCCGCCAAAGGACCTGGGTGCGATCAGATAGTTGTCTGCTGAGATGACATTGGTGAGCACGCCGGTGAAGTTGGCAAAAGCGACGGCGACCGCGGCGATCGTGCCAGTTTGAATAACCAGGAAGAGGGACCAGCCAAAAAGAAAACCCACTGAGGGTCCGTAAGCTTCCCGGAGAAACACATATTGGCCACCAGCTCGCGGCCACATCGCGGCCAACTCGGCGCAACAAAGAGCCCCGGTGATGGTTAATACACCTGCCAGAGCCCATGCGGCTAACAACCATCCGGGCGATCCGACCAACCTGGCGGATTCAGCTGAGGTAATAAAGATACCGGATCCAATCATGGAGCCCACGACGATCATCGTGGCGTCGAGTGGTCCAAGCGCGCGAACGAGTTTTGTTTCAGCGGGTTTGGTTTCTACGGTTTCTATCATGAGGTTGGGAGTGGATATAGTTTTAGGGAGTGCTTGTCAAGAAAATAGTCGAAAGGGTTGGTGTGGTCGTTGGGACTTCACCCCGGTTAAAAGGGGTGGCATCTTTATAGACTGTGACGCGATGATTACTGCGCCGTTCGGAGGGGCGGAATGAAACTAGACGAGTACCCACCAAGTTGAGTTCCGCCCTCCGAACGGCCCAGGCGAAACAGACAGTGTCGAGAGCTATAAACATGATACCCCTGCGGGGTGAACTGACCCAGGTCAAGCTGAAGATATCCCGATTGGTCCTGCGACTCTTTTGGGCAAAGCAATGCGAAGCTGTCTTTCCCACCCACAATCACGCCTAGGCTTAAGGGTTAGTCGCAATCTGTCACAATGCAACGCACCACTCCCTTGACACTCCATTAACGCTAACCTAGTCTTACTTGGCTTTAAGCAAGCCTCTTCCATGCCTACCGCTATATCGACCTTGCACATGAATTATTGAGGATCTGGAGGGACCGAAGTTTTCCATGGTGAAGGATCAGCTCATCTCGCGCATTAGGGAAAAAGAGGCCCATGTCGGCGTCATCGGCCTTGGTTACGTGGGCCTGCCATTACTCGTTGAATTCGCCCGAAACGGTTTCCAAGCTACAGGTTTTGAAGTAGACCAGGCAAAAGCAGATCACATAAACGACGGAACCTCCTACATCGGCGATGTGCCGGACGCAGTCGTTAAAGATCTTGTGGACGAAGATCGCTTGCGCGCCACAACGGATTTCAGTCACCTCAAAGAGTGTGATGCGATCATCATCTGTGTACCAACCCCGCTGCGCAAAACGAAGGAGCCAGATGTTTCGTACATCCTGGCGGCGGCTGAAGAGATTACGCAGCGCTTGCACAAGGGGCAATTGATAATCCTCGAGTCAACCACCTACCCCGGCACGACCGACGAAGTGCTTCTGCCGATGTTCGAAGAGACAGGTCTCAGTCTCGATGAAGATTTCCTGCTTGCCTTTTCACCTGAGCGAGTGGACCCCGGCAATCCACAGTTTCAGACTCACAACATCCCCAAGGTTGTCGGTGGTGTGACAGACGATTCGACGGAAGTAGCGGCACACCTTTACTCACAGATTGTGAAAGACGTGCACGCCGTCAGTTCAGCGCGCGTAGCGGAGACGGCAAAGCTGCTGGAAAATACATTTCGTGCGGTCAATATCGGCATGGCTAACGAGATGGCCCGACTATGCTACGCACTGAATATCGATACCTGGGAAGTAATTCGCGCGGCAGCTACTAAACCATTCGGATTTATGCCGTTTTACCCTGGTCCGGGCATTGGTGGCCACTGTATCCCGCTCGACCCACATTATCTATCGTGGAAAGCACGGCAGCATGGTTTTGACTCCCGTTTTATCGGATTGGCCGAAGAAGTGAATTCGCGGATGCCCGAGCACGTGGTCCAACTCGTTTCAGACGGACTGAATGACGAGCGCAAAGCCATGAAGGGTTCAAGGGTTTTACTACTGGGTGTGGCTTACAAAAAGGATATCGACGACGTCCGCGAAAGCCCGGCCCTGTCGATAATCGATCGACTGAGGGCCAAAGGGGCTGAAGTGCGGTATCACGACCCCTTTGTTCAGGAATTGCGTTTTGATGACGCACATACGGAGGGGAGCGGCGAACCACTCGAATCCATTACCCTCAGTGACGATGCCCTGCGCTCTGCTGATTGCGTGGTTATCGTCACGGACCATAGTGGCATTGATTACGCTCGGGTCTGCCAGTTGGCCCTACTCGTCGTCGATACACGTAACGCGCTGAATGGGGATCTCAGGAAGGGTAGTTGTGCCCGGATAATTCGATTGTAGATCTTCGAGAAAACGTGAGAGATGCTGTCGATGTCATTTCGAAGAAGGTAAGCGCCCAAAGACATGAAAGTCATTAACGTTGTTGGAGCGCGGCCCAATTTCATGAAAGCGGCGCCCCTTGTGGAAGCGATGAAGCGGCGTGAACACGAATTTACGCCGCTTATCGTTCATACGGGCCAACATTACGACGACCGAATGTCTGACGCGTTCTTTCGTGATCTGGAGATGCCACCACCAGACGTTCACCTCGGCGTTGGCTCGGGCTCCCAGGCAGCGCAAACCGCCGCCATTATGGAAAGGTTCGAGCCCGTGGTACTAGCGGAGCGGCCGGATTGGGTAGTGGTGGTCGGTGATGTGAATTCGACACTCGCCTGCGCGCTGGTATGCGCAAAGCTGGACGTGCGTGTGGCCCACGTTGAGGCGGGATTGAGAAGTCGCGACCGCACGATGCCGGAAGAGATCAACCGGCTGCTGACAGACCAGATCGCCGATCTATTGTTGACGCCTTCGGAAGATGCCGGGGTTAATCTTCGCGCTGAAGGAATTGCCCCCGAAAGAATCCGATTAGTCGGCAACGTCATGATCGACTCGCTCTTGAAGCACTTACCCCGAGCTTCCAGCTCAACTGTGCTCGAGGAGCTGGGACTTCAAGCTCACGAATTTGGCGTTCTTACAATGCATCGACCCTCCAATGTTGACGATGCCTCTGAGTTAGCTCGCATTCTCGAGGCAATCATGGCGATCTCGGAGCGGCTGCCGGTGGTATTCCCAGTCCACCCACGAACGCGAGTCGTGCTGGATCAACCTGAACTTCGGGACCTGGTTAATGGTTCAGAAGGGCTGCGACTTGTGGAACCGCTTGGTTATCTGGATTTCCTGAAACTTTTCAGCAATGCTCGCATTGTGCTAACCGATTCGGGTGGTATTCAGGAAGAAACGACAGTGCTTGGGATTCCTTGTCTAACGCTGCGAAAAAATACCGAGCGACCGATCACCGTAGAGATAGGGACGAACACAGTTGTCGGCACCTCGCCAGAGCGAATACTGGAGGTAGCATTGAGTAAGCTCGATATGGACACATTCCAAGAGAAGTGCGTGCCTCCACTCTGGGACGGAAAGACAGCCGATCGGATTCTGAACGAACTCCTCCGTGGATAAATGTCTATCTCCCCCCTAAGTTCGACCCAGCATTCCACTACAACAGAACCGCCGCTGTCTCGCCTGCTCGAACAGTCCACTATCATCTGTCTCTTCCTGTTTGCGATCTTCGCTCCTCATTCTATTGCCGGCACTCAAGCAGCGTGGCTGCTCGGGCTGTTCTTCTGGGTGTTAAGGTTTGCGCTATATCGTCGACCTCAATTCAAGAGGACCCCTGTTGACCTAGCTCTTCTCGTTTTTTTCGCTCTCACTCTGATATCCACTGTCTTTTCCTATGAGCCGGGGATTTCAGTGGGCAAACTTCGGGCGGCAAGTTTGTTCACCATCGTCTATCTGGTGGCACAGAATATTTCTTCGCGCCGAATAATTCGCCTTCTGGTCTTGTTGCTGATTGCGTCTTCGTTCGCCGGCTCGTTATTTACGATTGGGGAGCGAGCGGTTGGACGTGGCGTAAAGGTGCAAACGTTGAGGACAGAAAGCCCGTTGTATACAGCAGGTGTAAGACCCGGAGACACTCTACTCGAGATTAATGACGAAAAGCTAAGAGACCCCGATCACCTACTTCAAGAGCTGAAAACGCCAGATCCGCATCCGGTTCAAGTGAAGGTCTATCGTCATGAACTGGTGCTTGTCTACAGTGTGCCGCGCGGAAAGCTTTTGCATGGCAACTCGGCGGTGGCCCAGCTTGGAATCGGATCGTGGTCTAGCGGCCGTGACTGGCGTGCGTCAGGCCTCTTCAGTCACTACGTCACTTACGCTGAGTCGCTCCAGTTGGTATTAGCTTTGGCAATTGGACTTTTCGTCGCTTTACCCAAAAAGCTAAACCTCGCGGGGACCTTCTTACTTCTAGCCATTGCGGGAATGGGGTATGCGTTAATCCTCACAGTCACACGCGCACCGTGGGCAGGCGCAGTCGTTTCTACGGGACTGATTGTGTTATTTGGGACCCGTAAACGAGTATTTTTGCTTGTTTCGCTGCTCGCAATTCCCTTGGTTCTGGCGGGTGTCTTTATGCTTCAAGCACGCCGAAACATTGGTTTTATCGATCCCAAGGATCACTCCACGACATGGCGACAGACTGTTTGGCGCGAAGGCTATCAGTTACTGTTGAGTAATCCACGACATCTGCTGGTGGGGATCGGGATGGATTCAATTAAAGGGCGCTGGCGCCAGTGGGGGATGTTCGACGGCGGCAAGATCCCAATCGGTCATATGCATTCCAACCTTCTGCAACTCGCTTTAGAACGCGGTGTTCCGGCGTTGTTGGTTTGGCTGGTGTTGCTTGGCCTCTATGCACGGGTGTTGTTGCTCTTGATCAGGCGACTAAAAAAAGAAGCCGCAGATGCTGCGCCGGAGGGCGTCTGGATCGAACGAGGCCTTGTGTTGGGAGCTCTGGGCGGACTTGCCGGTTTTTTCGTCAGTGGCATTGTCCATTACAACTGGGGAGACTCAGAAGTGGTAATGATCTTCTACTTCCTGATGGGCCTGACGCTAACTCTTAACACTTTGGTGCGTAACAATCCCAACTCGCCCGCGGTACGACACCGTTAAAAAATCAAGTAGAATTCGGCAACCAAGTTTGGCGTTTCGGCGATCACGGCGAATGATCTCAAGGAATGACTGTCGGTCTTAGAGACGCGGTTCGAGAAGCACTTCGGCTTGCCCGTGTGTCGTTCCAACATGGTCGGGAGCGCGAAGCCCTCGAGCGCTTACAAAGTCAGCGTCCGCGTCTGCAGGCTGAACTCGCACTTGTCTCGCCTGAGGCGCTGCTCCATCACTTCCGCAGTAGGGCCCCACGATTCTTCCTCGGCTTTGGGAACCCAGGGCTTACCGCCCAATTGCAAAAGAAATTATTTCCTGCTGAAACAGGCCATTTGCTTGAATGGGCAGCGCTAAATCTCCGGGCCAGTTCTTGGCCATGGCTTGCCTCAGTGGACGCAGGAAACTGGCGCAAGGACCCCTTTTCTGGGCGCGTGTGGCCGCTAGACTACCATGCCGATATTTCACTCCAAACAGCCGACGGGTCAGACATCAGGCGGGTTTAGGAAGTGAATAGATTGGGTTACTTCATCGCATTGAGCCGAGCTTACGCGATCACCGGAAAAGAGGACTACGCGGTCAAGATCCTAACGCAGTTTGATTCATGGTTGGAGCAGAACCCCTTGGGCCGCGGTCCAAACTGGAGCTGCGCGATGGAGGTGGCATTACGAGCGATGAACTTGCTCGGAGTATTTACGATCTGCGTGCACGCCGAGAGTTTTACACCGCAGCATTTGTCTCGTTGGCTGCAATCGTTCGAACAACATGTTGCCTACATCAAACACAATCTAGAGTTCTCCTACCTCGGCACCACTAATCATTATCTGACAGATGTCGTTGGACTGTTATGGCTTGGACTGACATTGCCCGAGTTGGTACTTGCTACGACGTGGCGCGAGTGGGCTGCAAAAGAGCTCTTCAACGCGCGTGGAGGCGATCTGGTGTGGAGTGCCTGTGATTGCAACCAACATTGGCGAATCAAGAGGCATGCTGACGTACGAGTTTGGAGATGAGAAGAAGTTGGCCGAATTAATTCAGGGGTCGCTACTTCAGAATGTTGTGACCAGCGAGGCTCTAAGGAAATCCGCAGAGTTGTTCCGATCGGAAGCAGATCGGAATTTGCAAATGTTTATGAAGACAGTAAATGTTCGATAAACTTCAGTTTGTCGGGTCCGCGTTCTCGTGCTTCGGTTGAAGCTCGTGCTGTCAGCGCACTTTATCACAAAAAACTTCGTGTTCCCCGGAAGGTTACGAGCTTCCGAAACGACAAACTGATGTTCATCGGACATTCCCCCGCACCAACTTAAAGATCGACCATACTGTAACCGCCGAATACGCAAACAATGAATAATACAAGGCGAGTACGTATCGATACTCAGTATGCAATGCTGATTGCACCGAGAAGTAGTAGAGAGGAATGAGACCCAGAATCCCCAAGGCCCACCAACGTCGCGCAAGCGCAAGTATGAGTATCCCCAAAACCGAAAGCGGCAGAATTACTGCCGTGATAAAGATGCTCTGCAATCCCCTCAACACCAGAGGATAACCGGTCGACCTACTAGCATCGACAGAGATCAAGGGCACTCTCTCCATACGCAGCATTGAGGCAGCCCGTTGAATCATTACACCGGCAAACCACATTGGCTGAGAAATAATCACCTGTACCCCGCGTCTTAATCTATGTCGATCTCTTTCAATGCCGTCTGGGCCAAACAATGTGTCCGCGTAATCTGGCCGGCCGAAACTCTCAGCCTCTATCTTCGCAATACCCACATCAGTTTCCGCAAAACCGAATCTACGCTGTGTATCGTAATCGGCAATGCCTTCAAGCAACGTCTGCCCGGCACCGAGGGAGAGCGGCACAAAACGGCCGAGCACAAGTGCATTCCGAATTGTGAATGGCGCAATCACCGTCACAGCCCCAATCAGGAGCATGACGGCTGCTATCCGTGGACGCCTCATTTTTGACAAGTACCGGGAGACCAGGAGCACTACGAACAAGAATGGAGCAAAAAGCAGAGCGTTTGGCCGCAAGAGACAAGAGAGGCCAATCGACAAGCCCGCTAATAAGAGAAGCGATTCGTTGGAACTCCGTCGAGCTCGAACCAGCAAGTAAACAGCGACCAAAAGCGGTAGTACAGCAAGCGTGTCGGGTAACAGCATTATGGAATTCCACGCGAACTGTGGGGAAGCGGAAGACAGAGCTCCGGCGATGAAGGCAACTATTGTATTAAGAAGCTCAGCGACTATTAGAAAGATCACCAACGCAGCCAGAGCATCCGCAACTATCTGGACAAGCTGTACGAAGGTGTCGTGCTCACCGACCACGCTGTAGATTAATGCCAGCAGCATTGGATATCCGGGTGGATGTCCCAAAAGGTCCGGATTGCTCATCGCAGAGTCGGATCGAAAAAACCCTGTTAGGCCTTCCGCCATTAGCAATCGTGCGAAGAGTTTATAGTTGTTGGCAACACCTGACTGCACCGTAACCACCTCAGCCCGCCAGTAGTAAAGAGCAGCTGCTCTAAAGCTGATCGCCGCAACGAAGATGATCAGGACAAGGAGAAGGGTCCGGCCGCGAACAGCGCCTGCAAAGGAACTCGATTGGTCGGAAAGGATGGGCCCGAGCCACCTTGCAACCGCGTTGTTGTGTTTGGTCATCGAGTGATTCTCATTATACATTCAGCCTCAAGAGCGGTTCCGCACCAGAATGATCCAAGGAAAATCTATCATCTGTTTCGGCGGCGAAGACTCGTGTATCACCATCCGCCTTCCAAGGACCACCTTATGCGGCGCCTTCCACATACTGGAAATAAGGTTCTTTTCCTAAATTCTACCTCAATGGGTCTAACATCTGTTGCCACGAATCCTCCGAGTTGGGCAGTTACACAAAACTCGCTCGTACGACGTCGGAGGGGAAGTGAGTATCTTCGCCGGCACTCTGGCCATTTTTTGTACCAAATCAGCGAGGACTGTTAAGTGAAAAGTTGCTAACCGGGCAGATTGGTGCACTGACGAATGGATATAGGTCCGAGGACGCGCTTGTCAAGAGGACATTTTCGAGAAGATCGTTCCACGTCACCGCAGACCCTGATTGCAATTCTCATTTCGAGTAGATTTCTTATTTGAGGCAGAGATTCAATTTGGTCTAGATTTTTTATGAGGCAATTCGGTCGCTTGACAGTACATCAACCCTAACCTAGTCTTACTTCGCTTTTATCAAAGCCTCTTCCATGCCCGCCTGCTATCTCAATCTTGCACCTGAACCTAACGGATCTGGAGGAATGCTCGAATCAATTTCGCTGCGTGACGATCAACTGCGTTCGGCTGATTGCGGGGTCATAGTCACGGACCACAGCAGCATTGATTACGCGCGGATCTGCCATTTTGGGCCTCTCGTTGTAGATGCACGTAAGGCACTGAATGGTGATCCGAAAATGGGGTTGTAAAGCGGAGAACCATAAGGTCCAGCCGAACACCTAGCGGAAATGCTAAAAACGCTCATCGTCGTCGGCGCACGGCCCAATTTCATGAAGGCGGCGCCTCTCGTCGAATCGATGAAGCGGCGTAAACACGAGTTCACGCCGCTGGTTGTTTATACCGGCCAACATTACGACGAAAAGATGTCGGACACATTTTTGCGACTTAGAAAATACCCGCACCCGACGTTGATCTGGGCGTTGGCTCAGGTTCACAGGTAGTCGTGAGTTTACTGGCGATGCCTTTAGTACTCGCTAGTGTTGTCCTGCTCCAAGAACGTCGGGATGTTGGTTTCATCGATCCGAATGATCATTCGACAACATGGAGACAAACGGTGTGGCGCGAGGGCTTTCAGTTGCTACTCAGTAAGCCGCGCCATTTGATCGTGGGCGTTGGAATGGATTCGATCAAGGCATGTTGGCGAGAATGGGGTATGTTCGACGGCGGCAGGATTCCGATTGGCCACATGCACTCAAATGTCTTGCAGCTCGCGCTGGAGCGTGGGATCCCAGCTCTAATCGTTTGGTTGCTCTTACTTGGCATCTATGCACGAATATTAATTGGGATGATCCGGCGTCTTCGAAAAGATGTAATTAACTCGGCGCCGGAGGGAGCCTGGATTGACTATGGACTCGCGCTAGGTGCTCTCGGCGGAATGGCCGGCTTCCTTGTAAGTGGGATTGTCCACTACAACTGGGGCGACTCGGAAGTCGTCATGATCTTCTATCTGGTTATGGGGCTGGCGCTGGCTTTGAACCGCATGGTTGGCGAATAGCAGTCTGAAATCATTTCTGAGTATTTAAAAGAGTGTTAAAGATGCGCGACAGACTTCTGACTGCCTTCTCCTTGCCATAAAGTGATTCGGCCGCAGCACGGTTGTTTGCTCCCATAACCTCCCGAAGCCCTCGGTCATCTAGAATTTGCCGCAGACAATTCACTAACGCTTGCGTGTCTCCGGGCGGCACCAGAAACCCGTTCTCCCCCTCCTTGAGAATCTCTGGGATGGCTCCAACGCACGCACAAACTGCCGGTAGGCCACTGGCGTAAGCCTCGAGTAAGGCAAGCGGAAATACCTCCAATCTTGAAGGCAATACGAAGACAGTTGCTTCTTGCAACAGTTGTACTTTTTCCACCCCTGTTTTTACTCCGTGGAAATTGGCAACCCCCCCCAATCCACTTGAGATGGCAAATGCCTGAACAACCTGCTCCTGATCAGCAGTCTCGGCTACGCCGACCATGTCCAGCAGCAGTTTTCGCCCTTCGCCCCGTAGCAGAGCTATAGCTTCTAATAACTCGAAAATTCCTTTGTCCTTGCTCAGGCGTCCAATAAAGACAATCCTCGCTTCCTGCGCATCTGAAATGTCCGCCGTCCGAAACTCACGGACATCTACGAAGTTAGGAATTACTTCTGCTTTACCTGGGCCAAAAATCGGCAACAATGACCCTTTCAATCCCTCAGAAAGAAAGACGATCTTATTGAATGAACAAGCTGTGCACCTCATGAGGAAACGGCCGATGGCAGGTGGATCACCGAAGAGTGGCCCACTGCGCCGCCCATGAAAATGGCAGACCACTTTGGCTCCGAACAGTCTGGCCGTTAACATCAGGACTACGTCTCTTAAATAGCTCCAGTCGTAGCAGGATGCGATATAGACCACGTCTGGGCGGAAGGAGATCAGTTTGGCAAGCAGTTTTAGCCAAAGTAAGACTGCGAAATAGAAGCTTGAGGCATCCACGGTAAACGTCCGCAGCCGCTTACCACCACGCCAGGAGAGGTTAAGCACTTTAAGCTCGAACTCTTCCTTGAGCTCGGAATTAATCAGGCCCTGGGAGACATACGCAACTCCGCCAACAGGTGGAGGAATAGGCACAAGAAAGAGCACTCGCCGTTGTTCCATTAGAGAATTCATCCGGCCACTTCTGCTGCAAAGAATCGGAAGACGATTGCAGCAATGCAGAGCTTACCTTGCTGTCAAAGATCGCCGCAACATAGCGCTTAATTGAATAGACATTGCTTGTCATCGAAGGAAGCAGAGTGATGGGAACATCGCACTCACGTCTGATATCAATGGCAATAGACCCGAGCACTGTCCTTTGTCCGTGCGAGGCAACTACCTATAATTGCGAACCTTCTGCACTGTCAGCCGTCATCTGGATTGGCCGTTCGTTGTCTCCAGAGGAAGACTTCATTTCGGTTGCGGTGTTAACTTCTGGATAAGTTTGTATTTTGATGAATGTTTCACTCACGTTAGCTTGCCTGGCTGCCGTTAATGTTCTCCTGACATTAGTGATCCAATGGTGGATAGTTACGCGTTTGGGTCTAGGTATCCAGACAGACGCCCTGTTCGCCGCTATCGCCTTGCCACAACTTGTTTTGAGCGCATGTAGCAACTCGCTGACTTTGGTGTTAGTGCCGCTTTTGGCAACTGAGCATGAAACTGAATTAGGCTCGAGCCTCTGGTCCTTGTTCCTCGCAGTGTGCGGCGTTTTTGTCCTTGTTGCTCTGGCTTTCGCCGTTACGGCGGGCTACTGGGTCCGTTGGTTCGTGCCGGGATTCTCACCAGAGGCTCAGGCACTTACGATCAGTATCACGCGCATTCAAATGTTTACGATGATACTTGTGGCGGCTGCGGCAGTGCCGCTTTCAGGCCTGCAAGCGAAGCGAAAATTTGTTCGCGTGGAACTTTCGGCTCTTGCCTCGTCGCTACTATCGTTGATGCTTCTTCTTTGGCTCATGCCAATGCTGGGAGTCGTGGCCGCGGCCTGGGCTCTAGGCTTGCGAGCTGGACTACAGTTGGCATGGCTCCTCCCAGGGATAGTGCGTTGGCAGTGGCCACGCTGGCGAGCGCCAACAGTTTTAGAGGCACGACGACGCGTGTGGCCTTTGATCCTGGGCACCACGTACTACCAAGCCGATCCGCTCGTAGACCGTTTCCTCACCTCAATGGTACCTGCCGGTGGTCTGTCGACGCTTTATCTGGGTCAACAGATCTATGGAGGAATAAACCTGATCTCCGATAAGGCATTGGCGTCTCCAGCGCTGCCGACATTAAGCATTCAGGCTAAGTCAGCCCAGTGGCGCGCGTTCAGAAGCACATTCCGTAAGCGACTAGTGTTGCTGGGCCTGATGACCGGCTGCGGTTATCTTGTCTTGCTCGTGTTTGGTGAACCTGTCCTGAAATTGTTGATCGGCTACGCTGGGGTCAGCGCGGAAAACGTGTCAACGCTGTGGTGGATAATGGTGGCGCTGGGCGGTTATTTCATGGCTGGCGCGATGGGCTACATTTCTTCGAAGACATTCTACGCGATGGGCGACACGAGAACTCCGACCAAGCTGGGACTATGGACTTACACTCTTTTCCTTCCGATAAAAGTGGTAATGTTCTTTCGCTATGGATTAATAGGATTGGCGGTGATAAGCAGCGCGTTCGTGCTTGCCAATCTGCTCCTGCAAACTCTATTTTTGGAAAATCGGCTGGCAAACAAAATTGACGGCAAAAATCCTCTTGCACGATGACTTCTCAAAATGCTCGAGACTGTCCGACGCGGGTCGGTGGTTTGTTAACAACTTTGTTAAGGAAGTATCGAAAGAACTGCGCATCCTGGACGCCGGCGCCGGCGAGTGTGCTTATAAAACTTACTTCCCCCACTGCGATTACAAAGCGGTTGACTTGGCCATAGGCGATGGGACGTGGAATTACGACGAGCTTGATTACCGAGCTCCACTGGATAATCTGCCGATCGCGAATAACAGTTTCGACGCGATACTTGCACCCAGGTGCTGGAGCATCTGGAACGGCCCCGCGAGAGTGTGCGGGAGTTCTATCGCGTGCTCAAGGTGGGAGGGAAGTTGTATCTGACTGCTCCGATGGCGCCGGGGCAACACCAAGCGCCGTACGATTTCTTCCGCTACACGTCTTTCGGGTTGATGTCGATTATTTCCGAAGCTGGTTTTGATGAAATAAGAGTTGAGTCCTTCGGTGGCGTTTTCACCAGGTGGGCTTACGAACTACCTCGCGCATTGGACCTCTTTCCGAAAATACGATCACCTCTTGGAAGAGTAAGCGCCAGCGGTATCGCTTCACTACCTTTGAAGGCGCTGTGCTACGCTGCAATCCGAATAAGTCAATGCGTGTTGCTGGTGCTGGATCCTCTGGACCACAAAAAGGACGACTCTTTAGGCTGGTCGGCAGTGGCTGTAAAGAAGTAATGCGCTTCGAAGAAGTGGTTCTGGAAAAGCAGTCTTGTCCCCTCGGTTGTCCCGCTAACGACGAGCTAGTACTGGTTGGTCGCGATCGGCTGCACAATCTACCGGGAGAATTTCAAGTTGTTAAATGTCGCGCTTGCGGACTGATGCGCACTGATCCAAGGCCAACGGCCGAGACCATGGGATTTTATTATCCGGATGACTATGGACCCTATTTAACGACGCGCGTTGCGCCGGCTGAGTTGAATGCCCCCACGCCTCTGCTTTGGGAACGAGTGGCGAGGCGAGTGATCGAGTTGAATGTTGTCCGTGTACCCCGTTTACCACCGGGCCGCATGCTGGAGGTAGGGTGCGCTTCTGGCTCTTTTCTTCACCGAAAGGCGAGCCAAGGTTGGCAGGTTAAGGGAATAGAGTTCTCACAAAGCGCGGCGACTGAAGCCCGCTCACTCGGCTATCCGGTTTACTCCGGAAGCCTGGAGTCTGCAAATGACGACGCTAACAGCTATCACCTAGTGGTTGGCTGGATGGTCCTGGAACACCTGCACGATCCAATTAAAGCCTTGCGCAAACTGCGCGAGTGGTCACGTCCGGATGCATGGCTGGCCCTCTCGGTTCCGAATGCAAACTCAGTGGAATTTCCCCTCTTTGAAAGCGCCTGGTACGCTTTGCATTTGCCCAATCACTTGTATCATTTTACACCTCGAACTTTGGCAGACGTTTTACATCGTGCTGGGTGGCGAATGGAAAGGATCTTCTACCATCGCGACGTTGGTAATATTGTTGCGAGCCTGGGCTATCTGCTGGAAGACCAGAGACTCTTTCCACGTCTGGCTCAGAAACTAAGAGGCTTCCCAGCAAACAGGGGAAGAAAACATGTCCCCCTTCTCCCCCTCAGTTATTTTCTCAGCGCGATTCGGCAGACTGGGAATATGACTGTCTGGGCGAGGCCGATAAATGATTAGAGTGACAGCCCTGACCCTGGGTAAAGATGACCCTTCGAGCAGGTTCCGAGTTCGCCAATTCATTGCTCCCCTTCGTCAATTTGGCGTTCACGTCAAGGAATCTTACCTGCCTATCCTCCCCTATAAAGTAGCCCGCCTCGCGCCTCTGGGGATTGTCGCGCGATTACCAGGGGTGATGGCTTCCAGAAGAACCGATATCACGTGGCTCAGGCGAGAGTTAATCACCGGCAGGTCGACCTTGGAACGCCTCGCAGGACCGAAGCGTCTTTTTGACGTTGATGATGCAATCTGGCTCGCCTTCAAACGCCCTTACACCGAACGAATTGTTAGCTACTGCGACGGAGTAATTGCAGGTAACCAATTTTTGGCAAACCACTTTGAGAAGCTTGGCGCGCGTGTTTGGGTCGTTCCCACCTCCGTGGATACTCAGGTCTGGACACCGGCACCAAAGAAGGAGAACCGGGTTTGGACTGTGGGATGGATCGGTACGTGGTCGAATATTAAATACCTCCGCACAATTGAAGAACCGCTGGCGGACTTTTTATCACAATACCCCGACAGCCGTTTCCTGCTTGTGTGTGATCGCAAACCTGCTTTGAAGATCCCAGTTAATCGCTGGCAGTTTGTGAAATGGTCACAGGAGCGCGAAGTTGATCTGGTCCGGAAAATGGATGTTGGTTTAATGCCTCTCGATGATAGTGACTGGGCACGCGGAAAATGTGCTTTCAAGATGCTCTCCTACATGGCCGTCGGCATTCCCGTTGTCGTGAGTCCTGTAGGCGTCGGTCGAGAAATTTTGGAACAAGATCGCGTGGGACTGAGCGCAACCAGTGCGAGTGCGTGGTACGAGGCCTTACATCGAATCTTTACTGAAAATGATTTGGCTGCGGACATGGGTCAACGAGGCAGACAAGTTGTAGAAAACAACTATTCGGTCGAAAGCACCGTCGGCAAGATCGCCCGAATTTTTAAAGACGTCGCGAACTCAGCGAACAGGTGAATCACTGGTCGTCCACCCGTTCCCCGAGAAAACGCGTGCGTTTCAGTGGAAGGCCCAACGCTAAGCAATCTTGACTAAAGTCAAATGAACTATCTTTTTCAAAATCAGTGGCGCGATGTGCCCAGGTTCGCGCCATACCCCGGGTGTGAACTCGTGGCGGTGCAGTACGCAATCCCTTTGGCGGTGGCATCTCCGCTTGACCAGCGCGAAATCAAGCGCAGCTGGCGCAAAGTGCAGAATTTTTTATGGGTCGAAGGTGTTAGACCAACAGTCAGAAAGATTCAATCCAAACGACAACAGGCACACCTTTTGGGTGACTTTCATGTGGTGCTTGTAGTGGGCACGCCTATTGGAAATAAAAACTCAGGGCCGGTATTGTGCCTCGGCACGCGTCACCCGCAGTGTGCTGAGGTAATGCTCTTCCATAGCGACCTAACCGCTCGCCTTTCCTTTGTGCCTGAACCGGGGCGATGCATAGAGGCTCTGATACAGGTGGAAGGTTTTCTTGCAATCGACCATGAAGGCTGGGGCGGATTGGGCGGTTACAATTTTTATTCTGAGCTCAAGCCTCCAGAAATCTGCGTTCGAGCGGTGCGGGAACTTGCAACCGTACTCGCGAAGGGCCACTCGCAGGGCGCTGCCAACAAGACTTCTGAGTCGACCAAATACAGCGCGATCATGACTCTCCCGACTGCTGCAGAGCGTAGCGCGGCCCAGCCTGCTGCAATTGGCGGTGTGATTGCGATTGGCGCGGGTGATTATATGCGGGCACAAGTAATTCCGGCCCTGAAACGAACCGGCGTACGACTTCACACCGTAGTCGATTTCGAACCTCACGTCGCTCAGTTCGCTCGAAGCAGTTTCGGCTTCTCAAAGGCAATGACCGATTGGCGAGAGGCAATTGCTCAACGAGAGCCGGATGCTGCCATCGTCGCTACCTTTCACGGCTCTCATGCAGAAATCGCTGCCGCTGCCCTGCGCCGAGGTAAGAAGGTGCTTGTCGAAAAGCCTCCGGCAGTAAGCCGAGCGGACCTCGTGCTTTTATTGGATGCTTGCAAGACACCTGGATCATTTCTTGAAGTTGGGTTCAATCGCCGCTACGCCGCCTTCTCCCGTAAAGCAAAAGAACTGCTCTCTCAAGTGTCCGGACCAACTTCGTTTGTATGTTTAGTCAAGGAAGTTGATATACCTCCACTTCATTGGTACAGATGGCCAAAGCAAGGAACACGGATAGTCGGCAATCTCTGTCACTGGATCGATCTTGCCGTTAACCTGATAAATCCAGTTGCGCAGCTGGCCGAATTGATCCTCACTCCTTCGGCCAGTGTCCATCCTGACGAGGAGCGGGCACTTACCATAGTTTTTGGTGACAGGTCATCGGCGACTATAATCGTGACGTCACGCGGCGACAGCACACTCGGTGTACAGGAGCTAATTGAAATTCGCCGTGCCGACTTGACCATCAGAATAGATGATTTTCGCGAGATGATTGCCACTCAAAACGGCCATTCGGTCTATCATTGGCGTGGTTTTCGGGACAAGGGTCATGCAACGATGTACCGGGAATGCTTCGCGCGGATGAAGAACAATCAACCACCCTTGTACCCAATTCGCGATTTGGAATTAACGACTTCGCTTACAATTCTGGCGAGAGAAATGGCCGAGGCGAATTTGCGATCTGCCACGATCAATCTAAGCTGATATCACTCAAGTAAAAGGGAACGAATGAAGCAGGTGTTACAAAACCTCCGGACCGGGCACTTATCAGTTCAGGACGTTCCACCCCCGGTTCTGCAAAAGGGGCGGGTGCTGGTGCGCACAGGCGCGTCACTGATCAGCGCCGGAACGGAGCGGGCGTCTCTTCAGTTCGCCCGTAGAAATCTAGTTGGCAAAGCCAGAGAACGTCCAGACCTGGTGAGGCACGTAATTCAGAAGTTCAAAACCGAAGGCCTCGCCAACACCGTGAATGCGGTTCGCGCAAGACTTGATTCGACAAAGGCGCTTGGCTATAGCGCAGCGGGAACCGTTATCGGCGTGGGGGCAGCTGTTAGTAACTTTTCTCCGGGTGATCGCGTGTGCTGTGCGGGCGCCGATTTCGCATCCCACGCGGAAGTTCTTTCTGTTCCACAGAACCTGTGCGTTCGCCTTCCCAATGCGGTTGGATTCGAGGCTGGCGCATTTGGCACGTTGGGAGCGATTGCTTTGCAGGGAGTCCGTCTGGCTGAGCCAACTCTAGGTGAAGCTGTGGTAGTAATTGGACTCGGTCTGCTCGGTCAGATTACGGTGCAGCTATTGAAAGCCAATGGTTGTCGTGTGTTTGGTGTGGACGTGGATGCAGTCAAGGTACAGCTAGCTTGTGATCTCGGGGCCGAAGCCGCTGTGACCAGTCCTAATACTTCTGCTGAAATCCTCGACTGGAGCCGCGGGCGCGGTGCGGACGCTGTTCTCATCACTGCTGCTACCTCCTCGAATGAACCTCTGGAGCTTGCTGGCGAAGTGTCACGTCGTAAGGGCCGCGTGATCGCGGTCGGGCTCGTGGGATTGGACGTGCCCCGGCAACCATTCTATGAAAGAGAATTGACGCTGAAGATCTCAATGTCCTATGGCCCAGGGCGCTACGATCCAGAGTACGAGGAACGCGGCCACGACTATCCGTTCGCCTACGTTCGTTGGACGCTGCAGCGGAATATGGAAGCATTCCTCGATCTTCTCGTAGGAGGGCAAATCAACGTCGATCGCTTGATTACGCACCGGTTTTCAATTGACGAAGCCGCACGCGCTTATGAATTGCTCAACGACGATGCGAACTCTTCTTATCTCGGTGTGATGTTGCAGTATTCACCCGAACGAGAACTCACGCGCGATATTCAGCTAACTCAGCCCCGATCAACAGCCAAAGAACCGGTAAAGTCAATCGAGTTGGGATTGATTGGCGCTGGGAAGTACACCCGGTCAGTTCTGCTTCCACACTTCAAATCCGAAGGGGTCAGCTTTCGTTCTATAAACACCGCTTCCGGCGTCTCAGCTCAGGATGTTGGAACGAAGTTCGGTTTTTACGGCGCCACCTGCAGCGCTGATGAAATCCTCGACGATCCGAAGATCAATTTGATTGTCATTGGCACCCGTCATGACACGCACGCGCAACTAACAATCGGGGCTCTCAAAAATAATAAAGATGTGTTCGTCGAAAAACCACTCGCTCTTAATGACGACGAACTGGATCGCGTGCTTGTTGCTGCAACCCATTCCCGAAGCCGTCTAATGGTGGGCTTTAACCGCAGATTTGCACCCCTTAGTCGCAAAGCTAAAGAAATTTTCTCCGATCGGCGCTGTCCACTATCGATCCTTTATCGCGTGAATGCCGGACGGGTCTCGAAAAAGCATTGGACTCAGGATCAGGACGAGGGCGGCGGCAGGATTATCGGCGAGGTTTGTCATTTTGTAGATCTGACTCAGTTCTGGGTAGGCTCACCTCCTATCTCTGTCTATACGCAAGCAGTATCGGGACAGAGTGAAGAAATCGTAAACTCTGATTCAGTCTTTATCACTCTAAAATTTGCTGACGGATCAAATGCATGCATCGCTTACTTGGCTGAAGGCGATAAAGGACTGCCAAAGGAGCGTGTCGAAATCTTTGGTGGGGGAAAGGCGTTTGTGATTGATAATTTTCGCACAGCAATCCTATTCAGAAACGGCCGCGAGGAAAAAACTGGAGTGCGGACCCAGGACAAAGGACAAAGAGAGCAAGTACGAGCCGTGTGCCGCGTTGTGCTGGAGAACAGTACGCCTCCGGTTTCGCTGGAGGAATTGGCGGCAACAACTCGCGCAACATTTCGAATAAATGATTCATTGAGATTCGGTCAGCCGATGCTAGTTGATAGTGTCCGAGTGCCTTAATGCGTTTATACTCTCGCCGGCAACGGATAAGGAGCGTCAGTATTGACAACTTCCTCCCGTGAGCCGTACTCTGCATGTGCCTGACATTATCAGGCACCCGCTCTTTTGACCTCACGACCCTCAGGTCTCTCCCAGCATTGAAATGATTTCTCAGAAAAAAGAGTTCCTAACTGTCGGAAAAGCTCCGCCTCCATCAGGCGAGGCTGTGAGGGATTTGTCGGTACTGTTGGCAGAGGATGATCCAGCGTTAAGAAGGTATCTCGAAGTCGTGCTGGAGCGAGCTGGCTATCGAGTCGTTTCCGCCGGTGATGGGCTTGAGGCGATGAAAGCCGCGCTCACTTCATCGATAGATATCGTCATCACTGATGCCGTGATGCCGAACCTCGACGGGAACGAGCTTTGTCGATTCTTTAGAAGCACTCCACGGTTTTCACATATCCCAATAGTGCTCTTGAGTGCACTGGAAAAGAAAGAAGCTCAACCCGGCTTTGAACCTGATGCTTTCCTCGGGAAACCTGTATCGCCCGAAAAACTTCTGGAATGCCTGGAAGAAATGTTGGTGGCCCACAAATAGACGTGGATTTAAAAAAATCGGCGCCGACGGAGAAGGTACTCCGCGAGCGCCTTTTCTCTGTCCAGATTTTCAAACGCTTGCTTGGATCAGGTCATCCAGTGGCGTGTACGTGAGTCCCTGGGCAGAAGCAACTGCCTCATAAGTACAGCGACCAAGGTACGTATTTACCCCGTTTTTCAATCCGGCGTCGCTGGTTATAGCTGCCATGAAACCCTTATTGGCCAGCTTTACTGCATAAGGCAGTGTGGCATTTGTCAAAGCAAAGGTTGAGGTCCGCGGAACTGCACCCGGCATGTTCGCCACGCAGTAGTGCAACACACCTTCAACGTAATAAGTCGGATCAGAATGCGTCGTCGGATGCGTGGTCTCTATACAGCCACCCTGATCAACAGCGACATCTACGATTACTGCACCATTCGGGACGTCCTTCAACATGCTGCGCGTCACCAACCGGGGCGCTGCGGCGCCTGGAACAAGGACCGCTCCCACGATGAGATCCGCCTCACAAATCGCGTCATGAATCATGTAAGCGCTAGACGCCAATGTGGAGATCTTTGAAAGAAAGATGTCGTCAAGTTCACGCAACCGATCGAGGTTGTTGTCGATGATGGTAACGTGAGCCCCCATACCAACAGCAATCTTCGCGGCATTAGTGCCAACGACGCCTCCTCCAATAATCACCACCCGCGCCGCGGGAACGCCGGGAACACCTCCTAACAAGATGCCGCGACCACCGCTCATTTTTTCCAAATAGTGTGCGCCCACCTGAATAGCCATACGGCCGGCAACTTCCGACATTGGTGTCAGTAGCGGCAATCCGCCACGTCGATCAGTGATCGTTTCGTAAGCGATGCCAGTGACCTTTCGCTTTAGAAGTTCCTCTGTGAGAGTTTTGTCCGGCGCGAGATGAAGGTAGGTGAACAGCAACTGGCCCTCACGCATTCGATGGTATTCCGCCTCAATCGGCTCCTTTACTTTGACAATCATCTCAGCCTGCGCCCAGATCTCGCCCGCAGACTCGATGATCCGAGCGCCCGCGCGCTCATAGAGGTTGTCTTCGAATCCCGAGCCACTGCCCGCGTTCCTCTCCACAACAACTGTATGCCCGGCGTCGGTCAGCGCTCGCACTCCCGCAGGGGTTAGTCCAACGCGGTATTCGTTGTCCTTTATCTCTTTGGGTAGCCCGACTATCACGTCGATGGTCCTCCAAATTCAGTTTGCATAGCTAATGATGGGTTTACAGAGCGGTGGTGCACGTTCTGCAGAACGATGGCTGGTTGGCTGTTCTTTCTGGGATCCTGGAACTTGACAAACGAGCTAGAGATTAACTTCGTCAATCTGGGCGCGCTGTAGCTTGCCGCTGTAGTCGACGTAAATGGACTTCCACTCGGAAAAGATATCGAGTACCTGTGTGCCCGCTTCCCGATGTCCATTGCCGGTCGCCTTGGTGCCTCCGAATGGCAGGTGGACTTCGGCGCCAATGGTGGAGGCGTTTACGTAAAAGATTCCCGTGTACATCTCATTCATGGCACGGAACGCACGATTCACATCTCGCGTATAAATTGATGACGATAGACCGTAACGCACGCCATTCGCAATCTCAATCGCCTCATCGAGAGAGTTTGTTGGGATCACTGCCGTGACAGGTCCGAAGATCTCCTCCTGCGCAATTCGCATGTCAGGCGTAACATCCGTGAAGACGGTCGGCTGAATGAAGTAACCGTTCGCATATTCGCCTTTTGTCAGTTGCTTCCCACCGGTCGCGAGCGTCGCGCCATCCTCATTCTTGCCTATATCGATATACCCCATGATCTTCCCAACCGCATCCGCGTTGATCACCGGTCCCACTTCCGTTCTCGGATCGGAACCGTTGCCGACTCGGAGGGCACGGGCCCGCTCAACCAATTTCTGAGAAAACTGTTTGTAGACCTTTTTGTGAACAACCAGGCGCGACGATGCCGTACACCGCTGTCCTGAAGTCCCGAAGGCCCCCCAGATTGAACCTTCGATTGCGAGATCAACATCAGCATCGTCCATGACGATAATGACGTTCTTACCACCCATCTCTAGTGAGCAGATTGCATTACGCTCGGCACATGCGGAAGCTACGATGCGGCCTGTTTCGGTTGAGCCAGTAAAGGCGATCAATCTGAGTGCGGGATGGTTCGTCATAGAAGCCCCGACTGTCTCGCCATACCCGGTGACGAGGTTTACAACCCCGGCGGGAACGCCAGCCTCCTCACAAACTTTGACAAGATTGTAGGTCGACAACGGTGTGTCTTCGGCGGGCTTTAGAACTACTGCATTACCGCAAACGAGTGCTGGAATGAGTTTCCAGGAAGGAATGGCCATTGGGAAATTCCACGGAGTGATCAACCCACACAGTCCCACGGGCTGACGCACGCACATCGCAAACTTGTCCGGCATCTCAGCCGGTGTGGTAAAGCCGTGTAGTCGACGACCTTCTCCGGCGGTGTAATATGTGCAGTCAATCGCCTCCTGTACATCGCCTCCCGCCTCCTTCAGAACTTTGCCCATTTCACGCGTCATGTCGGCGGTGAACTGCTCTTTTTTCCGGATCAGGATCTCACCCAAACGGAACAGAATTTCAGCCCGTCTGGGCGCCGGCATCTGTTTCCAACGTGGCAACGCCTGTTGAGCAGCGTTGACCGCGGCATTCACATCTTCGCTGGTTGATAGAGGAAATCTGCCGATGACGTCACGAGTGTCTGCGGGGTTTCGGTTCTCAAAGACTTCACCCGACCCGCTCGGGATCCACTCGCCGCCGATGTAATTCTGGTAAGTTTGTACCGAAGGCCTGCTGGGTTGTTTCGAAGGTTGTTTCCGTTTGTTCTTAGAGAGTGCCTTTTTTGCTTGAGCCATAATACTTGATGCGTGGCCGACCTCGCTCGGCTGCTACGGAGCGATTCGGCCGGCCACAGCTAGTTCCATTCTTACTGAAGAGTAAACTGTACGATTCGCGGAGCGATGCGTTGAGTTTCTCTGGAATAGCGGGAGACGTTCAACACGATCGGGTCCCCTGGTTTCAGCGTGCTCAACACACGCTCGAACTCAGCCAGAGTGGTGACCGGGGTGCGATTAATGCGAGTGATGACGTCGCCTTCACCTAGTGCCGGCTGGCCGTTTGGCGCCCTCACTTCCGCGGCCAAACCATTTGGATCCAAGTCTTTCACGTAGAGACCACGCAGCCCAACTAAGTGTTTCTCAGCAATCAATTGCTGAGTTAACTCGGCCAGCTTAATGCCGAGCCTTACTCCCGTCGGTCGGGCTCCAGAGTTGTCAGTGCGGTCAGAAGGCGGCGGCTCGACTGTTGGTGCCGTCGAAGTCGACGGAATTGGGCGCTCCGCGAGTACAACATTCGCCGTGTGATTTTCCAGTTTACTGTCAACGTCACGAACGAAAGTCAGCGTTACTGACTGACCAACAGGAGTGCCGGCTACCTTCTGGATCAGATCCTGAGCGTTCATCACGGGCTGCCCGTTGAACTCTGTGATGATGTCATTCGACACAATTCCCGCCTTGGCAGCTGGTGTTTGCTGTCCATTCGTCACTTGTGCGACGTCCATAATTATCGCACCCCTGGCTTCTGGTAAACCGTAGACCTTGGCGAATTCCTTCTTCACAGACTCCAACGTCACGCCAAGATAGCCTCGACGAACCTTACCTTCTGCTACCAACTGTTTATAGACGAAGCTAGCTTCGGTTGCGGGAAGTGCGAAGCCAATACCATTATAGTCACCGGTTGAAGTTGCGATCTGGGAATTGATGCCGATGACTTCACCTTTCATATTCACTAATGGACCACCGCTATTGCCCCGATTGATCGCAGCATCAGTCTGTAAGAACCGTTGGAAGCTCGTAAAATATGGTGTCTCCCGTTCCTTCTTTGAAATGATTCCGGCAGTAACCGTCTGGTCTAACCCAAATGGAGAGCCAATCGCCAACACCCAATCCCCGACCTGAACGGCGTTCGAATCGCCGAGCGCGACCGTTGGCAGGCTCTGTTTCGGATCAATCTTGAGAACCGCTAGATCCGTCTCACCATCAATACCAATCACCTTTGCGCGGTACTCTTCCCCAGATTGCAAGACGACTCTGATCACATTTGCGCCCTCAATCACGTGCTCGTTGGTTAGGATGTACCCCTTTGAGTCCACGATGAATCCGCTGCCAACTCCCCGGCTTGGTCGCCGGTCCCGAGGTCGAAACATATCGAGGAGTGGGTTGCTGGGTTCGTCATCCTTATCCTGGCCGTCCTTCTCAGCGACTGGCGGCGCAGCCGTCATGGTTTCAATGTTGACGACGGCGGGTTCAACCTTGCGGGCGATCTCTGCGAACGATGCCGACAATGCCTCGGGAGCGTGGGCCACCTGCAGGTCATGTTGCGCCACGGTAGGACGCCCAGACAGCATTGCCCCAACACCAATCCCCGTTACTAAACAAGCCGTACCGAGAGTAATAACCCAGAGGCGTAGTTTTCTGAGAATGACCCTCTCATCAAATGTAAGCTGCTTATTGGTTTCGAACATAAGACACCACTTTCCAGGAACACGAGCCAGGTGCCCCATCCTCCTACCACCGCCTGATGGTGATTTGGGGCACAACGGAAGGCGTCAAGTATAGGGGAAACTGACAAAAAGAGGAAAACCTTTGGCGGGCTGCAGCCGCGTTAGGCCGCGCCGCTGCCTTTTGCAAGCCTTACTTGCGGGGAAGGCGAGCTTCCTGGGTTACCGCACTTGCCGCCGCACTCCCATTTACGGACGCAACAGCACTTTCAGTACCCCTTTTTGCGCAGCCCGCTTCATTGCTTTTACACCGTCCGTCAGTGCGTACTCTTCACTGATTAGGCTGTCCACCTCGATTGCTCCTTTTCGCAGCAGATCCAGTGCCGGCTCGAAGCGTCCACACCGTGAACCAATAACCGTGATCTCATCAACGACTATTTGTGCTGCGGGCATCTCTGTTGCTCCGTGAAAAGTTGACTTCAGAACAAGAGTTCCCTGCGGACGAAGCATACCAAGCGCCAGGGAAAAACCTGCGGCAGAACCCGAAGCTTCCACAGCAATATCGAACTGCCCGTTCCGTTTTGAAGCCTGCTGCATCGTGTTGGTCTCAATCCCACGGCGTTCGGCAATCCGCATCTTTTCTGGATGTTTACCCACCAGTATTGTTTTAGCTCCACTGAGAGCCAGGACCTGTGAGCATAGTAGGCCCAGTTTGCCATCACCAATTACCACGACCCGATCATTGGCGTGAACTTCCACCCGCTCAAGTATCCCGCACGCCGCGGCTAGCGGCTCAGTAAATACCGCGTGCTCATCCGCAAGCGAATCCATTACGGGGTGTAAATTGGCGGTGGGCAGTCGTAAATACTCTGCATGTGAGCCGTCGCGTCCGACGATCCCCAGAACAGCTCTGGTTGGACAATGGCGCGGATCACCATTGCGGCAACGCTCACATTCTCCACAACCGGCGTTGATTTCGCCGACCACTCTGCGTCCTATGAGTTCTTCTCTGGTGGATTCCTCAACTACCCCAACAAACTCGTGACCGATGGTTCCATGGAAGTTTGCATAGCCGCGTGCGATCTCAAGATCGGTGTTGCAGATCCCCGACAGCAAGACTCGTACAAGCGCCTCGCCTAGCGGTTCAGGTTTGGCTATGTCCTTTAGAGCAATGCCACGCTTTTCAACACGCAAAGCTTGCATGACTGTTGGTGGTAGTTAGGTGGATGATAATCAAAAGCTCTTCGTCCGGGTGTAGGCATTTTGCGGCGTTAGTGACACCGTCTGCTTATCACCTGTAACAGTTATTGGTAGCCGCCATTCCAAGTCTTCCGAACCAGGAAGTAGTGCGTGAACCCACCAGTTACCAGGAGCGATGGCCACTGTGGTTTCTCCTTGGACGTCAAGCCTGGTACTCACTGGCGTCCGTCCCCGCATGCGTTCTCTTAAGAACTCTTCAAATCGTTTACCCTCGCGACGTTCAGCAAAATACTCGTGACGCGCGGCCACCAAATCTACCGGATACAATTCGATACGTATGTCCAGCGCGGAAGGCACCTCTGGCTGTAAGACTATCTGCAGATTCGTCAGTGTCGACGCCTTCTGAACGTTGAGCTCTGAGTGAGGAACTTTGAGGTACACAAACCAGCCAGCAGTAAATAAGGCTGCGACCAATCCAAGCCGCAGCAGGAAGGTTAATGATCGATATAAAAACGTATCAGCTCTCAAGCGAAATCACTTTAATAGGAACTAGTTACGAAAAGCACGCACATACTTTACTAATGCATCTACGTCGTTCTGACTGAGTTTCTTTCCAAAAGCCGGCATTTTTCCTCTGCCGTTAAATACCGAGTTGAAAATGCGCTCATCGGTAACGCTGCTCTGCCAGACACTGTCAGTTAGATCCCTTGCGTGATAACGAACTCGTGACTTCCAAGTTTTTGCCCTTCCATCTTTGCCATGGCACGAACTGCAATGCTTGTTGAACACCTGCGCTGTAGTACCTTCGGGTTTGCCCTGCGAAGCAACATCTATTCCTGGCAACCGCCAGGCTGAAAAGACTGTTAAAAGCCCAAGAACTACAAGCATTTTCACTTCCGCCAGCCCTCCCACTTGTTAACCGAAGTTGCTAGTTCCTGCATAATACAGAAGCACCACTGATTTGTGTATTGCGAACGGCGGCTCAGTCATTCTTACTCACGAGGTTTCTTGAGTTGTGGGACGCGCCCGAGACAAAACTCTCGAACTTAGATCTGCTTTTTCAAACTCGATACGACGGGGCAGAACTTCTCAGGTTGAACGTTCTGTAGATGCGCAGTAAGCTCAAGCAGTCGGCAAAATATTTATTACTTACGAGAGGGTAATGGATCAGGAAAAGTTTCATGACGAGTGTGGCGTCTTTGGAATCTATGGACACGCCGAAGCAAGCCGTCTGACTTACCTCGGTTTATATGCGCTGCAACATCGAGGTCAGGAGTCTTGTGGCATTGTCGCGTCCGATTCAACTGAGCTTCGCTTGGAACGTGCGATGGGTCACGTTGCCGATGCCTTCGATCAGAATAGATTGGACAGGCTGCCTGGCATCAGTGCAATCGGACACGTGCGTTATTCCACGGCGGGTGAGGTCTCCATCCGGGAAGCACAACCTTTTCTGGTCACTTGCCAGCACGGACAGGTGGCCGTCTGTCACAATGGCAATCTTCCTTTCGCGCGTGAGGAGCGACGACGCCTCGAATCGCAGGGCGCTATATTCTCTGCAACGTCAGACACTGAGGTTGTGCTTCATTGCATTGCCAGGTCAAATGCCTCCTCTGTGCGCGAAGCTATTCCTCAGGTTCTGCGTGAAACAGAAGGCGCGTTCTCAATGTTGTTCCTAACACCTTTGGAGTTGATTGCGATTCGCGATCCGCGCGGATTTCGACCTCTGGCGCTCGCCAAACTGGGAGAGGCCTGGGTTATCGCATCAGAGACGTGTGCCTTTGATCTAATCGATGCGCAGTATGTACGTGACGTGGAACCGGGAGAGATGATCGTGATTGACGATTCTGGTCTGCATTCCAGCCACCCGCTGCCTGCACAACAACACGCGATGTGCATCTTTGAACACGTGTATTTCGCGCGACCCGACTCACTGATCTTTGGCCGGTCGGTGAACGAGTCGCGACACAGGATGGGCAGGCGGTTGGCTGTAGAACAGCCTGCGGATGCGGACATAGTTGTTCCGGTGCCGGATTCAGGTGTCGCGGCAGCCATCGGATATTCAGCCCAGAGCGGGATCAGCTACCGGCAGGGCCTGGTGCGCAATCACTACGTCGGTAGGACGTTCATCGAGCCAAAGCAATCAATCCGCTCGTTTGGCGTGCGCATTAAGTTGAATCCGGTCCGAGACCTAATTGCTGGTCGCAAGGTAGTTCTCATCGACGACTCAATCGTGCGCGGAACAACTTCGAAGAAGATTGTGCAAATGGTCCGCGAAGCTGGAGCCACCGAGATTCACGTGCGCATAAGCTGCCCGCCAACTATTAGTCCCTGCTATTACGGAGTCGACACACCTAACAAGGCAGATTTGATTGCCGCGCAGATGTCTGTTGAGGAAATCCGGCGATTCATCGGCGCTGATTCGCTCGGATATCTCTCGTTGGCCGGCATGATGGAGGCAACAGGTATAAGTCCCAAAGCGTCTTGTGTTGCCTGCTGGAACGAGCAATACCCAACGCGCATAACGCAGAATGCGGAAACGATGTGGGAACGCGATCACGAGGCGTTGGCAATAGCTGAAGGTTAACCTCCTCTAAATCCAAACATACGGAGACAGCACAGGTGGGGCGGGCGACAAGAGGATGCGGATGTGCCATAGCCGTTCTACTGGTCTTCCTCGGCGCAATGGCGTACGTCGGTTATCGGTATGCGCTTCCCTGGTGGAGAACAAAGCCACCGCCTCCATCCGGCCGTGAGTTGCAGGTCCACATCCTCGATGTCGGACCAATCAACGGAGATTCAATCCTCATCATTTCGCCTGCGGGAAAGACCGTCCTTATCGACGCTGGGGACACGGGCAAAGGTAAAGTTGTGTTAGAAGCGCTCAAACGCCAGAACATAGAACAGTTAGACTATTTTATTGCCACACACCCGCACCCGGACCACATTGGGGCCGCGGATGAAGTATTCAAAGCCGTAAGGGTCTTAAACGTCATAGACAACGGAATAGCGCCAGTCGTGCCAGGCAGTTTGCTGCCTCAACCTACGCCCACGCCCCGCAGGCAAACTTCCCGAAGACCAGCTCGCTCGGCAAGCGTCACCAAGTTTTTTGATGACTATAAGTCCGCGGTTGCCGAAAGCGGAGCCCAGTACGAAACAGCGGAACCAGGAAAGCAGTACGACTTGGGGGGTGGAGCCCGCCTCACTATTTTCGCGCCCTCACAACCGCACTTCACCCGAGACCACATGCGAAGCGGCGGGAACGAGACCAATGCCAATTCCGTGGTTGCGCGACTGGACTACGGCGATTTCTCGATGCTGTTGCCAGCTGATGCCGAAGAGCAGACAGAACATCGCTTGTTAACCAAGGATGTGAATCTGAAAGCCACCATCTTGAAAATAGCGCATCACGGTTCCAAGTACGCGACGTCCGGGGAGTTTCTAAAACGCGTACAGCCTCAAGTCGCCATCGTTTCGTGCGGCGAATGGAACCGTTATGGTCACCCCGCGCCAGCGGTGCTCGAGCGATTACGTTCACAAAATGCAAAATTGTATCGGACCGATCTACATGGGGAGATCTCCATCTCGACTAAGGGACGCGCCAACGATTACGTGATAAAAACTGCGAAGGAACCTTCAATTGACATTTGGGAAGGTCGCATCGCCCAGAAAGATGATTCCTCACGAGCGGGGTTCATCGCTTACGGAGACTTTGGCCCACCACCGAAGCCACGAGCTAACAACCGGAACACGAACCGCTGATGATTCTCTGACACTCGCATGACGAAGCCAATCACTTACAGCGACGCTGGTGTCGATATCGATGCTGCAAACCAAGCTACCGCGCGTATTCGGCAACTAGCACAGCAAACATTCAACGAGCGAACGCTCTCCGACATCGGCAGTTTTGGTGGCATGTTTGATGCTGCCTTCCCAGGACTCGAGGAGCCCGTGTTGGTCGCCTCCGCAGATGGCGTGGGAACGAAACTGAAGATCGCTTTTCTGACCGGCATTCATGACACCGTTGGTCGGGATTTAGTCAACCACTGTGTTAACGACATTCTGGTCCAGGGCGCCCGACCGCTGTTCTTTCTGGACTACATCGCTACAGGCAAACTCTCGCCCGCTATAGTTGCCAGCATCATTGAAGGCGTAACCCGCGGCTGTCGCGAGAACGGTTGCGTACTTCTCGGGGGAGAGACCGCCGAGATGCCTGGCTTTTACGCCGAGGGCGAATACGACATTGCTGGTTTCATTGTCGGCGTGGTCGAGAAAAGGAGGATCATCAATGGTCGCGACATAACCCCCGACGATGTTGTGCTGGCATTACCCTCAGTTGGGTTACACACGAATGGTTATTCACTAGCTCGAAAACTGCTGCTCGAAACGGCCGGTCACAATGTCAACACGAGGATCAACGAAGTGGGCATGACCGTCGGGGAAGCCTTACTGCAACCGCACGTCAGCTATCTCAGCGTGCTGACGGGTCTACTGGATACAGGCAAAATCAAAGGACTGGCTCACATCACCGGTGGCGGACTAACCGATAACATCCCACGGATTCTGCCACATGGAACGTCTGTGGAAATCCGGCGAGGTAGTTGGCCGGTACTTCCTATCTTCAAGCTAATGCAGAACATCGGCTCAGTTCCCGAAACAGAAATGTTTCGCAGCTTTAATATGGGCCTTGGCATGGTAATCATCTGTGGCCACGAAGACTCAGACATGATTCAAGCGCACTTCGCAAAATTGGACCAGCGGTCCTACGTGGTCGGCCGCGTCGCCTCTGGCAATCGGAGCGTTGTGTACATTTAGGACCTTCATCCCGGCGTATTTCGATTCCTCCTTCAAGGACGGCGCGCTTTTAGGATCTCGATGCCTGATCAATCAAACGAAAAACGTCTTGGGATTCTGATTTCGGGTCGCGGCTCGAACATGCTCGCTCTGACCGGCGCTGTGAGTGAGGGCCGCATTCCGAACGCTGTGATTGGGGTGGTTATCAGTGATCAGTCAAATGCGGCAGGCTTAGTGGCGGCCCAGACTCGTGGTCTCCACACGATCGTGGTCGAACGGCAACGGCGCACGCGCGAGGAACATGACCAGGAGGTCGTAGCTAAGTTAAGAGAATGTGCTATAGACCTTGTGTGCCTCGCGGGATACATGCGAGTGCTGTCCAGCTCCTTTATTCAATCGTTTCCTGAACGCATTGTTAATATTCACCCGAGCCTACTGCCTGCATTTCCAGGACTTGCTGCTCAACGACAAGCACTGGACCATGGAGTAAAGTGGAGTGGATGTACTGTGCATTTTGTGGACGAGACACTCGACGGGGGGCCTATTATCAGGCAAACAGTCGTTCCGGTTAGAGATGACGATTCGGAAGAAAGCTTGTCCGCACGCATTCTTGAACAGGAGCATGTAATTTACGCAGAAGCTATTGCGCTAGTTGTCAGCGGCAACTACAAGATTGTTGGTCGCAGAGTGCTGAGCACGGTTTGAACTCTTCTAACTTTACGATGACCGCTAATATGACGATTGAAGAGCAAATCGACTATTTGAGAAAGGGTGCGAGTGAAATCATCAGCGAGATCGAGTTGCGGGCGAAGCTCAAGAAATCTGCAGCAACTGGAAAACCTTTGCGGGTAAAGCTCGGCGCCGATCCCACTGCGCCGGACATTCACTTGGGACATACGGTTGTAATTCGGAAGCTTCGAGCATTTCAGGAATTAGGCCACACTGTGATCTTCCTGATTGGAGACTTCACCGGCCTGATCGGCGACCCCTCGGGGAAATCGGCAACTCGTCCGCAGTTGTCGCGAGAAGAGATCGCAGAGAATGCCGAAACGTACAAATCTCAAATTTTCAAACTCCTTGATCCCGACCAGACGGAAATTCGCTTCAACTCGGAATGGATGGACCGTCTGGGTGCCGACGGTTTTGTGAAGCTTGCCTCCCACGTCACGGTGCGGCAAATTCTTGAGCGCGACGATTTTGCCAAGCGCCTGCAACAGGAAAAACCAATCGCGCTGCACGAACTGCTCTACCCCTTGACCCAGGCCTACGATTCGGTTGCGCTGGAAGCCGATGTGGAGCTCGGTGGCACTGATCAGAAATTCAACTTACTGATGGGACGCAATCTGCAGCGCGAATACCAGCAGGAAGCGCAAATTTGTGTGGTAATGCCGCTTCTGGAGGGCACGGACGGGGTGCAGAAAATGTCGAAGAGTCTGGGGAACTACATTGGCATTAGCGAACCACCTCAGGAAATCTTTGGAAAGGTGATGTCAATATCGGATGACTTGATGTGGCGTTATTACGAGTTATTGACCGATCATACGACGCCTGAAATAGCACGACTGCGTACGGCAGCAGAAAAGGGAGAATTGAACCCACGAGACGTCAAGGCCGATTTAGCGAAGGAGATTATTCAAGACTTCTATTCTGCGGCTGAGGCGCGTTCGGCGGAAGAAGAATTTGTCCGCCGCTTCAGAAACAAAGAGATCCCCGCTGAAGTGGAAGAGTGCACCGTGGCGGCATCTGCCGAAGGATGGGATCTGGCATCTCTGCTGGTTGAAGTGAAGCTCGCGACTTCGAAAGCTGAGGCAAGAAGACTCGTGTCTCAAGGTGGTGTCTACATAGATGGTCAGCGTCAGGAAGTCGCTAACCAGGAAATTCGGACCAACCGCGGCGAGTCAGCCCTATTAAAGGTCGGTAAGCGTCGCTTTATTCGCGTGCATTTTTCATGAGTCCCTTTCAATGTCTGCCACGGTTGCCAGCGAAGACACCCTGATCATCGAGACACCTGAACGAGTGCCTCTTCACTTCGCGCTCGCATCGATCGGCAATCGCTTTATCGCCTGCGCCATCGATCACGCTCTTCAGTTTCTCACGCTTGCCTTGATGATCATCGCGTTTTCGCTGTTGGCGAACCTATCTGTGATCAGTGATGGGCTCTCTACAGCGCCAAAGTGGGTTTACGCTGTTCTAATCGTCATAATCTTTTTGATTCTTTCTGGTTACTTCGCATTTTTCGAATGGATCTGGAGCGGGCAAACACCAGGCAAACGCTGGCTAAAACTGCGCGTCATCCGCGAGGACGGTCGACCAGTAACTTTTTGGGAGGCTGCCGTTCGAAACCTCTTGCGATCGTTTGACATGATGCCATTCCCTTTCTATTCGATCGGACTCATATCAGTCTTCATAAGCACATCGGATCAACGTGTGGGTGACATGGTTGCGGGCACGGTAGTGGTTCGGGAACGTGAAGCTGAAGCACCGGCATTTGCTCAGGTGTTTGCTGCACCCGTAAGCGACCCGGCAATGCGTAGGTCACATAAACCGGTGGCGTTTACAGGGAGCATCGATGAAATTACAGAGGCAGAGATCGAGGTGGTTGAGGCGTTCCTGCGCCGGCGTTGGGATTTGGCCGATGTTCCGCGTCAATGGATGGCCTGGCGCGTTGCTTTGCCAATCATGTACAAGATTCGCCCCGGCTATGAACTCGAGTCATTTACTTATGAAGGCTTCCTCGAAGAACTACTGCATCGCTATCGTGCACAGCACCGATTTGTAAGTTAATGCTTGCGTTAATTGACCGTCATGGTGCCGTTTGTTAGGCTGATGAGTTTCCAGTAGCGTCCAGATTCTCAACAGAGGGAGGTTGGTTTCATTTATGTCTCGTGATGTTTTTATTCTCGGTGGAAAACGAACGCCGATGGGTGAGTATGTCGGTGCGTTGAAAGACACTTCAGCAATCGAGCTAGGAGCAATCGCAGCAAAGGGAGCGCTTGCTAGTACGGGCGTACCCGGCGATGAGATCGATCACACAGTATTTGGGAATGCGCTGCAAACGTCAGGCGACGCAATTTACGGGGCCAGGCACGTGGCCCTCAGAGCAGGGATACCATTCGATCGGCCCGCCCTGACAGTTAACCGGCTATGCGGCAGTGGTATTCAGTCGATCATCTCTGCCGCCCACATGATTCAGCTTGGCGAGGCAAATACAGCATTGGTAGGGGGCATGGAATCCATGTCTCAGGCGCCTCACGTGATTCGCGGTGCGCGCTCGGGGTTTGCGTTGGGCGAAGGGAAATTGGAAGACAGCTTGATGGTCGCGCTGCTCGATACATACTGCAATACCCCGATGGCTGGTACGGCCGAAAATCTCGCGCGCAAGTTTGAAGTATCTCGTCAGGAGCAGGATGAATACGCATTGCGGTCTCAGCAGGAAGCGAAGCGCGCGAAAGATGCGGGTTACTTCTCAGAAGAGATCACTCCAGTTGAGGTAAAGACCCGAAAAGGAAGCTTTATTTTCGACGTAGACGATCATATACGTCCGGAAACGACGCTTGAGGGACTCGCAAAGCTGCGTCCTGCATTCGCAAAAGATGGTTTCGTAACGGCCGGGAATGCGTCCGGCATTGTCGACGGTGCTGCCGCGCTGATCATCGCCGGTGAAGAACACGTGAAGTCTCGCGACATGAAACCGGTAGGGCGAATAGTCAGCTGGGCTTATGCCGGTGTCGAACCGGAGATCATGGGAATTGGTCCCGTGCCTGCAACACGCACGGCGTTGCAGAAAGCGGGATTGAAGTTGGCCGACATCGACTTGGTTGAAGTGAACGAAGCTTTTGCGGCCCAGTATCTCGCGGTTGAAAAAGAGTTAGGGCTCGATCGGTCAAGGACAAACGTCAACGGCGGTGCGATTGCGTTGGGGCACCCACTGGGTGCTTCCGGTACTCGGTTGGTGCTTACTGTACTTCACGAGTTACACCGACGAGGCGGACGATATGGACTCGCTACCGCTTGCATTGGTGGTGGACAAGGGATCGCTATGATCGTCGAGCGAGTTTAGAACTATGGCTCAGGGTGCGTTCGGATTTTCCGAGTTTTATCCAAATTCTTGTGTGACAAATCGCATCGACCTTACACACCGTTGCATGTAAGTATTGAAAACTAGGACCTTACTAACAGTCCTTGGTTTTAGCGTGACTCGGCACGAGCTTTGCGAAAAGCAAAGTGCACATTTCATTGAGCTTACAGGAGTGCCTGACGATTCACGTCTTAGCAAAGATTTCATCTGAATTTAATTACCTATTTTCTTGCGCCCATCCCATAAGGCGTGGTAGAAATTCCCTTCCACAATCGAGTTGCAAGTCTCCTTCTCTTTTATTATTAAGTTCAAACGCGACACCTGGTCACAACGTAGCTCGGACAACTGAGAGCGTCCTGACCTATGACAACAAACCTTCTGCCTAAGGAGTGCCCCGGTATGTTTAAACTTGCGAAGTTTACTGTTGTTGCTTTTCTGATGCTCACGATGAGCGTCATAGCGTTAGGTCAGTCGACCGTCACGGGTGGTCTTAGCGGGGTCGTGACTAATCCTAACAAGGAGGTCATTCCCGGGGCTACTGTGGTGGCTAAGAACTCGGAGACAAATAAAGAAGATACGACGACGTCAGATGGTGAGGGTCGATTCCGAATAGTTAATCTCCAGCCCGGAAACTACCAAATATCGGTCAGCGCCACCGGTTTCGGAACCTCCACAAATGAAAGGGTCGTTGTCGAAGTCGGGCGACTGACGAATCTTGAAGTTCAACTTGCCATTGGCGCCATCGAAAGCGCGGTGCAGGTGGTCGCGGACGCTCCTGTGATTAATACGGACCAGCAGGACTTCTCAACCAATTTCAACCAGGTCTCGATAAACGAGCTGCCAAACAATGGTCGTCGCTGGTCAAACTTCGCACTCGCCAGTCCCGGTGCCGTTGCAGACGGACCGTTCGGACTTATCAGCTTCCGCGGAATCTCTGGACTTCTTAATAACAATACGATTGACGGCGCTGATGATAATCAGGCGTTCTTTTCGGAAGCTCGCGGCCGTACGCGCATTAACTACGCTGTTAGTCAAGCCGCAATTCAAGAGTTTCAGGTCAACACGTCAAATTATTCTGCAGAGTACGGAAGAGCCGCCGGAGGAGTAGTTAACGCTATCACTAAGAGTGGCTCAAACGAATTTCACGGGTCTGCCTTTATTTATTTTCGTGATGAGCGATTTAACGCGCGGAACCCTTCAACCTTTGTCAATGGATTGCCGGTGAAGCCAGAAGACAATCGGAAACAATTTGGCGGGACCATTGGCGGGCCAATAATGAGAGACAAGCTTTTCTTTTTCTTCAGCTACGATCAGCAGAAGAGAAATTTTCCGGGAGTGGCAGCACCCACCAATACTAATTTCTTTAACACTTATAACGAAGCACTGTTGACTTCCAGAGGCCTTACAGCCGCACAAGCTCAGGGTGCGCTGGCCTTTGCCAGAAGCTTAAGCGGTGAAGTTCCGCGTCGCGGAGATCAAAAGATCTACTTACCCAAGATCGATTGGCGAATTAACACAAATCACACCTTGACGTTTACGTACAATCGCATGGAGTGGGAATCACCGGCGGGCGTTCAGACGGGAATTACCGTGACGCGTGGAATTGCCAGCTTTGGCGATGACCTGGTTGATGTCAACTGGGGCGTGCTGAGACTGACCTCCAGCCTATCACCTACTGTGATTAACGAGGCCAGAGTACAAATTGGGCGCGATCATGAGCGTCAAGTGGCGCCGGCGCCGGCACCTGGGGAGCCCACAACGGCCATAGGTGGAAGCTCTCCATCATACAGCCTCGGCACAAGTAGTCTCACCGCAGGCAAACCGACCTTCTTAAATCGAACCGCTTTCCCCGACGAGAGACGTCAGCAATTCGCCGATACCGTCACAACAACAGTCGGAAATCACACCGTCAAGTATGGAATTGACATCAATCGTGTGACGGACCTGAATTGGAACCTCTTTACGGAGTCAGGATCATACGCTTATAGCGGAGCCATCAACGACTTTCTGTTCGACTATGTAAACTTTACGTCAAGCGGCGCCATTCGCGCGTTAGTGCCTGGTGCAGCCGGCTCTCCAACCGCAAATTTCGGCGTTTGCCCGACTTCAACTCGCCGCGCTGGCCAATGTTACAGCGGCAGCTTTGTTCAGGGCTTTGGCACTCCGGCGTTCAAATTTCGAACGATGGACTACAGTTTCTTTGTCCAGGACGACTGGCGGGTTGCTCCCCGCGTTACCCTGAACCTCGGTATCAGGTATGAATATCAAAAGATGCCTGACCCACAACTTCCGAATGCCGTCTTTGACTCTGACTCAAGATTTGCAGCAAAAACCAGCGTGTTTCCTAATGATAAAAACAACGTGGGCCCGCGCGTAGGCTTTGCCTGGGACATTACGGGTGATGCAAACAATTCGTTGCGGGGAGGATGGGGCGTTTACTATGGGCGAATAACGAATTCAGCAATCAGCAATGCCATCTCCAATACCGGAGCCACGGGAAGTCAGTTCACCCTCAGCCTTAGCCCGGCTTCAAGCAACGCGGATGAACGCGCGGTCGCTCCTATCTTCCCAAATGTCTTTGCAGCTCCGCCGTCGGTCGGCACCAGACCAATACCTAACATCGTGGTGTTTGCCCCAGATATGCAAAACCCACTCATTCACCAAACAGATCTCAGTTACGAGCGGTTGATTGCAAGGAACACCGTGGCTTCAGTGGCCTTCCTCGGAAGTTGGGGTCGTCATCTGCCGCAGTTTGTAAACATCAACCTGGCTCGCGCTACGCAGGTTACGAACTTCAGTGTGGTTGGTGGACCGTTTAATGGGCAAACGATCACAGTGCCCAGGTTTACAACTGCAAGTCGAATAAATACAAACTTCGGCGCAATTACTGAGGTTCAACCGGTAATCTATACTAAATATGTTGCCATGGTGGCGCAGTTGAATCGCCGGTTTACCAATAATTTGCAGTACCAGATTAACTACACGCTGTCAGAATCGCGCGACAATGGGCAAAACTCGCAGACGTTCACCAGTACTAACAGCGTCTTTGACCCATATGATCTTAATTGGGAGAAGGGAGTGTCCGACTTCGATGTTCGTCATAAGTTCGTCGCCAGCGCGGTGTGGCATCCGGATTACGTAAGCAGAGACAATCGACTCGCCCACGCAATCGCCAGTGGGTTCAACATTGCACCAATTCTTACCATAACGTCTGGTACTCCCTATTCGGCGAATGTCTCCGGCAACATCTCGGGCGCTCCGACTGGTGGCGGTGGACTAACCGGTTCGGCTGGTGGTAATCGCTTCCCCCTTAACGCGCGAAACAACTTCCGTCATCCAAAGATTTGGAACTTGGATTTGCGGATTTCGCGACGTTTCGCATTTACGGAATCAATGAATCTTGAGCTCCTGGCAGAAGGTTTCAATGTTTTCAATCGCTCGCAGATCGTGAATGTTGACACTACTGCCTACAATCTCTCCGGGTCGACGCTGACATTCAGACCGCAGTTCCAAAGTACTTCTTTCACCAGTAACTTCTTTATACGCGAGCGGCAGCTACAATTCGCCGCCCGCTTTGAATTCTAGCCCCGGGAAAATAGCAACAAAAACCGGGTGGACCTCATAGGGGGCCACCCGGTTTTGCATCTCTACTCCTAAATCCCGTTACGTAACTATGGCGCCACCTTCCTGATCTGTTCCACTCTGAACTCTCAGATTAGCCGATCGCCCTCGTTAACGACTGAGTCTTGACGATAATGGCCGCCGCGGCTTTGCCGATTGTGCCGGGCTGCCTGTGCCACCAACAGCGCTACCTCAACAGCATTGCGCAAGCCTATCAAGCCATCATCAAGTTTCGTAGTACGATAGAAAGTTTCGATCTCGTTCGAAAGATGACTCAACTCGCGAATCGCCCGCGATAACCGATCAGCACTGCGAATCAAACCGACATAGTGCCACATGACGTTTTGAATTGTCTGCATGTCTCCCTGGATTAAGGCAGGGTCCGCGTCCGCTGTTAAGCCGCTCTCATCCCACGGCGGCACGTTGTCAAATTCCGTGGATGCTAAACGCTGGAATGCAAGCTCTTCTTCAATTTGTTGCGCTGCACGATGCCCCCACACCAAACCTTCCAACAACGAAGTGGAAGCCAATCGGTTCGCGCCGTGCACTCCCGTACAACTAATTTCTCCCACTGCATACAAACCCGCGATACTCGACAACCCCCACTCGTCCACCAACACGCCGCCACACATGTAGTGTGCCGCCGGTACGACAGGAATGGGATCGGACGTAATGTCGACGCCGGATCTCAAACAGCGTTCATAGATGTTGGGGAAGCGTTCCCGAATAGTGGCCGGTGGCAGTCGTGAAGCAATATCGAGCAATACGTAAGGGTAACCGTGGCGTTCCATCTCGTAATGAATGGCGCGTGCAACCACATCGCGAGGAGCCAGGTCTTTCCACTCGGGTGCATACTGTGACATGAACGGCTTTCCCTCGACTGTCAGCAGAATACCGCCCTCTCCCCTAACAGCTTCGCTAATCAAGAATCCTTCTGCTCCGGGCACCGCCAACGCTGTGGGATGAAATTGAACATATTCCGCATTGGTAATACGCGCTCCAGCTCGGTGTGCCATTGCCAGACCGTCTCCGCGAGCTCCAGGTGGATTAGTAGTGTTTCGATAGATGCGTCCCAGGCCTCCGGTAGCAAGCACTGTCGCCTGCGCTAGGTACCGATGTACGGTCCGTTGCGCTCGATCAAAAATGTAAGCTCCGTGACAAGAAATCGGGCGATAGTTATCAAGCGGATCTCGAGAATGGTGAGGAAACGTGATTAGGTCAACCGCAGTCATGTCAGTTTCAAGAATCACGTTTGGGCAACGACTCAGAGCGTCAATCAACCCACTCATTATCGTTTGGCCCGTGCTGTCACCCACATGAAGGATCCGGCGGCGGGAATGCGCTCCCTCCATCGTATAAAGGAGATCTCCCGAAGGATCTCGAGCAAACTGCACGTGTGCCGTATTCTGGAGAACCTCCTTGAGTAACGATGGACCTTCCTCAGCTAGTATCCGAGCGGCTTTGGGCGAACTGACGCCGGCGCCCGCTTCCAGAATATCAGCCAATAGAATTTCAGGACTGTCGTCAGGGCCGCGACCTACAATCCCGCCCTGCGCATAAAGTGTGTTGGATGCGTGTGGATCGCTGGCTCGACTCACCACCGTAATCTTGCGCTTTGGATTGCGCGCTAACTTGAGTGCGGCGGTTGCGCCGGCTATGCCGCAGCCGATGATGAGGACCTCAGTTCTGTTCAATGGGATTCTTCTTTTCGCTCACTTAGCCGATGGAGATCATTCTTTCAACAGCTCTTGCAGCTCGTTGCAGAATGGACGGCGGGATGTCGATAAGGAATTGCTCCTTCCTGAGCGACTCAAGGGTGTCTTCAAGTGTAATGCTGTTCATGTGGGGGCACCTGACGCTGCAAAGGCGGAGCATCTCTTTGTCAGGATTAGCGGCGGCTATATTGTCGCCCATCGCGCACTCTGTCAAAAGCAAGTAACGAGGCGCGGAAGTGTTCTCGACATGTTTGATCATGGCACCGGTACTGCCGGAAAAATCTGAGATCGCGACGACTTCAGGACTGCATTCGGGATGCGCCAGGATACTTACGTCAGGGAACTGTCTCCGAACGTTTGTAACATCTTCGACGGTAAATTTATCGTGGACCTCGCAGCGTCCTCGCCATCCGATCATTTCAAAGCCTGAGCCATTATTCGGTGCTTCATCATTCGCGGCACCCGGGAAGATGATGCGTTTGCCTGTTTCTTTGGCGACGTTTCTCGCCAGATACTCATCAGGCAAAAAGATAACAGTCTCTGATTTGAGTGATTCGACTACAGCCACAGCATTTCCGGACGTGCAGCAAATGTCGCTTTCGGCTTTAACGTCGGCGTAAGTGTTTACATAACTCACAACCGGGACACCAGGAAATCGTCTCTTCAATTCGCGAACGTCGTCAGCCGTGATGCTGGCTGCTAGTGAACAGCCCGCTTTCTCAGAAGGCAGCAACACCTTCTTGCTTGGATTCAAAATTTTCGCGGTCTCCGCCATGAACCGCACGCCGCAAAAAACGATGATTTCCTTTTCGGTCTGCGCTGCCTTTCGTGCCAACTCCAATGAGTCTCCGACAAAATCGGGAACCGAGTTAAAAAGCGCTGGCTCCATGTAGTTGTGGCCCAGAATGACAGCATTCTTCTCTTTTTTGAGCCAGTTGATCTCGGCGGCAAGATCAGCCTTAAGCCGCAGTTCAAAATCGGGCACTAAATGGCCTAACTTTTCCTGCATGGCCCGGTACATCTGTTCTGGATTGGTTTCTTTATTCATTTAATTACCGGCCTAATAGTTCCCGACATCTCGCCTATCTAGAGAAAGACTCAAATCAAACACTGGGGCTGAATGAGTCAATTCTCCAACTGATATGAAGTCAACGCCAGTTTCGGCGATTTGACGCACGTTGGCCAGGCTAACATTACCCGAAGCTTCCAGCTTTGCTCGACCTTCTGTCAACTGGACCGCTTTCCGGATAGTTTCCAAATTCATGTTATCCAACATGATGAACTTTACCCCTAGCTCGAGTGCCTCCCTTAGTTCCTCGATAGTTCGTGTTTCAACTTCGATTTCGACTTCGCCTGCGGCCCGACGCGCAAGGCTTACCGCGTTCTTTAGAGAACTGGCACAAGCGATGTGGTTGTCCTTAATCAGAATTAGATCAAATAACCCGTGTCTGTGATTTAGGCCGCCACCGCGTCTCACGGCGAGCTTGTCAACCTCACGCAATCCGGGCGCAGTCTTTCGAGTGTCGAGAATTTTCGCCTGCGTACTCGCGACCAAATCCGCAAATTTCCTCGTAAGCGTCGCAATTCCTGACATTCGGCCAAGAAAATTCAACGCCGTCCGTTCTGCCGTTAATAAGCCTCTGACTGGTCCTGATAGCTGCGCCAGCAACTGACCGCACTCAACCCTCTCGCCCTCGGCCACCGTTGGGTTGAAATCCACGTGACGATCAACGTCAAAAAATACCTGTGCGGCTACGTCCAGCCCGGCGATAACTCCGCTCTGTTTCGCTCTAATCTGCCCGAGTGACGTGAGTTCCGGCGGCACGATACTCTGCGTCGTAATATCGCCGGAACCGATGTCTTCGGCGAGAGCGTTTTTGATGCAGGCGGCAATTGCCGCTCTGTACGTTAGGGGAACTCTTTCGATCATTGGTCATATGATACGGAGATGAGCAGGGCGGGGCAATCACCCCTCAGTCCCGGGATCTCTTGAAGCAACCGCTTTCTGCTGACAATTGCCCCATCATGTATGACCGCCCTTCCGACAGTCTTCGAAGCATACAGTGCTGTCTGCATTGCCAAGCATCCATCGGTTGAAAAACCCAGCGAGTCCATTGGAATTGCCCGGAACGGCAATTGCACAAACCCT
>Ga0209341_10000225_pt1 | contig 57250 bp, 53 predicted proteins | sample RifCSP13_2_FD_184020 | JGI IMG/M metagenome (GOLD analysis project Ga0209341, IMG submission 184020) | Soil microbial communities from Rifle, Colorado - Rifle CSP2_sed 13_2 (SPAdes) (version 2) | ecosystem: Environmental > Terrestrial > Deep subsurface > Rock core/Sediment | place: Rifle...
AAATATTCTATAATCGTCAGAGGCGGCACTCAACTTTGGGGTATCTTTCCCCAGTATCATTTGAGCTGGAATCTATGGTAGCCTAACCTAACTTAGTGTCCTTAAATTCGGGGGAAGTCCATGATGCGTATAATTTTGCTTATGCCATTGCAAAAGATTTTTCAGATAACGTATACATAACAGGACAAAGTAATGGGGAAATGCTTACGATAAAATATAGTGCGGAGGGGAAGGAATTGTGGGCAAAAAAGTATCTCAATCCAAATAAAAATAGTTGGGCTGTTGATATTTCGGTGGATTCATCCAACAATGTTTACGTAACGGGCTGGTTCAACGGCGATTATGCCACGGTAAAGTATGATGCTAATGGAAATGAGTTATGGGCAAGGAGATATAATGGTGGTGGAATTGATTGGGTAAACACCATTGCCGTGGATTTGTTTGGGAATGTATATGTGACAGGGAATAGCGATTCTAATTTAGGCGGTTTTGATACTATAACGATAAAATATGATACGGATGGAAACGAGTTGTGGGTTAAGAAATATGAAGGAAGATACATGCTACCAATTAATGATTATTATTTTTATGATAAGCACCTTGCTATCGACTCGGCCGGCAATATATATATTCTCGCAGGTAATTATTATTCTGTTGATATAGTAAAATACGATAAGGAAGGGAATGTGTTGTGGATTGCAGGATATGGCGCAAATGCTAAAGATATATCTATTGACTTATTGGATAATATATATGTAACAGGAGGGGACGGTATCACGATAGCGTATGATACCAATGGGAATAAGTTATGGCAGAAGGAGAGTTGTATGTCTATTATTGCCAGCGCTGTTGATCCGGCATTCAATGTTTATGTGGCCGGAGGGTTAGGGGACCTATCTGCCGTTGCCGAAGCTGGGAATAGTAACATAACTACAATAAAGTATGGTCATGCAAAATATGCCATACCATCTCCACCTGCAAACCTTTTGGCTATAGCAGTTTCGCCTTACCAAGTAAACCTTTCATGGGTCGATACCTCGGATAACGAAGATGGTTTTAAAGTAGAACGTTCTATAATATCAGGAGGACCGTATAGTACAATTGCTATTCTCCCGGAAAATTCTTCGTCCTATCAGGATGCAGGGCTTATCCCGGGTACCACGTATTTTTATAGGGTAAAAGCATTCAATACTACAGGTGATAGTGATTACGCGAATACACTAAATGGACATTGCGGAGAAGCCGAAGCGAGCACTAATGTATATGATGCTTGCAGCTTGATTGATGTTATCAATTCTGTCGAGGTTAGTAACAGGGGTGTAAAAACTGGTTTACTTTCTTTGGCAGAGAATGCTTGTAATCTAACAAGAGATGGTAAAGTTATACCCGCAAAAGGTATGCTAACAGGACTTTTAAAAGAAGTTCTTGCACAAAAAGGGAAAACTATAGATTCTCTATCAGATGATATCCTTAAAAACTACATTAATAATGTAATTGATGGGCTTTAGATTACAGAAGAACAAATTCGTTTCTCTTATAATAATTATTTTATGAGAAACGGGACAATTCGGCCTAATCCATTTATTTTAAATCTTGGGCTATCCGATAGTGTTCTATAGCCATATCAACCCAACCCTTGTCATAATAGGCTTCTGCCAAGTTATAATGGGCTTTCCGGTAGTTTGGTTTTAATCTTAAGGCGATTAGATAGTGTTCTATAGCCATATCAACCCAACCCTTGTCATAATAGGTTGCTCCGAGGTTGTTATAGGCTTCGGGATTATCCGATTTTAACCTTATTGCCAATTTAAATTCCTTAATGGCATCGTCCAGCCACCCTTTATTTGCAAAAGATATTCCAAGATTAATATGAGCATTTGAATAATCTGGTTCCAGCTTTAATGCAGTTTGAAATTCCTGCAAAGCTTCATCCAAACGACCTTGCTTTAAATAAACAACCCCCATAGAATTGTGTGGTATTGCCCCATCCGGCGACTTTTTTACCGTTTCAGACCATAACGTATAATTGTCTCTCCAGATGAAGTTCCTTTTCAATGTTCCGGCGCAATATAGTCCCAAAAGGACTATTGCCGCCAAAATCGTCGCGAGAGAAGCGGTTTGTCCCAGTCGCCTGTTACAATAAATCCTTTCGAGCGTCAGAGCCATAAGAATCACGAATCCTATAGATGGAAGATAAAGGTATCTTTCCGCAAACGTGTTTTCGCCGAGGGCCGGGATGTAAAGGACAGGTAAAATTGTAATAACTATCAATAAAAGACTAAAAAAAGATAGTTTATCTATTTTCCGGAGAAAATAGGCAGTTAGTATAAAGGCAAATGTAATGATAACGGAGGCTATAGCTTTCCATTCAAGTATAGATGAAATCGGGTGAAGGACATGATAGGCATTTAAGTTTATCGGAAGGATAAGCTTTTCCAGATACTGGATAAATAGCGGAAAGATATTTATTAAATATTGCCAATTGTCCAGTTCTGGATGCGCCTTTTGAGGCGCAAACCCTCCAATGGCATTAGTTCTCAGGGTAAAATATATTCCAGCAACTATGATGTAAGGGATGTATCGCATCATGTGGGATTTGAGGTTTTGGATTTTGGATTGAGAAGATGAATAGTCATAAACTATAAGAAGGATGGGCAGTGTCAGGGCTGTCTCTTTGCACAGGGTTGATAGAAAGAAAAAAAGAATAGATAGGATAAAATGCTTTCCATATTCATCATCGGCCTTGATATAGAAATAAAAGGAAAGTAAATAAAAAAGTGTGAATGAAAGTTCCGGTATACCGCTTACCCATGCCACAACCTCTGTATGGATGGGGTGTGCGGCAAAGAGGATGGCGGCAATGAGGGGAAATAAAAGGTTATACTCACCCTCCCCTTTTTCCCCTCCCGTAAAGGGAGGGGAGAGCCTTTTTTCTCTGCGGCCTGGATGATTGATAAGCATGGAAGCAATGAGAAATACAAGCACTGAAACCCCTGCATGAAGGATGATATTTATCAGATGATACCCCCATGGTTTGAGGCCGAAGAGATAATAATCAATCATCAGGATGATATGCATCATAGGGCGGTAGTAGTTTGAAACCCACCCTACTCCTTGAAATGCCCATACATGAGATAGAAAGATGTCATGGATATACCTTACATCCTTAATCCACGGATTCTCCAATACCTGAAATTCATCATCATAGACAAATCCATTCCACATGGTATTGAGGTAGACCCCGAAGGAGACGATGAGGATTATGGCAATGCAGGTATATTTTGAACTGAACAATTTTTTAAATTGCGACAGGTTGTATGACACGATTGGCATTATAACAAACAAGAAAGTAGAATTATAGAGGATTTATTGGTAGAATATGACAATTTTTGAAAAGGTGGATTGATATATTTTAAGGAGTAAGGGGTTCAAAAAGAAATATGTCCAAACTTCTTATAATCACATATCCTGACACATCTACTGGTTTTGACCTTGCAGGCGTTGAGGTCAAAGAGGTTAAAGAAGGTGAAGATATCACGCCGCTTTTACAAAGTATCATAGAAAAAGGCGAATATGGCCTGTTGGCTGTTGAAGAAAATCTTCTATTAAATGTTCCTGAAGAGATTTTAAAAAGGATTCGAAAAAAAGGTATCCCTGTAATAGTTCCGATAGACACTCCAAAATCATGGCAAGCCGAGGCAGAGATGGAGTCGTATATAACAAAACTCATTAGAAGAGCGATAGGGTATCAGGTGAAAATAAAGAGATAAAAGTGTCAAAGAGTCAGAGGGTCAGAGAAAAAACGAAAACCTTGACTCTCTGATTCTAGGACTCTCATAATTATGCAGACCATCAAAGGTGTCATATCAGGTGTTTCCGGTCCGACCGTTACCGCAAAAGGCATGAATGGCGCGAGGATGCACACAACTGCCTTTGTGGGTAAAGACGGTCTTCTTGGGGAGGTTGTAAGAATTCAAGGCGAGCAGGCAATACTGCAGGTCTATGAAGATACAACAGGGCTTTCAATCGGTGAAGAGGTTGTAAGCTACGGCAAATCTCTTACTATAAGGCTTGGCCCCGGTCTTCTCTCAAATGTCTTTGACGGCATTCAAAGGCCGCTTGAGTCATTAAGGCTAAAGACAGGCGATTTTATAAAAAAAGGGATTAGCTTTGATGTATTGCTGGATAAGACATGGGAGTTTATCCCTAAAGTAAAAAAAGGCGATGTAATTGAGTCGGGAGATGTTGTCGGCATTGTCCGGGAAAATGAAAGGATTGAGCATAAAATCCTTGTTCCGCCAAATCCCCCTTTATCCCCCTTTGCTAAAGGGGGACAAAACAATTCTCCCATCCCCCCTTTGGAAAAGGGGGGCAAGGGGGGATTTAGAGGTATTGTGAAAGAAGTCCGCAAAGGCGATATTTCAGGCGATGAACCTGTTGTAATCCTTGAGGACGGCAGTATTATCTCACTGTATCAGGAATGGCCTGTAAGACAGCCGAGGCCGTTTAAAGAGCGGCTATCGCCAGACACGCCGTTTATTACAGGCCAACGTGTGTTTGATATGCTTTTTCCGGTGGCAGAGGGAGGCGCAGCCATAGTGCCGGGCGGATTCGGCACAGGCAAGACTATTGTGGAGCAGGCCTTGGCCAGATTCGCAAAATCAGACATTATCGTCTATGTCGGCTGCGGAGAACGCGGCAATGAAATGACCGAAGTCCTGACAGACTTTCCAAAACTCTTAGACCCATCCACAGGACTGCCTTTGAGTTTGCGAACCGTCCTTATTGTCAATACATCAAATATGCCTGTTGCAGCAAGAGAGGCGTCTATCTTCATAGGCGCAACCATTGCCGAATATTTCAGGGACATGGGATATAAGGTTGCGCTCATGACAGACTCTATATCACGATGGGCAGAGGCATTGAGGGAAATTTCATCAAGGATGGAAGAGATGCCTGGTGAAGAAGGGTATCCGCCGTATCTTGCAACACGGCTCGGAAATTTTTACGAAAGGGCAGGCAAGGTAAAATGCCTCGGCAATGAAGAAAGAACAGGCTCTGTTACAATTGTCAGCGCAGTATCGCCGCCGGGCGGAGATTTTTCCGAGCCTGTAACGCAGGCATCTCTCAGGGTTGCAGGCGCTCTGTGGGCATTAGACACAGACCTTGCATACAGGAGGCACTTTCCGGCAGTTGACTGGAACAAGAGCTTCAGCCTTTATTACAATTCACTTAAAGATTGGTTTAGCAAAGAGGCGGCAGAGGATGCGGTTTTGTTGAGAGATACTATTATGAAGATATTGGAAAGAGAAGGAGAGCTAAAAGAGGTTGTTCAGGTCGTCGGCCTTGAGGCATTGCAGGACATAGACAGGCTTACCATGGAAATGGGAAGGATTGTTAAAGAGGTGTTTTTAAGGCAGAACGTATTTAATGATGCGGATGCATTCTGCACCATGGAAAAACAATACTGGATGATGAGATGCATAATTGAATTTTACAATAAGGCTAAAAAGGCATTGAGCGGGGGGATATATCTGGAAAAGATACTTTCAAGCCCTGTCATAGCAAGGCTTATGAGGATGCAGGATATACCGAGTAATGTGTTTAAGGAAAAGGCAGAGGAGATGATAAGGGAGATGGAGGCGGGGTTTGGGAAAATTGCAGAGGGGAAGTGAGGAAAATATGAGGGCGCAGAAAGGCAATTCACTGTTTGACATATGAGTGATTGTAATATACAATTTAACATAGCAGTAAAGGGGGTGATTTAATGCTTACAGTTAAAGAAGATACTGCCATTATAGGCGTGGCGGAATTAAGAAGCAAGGCGGCTAATGTCCTGAAAGAGATAAAAAAGCACAAGATAATCCTTACAAAAAGAAACAGGCCGGTCGGGATTATTGTGGATTATGGGGAGTATGAAAAAATGGAGCAGCTTCTGGAAGAGGTGGAAGATATTATCCTCGGCAATATTGCGCTGGAACGTCTTGAAAGGAAAGACAAAAAGACAATGACCTTGGAACAAGCAGAGCGAAAGGTTGGCCTGCGCTAGTGTATGCTGTTTTAATAGATAAGCTTGTCTTTAAAGAAGATTTTAAAGACATTGATAAATCCGGACAACTGAAGATCATCAAGGCTATTCGTAAAAAATTGACAACTAATCCCGAACTTTATGGACAGCCGTTGAAAAGAGATTTACAAGGATTGTGGAAACTCAGAGTGGGACAATACCGTGTTGTCTATCGGATTGAGAAAGATAAAATTTTAGTCTATGTGGTGAAGGTTGGTTTCCGTAGAGATGAAGAGGCGTATAAAGAGACCATAAAAAGGCTCAGGCAGTTAAAGGGGCAACGGCAAATTGAGAGGATTTGATAAAGAGAACGGAGAAAAGCGGGATGCAGTGAAAATAAATCTGTCCCGGTTTTCCGTGCGGTTTTCCCGATCCCAAAGTATATGGGCGAATTGGAGTATCAGGGAAAGAAGTTTCTCGGTTTAGAGGCATTCTGCACAAAGAGGATGGATGAAAGGGTCTTTAATATAGAGAGGATACTCGAGATGAGGATGGCGGAGGAATGACCCCATGACCTTGTTAACCTGTGAATACCAATCCATAACCGCCATCCAAGGCCCGCTCATATTTATTGAAGGTATTGAATTGTAGAAAAAACAACCGTTTTGATATAGAATGTAAAAAGAAACGGGAAGGAGATGCCATGATACCAAAAGATGAATTCGATAAGGTTATTCATATCGCCAAGAAATACAGTATTGGAGAACTGTATTTGATAGGCTCTGCCTTGTATAAAAAGCCTAAAGAAGTCAATGACTATGACTTTGCTGTGCGCGGTGTGCCGGAAGGGAGTTTCTTTAAATTTTACGGGGAGTTGTTGAGAACGGTGGATAAAAATGTTGATATTATAGACCTTTCAGGAAAAATGACGAAATTTAAAAATATAATACTGAAAGAAGGCAAGCTCATCTATGACAAGTCTAAGGCTTAAAGAATACTGCGAGGCAGAGTTTGAAAATATAGATACTGTGGTTTCAGAATTGTTTTTTGTTGTTAGGCCTAAGAAGATTGATTATTCAACTGCGGAACTTGCGGCCATTGCGGCTTTCATTCATAACTATTACAACGGCATTGAAAATATTTTAAAGAGAGTTTTGTTGTCAAGAAAGATGGCAATCAAAGATGCCCCCACATGGCATAAGGACTTGCTCAAGTCTTCATTAAATAAAGAGGTTATTACCAACGATTTATACGAGACATTGTCTGATTATCTTTCTTTCAGGCATTTTTTTGTTCATGCTTATAGTTTCAATATTCACTGGAAAGAATTGAAGCCGCTCATCGATAACCTTGAGGACACCCTAAAGAAGTTTAAAGTCGCAATATATCACTTTATTGATAAAACCCATTAAACCAAATCTCAAAACCATATGTCACTTTTAACCTTTGAATACCAATCTATAACCGCCATCCAAGGCCCGCTCATATTTGTTGAAGGCGTTAGCGCCGGCAGTCTTGGGGAGATGGTGGATGTGTGCCTGTCTTCGGGTGAAGCGAGAAAAGGGCAGATACTCCAGATTATGGAAGGCCTTGCTGTGGTGCAGGTTTTGGAAGGGACATCGGGTATTGATACCGTATCATCAAAGATTATACTTAAAGGCGAGACTGCAAAAATCGGCGTGTCCCTTGATATGCTCGGAAGATTTTTTGATGGCCTCGGAGAGCCTATGGATGGCCTTTCCCCGATTATACCCGAAACAAGACCGGACATAAATGGTCTTCCCATAAATCCTGCTGCGCGGGATAAGCCTGCCCATTTTATTCAAACCGGCATATCAACCATAGACGGTTTGAATACTTTGGTTCGCGGGCAGAAGCTGCCCATATTTTCCGGCGCAGGGCTTCCTGCAAATGAGATAGCAGCCCAAATTGTGAGGCAGGCAAAGGTTGCAGGGGATGGTCAGTTCTCTATTGTGTTTGGGGCAATGGGGATTACCTCACGGGAGGCCTTTTTCTTTAAAAATGTTTTTGAAGAAAGCGGGGTAATGGAAAGGACTGTGGCGTTTATAAACAGGGCAGAGGACCCGACCATTGAGAGGCTGTTTACGCCGAGGAGCGCACTCTCTGCGGCAGAATATCTGGCGTTTGAAAAAGGACACCATGTTTTGGTAATACTTACGGATATGACAAACTACTGCGAGGCCCTGCGAGAGATTGGGAGCGCAAGGGAAGAGATACCGGGCAGGAGAGGCTATCCCGGCTATATGTATACAGACCTTGCTACAATATATGAGAGGGCAGGGAGAATAAAAGGTAAGGACGGTTCTATTACATTAATTCCTATACTCACCATGCCTGATGATGATATAACACATCCCATAGCAGACTTAAGCGGCTACATAACAGAGGGGCAGATTGTTTTGAGCAGGGCATTATTTCGGAAAGGTGTATACCCGCCTGTGGATGTGCTTCCATGTCTTTCAAGGCTCATGAATCTCGGCATAGGTAAAGGTAAAACACGGGAAGATCATAGGGACGTTGCTGACCAGTTATACGCATCATATGCGCATGGCCGGGATACGAGAAGGCTTGCCACCATTATAGGTGAAGAGGGTTTGACTTCTATGGACAGACTGTATTTGAAATTTGCGGATGAATTTGAGAAACTATTTATTGGCCAGGGCGATGCCGGCAGGTCAATAGATGAGACCTTGAAGCTTGGCTGGAGGCTTTTATCTTTATTGCCAAAGACGGAACTGATAAGGATAAAAGAGGAGTTTGTGGAGAAATATTATAAGGCAGGTTAAGGTTGAGGTTAAGGCTGAGGAAAAAATGGAAAAACTTTCACCTACAAGAATAAATCTTCTGTTTATAAATGCACAACTTTCTGTGTTAAAAAATGGAGCCAACCTTTTAAAGAGTAAAAGAGAGGCACTGATGAAGGATTTTTTCAAGTGTGTTGGGGAATGCCTTGAACTCCGGTCAAAGTTAAATTCACAGATTAGGGATGCAACATATAAACTTCATCTTGCAAAGGCATTTCTCGGTGATACAATCTATTCAACAGGATACGCATCTAAGCGAGATGTGTCTATTGATATAAAGATAAAAAATATATGGGGATTAAACATCCCTGAGATAGAGAAAAAGGCATTTGTAAGAAATATTGATGCGAGGGATATGTCGCCTGTGGGAGAAGGGGCGCTGGCAATAGAGACTGCAAAGGATTTTGAAAAGCTAATAGATGCCATTGTTTCCATTGCTTCAAGCGAGATAAGACTTAAGAGGGTTGGTGAAGAGATAAGGACTGATACACGGCGTATAAATGCGCTTGAAGAAATAGTCATGCCATTTCTGCAAGGCGGCATAAAGGTTATAGAGCGAGTTCTTGAAGAAAGGGAGAGGGAAGATATATATAGGTTGAAGCGGTTTAAAAGAAAACGCTTGAGGTTAGAGGTTAGAGGTTAGAGGCTTATTGTTTTTACCTCAAGCCTCCTGCCTCAATCAATTTTATGCTTCTCGTTATCGACATAGGCAATACTAATATTGTAGTCGGTGTTTACGATAAGAAGGAACTTATCCAGCACTGGCGCATTGGCAGCAAGAAGACGCGGACTGCTGATGAATACGGCATTATGATGATGGAACTTTTTCATTTTGCAACCCCCCCCCTCACCTCCTATTTTAATAAAAAGGAAGGGATGGGGGGGGGTAAGGGCGCCATTATATCGTGTGTTGTTCCCCCATTAACAGATACCTTCATTGAAGCATTGGACAAATATTTTAAAGTAACGCCTCTTGTTGTCGGTCCGGGCATAAAAACAGGCATGCCCATTATGACGGATAATCCAAAGGAGGTTGGGGCTGACAGGATTGTAAATGCAGTTGCTGCGTATGAGATTTATAAGAACGCAGTCATAGTGGTTGATTTCGGCACAGCTACAACATTTGACTATGTTTCTCCAAAAGGCGAATACATGGGCGGCGCTATTGCGCCCGGCATCGGCATATCTACAGATGCCCTTTTTCAGAGGGCTGCCAAACTTCCGAGGGTTGACATAGCAAAGCCCAAAAAGGTTGTCGGTAAAAATACTGTTGACAGTATGCAGGCTGGAATCTTTTATGGTTATACAGGGCTTGTGGACGGCATTGTTGAGAGGATGAAAAAGGAGGTTGCTTCCAAGCCTCATGTAGTCGCCACCGGCGGGCTTGCAGAGCTTATAGCGCCGGAAAGTAAAACCATCGAACAGGTGAATGAGTTTTTGACTCTTGACGGTCTCCGGATTATCTATGAAAGGAATATGTAATGGTTACAGAATCTTCAGAGGGGCAATTTAAGGAAGGTTTAGAATTTTTAAAAGGCAATAACTTAGAAAAGGCGACAAGGGCGTTTGAAAAGGCATTTAAGGAAGATAAGGAGAATGCAAAATACATGTCTTATTACGGCATGTGCGCCGCTTTACGTTGGGGTGAAATAGGATTGGGACTGGAGCTTTGCACACGGGCGGTAAAAAAAGAATTTTACAAAACCGACTATTATATAAATCTTGCCAGTGTATACATGAAGGCAGATAATAAAAAGGGCGCAATAACTGTCTTAAAAAAAGGGCTTAGATTTGATCCTGAAAATGATATAATCCATGACGAATTAGTAAGGCTGGGGGCGAGGAAAAAATCTATTATACCGTTTTTGGGACGTTCAAATCCTCTCAATAAATCTCTCGGCATATTTTTCAGAAAAACAATACCCAATCTTTTCGGCAGGTTCAGAAGACAGAAGCAAATAATAAAGGGTGATGAAGATGTGGGGATATGAAAGAAGGAGGCAAGAGGCTATGGGCGATAGGCTATGGGTTTTACCTATAGCCTCTCGCCCATAGCCTGTATTTTATGAATATACCGTCTAATCTTGAAAAGTATGTTTCCCCCCAGTCCCTTAAAGAAACGAGACTTATGGCTGCAAAGGCTTTGCTGCCTATGGGGCCGAAGGACCTGGTTACTGTCCTTTCCATACTTGTTCATGATGATGATAAAGAGGTTAGAGAAACAGCCCAAAAAAGCCTTGAAGGCATTCCATCGCATTTATTGCTGACTGTGTTGGATGGTGCATTGGACCCGTCTGCGATAAAGGCTATTGCAAATATACATAAACACGATGAGGCTATACTTGTTATGATAGCCTTAAACCGCAATGCCGATGATGAAACGTTGGCACTACTGGCCTCTGCAGGAGCTGAGACCGTAGCTAATGTCATAGCTGAAAATCAGACAAGACTTATCCGTAACCCCGCATTATTAGACTATCTTAAAACGAATCCATCTGTTGGCAAGTCTGTTATAGACAGGACAGAGGCCTTTCTTATATCTGTTGGCAAGCTTGCGCCGAAGGAGGGGGTGCCGGTATCTGCTCAAATAGAGCCTCTTCAGATAAAAGAATCAGATGAAGCCATCCTGACAGGTAAAGAATCGGTAGTTGTTGGTGATGAATTGAAAACGGAAAAAGAAACTGTAACAGAGGTGGAGAAGGAGAGCTTTTACAAAAAAGTGCAGCATCTGAATGTATCAGGAAAGATTAAGCTGGCCCTGCTTGGCAACAAAGAGGCAAGAGACATACTACTCAAAGATTCTAATAAGCTTGTTTCTTCCACAGTATTAAAGAATCCAAGGATTACCGAGGATGAAATTACAAAGGTAGTGAATTCCAGAAGCATATCAGATGATATACTCAGGCAGGTTGCAAACAACAAAGAGTGGCTTAAGAAATACCCCATTAAATTAGGGTTGGTGAACAACCCTAAGGCGCCTTTATCAATTGCTATGCGGTTGATGAGTCAGCTGAATGAAAAGGATGTTCAGCATATCGCTAAGAGCAAGAATGTATCAAGCGCTTTGGCAGCAGTGGCAAAAAAGATGGTTATGCAAAAGGAGAAGCATTGAAAGAGAAAATCCTAAATCCTAATATCTAACAGGCTGTTGAAAAAGGCATCAACAGCCTTGATTACACAGATTAGGAAAAACGATTACACAGATTGTTCAATGGGTTTTAATCTGTGAAATCTAATCTTTTATCCGTGTAATCGGAGTTTGTTGAGTTTTTCAACAAACTGCTAATTTCTAATGAAATATCCAATAACTGATTTCCGATGCTTTGATTTTTATTTTTTTGACATTTGACATTTTATTAGGAATTAGGATTTAGAAATTAGAAATTTATTATTGGAGGCATGAATGAAGGTCATAATAATCGGCGCTGGTGTTGTAGGCTACACTATAGCAAAAAAGCTTTCTTCAGAGGCCAAGGATGTGGTTCTCATAGAAAAAGACGAGAAGCGCATCCGAGAGGTAGCAGAAGGCCTGGATGTAAAGATTATTCACGGCAGCGGGAGCAGTCCAAAGGTGCTCATGGATGCAGGGGTAGAACATTCAGACATGGTTATTGCAGTAACTGACAGTGACGAAGTTAATATGATAGCCTGCCTTATTGCAGGCAGCCAGTCCAGGGTTCCAAAGAAGATAGCAAGGATTAGGGAGCCTGACTATGCCAGTTATACGCAGATATTTGAAAAGGATTACCTTGACCTTGATTTTAATATAAATCCTGAAAAGGCTGCTGCAGAGAGGATACTTAAGATTATAGAGGTGCCGGGCGCAGTAGATGTGGCTGAATTTGCTGATGGTAGCGTTAAATTAATAGGCATGAGGTTGACTGCAACATGCGGCATTGTGGGGCAAAAATTAAAAGACCTGAAAGAGCTTCATCCTGACCACAAGGTTATCATAGTAGCTATTTACAGAGATAGTGAAACGATTATTCCCAATGGCTCAACAGTCTTGGAAGAAGGAGACCTTGTTTTTACTGTTACTGTTCCTGCCGAGATACCTAACCTCATTAAACTCCTCGGCAGGAAAGAGAAGACGGGCAGCAAGGTTATGCTGGTGGGTGGTGGTGAAATCGGCTTTTATCTTGCCCAGTGGCTTGAGAAAAAAGGGTTTTCCGTAAAGGTTATAGAAAGAAATGAGCAGAGGGCAGGATTCATTGCAGATAGATTGAAAAAGGCGATAGTTATCAAGGGCGATGGCACAGATCAGAATCTGCTTATAGAGGAAAATGTAAGAGATATAGACACCTTCATTTCAGTTACAAATGATGAAGAGGCAAATATATTAACCGCACTTTTAGCCAAGAGGATGGGCGCAGGTAGATGTATGGCGCTTATTGATAAGCCGGAATATCTGTCTATGGTCTCGACAGTAGGGATAGATGTGGGTGTTTCTCCGCGGCTTGCGTCTGTCAGCGGTATATTGCAATTTGTGAGAAGGGGAAAAATCCTGGCTGTAACCCAATTAATGGAGGAGAGGGTTGAGGCAATAGAAACTATTGCCATGGAGACATCTGATATTGCCAGCAAACCTTTAAAGGAACTGAAATTTCCTCAAGGGGCATTGATTGGGGCTGTTGTAAGAGGAAAAAATGAAGTCATCATACCTGAGGGAAAAACCTTGATTCAACCGGGTGATAAGGTTATTATCTTTGCCCTTCCCAAGGCAGTGCCAAAGATTGAAAAGATGCTGATGGTGAAAGCGGAGTATTTTTAATGAGGATAAGGGTAATCTTATATCTTTTGGGCGCATTTGCTTTGTTTCTCGGCCTTTCCATGCTGCCTTCCGCAGGGATATCATTTCTTTATAAAGAAAAGGCTGTAATGGCCATATTGTCATCAGCAGTTATCACCTCTGGCATCGGGGCTGTTTTATTTTTAATCTTTAAAGGGCAAAAGGTTGATGTCTCTCACAGAGAAGGTTTTGCCATAACTGCAATGGCATGGATTAGCGCCGGTTTTTTTGGAGCGCTGCCATATCTTTTGTCCGGTGCGCTCCCTCATTTTGTAGACGCATATTTTGAATCCATATCCGGCTTTACCACCACAGGTGCATCTGTTTTCACATCTGTAGAAAATCTGCCGCACGGTATACTCTTCTGGAGGAGTTTAACGCATTGGATAGGCGGCATGGGAATAATCCTGTTGTCCATAGCTATCCTGCCGATACTCGGGATTGGAGGAATGCAGCTTTACAGGGCAGAGGCAACAGGCGTGGGGGTTTCTTCCGACAAATTGGCGCCGCGGCTTATCGAGACTGTTAAACTGTTCGGCCTGGTTTATATTGTAATTACCGTCGCAGGAATGATTGCCCTTATATGGGCAGGCATGGGCCCTTTTGACGCGGTTATACATGCGTTTGGCACTGTTGCAACAGGCGGATTTTCCAATAAAGACATAAACGTTGAATACTATCACAACCCGCTCATAGAGTTTATCCTGATAGTTTTCATGTTCATCTCTGCTACAAACTTTGCGCTCCATGCAAGTCTTTTAAAACAGGGGCCAAAAATTTATTGGAAGAATCCTGAGTTTCGTTTTTATCTCGGTCTTCAATTAACCGCCATTATTTTAGTTGCAATAAACCTGAGATTCTCAATTTACGATAGTATCGCATCTTCTCTTAGATACGCATCATTTCAGGTTGTTTCTATAAACACATGCACGGGGTTTTCGTCTGCTGATTTTGCTAAATGGCCGTCTTTTTCACAGTTTGCCCTTGTTGTATTGATGCTGATTGGCGGTTCAACAGGCTCAACAACAGGGGCTATAAAATGTCTTAGGATTATGCTCTTGTTGAAGCAAGGTTATAAGGAGCTTTACCATCTTATCCACCCCCACGCCCTGATACCTATAAAGCTTGGCGATAGGGTTGTTCCAAAAGAGGTTGTGATGGGGGCAATCGGTTTTACATTTTTATATATTGCTCTATTTTTTACCATTTCACTTGCAATGACATTTTTGGGTCTTGACATCGTGAGCGCCATTTCCTCAGTTGCTACAACAATGGGGGGCGTTGGGCCAGGCCTTGGAATTGTTGGACCTTTGTCCAATTTTAGCGAGATTCCTTATATCGGCAAAGGGCTTCTTATATTCTGCATGCTTCTTGGCAGGCTTGAGATATATACGCTTTTGATTTTGTTTACGCCACTATTCTGGAAAGGGTAATGAAAACCGTGTCCGTTATCCGTTTTCCGTGACCGTAAAATCACGGATTATGAATTACGGATACGGACAACGGACACGGAGGACGGGTATTATGTACGATCTCATCATAATCGGCGGCGGCCCTGCAGGCCTGACAGCAGGCATCTACGCGCAAAGGGCAAGACTTAGAACCTTGCTTTTAGAAAAAGAAATTATTGGCGGCCAGATTGCCGTAAGCGATATTATAGAAAACTATCCCGGTTTTCCGTCCATAAGCGGCGCCGGCCTTATGGAAAAGTTTGAACAACACGCAAGAGGCCTGGGGCTTGAGATAAAGCTGACAGATGTAATAGATATTCAGGATACAGGCAAGACAAAGATTGTCAAGACCTCAGAAGGAGATTTAACAGCCATGTCAGTGATTGTAGCAACCGGCGCAAAGCCAAAGAGGCTTGGAATTCCCGGAGAGAAGGAGTGGACAGGCAAGGGCGTTTCTTACTGCGCAACCTGTGACGGCCCATTTTTCAGAAATCAGAGGGTTTTAGTTGTCGGCGGCGGCGATACTGCCGTAAAAGAGGCTGTCTATCTATCTAAGATTGCAGGCAAGGTTTATCTTGCGCACAGACGGGACCAACTCAGGGCTGAAAAAATAATTCAGGAAAAGGCCCTTGCTGCCCCAAATATAGAGATGCTCTGGAGCCATGTTTTAAAAGAAATAAAAGGGAAAATCGCCGTTGAAAAGATTGTTTTGCAGAGCCTTAAGGACAATACAATAAAAGAGCTTGATGCGGAAGGGGTTTTTATCTTTGTCGGCATAAATCCCACAACAGACTTTGTTGATGTTGAAAAGGATGGGCAGGGTTTTATAAAAGCTGATGAAAATATGCAAACTTCTGCTCAAGGCATATTTGCGGCAGGCGATTGCAGGACAACGCCGCTCAAGCAGGTGTCCACAGCAGTGGGGGACGGCGCTATTGCCGCATTTATGGCAGAGAAATATATAGAGGAGTTGAGCTATACTGAAAGCAATAAATAACTTGTAGGCAAGCCTTTAGGCGTGCCTATTTATGCAGGGCTAAAGCCCTGCCCTACGGCAAGTTATTTATTGCCGTTACAATAATAACTGTATGAAGAAAAATATAGGAGAGATACTTTTAGAAGAAGGCCTTATTAACGGAGATGAGCTGGGAAAGGCCCTTCAGGAGCAGGCAAAGACAAAGGAGCGGTTGGCCTCAATCCTGGTGAGCCTCGGCTATCTCTCTGAGGAGGCAATGCTTAAGGCATTAAGCCTTCAAATGGGCATACCATTTATTAACCTCCGGGATTATCCAAAGATCCCTCCTGTTGTAGATCCCCCCTTATCTATTAAATTCCTTAAGCAGTATAAAATCGTCCCTTTAGAAAAAAGAGACGGCATATTAAGGGCGGCAATGGCTGACCCGCTGGACAGCTTTGCTGTCAACGGCCTGCAGCTTGCTGCTGACTGCAGGATAGAGCCTTGCCTCGGCAGAGAGAGGGATATTCTGTCAGTCATTGACCAATATTACGGCGGTACGGTTACCATGGAAAAGATTATAGAAGGGATTGAGGAAAAGGAGATGGAGGTAATGCCATGGGGGGCAGAAGAGGAGGTAGAACATCTGAGAGACCTGGCCCACGAGGCGCCGATTATAAATCTTGTGAATCTCTTGATAACAAGGGCAGTGGAAAAAAGGGCGAGTGATATCCATATAGAAGCCTTTGAGGATGGACTCCATATCCGCTATCGTATAGATGGCATCCTCCACCTAACCGAGTCCCCGCCCAAGAATCTCCATCCTGCCATAGTTTCACGCATAAAAATTATGGCAAAGCTTAATATTGCTGAAAGGCGGCTGCCTCAGGATGGAAGGATAAAACTTAAGGTCTTGGGAAAAGATATTGATGTAAGGGTGTCAACAGTCCCAATGCTGTATGGCGAGGGGATTGTCATGAGGCTCCTTGACCCTACCGGCATAATAGGACTGGACGGCCTTGGATTTTCTGCCAACACAAGGAAACTCTTTGAACAACTTATAACAAGGCCTTATGGAATGTTTCTGGTTACCGGCCCTACAGGGAGCGGAAAGACCACCACGCTTTATGCAGCCTTATCCATGATGAATACCAGAGAAAAGAAGGTTATAACCATTGAAGACCCGATAGAATACTATTTAGAGGGCGTGAACCAGATTCAGGTAAAGCCAAAGATAGGCCTTACATTTGCTGACGGCCTCCGCTCCATTGTCAGGCAAGACCCGGATATAATCATGGTAGGCGAGATAAGGGATGTGGAAACAGCAGACATAGCAATCCACGCAGCCCTTACAGGTCATTTGGTCTTTTCCACCCTCCATACCAATGATGCAAGCGGCGCTGTAACAAGACTGAAGGATATGGGGGCAGAGGGTTACCTCATTTCATCTTCTCTGCTTGGTGTATTGGCCCAGAGGCTTGTGCGGGTGATATGTAATAAATGCAAGGCCCCATTTACCTCCGGTAAAGAGATTGTTACTGAGTTTGGCGCAGAAATAGGCTTCCAGACTTATAAAGGTCAGGGGTGTGAGGCCTGTGATAACACAGGCTACAGGGGAAGGACAGGGATATTTGAACTGCTCTTAGTGAATGATGATATAAGAAGGCTCATAGTAGAAAAAAAGGGTTCAGACATCATCATGCAAAAGGCCGCAGAGCTTGGCATGAAGACCTTGAGAGATGACGGATGGGAAAAGGTGAGGGCTGGGATAACTACCGTGGATGAGATAATAAGGGTAACGCAGGCGCAGGAATAAATTTATGGCTCTTTACACCTACCAGGCAATAGATCCACAGGGCAATATGATAACAGGCTCTATGGAGGTATTTGATGAAAAGGCATTGGTAACTAAGCTCCAGGAGATGGGCTGCTATCCCTTAAAAGTTGTTAGGCCTGAAGAAAAAAAGGGATACACCTTTAGCCAAATCCTGCCTTTTACCGCCCCATTTACCGCTAAAATATCTCCAAAAGACATAATTTCTTTTACCCATCAGCTATCCACTATGCTCAGCGCAGGACTGCCCCTTGACAGGAGTCTTGCCATTCTCTCAGAGTTAGAAGAGAATAAGGCATTGAAGGCGATAATAGCAGAGCTTTATAAAGGCATCCATGCTGGAAAGCCGTTTGCCCAATGTATGGCAGGATACCCAAAGGTATTTTCCGGAATCTATGTGAATATGATAAAGGGAGGAGAAGCCAGCGGTTCTCTTGAGCTGGTACTCAACAGGCTTACCAAATTTCTTGAAGAATCGCAGCATTTAAGGGAAGAGATTACCTCTGCACTCCTCTATCCGGCCTTACTCACCACAGTGGGAGGCGCTGCAGTAGCTGTCATGCTGGTGTTTGTAATACCTAAATTTTCAGAAATGTTTTCTGATATGGGAGCCGTATTACCCATACCCACCAGAATTCTTTTGGGGATAAGCGGATTTATCGTTGCCTACTGGTGGGCCATACTTGGCATAACAGCAATAGGCGCAGCAGGTTTGATTCGGTATATAAATACAGAGGCTGGAAGGCTTGCATGGGATAGCGCAAAACTAAAGATTCCTGTTATTGGGATGCTCCACCTGAAGGCAGTAGTATCCAGATTTGCCAGAACCCTCGGGACCATGCTTCAAAGCGGCCTGCCCATTACTGAGGCCATGAGGATTACACGAGATACAATGGGGAATGCTTCCCTGTCAAGGGGCATGACCCCTGTGATGGACGGTATAAAAAGGGGAAAGGGTATTGCAAGGCCATTAAAGGAGATGGGGAGATTCCCCGGCCTTGTTGTCCACCTGATAACAGTAGGGGAAGAGACAGGAAGACTGGATGAGATGCTGCTCAAGCTATCAGAGGTCTATGAGAATGATTTGCGAAACTCAACAAAAAGGTTTGTAGCCCTCCTTGAACCGGCGCTCATCCTTGTTATGGGCGTTATTGTTGGATTTATTGTCCTGTCCATGCTCCTCGCCATATTCAGTATCAATGAGATACCGATGTGATACGAGCATATGTGTAAATGTGTTTGTTTGTATTAATGTAGGGCAGGGGTGTTTGTATTAATGTAGGGCAGGGCTTCAGCCCTGCAAAATAAGCAACCCTAAAGGGTTGCCCTACGTTATTATTGAAATTGTAGGGCAGGGCTTTAGCCCTGCTTTATTCAGCAAAAATATGCCGATTCGTTATAAAAAGCGCATACGACTTAAGGATTTTGATTATAAAGGCTGTTATCGCTATTTCATAACCCTATGCACTCATAATAAAAGGCCGATTTTTGATGCAACCCTAAAGGATTGCCCTACAAAAAATATATCCGTAGGGCAGGGCTTCACAAAACATATATCTGTAGGGCAGGGCTTCACAAAACATATATCTGTAGGGCAGGGCTTCAGCCCTGCTTTAAGCAGACATAAAGGTCTGCCCCACAAAACCGCAAAATTACCATCATTACCATTAAGGCAGGGCTTCATAAAAAATATATCTGTAGCGCAGGGCTTCAGCCCTGCTGAATTAGCGACATGGCTTATTGATATTTTAAAAGAAAAGTCAAAGTCTTTTGGATTTAAGATATGGGCCTATTGCTTTATGCCTGACCATCTTCATCTCCTCATAGAAGGCAACAGTTCCGATTCTGATATGAAGAGATTTATTTCTTTCTATAAGCAATATACCGGCTTTTATTATAAAACAGAAACCGGATTGCCTCTTTGGCAGATTAATTTCTATGAACATGTGTTGCGGAAAGAGGAAGATACTATGGGTGTTGCTTTATATATCTTTGGCAATCCTGTAAGAAAAGGGTTGGTGGGCGATTACAGACAATACGATATTCTCGGTTCATTTGAATTTGATATCAAGCAACTGTAAGGCAGGGCTTTAGAAATTGTAGGGCAGGGCTTCAGCCCTGCATAAAATAAGCAACCCTAAAGGGCTGCCCTACGTTTCTTAAAATCCTTTAAACAAAAGGTTAAAAAAATTAAAAAAAGCTTGTCAACTTTGCTTTTAATGTGATAAAAGGACAGGGGACATGAATACTACAGCAGTTGAAAAAAAATATACCTATAAAGACTATGTCCTTATAGATGACGAAAAGCGGTATGAGGTCATGAAAGGAGAGCTTGTTATGGTGCCTGCACCGTTTACGATTCATCAAAGGGCAGAAGAAAATTTAGGGTTTATTATTGGCAAGTATGCCCGGGAGAAGAATCTCGGCAAGGTCTTTTATGCCCCTACCGATGTGGTCCTTGCAGAGGATGTGGTTGTCCAGCCTGACATACTTTTTATAAACAAGGAGAGGCTGGATATTATAAAGGAGGCCGCAGTCATGGGATGCCCTGATTTGGTTGTTGAAATAGTATCTCCATCTTCTGCATCGTATGATACCATTGATAAGAGAAATATTTATGAAGAATACGGCGTAAAGGAATACTGGCTTGTGTTTCCTCAGGAAAAGGTCATTGAAGTTTTAACCCTTGGAAACAACATTTACAGGGAGTTTTGCAAGGCAAAAAAGACTGGGGGTGTAAGGTCAAAGATTATTGATGGAATGACGGTAGAATTAAAAGATGTGTTTGAAATTTAAAACAATAACAAAGCTGAGGATATTATTTTTAGTAGCGTCGGGGTTTATCTCCGACTTTAGAAACCGTAGGGCAGGGCTTCAGCCCTGCATAAAATAAGCAACCCTAAAGGGTTGCCCTACGTTATTATTGAAATTGTAGGGCAAGGCTTTAGCCTTGCTTAAGGTTGCCCTTGTATGAGGCATTTTTTGGGGTAAAAAGCCAAAAAGCCCAAAGCCCGGAGAATATAAGGTTATCTTAAAATCCTGTAAACCAAAGGTTAAAAAAAATTTAAAAAAAGCTTGACAATATTTTAAAAATAGGTATAATCCCAACCAGATGCTGAAGGTGGCATTGAAAATGAGGTAACGGCAGCCTCATCAAAAATAAAAAAACTGAGGTATTTGTGCCGATTATTTTTACATACAGAAGTTTTGATAAAAATAATAATACCCCATCAGACAGAAGAGATAAAAAAGCCTCTCTCTTATTAGCAGTTCTACTTACTCTCGTCATTACAATAATCACCACAACACCATCTATAGCAGTTCATAAAGGCGCAGGAGACCTTGTATGCGGCGGCTGCCACACAATGCATAGTTCTCAGGGCGGCGCCAGCAGTCCAAGCATGGGAACAGCATCAGGCGCAGCCATCCTTTTAAGAGGCCCTGTAACCAGCAGGGCAGACATCCAAAAATTGTGTTTGCAGTGTCATAGCCAGACCGGCAGCCAGGCTACAAATGTTTTTCAGCCTCATGGTCAGCTTGCCCCTAAGGTTCTTGGAGCTAACTGGGATATGAGTAAATCTTTCGGTGAAATCGGCGCAGGCGGAGACTTTGTTAATGAAGTTGACGGCAGCTCATTTGACTCAACAGCTGCCGGGAATAATAATGCCCTTGGCTATGGCCATAGTGTAGGAAAGAATGGCGCCTCTCCGCCAGGAAACCCTAATAACCCTACTGTCAATTTAACCTGCACTACATGTCACGACCCTCATGGGACAACTCAGAATACATGGGATGGCGATACTTCTTATGGGGTTAATGTCTATAGAAACCTTAATATTACCTTTGGCAGGGACACAGGTTGTAACATGCAGCTCTGCCATAATGGAGTACCCCCAAACGCCCCAGGCGAGCTGTGGCATATGAAAAGCTGGGTTGGAGGAATTACGGGAAAGGCTGGTGACATTGGGGCAAATTATACCCCGTCTTATACGGCAACTGGAAATGTAGCAATATGGCCGGTATATAGAAAAGAAGGTAGCCCTACCACTACTACAGACAATAATGTTTATGATGGTATTAGTGACAATAGCGCTGATGCAACCCCTGATGGATATAGTATTGACGGAGGAATGGGAGATTGGTGTGCCAGGTGTCATCCAAAAATGCACGAAGATAGTTCTTCTGAAAATGGTCCTGTAATCACTGCGTTAGGCAATGATTGGAAGAGGCATCCAGCTAACCGCATTATAGATAGCAGTTATAAATCAGGCGCTGGTGTCAATACTATAGACTGGACTCATTATAGTGGGATATCGGCGGGATATAAAGTGCCTGCAGCAAATACTGGTACTACTTTGTCATCGGAATATTATTATGCTGATACAGACAACGAGGACAAGGTTTTCTGTCTTAGCTGTCACTTTGCCCATGCCGGGCCTTATTACGATGCCTTGAGATGGGATTATATTGCTGCTGTGGATGCTGCCGGTGGCAGCCAGACAGGAAACGGTGTTCCATCTAACCGTGGGTGTCAGCAGTGTCATAATAGATAGTTATTTAAGTATCGGTTTGCTGAAAAAATGTAGTTGCCCAATTTATTGGGCTAAAATGTTATGCAGAAAGCCTGATAAATCAGGCAACTACATATCTGGAATTTGCGCCTTTATGTCTTGAAAAGGTTTTTTCAACAATTTGCTATGCCGTCTGCCTTTTAAGAAAGGCAAGGGAGGTTCCAAGTGGTTAGGAAGATATTACATAATGTTTTATGGTATGGCGCTGTTGCAGCCCTTTTTATGCTTATTCTTCCATTAGCAATCCCTGCGGCTACTCCCCCTACTTCAACCTATCTATCTGCTATCTCCAATGGCCTATCTGCCCCTGCGAGGCTTGCTGTAGGTCCGGATGGCAGGATATATGTGGCGGATCCTCATAAGGATAGGGTTCAGGTCTATAGCCCTGCCGGTAATTTGAAATATACCGTAGAAAACTTTCAAGGCACGCCTTTAAGTGTGGCTGTGGATGGGGCAGGGAATATTTATATTGGCGATAAGAGGACCGGAAGCGTAATGGTTTTTGATTCCAGCTGGCAGTATGTGCGAAAACTTGGCAATGGCAACGGAGAATTTGGCAGACCCGGAGATATAGCGGTGAGCAGCTCTTCAGGGAGAATATATGTTACTGACGGTGAAAACAGCATAGTAAAGATTTTTAACGCAGATGGCAGCCTTTTTATGAGTTTTGGCGGTCGTGGAAACAGCAGCGGCCAGCTTAACTTCCCTACAGGAGTGGCAGTAGATGATACAAACGCCGAGCTGTTTGTAGGAGACCAGATGTACAATGGCTCTGAATGGACTGAGAGGATTCAGATTTTTGACCTTGCCGGCAGCTATAAAGGTGTTATAACCGCAGGCCCGTCATATAATATAAATGTGCAAGGAATAGCCGTGGATAGCCTTGGAAGAATTTATGCGGCGGATGTCCTTCAAGGACGTGTAAATGTCTACGATAGAAACGGCGCATACCTTGCTTCTATCGCAGGTGTTACCCCGGATGCGCTGCGGACACCTGTAGATGTAGTGATAGATGCTAATAATAGGCTGCTTGTTACATCTTCCAATACGAGCAGCGTGGCAATCTATGGAATTGATAACTATACTATCCCAGTAGACCCGCCTGATTTATATACCCTTACCGTTGCAAAAAGCGGCACAGGGAGCGGAGCCGTGATAAGCGGTTCTGCGGATATAAACTGCGGAAGCGCTTGCAGCGCAGCTTATGTAAGCGGCACTGCAGTAACCTTAACAGCAGCGCCAATTAACAGCGGTTCTGTATTTGGCGGCTGGAATGGTTGTGATGCCTTTACAGGCGCGACATGCAATGTTAATATGAGTTCAAATAAGATTGTTACAGCTAATTTTATGGCAGAAACAACTCCGCCTGTGCTGACAGTAAATCAACCCAATCCATCAATCCTTTGGCCTGCTAACGGCGCAATGATGAATGTGACAGTTTCAGGGAATGCGGTTGATGCCGGCAGCGGTTTAAAGGCTGTTTCATATACAGTGGCCGACGAATACAACAAACTGAATTCCACCGGAACAGCCGCTGCTGATAATACCGGCAGTTTCTCGTTTACTGTAAGCCTTGAGGCTGCTCGTAATAAGAATGATATAAATGGAAGAATATATACCATTACCGTAACTGCTGTGGATATAAACGGTAATGCCGGTCAGAAGAGCGTGTTGGTAACAGTTCCATATAAAAAATAAGGGAAGGGCTGAGATATGATTAACATAGTTATTAAAAGATTGGCCATTATGATAATGATAATCCTCGGAATCGCCGTCATAGGCGCTTCTCATGCCTATGCAGTTGACCCGCCCCATAACGATACTTCAACAGATACATGGTGGTGCACCCAATGTCATACATTGTATGGTGTTGGCACAGCTTTAAAAACACCGAAAGGCAATTCCGCCCGTTGTCTGAGTTGTCATACCACTACCGGCATGGCCTCCAATAAACCATTTACAGAGGCTGACGAGGCAGTGCCAGGCACAAGCGGCATCTATCATAGGTGGGACTCAGGCCCAGGCGGATATATAACTTCCTCTACCCCTGGCGGCTCCACCGGATATATTCTTTCAGGGATTGTATATACATGGAATGACGGTGATACTGTAACTAACAATTTAAAAAACATATTCTTTAACGGGTCGGTTCCGCGGGTATATGAGATAAAGATAACAACAGAAGGAAATATTGGAACAGCACAGTTTCAATGGAGGTCTTCAGATAACAGCGGCACCACATGGACAGCATGGAGTGCAAATCAAGCAACTGCAACAAGTTTTGCCTTTGCGGATGGTAATAATCTTAAGGTGAGCTTTGTAAATGGATTGTCTCCGTCTTTTAAGCTCAATGACACTTGGACTGTCAAGGTAAGGCCTCAGATAAACTACCCATTTACCTATTTCGATAATTATGCTAACCTAACCAAAAAGATGTTTAAGGATACTGGCGCACCCAATGATATTTTGGATGTGGATACAACGTCGTACACATATCCTGCATCTACATACGGAAAGGCAAGCTGCTCCACGTGCCACAATCAGCACTACCAGACTAATATGTCCAATGACCCATTTTCCCCTTCCACCTATGATAGCTCTGTTCCATTTAGTGATGGCGCCGGAAGACACTACCAAAGGATTCCTAATCAACAAAACGAACTCTGCCTGGACTGCCATTCTAAAAGAAATATAAATACTGTAAGGACATGGACAGGAAATAAGCTGAGCCACCCTGTTGGGGTTGACTTCCCAAGTGTAAACACCTCCACTCACTCTGTCCCGAAGGAATATACAGGCGTTGACCAGAGCAATAAAGCCACATCAGGCAAGGCAACTGCAACTACTAATACAACCTGCTTAACAGATACTGCTAAAGACTGGACCAACACAAGTAATAGCTATTATAACCCGACTAATCTGTATGTATATCTTCTGGGCTCTGGACTTTCTAAACAGATAACCAGTTATACTGCCACTCAGGTCTGTTGGGCTTCAGGGGCGCTCAGTATAACTTCAGGCGATGCCTATGTAATAGATGCAGATGGAAATCCAACAAACAATTTCCGCTTTTACGATAGCAGCGCTGGAAAAGCAAGCTTTGTGCAAGGAAAGGTCTATTGTCTCACCTGTCACGGTATCCACTGGGCAGACTCTGATCAGCTGACTTATGATGAAGGACAATAAGAGGTGATATATGTATAGAAGATTTATTACAACGCTGGTATTGAGCATAATCTTTGGGGTAGTCTGCTGCACATCTGTCTATGCGGTTGGTACCGGCGACGGCAATCTCCTCAGGAGGACAAACCAGGGCGATGATACCTGCGGCGGGCCTACTAATGCCTGTCACAATCTCCAGGTGCATAATGCAACGAATACGGAGAGCAGCTACTGGAGCAGCAACCCCAACAAATGGGGCGATACGGCTACCAGTAAATACGGCAAATTTGTCTGCCAGACATGCCATACACCTCACAATACAAACAATATCTATCTCATAAGAGAGAAAATAAAATTTCCTGACGGAAGCACTATGCCGTCTCTGTTAACAGAAAGCACTGTAGACTTTAGATACAAGTCAGGTACGGCTGGTTCTGCCCCATATGTAATGGGCGACGATTCAGATAACCATACGACCTCTACCCGGCCATGCGAGGTCTGCCACAGCCTGACAAAGCATCATAGATACAACACATCTGCTCAGACCGATGGCAAAACCCACAACAATGCCATTGACTGTAATAATTGCCATTATCATGAGCAAGGCTTCAAGAAACTCGGCGAGGGCGGCGCTGAATGTGGTACCTGCCATTCTACTATTACCACGCCAATGCTGGGTAACGATAGTGACGGACAATCTAAATATCATATGGTTATGCAAAATGTTGATATAACCAACATAGGCGGCATAGGCACAGATAGTAAATATCCGTCAGAATCAACGCCTGCAGCATCAAGCACACACAGAAGATGCCTTATGTGCCATGCTGAAATGGAAAATTTCAGCCCTTTAAAGAACGCAAGCACGCCTGGCAGGGCATACAACTTAAGAAAAACAATAACAACAGCGCCTTCAAACCAGTCAGACACAAGCCAACTTGCAAATACTGATTATGATAAAGGGACAAGCAGCGGTATCTGCACATCATGCCACCAGTATCAGCAGACCAAAGATAATACAAAGCAAACAACTGCTGACAATACAACTTATACCCCTGTAATAAATCCGGCGCTGTTTGCAAATTCGCCGCATAACTATACTGTTGATGTAACGAATGCATTTATTGATAACAGCACATTCAAGGCAAACTGCGTAAAATGCCATAATGATACGCTCACAAAAGAGAAGCAAACAGGCGCATATAATTTTGGCTTGCACGTCTCAACGGTAAGAAGGTTAAACGCTGTTACAAATGCAAATGAAACCAGCTCAAGCCCAAATTATAATAAGACCAACTATGGCACAGCTACAAGCGGCACTACTACAACCATTGTTGACACCAATAAAAACTGGACTACAAATATGTGGGCAAATCGTCCGGTGAACATATTGAGCGGCACAGGCAACGGCCAGACAAGATGGATTGCGAGCAATACAAGCAATACGCTTACGATTACTACATTGACAACAGCCCCTTCCACAGATAGCGTCTATCTTATCGGAGATTCAAGGAGTGTTGACAGTGGAACATCCACAGGCTCAAACACCGCTACAACCCTGAACGATACGACAAAGACAACGTCTTGGAAATCCAACTACTGGAAGAACCGCCTAATAACAATTGTATATGGCACAGGCACGGGGCAGACAAGGAAGATATCCACCAATACCGGCACAGCGCTTACAGTATCCCCGAACTGGACGACCACCCCTGATTTGACCAGCAAATACTCTATAGGCGACCCCATGGAAGAGGATTTCTGTTTCAAATGTCATAGCATGACAAACCCAAATGCCAAGACAGCGACAAAGATGGATTACTATGGCGCTGCAACTGTAGTGAACGGCAAGATGCTGAAGATGGAAGATATGTTCATGACATATACAGGCACTGGCGGAACAGGAAGTAATGCAGATACAACAAACTGCCCATCTGCCACATACCCTACCAGCACCTCTATTGTTATCAGCCCTTCTCCAGCATGGACCACAGGCCAGTGGGCAAGTTATGCAATAAGGATTACCGGCGGTACGGGTGCCGGCCAAATAAGAAAAATAGCCGGAAGTGGAGCCAGCTTTCTCTGTCTTGATAAGGATTGGACAACTGCGCCGGTTGCTGCAAGCGCGTATGAAATAGGCCAGATAAGGCACAGGATTGACGCCTATGCAGGCGTTCATAGGACAGATGAGGTGATAAATGCCCCGTCAACTTCAACAAGCGCTCCTGCTGGTTGGTTTACCACCACAGGCACTAACCCAACCTATCATAGCGGCTGCACAGACTGCCACAACCCGCATGCGCAGAAAAAGTCTGGAGATGATAATGGAACTGCCACAGGCGGAACAGCAACAACCATTACTGATACTAACAAGTCAACATGGACCCAAGACCAGTGGCGCGGTTACAACCTGAGGCTTATGGATGGGACAGGCGCGGGCCAGGAGAGGATGATTGTAACAAATACAACTACCGGCACCATTTATGTCGGCGCCGCATTTTCTATATCTCCTGCCAGCGGCACATACTATACTATTGTCCCTACAGGCCGTCCGGATAAAGGCAATAACTTAGCCGGACCAAACAATGGCCAGTGGGGCGTGGATGTGGCGCCTGCTGATTATCCAACCCCTGCTGTGGGCAGCTATTCAAACCCGGTATTTACAAAAAATACAAGCCTTGTAAGCGGTTCTGACAAGATATACGAACTCTGCTTCAAGTGCCACTCTGATTATGGGTGGGGAAATAATGGAACACCATTTAATATAGTGGATGCCACATCTGCCACAATCAATGTCTACCAGACCACGGCATCTACAAATATTGCAAGGGAATTTAACCCGCATAATGTCGGCTATCATCCTGTGGTTGATGTAGGAGCAAACCAGCCTATAACTGCTATGGGCGGCAGCCCTGTAAATGTAGGGTCGTCATCAGGATACACCATATCTTCAGGTACAACTGCAGATGTAACAGTCGGCGCTAATTTAGGAACCGCCAATCAATATGACGGCAACTGTGTTGAGATAGTCGGCACAGGCACAGGCAACGGCCAGATAAGGTCCATATCCAGTCATACAGCTGTTGCCACCAGTGTGATAACCGTTGACCCGGCGTTTAACACTGCCCCTGCAGCTGCCGGCAACACAGCATACATAAGAAAATGCAGTATATACAATAACGGAAGTGACTATGATGCATTAACGGCTCCATGGCCAAGGTTTACCAGAGGCACAATAACCCTTACCGCAGGTTCATCAACAGCAACAATCAACCTTGGCGCAAGCAGCAACGGCATACCGTCCACTGTAATACCCGGATGGTATCTCTATGTGGGTACGTTATATAGTGCTGTAAATAATAATGTGATGCCAAATGTGGGCGCCTGCTCTGCCACAGCCCCATGTCCGCCAATGCTTGCCACAAGCGGTTGGTATCAGGTTACAGGCATAAGCGTCAATGCCAGCGGAACCGGGACAACATCAGTAACTCTAAATATAACCCCGCCGCCTCCTACGAACTCGAGTGGTAATAACTATGCCCTTACAGCAGGCCTTGGTAATAACTTTATCCCGCCTTATGGACCATGGAGTGTCATTGCCTGCACAGACTGCCATGATACGGATAGCCCAACAGACCCATCAGGGCCGCATGGTTCTGCAAGGCCGTGGATATTAAGGCAGTTAGAGGCCCAGAGTTTTCCGTGGTTTATCGGCGGTATAAACGCAACAACAGCCACTAATCCTACTACGCCTAATAGCGCCACATATCTTATAACTGTAGGCTATCCTGATGGCAGCACAGCATGGCCAAATGTTGGCACAGCCAATGGCAACCCAATGCCTAATTATATGTGCCTAAACTGCCATAGGGCAGATGTCTATGGTTATGAGGATACTGCTCCTAAGGACGATACTGCTCCAACAGGAGCAAGTTTCTCAAACTTTGCGTGGCGTTACATGTCCAGGCTTCCGCATATACCAGATGGTAGTTCAGGTCATCCTAAGGATTCTGATGGTTCTGCTAATGCAACGAACTCCTATGGGATTATGTGTTTGAACTGCCACGGCGGAGATGCACGGGCGCTTGGAAGCACACTCCCGCCAATAAACCAGGCGCTTGGCGGTATCCATGGCTCAAACCTTGGTATCGGTAATGACTCTACAAATACAGCTGTCGGAGCAAGCTACAGGGGCAGGCGCCTCCTTAATGGGGCTATATGGGTTGGCGTAACAAGGGCTACAACCTCAGCAGGTGTTGCATGCTGGACTAAGAACGGCGCTAGTTTCGCCGCTACAGATGGCGTATCGTCTTGCAGCCGTAGTCATGCAGGGGATGCCGGTAGATTAGCCAATTATCCATATTACTCAGGGTCAGATTAGTAAGCTAAAACAGATGAGAGGTAGATTAGAAAGGCGGGGCGTGTTTAACCCCCGCCTTTCGTTTTGATAAAAGATGATTGCCTGAACACCCTTCAATGCTTGATTAGAGCTATAAACTATCGGAGGAGGAATATGGTATGGAAAAGTAAATCTTTATTATCCATCATTTTATTAGCGGTCTTTTTCTTATCTATCAACTGCTCTGTTGAGGCTAATCCAAGGGTTGTAAAAGATATGGAGGTAAAGGGAGGCCCCCTTGGTCTTGCTGTTGATGAGAAGAATCAGAGGCTGCTTGTGCTTAATTATTCTGACGGGACATTGGCTGTTATAAAAGAAGACGATTTCAGCCTTATTAAGAGGATTCCTCTTAATAAGAAAGTTGATGCCAATCTTGATACCCGTTCAGTGGCATATGACCCTGGTTTTAATCGCATATATATTGCAACTGGCCAAGACGGCGTCCTTGTTTTAGATGGGTCAACCTATGAAGTCCTGTTTGGGATTGAGGACAAAAAGGACAAGAGGTTTATCGCTGATATAGCATTGGGTGACAACCGTCTATATCTCCTTGATTGGTATGGATATATACATAAATACGATAGAACAGGAAAATTGGAGGCTTCTATTAAAATTATGGATTCATCCTATATGTATAGAGGCCCTCTCGGCAGACTCTATCTGACTTCTGGCAATAAAGGTCTTGGGGTGGTGGATGGCAGCAAAGAAAAGGTAATTGCTGCTGTGCCTGTAAATATACTTTCTATCCCTGCGAGCGCTCGAAACACGGTATATGCAGCAGGCCCTGGAAAACTTTATGCGATAGATGCAAAGTCGCTGAAGGTTAAGAAGACTATTGATGTGGACTATCCTGCTAAGGGCGGCCTTGGCATGGACATTAACCCCAATACAGGCCATCTTTTCCTTGTAACCTCTGAAGATACAGTGACGGTCATTGACACTAAAAAATGGAAAAAGATGGGTAGTCTTAAGGTATGCAAGTCCCCCCGGTCTATTGCTATAAGTAAAGTGACAAATAATGTGTATGTTGCATGTCCAAATAGCGATGCCATTACAGTTATAAAGGATATCTCTCAATAAGGATGCGAGGTGTGTGGCGTATTTTTATTTCCAGAAGGTTTGCTGTTTCCCTTCTGGTTCTTATGCTCGGTCTGCTTATCCTGGCAATTCTCCTGCCGAATCCTTCCATTTTAAGCCCTGAAGAAATCCGCACTATCAAAGAACAAAGGCCGTATCTTTTCAAGATAACAGAGATTTTAGGCATTCAAGGGCTCACAGCATCTCCATTTTTCTTTGTTCTTCCGTTCCTTATATTTATAAGCACAGCCATCTGCACATGGACCCGTCTACAGAGTAGGTTGAAAAGCGGTGGGGCGGAGATTGAAGGGAGAGTTTTCAAGGCAGCTAAAGAGGTTACAGTCAAAGGTGAAGCTAAGATTGTAAGGTCAAGGTTCCTGAAAGCCTTCAGCAGCCCTCTATGGAGCGTTCAGGAGAATATAAAGGAAGAAATTCCTATACTAATAGCTCATAGAGGCAGGTTCGGGTTCTGGGGGTCTATGTTGTTCCATTTGGGCCTTCTGACAGTCCTTCTGGCTACGATAGTTACAGGCCTTACCCTGTTTACAGGAGAGATGCTCCTTACCGAGGGCTATCCAATTCCATTGAAGGAGGAAGGGTTTCTCAAGGTGTGGAGGAGGCCATTTTTCGGAATGAAACTTCCGGATGAGGCTATAACCTTGGAAGAATTTAAGAGGGTTTTCAAAGATAATAAATATCCTATAGACTATATTGCTACGGTGAGGGTAGGGGAAAAAGACGGTTTCTCTTTCCTTAAAGATATAAGGGTAAATGACCCTCTTAAATATCAGGGACTTCAATATAATATAGACAGGTATGGCTTTGCGCCTTCATTTGTGATAAAAGGTAAAGACGGAAAGGTTCTTTTTGACGGCGATATCAATCTGGTACTCGTTGGCGGGCAAGAAGATTCTTTTCAGATTCCTGATACAGATATCGGTATTACGGTTCGTTTTTATCCTGACTTCGTTATGACCAAGGATGGTCCGAGGACCAGGTCTGACATACTGAACAATCCTGTTTTCAGTATTAAGGTTACGAGAGAAGGTATTGTTATGAAACAGGGGTTTCTGTACATGGGTCAAGAGGCAGAAATGACAGACATCATGATAACATATACAGGAATCAAATACTGGGTTCATATCCTGGTCGCGAGAGATTGGGGCGCTCCTGTTTTATTTATAGGTCTTGTGTTTTTAGTAATAGGGCTTATTGCAAGGCTCTTATTTTATGAAAAAGGATTGAATGTAGTAATAAATGCAGAAGGAGAAAATTGTATAGTAAAGGTTTCTGGTTATACAAAGTACTTCCCTGCATTCTTTGAGCGAGAGATTAAAAAGATCATAGAAGAGGTAACAAAGTGATTCAATTAGAAGGAATTTTACTGTGGTTAGGGGTAGGGGGGTATGTTTTAAGCATCCTTGCCTATCTCGTAGGATTGATATTTAAAAAGGAGAAAGCGGCTGTCTGGGGCTTCTGGTTTATATCCTTTGGCTTTATTCTCCATACTGTTTCAATAGCTACAAGATGGATTGTGACAGGCCATCCGCCTGTAATAGCCGGCTATGAGCACTCACTCTTCGGTTCCTGGTTTATAATCCTATTATTCTTTACCATCAGGATATGGCTGCCAAAGATTGAACTTTTCGGCATCGCGATTATTCCATTTGCCCTCTTTGTCTTAGGCAATGGTATAATGACCGCTTCAGTTCATGAGCCCCTTTCTCCGCCGTATCAGAGCAACTGGCTTTGGGTGCATATAACCTTTGCATGGTTTGCCTATGGTTCATTTTCGGTAGCAGCCGCTATAGCTATACTTTATCTTTTAAGGGTCGGCATTATATCAAAGTTTTTAGAGAGGTTGCCTGAACCCGAGATATTAGATGACCTTATCTTTAGATTTATATTTTTTGGTTTTATATCTCTTACTATTGAGGTTGGGGCAGGCGCTATATGGGCAAAGGGGTTATGGGGCAGGTACTGGGGATGGGACCCTGTAGAGACATGGTCACTCATATCTTGGCTCACCTATGGCATAAATCTCCATCTGAGAACAACACTTGGTTGGCAGGGTTCTAAGGCAGCATGGCTCACTATAATCTCTTTTGTGGCAATTATTATAACATTCTTTGGGATAGGATTTGTGGTGGGTATCCATACGCAACTCTTATAATGAATGCAATGAATTAACAACCGAATCCTAAATTACACATAGTCTTGAAAAGGAAAGTAAAATGCAGACAATATCCAATAACAAAGTTCAAGATGCAGCAAGGGTCATTATAATAAGAGGGCTTATTCTTCTATTCTTCCTTGTTCTTGTCTACAGCTGCAACTCAGCGACTAAAGATCCGGAGGTTTCCATTTTGGAAACGAATATACGGCGATATAACAGGGCGTTGATAGATGCCTACAAGGAGTTATCTGTAGACCCGCTTCAGGAGATAGCATCTGAACGGGAGATGGGAAAGGTAAATATGATTATTATGGGTTTCAGGGCTAAGAATCAATATATGGAATCAGAGTTAAAGGGAATAGAGTTTAAGGAAATAAAGCGAAACAAAGAAGACTCGGCAGATGTGGAAACAAAAGAGGCATGGAGATTTCGTTACATGGATAAAAAAACAGGGCAGGAGGTAAAACCCTGGGCAGAGGCAGAGTATAAGCTTAGTTACCATATTATAAAGAATCAAGGTAAATGGCTGGTCGGCACTGTAGAATTTGTAAAAGAGAAGAAATGAAAGATTTCCTTAAAATAATTATTATATCTCTTCTTATCTTTTTCGGCATAATCTATATAGAGGAGAGAGAAACCCTTGTCTATCCTATTTTAGGGCAGGTAAAGATAGAGACTCCATTTGACAAGGATAGGATAGAAAAAGTTGTTATAGACTTTAATAAGACGCTGATAGAGGCGTATGAAAAGGGGGACGCAGCTATTTTAAAAGGGGCAGACGAGGCATTGAAGGGACAGATAGATTTTGAGATAGCTTTTTTACATGCAAAAGGGTGGAGCTTTGTCCCAAGGTTTTCCCGCCTTGATATCTCAGATGTAAGATTTGAAGACAACAGGCTGAAGGTTATAACCTCTGAGGATTGGAATATAAGAATAATTGACCATAAGAGACAGGAAGAGAGGCTCAAAGACGAGATATACACGATGACTTACACCCTTGAAAAAACGGGCGAGACATGGGTAATCACAACAATCTATCCTGAAAGGGGAAATTCTGCAAAACCGAGGGCCAATGGGTGATGAATACCTTCCATAGGATATGGGATTTTTTAGCATCCAGAAGGATGGCGATAGCCCTGCTGACCGCTGCCTCCATCTATTACCTTATCCTACTTGTATTCAGTATAATTGCTTCAAGACATAACGCTGACAACATCTCGCAAACCTATCCTTTTCTTCTCCTGTATCTTTTGTTTTATATAAATATCGGCCTGTGTATCTACAGATGGCTGCCTACACTGAAACTTAAACTTACAACCTTTCCCTTGAAACATGGGAGCATATCAGAGCATCACCCTGTTTTTATAAGCGGTGATAAATCTATAATTGTCAATAGGTTAAGGAAAAGAGGTTATAAAGTTGTTGATGATAGCGGCGAGCGGAAATATCTTGTAAAAGGCAGGTATTCGCCTATAGGAGGTTTGCTTTTCCATCTCAGCCTCTTTCCAATCTTTATTGGGATTGTTATAAGTATCAATACCCGATTTATAGGAGAGACTCTTATGGTGGATGGCCAACCATTTTGGGGAATGCCTGATGAATATCTCTGGTCAAGCGCTAAAGAGCCTGATAGTATGCCAAAACTATCCCTTTCAGTAGATAAGATAGAGGCTGATTTCTGGGAGGATAAGCAGCTCTTTACCAAGCTTACTGCAATCGTGAGATTTCCTGCCGATACTTTGAAAAATCAGGCTATTATGAAGATTAGCGACCCTGTTGTGTTCGGAGATACTTATGTTAGGATTGCGGGCATGGGTTATACTATCTCCTTTGAGGCAGGCGATAAAGAGGGGTATCTGATAGATAAAGGAATAGTCAAATTGAATGTCTTTGCCCCTGGTTCTGAGGATTCTTTTAGTATAGGCGGGCTTCCGCATAAGGTCTATCTTAAGGTATATCCTGATTACTATTTGGTAGATGGTAAACTGAATACAAAGACATTTTATCCAAAAAATCCGGCATACTATATAAAGATTGTGAGGGGCAAGCTGATTCTCTATGAAGGGCCGCTTTTAGCCAGCCAGGAAGTTAAAGTTGATGATTTTATTTTGCGTCTCCCCAAGGTGGGGTATTGGGGCCAGGTTCAAATAGTCAGGGATGGGGGGGCAAGGTTCGTATTTGCCGGGTTTATCCTTATGATTGCAGGGCTTGTATGGAGGTTTGTCTGGTATAGAAGGGATATAATGCTTATCCCTGGTCCCGAAGGCGGGACAAATGTTATTGGCTTTGCTGAATATTTCCCGAAAGGATTTGTGGAATGGCTTAAAAAGATGGGGAGAAAATAAGTAGAATACTAATTTGGCCAAACTTATTATTGTTCTGATTTCAGCGTTTGAGATTCTCTGCCAAGCAATTCAAGGGCTTGCTGTGCCTCTGTAAAATCCGGTCTTAGTTTTAAAGCCTTTTGAAACTCTTCTTTAACCTTATCTTTTAATCCCATTTTCCAGTATACGACTCCGAGGTTATAATGGGCTTTTGGATAGTCTGGGTCCAGGGTTATAGCGGCTATGTATTTCTGTACAGCCTCATTGAGTTGGCCTTTATGATAGTAGGCAAGCCCAAGATTATTATAGGCTGCCACAAAGCCGGGTTTCAGCTCTACTGCGGTCAAAAATTGCTGCGTAGCCTCATCTAATCGGCCTTGCTCATAATAAGCGAGTCCAAGGTTATGATAAGCTTCTGCAAAATCATGCTTTAGCCTTAAGGCATGTTTATATTCCTCTATAGCGTCATCCAATTTGCGCTGATTATAGTATATATTTCCAAGATTATTATAAGCGCCTGCATCGTTTGGGTTTAGTTTTAATGCAGTCATGTATTCTCTGATAGCTTTTTCTAATTGACCTGCATCGTGATAATCAGCTCCAAGGTTGCTGTGCCCCCTTCCTTTTTCTGAGCTTTTTCTTACTACATCCTCCCCTATAGTTACTGCTTTATTCCATACTACATTTCTTTTATAGGTTGCAAAGGAAGAGGGTATGATTATTACAAGTATGAGGGCAATGAGAAGAAACTGCTTTAGGTTAGATGAGGTCTTCTTTCCGAGCTGCTTTTTTATTTCACCTTTTCTCCTCTTTGCCTTACCCATAAGTTTTTTTAACATATTAGAGCAAGGTTTGCAAAAATATTACCCCGATTTTACCTGTTGATATTTTTGCCACACCCTGATATTTTAATACTGCTTCAGCAGTGTAAATTTTTCTTATGAGGTAAAACCGATATGACTCTTTTTGAGGCGCTATTTTTTTGGCTTGGGGCAGCTTTTTATATTCTCTCTCTCTTAGCTCACATCTTTTATGCAGCAGAGAGGCTGCCATACAAATATGCCGCGAACCTTATTATTGGCGGCATTATCTGTCAGGGCGTATCCATAGTTATCAGATGGATTGATATCGGCCATCCGCCTGTCTTTGGAGGTTTTGAGACAGCTCAGGCAGATACCTTTATTGCAATTTTCCTGACCCTTTTAGCAGGCCGTTATTACCAGGGACTAAGGCCTGTCGGCCTTATATCTTTATCCCTCTCTCTGCTTGTCTTAGCTCAGGGTTTGACCCTCTCTACCCAGCACATACCCTTGACTATCTCTGAAAGGAGCCTATGGGTAGACTTACATGCAGTCCTTGCCTACATAGGTTATGGTATTCTCTTGCTGGCAACCGGACTTTCTGTTTTTATTCTTTACACACGATGGATAGGGTATTCTAAAATCTTTCCATCTATGGATATCATGGATGAGTATGGCTTTCGCTTTACTACCCTTGGTTTTTTATTTCTTACAGCCACGATAGCCTCTGGTTGTTACTACTCATTCCGTCTTTTTGGTTATTGGTGGGCGTGGGATCCTGTTGACAGTCTTGCAGCCATTGCGTGGCTTACCTATGCCACAATCATTCATTTAAGACTTTTCTTTGGATGGAAGGAAGAGAAGGCAGCTCGGTTGATAATTATTGGTTTTTTGCTCATTATGGGGTTGTATAAAGGGCTTGTATATCTTCCACCAGGGGCTACCTATCATATCTTTGAGGTGAGGTTCCCGTAAAATAGCGATTAAAAACCTCGCTATTTTACAAACCTGCGATTTGCCTGTCATACTTCGTTATCGGACAATTTTTACTCCTCACCGTATCGGTGAACATACGGCTCGTCATAAAAATTGTCCGCTGCCTCGTCTGGCAGGCAACTTGCAGGTTTCCCCAAAAATCAAAGTCTATTTTTGGGGGTTTTGAAGCTCCTTGATTTTGATGGCAGGATGTAAACTGTCTATTCTTTTTTCCCTTGTAATGGCAAAGGGGCTTCTATCTTCCATTCCTTTATCATCTCTTCAACCCTTTTTTTAAACTCCCCGGTTATGTTTGCAGCCTCTGCATTGCCGTCCATTACTTTGGGGATGAGGAGGATAACCAGTTCTGTGCGGGCAGTGCTGTGCGTAGTATAGCGGAAGAGATATCCGAGGATAGGTATATCCATGAGAAGCGGTATGCCGGTATAACTTTCCCTTTTATCTTCTTTTATCAAACCGCCGATTACCAGCGCCTCTCCATCTTTTGTTATGACAGTGGTTTCTGATTCTCTCTTTGTAAATGACGGATAGGTAAAACCTGTCTGGCCAACGGTGATATTCTCGGCAATATCGCTTACCTCTTGTTTTATATTCAGAATGACGGTTCTTTCTTCGTTTATCTGCGGCGCAACAGTCAATATTACGCCGGTCTTTTTATATTCAATATTCTGAATTATGCCGGTTGTCCCTGTAATACTCGTCTGTTGTGATTGTGTAGCTACAGGTATGTCCTTGCCTACATTGATAAATGCCTTATCGTTATTTTTTACCACAATATGGGGATTAGAGAGTATGTTTACCTTTCCCTCTGATGCCAGGGCCTGGATAATAGAAAAGAACTTACTTGAGTCTGTCACCAGAAAGGAAAGCCCGCTTGGCGGAGATAGGGAACTTGGTGTTGGCAGTGTGCCCATGGTGAGCGCGCTGCTCCCTATAATACTGGGGTTTGGTCCTTGCGCATTTACATGTCCTGATAATATTGACCACTGGATTCCAAAATTTGTGCTGTCTGAAAGAGATACCTCTGCAATCAGTGCCTCTATAAGCACTTGCTTGGGTTGGTTATCCAACTTTTTAATAGTTTCCATGATGGTATTGTAGTCATTAGCCGTTGCCTGAATCAGCAAGGCATTAGCCGGGTCATAGGTATAGAGGCGAATCTCACCTTCTATTCTTACTCCGGGGGGCGGCGGCCTGAGAATAAATATCTGTTCAAGAAGGGCCTTTATATTAGCTGCCTTATCATTTTTGACATAATAAAAATGAATAAGGGCTGCATCTTCGCTGACATTCCGATCTAAACGTTCTATCCATTCTCGGATAGACTCAATTAATTGAGAGCTGGGAGAGAAGACCACGATGCTGTTAAACCTCTCCAGTGGAATAAGAGCGAATTGTCCAATTCCGAGGGGCGCTATAATATCGGTCAGTTCCTTCTGAATAGTTCGTGTGGTCGTATTTTTTAAGGTAAATACCTCTATCTGCATTTTTTTGAAGGTGTCCACATCCAGAATTTCTGTCATATCCAAAATTTTCTTTATATTGGAGAGTATGTCCGCAATTATCAATGTATTAGCCTTTGGATAGTTCATAATATTTCCGGCAGGGGAGAGCATGGGCTGGAGGATTGGAAACAGATCATTGGCTGATATAAATTCAATAGGCACTACTTGAGTTACTATCCTGTCTCCGGATGGCAGCCCCTTTGCATCCTTTCCCTGTAAAATTTCAATACTTCGCTGTCTTGCTGTATTGCTGGGAACTATTTTATAAAATGCCCCTGACTTTATCGCTGAAAGGCCGTAAACCTCTATGATGGATTCGAAGATGCCAAAAACATCTCTTGTGAGGATTGGCTTGGATGTTTGTACGGTTATCTTTGCAGCGACCCCGGGCGCTATAATAAAGTTTTCGCCTGTTATCTCACCTATTGTCTGGAGAACATCTTTTAAATCCGCATCTTCAAAGTTGAGTACTATGGTTCCCGGCTGCTCTTGTGATGATGGAGGCGGTGTCTCAGGTTGTGTTGCTTGAGGCGGTATTGCAGGTTGTACCGCTTGAGGTTGAGGTGTCTCAAGCTGTAACATTTGAGGCTGCGCTTCAGGCGGTGCGCCTGGTGTTACAGGTTCTGAAGGTGTCTGGGCATAAGCAATTGTTGAAGGGATTACGGCTAATACTAATAATAGAATGAGTGCATGCCATTTTTGGAAAAACATGAATCGCAAAGTCGGCAATCTTGTATTTTTTGTTTTATGCTTTATATCTTGTATTGATAGTGGGGTTGCTGTGGATACTTTTTTCATACTCTTTTCTCGAAAAAATATATTACTCACTTATTAAAAAATGGTCAAGGTTTTTTTGGTTCAGCCTTTTGAGGGGCTGGAACTATTCTGATAGCCGGCGCAGTCTGGGAAGGGAGAGGCCCGGGGGGGTTATCTCCAAACTGAAAAAAGGCCGGCGGCAATGTTTGCTGAGCAGAGGCTGACGGCGCTCCGCTGCCAGATTGTTTTTGCCCCTTTTTCCCAAGAGACGGCAGATGTATAAATGCGGTCTTAAGGGCTACTTCTATTTTTTCTTCACCCCTTCTCAAAATGACCCTATTCTTCAGAATATCAACCACTTCAAAACCTTCTATGTTATCGCCTATTTTGAATGATCTGGGTTTTATTACGGGTTGATCAGCGCCAATGATAGCCCTTTTCTTTTCACCTATCAGAAGTATGCCATACAGATTGAACTTTGGTAAGGGTTTTACTTCTATTTGAACAGGCGCAGGCTTTGTCCTTGATGGCCGGAACACATCCTGTTCTACAACGGTCTGATAATCCGGAGGAGGCGATAGTTGCATCTCTGCTGTTGGTCTCTCTGCGGGTTTAGATGCCATCTCCCTTGTTTTCTCATTATATGCCGGCTTTTCCGGGGCAGATGAGAATATCCCAAAGACCTTCAAACCAAGTATGATAGATATGATTACAAGCCCTATATTGATAATGAGATATTTTCCCTTCATATTACCTTACCCGTCTGTCCCTGTGAAATCCTTGGCTGATTCAACCTTTTTCATGATGCCCTCAATAACTATATTTACTTGAACATCAGTCGGCTCCATTATATTAGCTACCCTGATTTTTATTTCCGGGATTAATATGATGGTAGGTGAATGCTCTATATCAAAAAGAAGCTCTTTTAAGCTGCTCATCTGGGATTGGAACTCTATTTCTACGGGAACTCCAATATAACCCGGAAAAACATCCAACTGAAGCATCTTCTCAGCCCGGATATCTATGCCTCTGACAGAGGCCATACCTTTTACAATTTGTTGAAGCTCTGCTGCGGCCACCGGCGGTTTAGCTCCTTTGAGGAATCCATTCTCTGCCTCTTTGAATTTATTCTCAGCAACCTTCAACTTTTCCATGAGGCTGCTCTTTTCGTTTATGATTGCCAGAGAATCTTCATAAGATTCGGTTTTTATTTTTATATCTCCCTTTGTATGAACATAACCTTTATAGATGGGGCTAAAAATAAGGAAGTATGATAGAGTTGCAATAAAAAATATTCCTGCAATGATAATAGGCCTGCTTTTTATCATCTGAAGATATATTCCCTTTATCTTGTCAATGAGAGTCACCTTTTACTCCTCTCAACCTCGCCTTTATCCTGAATTTTTCCTTCCCTTCTATGCCTGTTGTAATGGATCCTACAAACTCAACATTTTCAAAGCGCCGGGATGTTTCAAGTATCGGCAGAAGACCGGAAGCTGAATTGGAAAATCCGCTTATGTGTATTCCTCCTTTGCTATACTCCATGTTTGTAAGCCATGTGTCATGGGGGAGGATAGTTGCAAGCTCCGCTAAAAGGTCTAATTGGTTTGGATGTTCTCTTTTGATTCCTTCAATGATTTTAAGTTTGCCTTCTGTATCTTCTAACCTCTTTTTGAGCGTATAGACCTCTTCAAGGGCAGGCCTTATATCCTCCAACTGTCTATTTACTTTGGATAGATATATCATTTCTTTTATAATACTGCTCAGAATGCCGCCTGCCAGCAAAAGGATAATCATGCCGCTTAATATCATAGCTACGGTCTGCCCCAATTTGTTTTCAATCCTTCTATATGACGGAGGGATAAGGTTGATTTTAATCTCCTGGTTTTCTATCCCGCTCATGGCAAGGCATGTAGCAATAAATATAGAGTTGACCCATTCAGGTTTTATTCTATCAGTTAATATCTTGAGTAATGGATTTCCTGTGAAGGTGGCTATCCCCATTTTTTTTCCAACAAACTCTATATCGTTCTTAGATTTTAGATTTCCAGGGGTGAGGATAATTAATTTATCAAGCCTTCTTTCAAGAGGAGGAAGGTCGAGGCTGAGTGTAGACAGCTTTAACCCCTTTTCTGCCTGGTTCATCTCTTGGCCATCTACAGAAAAATCCCTTGAACCTATTGGGACCCCTCTTTGCAATGTATCTATCTCTATATCTGTTGGTCTGACAGTAAGAATGGCTGTGTTGCCGTCTTTACTGATATCGCCTGTATAATTCAGGATATTTGCAATAGAGAAGGGTGTAACTTCAAAGGAGGTAGGCATTAACATAGCCTTTTCCAAGAGATTATAGATAGCGTCCACAAGGGTTTTTTTTGTAATGGCAAGCAGAATTAAAAAAGCCGTATTCTCCTTTTTCAGCACCTGATAGTCATAATAGGCCTCTTCAGTATGAAAGGGGAGATGCCGTTCTATCTCAAATGGCAATATCTGCTGGATATCTCTTTTTCTTGTAGCAGGGATCTTTAAGGTTCTGTAGATAACTGCTTCTCTGGGTAATCCTACAACAATTTTTTCTGCCTTTACACCGTTTTCCAGGATAAACCTTTTTAGCTCGCTCAGAAGTTCCTCTTCTGCTTCAGGTCTTTCAAATGGCAATGGTTGAGCAGGTATTGATGTGTAACCTTCAATCCTGGCGCCGGTAAGGGCTTTTCTTATGTAGGATAGATTCCATGAATCTTTTCTGATTTCTATGCCGAGGGCTGTGCTCATAATATGCTTTCGTTCCAGTACCTTATCTGTATCTCTGGTTTTCCTGTCTTTCTTTCGATAACAGCCTTTATCTCGTGATATATCGGGCCGCCTTGGGCATAGCCCCTGGCTGTAATGGCAAAGGATGTTGATTTCACAATTCCGCCATAGGCAGGTTGCTGGAAATAACCTGCCTGTCTTTGGGTTATAATCTGGTTAGCCGTCACTGGGCCAAACCTCGCCTCAAGCACCTGTTCAGGGGCAGTATTTATGTTTATCAGACCTATTCCTGTAGTTGTTATATACTGGGATATACCGGAGTAATCTCCACGGAAAGAAGGCCGCTCCGCCTCATAAAGACCGATAGGCGCTTTACCGCTTCCGTAGAAAATCTCATGGGTTACCCCTTTTACTAAAATAAGCTCTTCAAGGGTGTCAAAATTTCCATCTTTTGCCTCGTAAGGATAGGGAAGCCTAAGATAGTAGTCATCCTCTGCGCCATTCAGTTGTGTAAACTGATTTATGTCTCTCCAGTCCAGGATGGAATCAGCAATGATATCCCGCGTTTCTATTTCTATCCCTGCAGCCTTTAGTATATCCCATATCATCCCCCTGGATGCCATGTTTATATTTACCTTTCCTTCATCGTCAATAATATTATAAGAGACCTTGCCATCCCCTGATGGGAACTCCCTCTCTAAAGCCGACTTTGCGCCCTCCCTTTTAGCAAATACAAGTTTACCGTTTTCATCAAGATAATTGATGTCATAATCGGACAGGATCTCTGCTATGGCCATGTTTACCCCGGATAGGGCAAGGTAGTAGGCCTCAGTATCTTCTTTAAAGTTTCTTGCTGCCCTTACCTCTGTCCTCATAGAATAGGCGAATTCTGTTACTAAGATAGTGAGAAGCGCCATTACCCAAAGGACCATTATAAAGGCAATACCTTTTTGCCCTCTATATTTTTTCTGTGTCATCAATGTTTCTCTCTTTCTGCTTCCGTAGAGGAGAGGGCTACAGGGACTATCATACTGATTGGTTCCTTATGCTCAAAGATAAGATTTATCCTGATAGCCTTTGGGATTCCCTTTTTTTCATCGGCATTCCAACTGTCAACCCAACCATTGATATCAAGATATTCAAACCGCATCTCTTTTACAGATGGTTCAATTATCACCAAGTTGCCTTCCTTATCTTCCACAGCATTGCTATTGGGCAACATCTTTTCTCTCGCTGCCAATCCCTTATCTCTGTCGATAAAATAGTAGACCCACTTTGTTCCACCGCGGGGGATGTCTGGCATTGCGTCTTCATTCGTAGTTACAAACCCTAACTTATCTCGTTCCCCCCGGAACATGAAGACATTAACCCCATTTACAGAAACAATATACGGGTACATAGAGCCTATCTCATTGTTAAGCCTTGTAGTGAGGGTTCTTATATATTGAATCCGTTCTTCCAGCTTGCTTCCTTTCTCCCATGAACTTATTCCAAACCTCATTACCGCAAAGATGATGGAGAGTATCATACTGAGAATAGTCAGGGCTACCAAAACCTCTATTAGGGTGAACCCCTTTGCTCTCTTAACGAGAATTGTAAAATGAAAGTTATAAGTTTTAAAATTTCCAATTTTCAATTTGGCATTCACAATGCTTACTGCTTTTGCACCACTGTCTTTAACGTCTCCAGTTCAATTCCTTTTTTACCCAGCCTGCCTGGCCATGTAATAGCTACCTTTATTCTGTATACAAAAAAAGGCGGATTATTTTTCACTGTTTCCATTGGATAAGGAGTTACCTCTACCTTCCACTGAAACTTGTTATTTTCGGATAATCCTTCTTTTGTAGTTGCCGTCAATTCCGATGAGGTCAATACCTCAGCCATCCTTTCTTTTGCATATATGGTTGCTGCTGTATACTCATCTGATGTGCTGACTGAACGTAGCCCTTCGGAAAAGAGCTGTAGTATCACCAGAAGCCCTATTCCAAGGATGGCAATGGCTACCATAATTTCTAAGAGGGTAAATCCCTGCTCGAACGTTTTGAATTTCTTACTCACAAGACATCAATTTTAGTTTTACCGGTAGAAGATTCTACAGTCAAACGGTAGGCAGGCTCTCCTTTTTGATTCCAGAATTCCAATATTCCGCCGCTGGAATTGCCTCGCGGGTAGAAAGCAATAGCCTTGTTTTCCACAGCCTCTGCTTTTTTGTTACCGCTGAGCCTTACTATCTTTATAATATCTTCCGGAATCGTTAGGTCCTTTTCTATCTTTTTATCATCATAGGTTATGATGACCTTATTATCAATCTGGCTAATCTGCACATAGTAGGGTGTTTTTTCTGAGATGGCCTGATTCCTTGCATATCTCATGGTTGTAGCCAAATATTTAACAGCCCCTTTTGCCTTCAGCCGATTTATGCCTGTGTTTATGGTAGGAGCAGATAGGGCGACTGAAAGACCGATAATGAAAAGAACAAGGAGGAGTTCAATGAGGGTAAAGCCTTGTTGAAAGATTTTGAATGCAGGGTTTTGAGTTTTAGTTTTTAGTCTTGCTGTTATGTTCTGCACCGTATATTGCATACCAATATCTTTTAAAGGCTGTTGAAAAAGGCATCAACAGCCTTGATTACACAGATTAGGAAAAACGATTACACAGATATTTCAATGAGTTTTAATCTGTGAAATCTAATCTTTTATCCGTGTAATCGGAGTTTGTTGAGTTTTTCAACAAACTGTTAACTCAAAACCACAAACAATTTTTATCACTCTAACCCCTTCCAGCTTACAATATCCTGATTTTCTCCTTCTCCGCCTGGCGCACCATCGGCTCCATAAGAAACTATATCATAGTCGCCATGGCTGCCGGGTGCAGTATATACATAGCGGTGGGCCCACGGGTCTAAGGGAATCTCTTTTTTGAGATACGGACCGTCCCATTTTTCTATACCAGATGGTCTTTTTTGCAATGACTCCAACCCCTCTGCTGTAGTGGGATACTTTCCGACATCAAGACGAAATGAATCAAGCGCAGCGCCAAAGAGCTCTATTTGGGCCTGGGCTGCCTTTTGTCTGGATTTTTCCACTTTTCCAAACATCCGAGGGGCAACAATAGCTGCAAGCAAACCTATAATGATTATCACCACGATAAGCTCTATAAGGGTAAAACCAGGCTGGCAGATTGCGGGTTTTAAAAGGTTTGAGGGAATTGAGCTATGAAGCTTACTGCTACCCATAATAGTTTAAATTTTATACCATTATGTTCTTTTAAATCAATATAAATCTGAATTTGCAAGAAACTAAGAAACAAGGTTGACTAACTATGGGATAAAGATTCAAAATTTTAAAGAGAGGGAAGAGACTTTGATTTTTGGTTATTTTTAGGTTTTATTTTTTTCGTTGATTTGAGAGGGAGTTCCGGATTTGTAACTTGCGGATATTTTGTTAGGTAATGTTGACACAAAAAAGGCTATCAGGCGAGCCTTCCTGATAGCCTTTAACCTATTATTGAAGATAGGAAAATTTATTTTGGTAGCGGGGACAGGATTTGAACCTGTGACCTTCGGGTTATGAGAAGATTTAAAGGAATAAAGCCTTGTAAGGTAGAAAAGGGAAATATCAACACCAACACTGCCTTGCAAGGCTTATCATAAAACAGCATAAGGTAAAGAATATGCTATTTTGATGTTAGTCCGTTAGAAAACGGTTAGAAAAATAAACTATACAGTGTTCAAGGTCTTAATTGGCTTTGAGGCTTTTTTATTTCCTTGCAATACTATAATTTATATGTTATAAACAAATCCAATGGATTGGACAGTTGAATATTACAAGGACAGAGAAGGTAAAGAGCCGACAGCAGAATTTATTGAGGCATTATCAAATGAAGCAAAGGTTAAAGTTTTCAGGATTATTAAACTCTTAAAGGATTATGGAGTATTGCTCAAAGAGCCTTACACAAGGCAGATAAAGGGCAAGGTTAGAGAATTAAGGATTAAGGGTAATCAAGGGGCTATAAGGATTTTATATTTCACCTATACAGGCAAGCGGTTTATTCTTTTGCATGGTTTTGTAAAGAAAACAGATAAGACACCTGTAAGAGAGATAGAGGTTGCAGAGAAAAGGTTAAATGATTTTATACAGAGACAAGGAGGGTAATCACATGAAAGGCAGTTATGTAAGAGGCAGAACATTAGAGGAACATATAAAGGAGCAGATGAAAGACCCTGCATTTAAAAAGGCATGGCATGGCCTTGATCCTGAATTTGAACTCTTGGAGAGCATGTTAAAGATAAGAGGAAAAGCAGGCATTTCACAAACAGAGCTTGCCAGAAGGATGGGGGTTAAACAGCCTGCGTTATCAAGGCTTGAAAGAGGCGGAATTGGCAAGGCAAGCGTAGAGACCTTAAAGAAGATTGCAGATGCGCTTAATGCAAGGCTTATTGTAAAACTTGAGCCTAAAAAAGCCAAAGCAGCTTAAGGTTATCTATGACAGAATTGATTTGGAGATAGCGGTGTAAAGGATATAAGGGCAGATTACCCGCAGGAGGAGGTTGTTTTGATGAATAAAGAAGTAATATTCTTTAGATTGGCAGTTTTGATTTCATTAACCTCCTTTTTTGGATTTGGGGCTTATTCATGGCATTGTTTGACCTTGTATTCCCGTCACCAGAGGGGAAGTTTACAATCCACGAAAACACGATAAAAAGATATTTCAATCATGCATTAAGGAGAGCAGGGTTAAGACAGGTGTCATTTCATAGCTTAAGGTATACAAACGCAAGCATGAGGATACAGGCAGGGCAGAACATCAAATACCTTTCAACACAGTTAGGACATTCAAGCATAAAAATTACTCTGGATATTTACGGACACCTGTTTAATGATGTGAATTTTAACAGGCAACAACAAGTTGAACTTTTAGAGAATTCCTTTAAATCCGTTAGAAATCCGTTAGAAAACACACCCCTTATGAAAGAAAAAGGGGATAGCCTTTCAGCTAACCCCTTGATTTTTTTGGTAGCGGGGACAGGATTTGAACCTGTGACCTTCGGGTTATGAGCCCGACGAGCTACCAGACTGCTCCACCCCGCGATAGATTTTTTATCATAAACTATTGTAATATTAAAGTCAAGTTTTTAATTAGTACGGTAATTAGTATAAAATTAGTATAAAACTATTGCATGATATCTTTGTTTATTATAATATTAAAAATATAAATTCTGTATAGTGATAGGCTGGAGGCGGATGTGCGGATTTTAAGAATTGTTGCGACTTTTATTTTGATTATTCTCTCGGTTGCAGGGGAAGGCTATTTATGTTCGGCGATCGCTGATATTTATACCTATACAGATGAAAAAGGCGTCGTGCATTTCTCTAACGCGCCTACCTCGCCACAATACCATCTAAAAATGCGGGAATTTCATTTTGATTACAAAAAACTTTACGCAGGCGCTTATGACCAGCTTATCAATGATGTGTGTGTGCAACATGGTATTGACCCACTCTTAGTGAAGGCCATTATAAAGGCGGAATCAGACTTTGACCCTATGGCTGTGTCAGAGGATGGAGCAAAGGGTCTTATGCAGCTTATGCCTGAGACTGCTGGTGATATGGGGGTTAGTGACGTATATGACCCCAGAAACAATATTAGTGGAGGGGTAAAATATCTCAAACGGCTTATGGGGATGTTTAACTATGATTTAAGATTGGTAGTTGCAGCGTACAATGCCGGCGAGAATGCAGTCTTGAAGTATAACAGTATCCCTCCATTTAAAGAAACTCAGGAATATGTTAGAAAGGTATTTAAGCATCTGAAAGAATATAAGCGCGTGAAGGGAAGCCATAGTTAATTTGAGCTTGCTAAAGAGTGAACGTTTGAGCACTATACAGAAACATAAGGCATGGAATCTCCCCAATGCAATCTCCCTCCTCCGCATTCTTACAGCCCCTGTCCTCATATTATTTCTTTTATCGCCTGATAAAGAAACCAGTTTTATTGCAGCTATTATCTTTGCCATTGCAGCATTAACTGATTGGCTTGACGGCTATCTTGCGAGAAGGATGGACGTTGAAACGACCTTTGGCAAGTTTTTGGACCCATTGGCAGACAAGCTCCTTATAGCTACATGCCTTGTTATGCTGATACCATTAGGCAGGGTGCCTGCATGGATGGCAGCTGTTATCATAGGAAGAGAGATAGCAGTAACCGGCTTGAGAGGCATGGCATCCCTTGAAGGGGTTGTGATAGCAGCAGGAAGTCTTGGGAAATATAAAACAGCATTTCAAATAGCATCTGTGATAGCGCTTATCATGCATTACAGATTGTTGGGAATAGATTTTCATGCCCTTGGGATTGTCATTCTCTGGGTCGCCCTTGTTTTTACACTCTGGTCAGGGATTGATTATTTTGTTAAATTTTTAAGGAAGGCAGCAATTAACGAATAGCTGTTCTATCAATTTATTTGCATTATTGGCAGCTTATTGAAGCCTTATGCCGGTTTCTAACTCTATCATCTCTTTTCCATATTTGACCATGAGATAGCCTGCTTCATTTACACAGAATGCTGCGTAAACAGCTTCAGCTATAGGTTCTTTGAATGATAAGGTAATTATCTTTAGGTCTTTGAGGGCTATATCGCCTATCTGTTTGATCTCCTGTTTTATAAATTCTACACCTGACTCAGTTATCCATCTTCTCTCAATAAGACTTTCCGGAACCTCAAATAATTCTAAATATATTTCATCTTGTTGTCCCAGTGTAATGGCTGGGGTTAATTTGAAAGTTTTTTCTATTGGAATGGCTTCTCCTTTTTCCAAGATAAGTCTATAGGAATAAGGCGCATCAGTATTCTTTGTGGTGTAGCGTATTGCATAGGCAAATGCCAAATGTCTGTCTGTGATAATATTTCTTGTGCCATAGAGCGCTGCGCCCCGGGCTGTTGCAGACAAGGGATCATGGTCATAAATGGCATTTTTCCCCATAAGAATTGGAAATGTATGCGCTAATTTTTCCTTGAATGATGGTATCTGGGAAGACCCTCCTGTCAGTAAAATTGCATCTATCGTATCCTTTTTTATGCCGATCTTTTCAGATTTTTTAAGAATATTTGATATAGTGCGGTCAACAATCTTGTAGAAATCATGCTGCGCCAGAATATCTTCAAGGCCTTCTCTTGATACCTTGCATATCTCTGCTTTACCCCATTCAAATGGCGCTGTTCTGTGTTCTGATAGGGCTATCTTCATATCTTCTGCCTTGAGTATAAGTTGGTAGGGGATGTTTTCTTTTTGTATGCCTATTTTTTTTGCCAGATATTCGGCAAGCCACATATCTATATCGCGGCCGCCAAGCATTTTAGCCCTGTCAGGTTTTGATACAACATGAATCTCGTTTACGTTTAATCTTAACATCATAGTATTCAGTGTGCAGCCTCCGAAATCAATAAGCATAATTATCTTATCCTGCTCTTCTGCGACCTGATAACCAATTGCTGAGGCAAGCGGCTCTTCAATAAATATTATATTTGCGCCTTTTATAACCCTCTCCAAAATATCTTTCATATATTTTCTATAATTATAAAAACCTACCGGCACAGTAATATAAACCGCATCAGCCACATTGCTTGAGAAGAATGAAAATCGCCCATTTGCCCCCATAGCCTTCTTAATATGCTGGTAGAGTATACGGACGTATCTTTCCATATACTCCTTACTCTGCGGGCTGCCGTCAAGCAGCATCTTTTTGATATTAACGACAGTGCTTTTTCCTTCAGCCTCTGCGCCGATAGAATTTGTCTCGGGGTTGAGAAGGGTGGGAATTACATAAGTCTTCCCATAGAGTTTGGAAATAGGGCCTAATAAGATAAAGTCAGGCTGTTCCAATCCCTTACGCAGCATGACAACGGTATTGGTAGCTCCAAGGTCAATGGAGAGGGATGTTCTTGGATGGATATTTTTGCGTGCCTGATAGCGTCCATTCTGGTAAAGAGGGTGATATTCTTTTATAAATATGGGTTGTTCTATTTCCCTTCCATGGTAAGTGTCTCTAAGATTTTCCATGCGGTCTACTATCTTCTTTACTGCATGTCTCAGTTCCGGGGGCTGAATCCATGCATGGGTATAAGGTGTGAGCGTCTCAATAAGTCGTATATCGTTTAAGTGAAGGCCAAATTCTTCAATTTCTCTGGCCAAACTTTGTGCAAATTTAATCTTTGCATAGTGCACCTTCTTGGATTCAGTTATCCTTTTCTGTTCGCCGGCAAGGAAATAATCAATCCTGCCGATTACATCAATATTTTCCAGTCTCTTCCTAACAGAATAAAAATTTAACGTCTGTTTTATAATTTCGTGAAATATATTAAAAAAATCAGGTGCTTTTGGCAAATCCTTGAGAATATCCAGTAAGGCATACTTTCTTGCAAGGGGGTCTTCTATGGCAGTTGCTGCATTTAATGCGCCTGACACAGCCAGCTTGTATAAAGTAAGATAATCTTCTGTCTTGGGTAATTCTCTTGCTATGCTGATAAAGGCATATTCTTGATAATAAGGTTCTTCTATGAAATCGGCTGCCTCTATGGCAAGCTGAATTGCATCCTTATAGAGGTTGAGATATTCTCCTCCTGTTTTAGGAAGTTCGTTTGCAATGCCGAGGAGGGTATATCTTCTGTAAAAGCTGTCATCGCTTGATTTGGGGAGTTCCTTTGCAATTTCCGGCAGCAGCGCCTTCCTATGTTCAGGTTTTTCTAAAAGCCCCATTGCCAGCCGCAGTGCATGAATGCGGGGCTTGGTAAAATCTTCAGTTTTAGGCATCTCGTTTAGAATGTGGAAAAGCTCAAGTCTGCTGCGTTTTCTGTCTTCCATGTTGCTTGCAGCATCAATTGTTGATTCTATTACTTTTAAATAAAGGATACGGAAGTCGCTCGTTTGAGGGATTTCTTTTATAAATTCGCTAAGACAGGCCTTTTTTTCGCCAGCGTCTTCTATTTTATTCAGCAAATCAAAATAAAGATAAAATAAAGACAGAGATTCTGGTGTTTTGGACAGCTTCTTGACAGCCTTGATAAGGATACTCCTTTTCTCTCTTGGGTCTGAAGAATTTTCTATCGTATGGATAATATCTTTTATTGGGCCTTCTAATTTTAACATGATTAGTTTATCCTGATGCCTATATTACTAAACCCAGTCTTTGTAACAATGCCGTTTTTTCCAATGATGAATTCAATTTTACCTGCCATGTAAAAATCTGCCTCAGTATAGCGGCTACTGAAGAAGTAAAATCTCTGATTCGTTGAGCCTCTTGCAAGTAAGGTTTTTTCTTTCTTTGATTCCTCATATCTCCCATCTACAAGCGCATCAATAAAACTGAGGCACGAGAGATAATCAGGTCTTTCTTCCAACTCATTATAAGTAAGTCCTGTATATACAATAGTTGAAAGGCCATACATTTCTTTTGCTGCCTTTAAGAGTTTAAGCAGACCATCATGCTGTAGAAATGGCTCACCGCCGCTTACGGTTATACCATCTATGCCGTTTACAGGGTGTTTTTTAAATATTGCTTCAGGGGAATAGAGATTAACAGTCTCAAAGTGGTGGGTGTTTGGGTTAAAACATCCGGGACAACGCTTATTACAGCCTTGAAAAAATATTACCATCCTATTCCCAGGGCCGTTTATCTTTGAGAAGGGTATTACAGAATGGATATTGATAAGTCCTTCATTCGACATCTTGCAATCTCTGTAAAATAGCGATTGAAGCCTCGCTATTTTACAAACCTGCGATTTGCCTGCCATACTTCGTTATCGGCCATTTTTGCTCCTCACCGTATCGGTGAACATACGGCTGCGTCGCAAAAATATCCGCTGCCTCGTCTGGCAGGCAACTTGCAGGTTTCCCCCAAAAATCAATCGCTATTTTTGGGAATCTATCTATTTGTCTATCTTTATTTTTACTTCCCGGTCAAGCTCACCTTTTTCAGTAAAGCTCTCTACCTTACCAAGGAGCTTTGCTAAATGCTCAGCTACTTCTTTGCAATCTTTGAATACACTGGAATCTATCTCTACCTTGCCGTCAGGGGTTATCCTGATTCTTATCTCTCTATTCATGGCATTCTCCTTATCAGCCTTTCAAGAGTATCAATATATCACCGGCTGCTTCAGATTCCTTAGCTATCTCAAAATCCAGAGGCAAATTATCTTTTATAGACTCATATGCGTACAGTTGTTTAAATCTGTCTGTAAATGACCCTACTACCCGTGCATCTCCTCCTACCTCAAAGTTGCCGGTCTTTTCCTTTGCTATATTGATTAGGTCGCCTTGCCTGTCTACCTCTATCTTTTCTTTTCTTTCGTTTATCTGAAAGTTTGAGATCTCTCCGCTTCTCTTCATTTCTTCCAGCGCCGCAATAACATATCTTTTATTTGTTAGCTCTGTTTTTATTACGCTATAGAAAGACATGGTAAACTCCTTTTAGGTTAAAGGGTTGTCGTTAAAGAACTTGGCCAGGCCATCGCCGTTCATCAATATATCTTTAAAGAGCTTATCAATCAGTCTTGCCGCTATCTCTTTATTGTTTGAGACAACCTCTTCTGTCTCTGTCTTGGCGTGGTCCAGTATCTTCTGGATGTCGTCCAATATCTCCTTGCCTGATGTAAGCGCATACTCCTGCAATCCTATGAGGCTTGTGTTTTTCATGATCTCGCCAAAGCCGTATTCCACAACCATCCTCCGAGCGATTGTCGTAGCCTGAATCAGGTCGTGTGACGCGCCTACTGTCTTAGAATCAGTGCCGCAAATCTCGTCTTCAGCCACCATGCCCCCGAGTATAACCCCTATCTCTTTTTCCATGTCTCTCTTGGTAAAGGTGCTTTTCAGCGCCTCATCTACAGGGGTATAGATAGAATAGTCTTTATAATTGTCCACGCTTATAAATACAGGCGTCTTCTTAAAGTGATGCCACATCATGAGGCAGTGGCCGGCCTCGTGTATAGCTATGGCCCTTTTTTCAGAATCGCTCAACATTTCAGCCCTCTGCATAAATAAAGAGCGGGAGGCAGGCCTGGCCCTCTGATGGCTCCAGTTTCTCAATGCCTCTATCTCTTCCTTTTTTAAGACAGAAAGCGGTGTAATATTTCGTATAGAGGCAAGCAGCTGCTCCTGTTTAAGATTCAAAGTTGAAAGGCCTTCAATCAGGGCATCTGCATCTCTGCCCTCTTTTCCTGCATGCAGCATATTGAATGTGGCAACTATGGCATCTTTTGCAGCCTGCTCTATTTCAGCGCCTGTAAATCCCTGGCTGTTTTGAGCAAGCTCTCTTAAATTAAGCCTCTCTGCATGTTGTCCTCTCTTTTCAAGGTGTATCCTGAATATATCTTCCCTCTCTTCAACACTTGGCAAATCAACAAAGAAAACCTCATCGTATCTCCCCTTTCTCCATAATTCAGGGGGAAGGTTTTTAGGTTCATTGGCTGTAGCGATAACAAACACAGGTTTTTCTTTCTCCTGAAGCCATGTAACAAATGTGCCGAATACCCTGAGCTGTGTGCCTGAGTCTCCCTGGAAACCCGTGACACCGCCGAATGCCTTATCTATTTCATCTATCCAGAGGATGCAGGGGCTCACAGCCTCAGCCAGTTGAATGCATTTTCTGATGCTCTTTTCTGATTCCCCTACCGTTGAGCCGAATATCCTGCCGACATCAAGCCTGAGAAGAGGGAGATTCCATATGCCTGCCAATGCCTTGCAGCAGAGACTTTTGCCTGAGCCAGGCACACCAATCAGGAGCAGCCCCTTCGGCACATCCAGGCCGAGGGTTTCTATCCTATTCTTGTTTAATCTGAATACATGTTCTCTTTCTATAAACCATTTTTTTATCTCATCCAGCCCGCCGATATGCTCTATAGCCTCTTTATGGGGATAATAGTCAAGGGTTTTTTGCTTTTTGATAATCTGCTGCTTCTCATCCTGAATAGAGGCAATGCAATTCTCATTCAAGACGCCGTTGTTCAAACTTATTGCCTTTCGGACAACGCGTTTGATGTTATCAAGGGATAGCCCTTGAAGGGATTTATACAATATGGACCTTGTAGATGTGTGCCATTTTTCAGGGATTAGATGGCCGTATGTTTTAGTAACCAATTCCTCTATCTCGTCATAATCAGGGAGAGACAATTCCATAATAACAACATCTTCCTCTAATTCAGGCGGTATGTCGCTCAGGGTGGGGGAGAGGATGCAGACTGTGTTGAGGGAGCGGCGCTCTTCTGTTATCGCAGGGAAGTCTCTAAATTTCCTCAGGAACTCATGAGAATTAAAATAGCCTGCTATGTCTTTGAGGAGAAACAGGTTGTTAATATCATCGCTATTTAATATCTTTTCTTCTATAGTAGAGAGTATCTTTTCTCTGCCCATAGGCTCTCTCTTCTTCTTCTTGCCGTCGTAAAGCCCTCTTGACACCGACCATGACCAAAAATGGAAGCCCATAGACTCGCATAGACCTTCAACTATCCGTTCTACCTTTCGTTCCTCAAATGACACGAGCCACAGTATGGGGTACCTTGCCTCTATGTGGATTTTTATCTCTTTTTCAAAATCTTTTGTGTTCATGATTATTTTTCACAGTATATGATTATTTAAGTGTGTATGTCAAATACGAAAACAATGTTGACAGGATATTGCTGTGGTGGTAAATCTATGCAATACTATATTTCAAAAATATGAAGATGAAAATAAAAATATCCCGCTGCGACCCAATGGGTAAGGGCGGCTGTGAGCCATACCTTCAAGGCTATGACATAGAGGCAAAGGAAGGGATGACCATTCTTGATGCCCTTCATTTTATTAAGGATGAACAAGATGGCACTTTGTCATTCAGACGCTCATGCAGGAGCGCCATCTGCGGTTCATGCGCTGTCAATCTCAATGGTTTTCCAAAGCTTGCCTGCAAGACACAGCTTATTTCAGAATATAAAAAAAAAGGGGCAATTGTTATTGAGCCTCTTTCCAATTATCAGGTGATAAAAGACATGGTAGTGGATTTCAACCCCTTTTGGGATAAGATAAATAAGGTGGAGCCATGGCTAAATCAAAAAGATAACCTTCCCGTCCCACTGGGGACAGATTTGAAATCTGTCCCCAAAAAGGGGGGCGCGGTGGGATTGTCTGGAGAAAAAAAATGGCAGACTTTAGATAAAAAGGCTGTCTTGAAAATAAACAATTCCAGTAAATGCATAATGTGCGGATGCTGCAATGCAGCATGTAATACATTAGAGATTGACAAGCATTTTATTGCCCCTGCTGCCCTTGCAAAGGCATGGCGGTTTGTTGGCGATGAAAGGGAATCACAAAGCCAGAAAAGGCTTGCAAAGCTGAGCAGAGAGCATGGGATGTGGGATTGCGTAAGATGCATCCACTGCACCGAATATTGTCCAAAAGATGTGGCGCCTTTGCAGGCCATAGAAAGATTAAGGGCAGAGGCTATAAAAGAAGGTGTTATTGATAATGACGGCGCGAGGCATGTGGAGTCTATGGTGGATTCTGTAAAGAGGGTGGGCAGATTAGATGAGGCTGCCATGACCTTCAAGACACTTGGATTTTTGCGGTCTTTAGGAATGATACCCTTTGGGCTCAAGATGGAGATACACGGGAAGATGCCCATGCCGCTCATATTTCCGCAGATTGAGAAGATAGAAGAGGTGAGGAAGATATACGAGGAGATAGAAAAGAAGAAGAGACAGGTTGAGGTTAAGGTTGAGGAATAATTATGAACGAACCCTTAAAATACGCCTACTATCCCGGCTGCGCATCCCAGGCAATAACAAAGGAGGCAAATTCAACTACCAGAAAGATTGCCCAAGTCCTCGGGATTGAACTCTATGATATGCCGAAGGCAAATTGTTGCGGGGCAGGTCTTTTGACCGACTATGATTATGACCTTTCCATTGCCCTGAATGCGAGGATATTTGCTCAGGCAGAAGAAATGGGCATGGATATAATGACTATCTGTTCAACATGTCTTATGGTCATGTCAACAGCCAACCGAGACCTCAAAAACAACCCGCATCTTTTTAAAAAGACAAATGAGATATTGACAGGCGCAGGAATAAGGTACAATGGGACTGTAGAGATTAAACAGCTATTGTGGGTTCTGGCAGAGGATTACGGTTTGGATAAGCTGAAAAATAAAGTAAAGAAGCCGTTAAAAAATCTCAGGGTAGCTCCATTTTACGGATGTCATTCTCTCAGGCCGTCAGATGCGCTTGGATTTGATGACCCTGAAAGGCCATGGTCTTTGGAGGCCGTGATTGAGGCGCTGGGGGCAGAGGTTACGGAATATAATGGAAAGACTAAATGCTGCGGTTTTCAGGTGGATTTGGTTGCAGAAGGCGCTGCTGTAGAGATGACAGGGAAGAGGCTTTTAGATGCCAAAGGAGAGGGTGGAAGATGCATGGTAACGCCATGCCCGTTTTGCCATATCAATCTGGATAATTATCAGGGCATGGCAGAGAGAAAATTAAGCCAAAAGATAGACATGCCGGTTTTTCATCTCTCCCAGCTGGTTGGCCTTGCGCTTGGCATGACAGCAGAGGAATTGGAACTGTCAAGGCATCTGGTGTCAACCAAGCATGTTCTCGCAGAGACAAAAGTTATAATTTAACAAAATCCAATTAAAGACCATCGCTATAGAGCTCCCCAAAAATGCGCCGATAACGAAGTATGGCAGGCAAATCGCAGGTTTGTAAAATAGCGAGGTTTTTAATCGCTATTTTACGGGAGCTAAAAAATATGTTGTCAACAAATAGATTTGTCCGCTTTTAGAGCAAATGAATTGTCCACTTTTAGATTGGCAGGAAAGGCACGTAGGGCGTAGCCCGAAGTGC
>Ga0209341_10000229_pt1 | contig 56724 bp, 50 predicted proteins | sample RifCSP13_2_FD_184020 | JGI IMG/M metagenome (GOLD analysis project Ga0209341, IMG submission 184020) | Soil microbial communities from Rifle, Colorado - Rifle CSP2_sed 13_2 (SPAdes) (version 2) | ecosystem: Environmental > Terrestrial > Deep subsurface > Rock core/Sediment | place: Rifle...
GGTCATTCTCGGCCTGGCGGTCGGCGTGGCGACGTTTGCCGGCCTCCTCCTCCTCGGCGCGATCGTCGACCCGGTGTTCAGCCGCTTCGCGGTCCTTCTCGCGGTGATCGCCGGACTCCTCGAGTTGCTGCCGATCATCGGCCCGATCATCGCCGCCATCCCGGCCATCCTCATCGCGGCGACCGCCGGGGTCGAGGCCGCCGGGGCCGCCTTCCTCCTTTACCTCGCCATCCAGCAGATCGAGAACAACGTCCTCGTGCCCAAGATCCAGGGCGACGCGACCGACCTTCATCCGAGCGCCGTGATGCTCGCCCTCGTGGTCGGTGGCGCGGTCGCGGGGCTCCTCGGCGCGATCCTCGCCCTGCCGGTGACGGCCGCGGCGCGCGACGTCTACCGTCATCTCTTCGCCCGGCTGAGCGTGCCAGTGGAGCCGGGCTCGCCGGAGCCGGGCTCGGAGGAGCCGGGCTCGGAGCCGTCACGGGGTGACCGGGAGGCGTCCGCGGAGCCGACTCCACCGCCGGAGGGGGGCCCCGCCGCGTTGCCGGCGTCGCCCGCTCAGCTCGGATCGGCCGCTCCGGGGACGGAATTCAGCACGCGCGCCGCCGGGCCAACCGCGTCCGACTGACCTCAGCCCGAGCGCGCGGCCGCCTCCTCGGCGACCGCGCGGGGGACGGCCCACGCGAGCAGGTAGGGTGCGGCCATCGTCGTCGCGACGACCGCGAGGAGGACTGCGCCGAACACCTCGGTCGAGAGCAGGCCCGCCGCGAGGCCCAGGTTCGCGACGACGATCCCGACCTCGCCCCGCGGCACCATCCCGGCGCCCACGGCGATCCCGGCCCAGTGCCCGGTCGACCGAGCCCCGAGGTACCCGCCAAGCGCCTTCGTCGCGACGCCGAGGACGATCAGCGCGACCGCGAGGACGAGCACGGACGGTTCGACGAGGGCTCCGAGATCGAGCGCCGTGCCCGTCAGTGCGAAGAAGAACGGCGTGAAGATCAGCCCGAGCGGCCGGATCTCGTGCTCCAGCTCATCGCTCGCCTCGGTCTCGGCGACGATCAGGCCGGCGATGAAGGCGCCGATGAGCGCCGCCAGGCCGACGACCGCCGACACGAGCGCCAGCCCGAGCATCAACAGGAACGAGGGGACGAGCGGCGTGTCGGCGAAGAGCGGCCAGGTGAAGACCTCCCGTTTGAGGCCGCGGGCACGTCGTGCGGCGGCCAGGCCCAGGAGCACGATCCCGACCGCCGAGATCCCGAGCACGACCGCCCGATCGATCTCGGTCCCGGTCGCGAAGGCCGACACCACCCCGATCGCCACGAGCGCGAGGATGTCGTCAACCACGGCGGCCGCGAGCACGATCCGGGCGAATCGCCGGTCCAGGACCCCGGCCTCCGCGAGGACCCGGCTCGTGATCCCGATGCTCGTCGCTGCCAGGGCCAGCCCGATGAACGCAGCAGCGCCCACCTCCTCGCCCATCGCGAGGCCCACCGCGACCCCGGTGACGATCGGCAGGAACATGGCCGCCAGGGCCGTGACGACCGCGACCCGCCCGACGCGGAGCAGGTCGTCCAGGCGGACCTCCAGGCCAACCTGGAAGAGCAGGATGACGACCCCGATCTCGGCGAAGACGAGGATGGCCTCGCCCGGGACGACCAGCCCCAGCGCGCTGGGACCGACGACGAACCCCCCGACGAGCTCGCCGACCACCGCGGGCTGGCGGAGTCGGCGGAAGACCTCCTCGCCGATCTTGGCCGCCATGAGGAGAACGAAGACCCCGACGATGACCTCGATCGGGGCGCCCGTCGATCCCGGAGCGACGTCGCCGCCGGTCGGTCCGACGCCGGCCGGCGTCGTGAACCAGCCGCCGATCACAGGAGGTAGCGGAGCCAGACGTAGCCGGTCGAGATCACCAGCGACTCAACGACGACGAGCGCGCCATACGGCAGGAAGCTGCGGAAGGTGATTGCATGCCCGGCCCGACCGGCCAGGTTGGCCACGACGACGTTCGCCGAGGCGCCGATGATCGTGGCGTTCCCGCCGAGGCAGGCCCCGAGCGCCAGCGCCCACCAGAGCGGCTCGATCGGGAGTCCCGCTGACCCGAGGCTCTGGATGACCGGGATCATCGTTGCCGTGTACGGGATGTTGTCGATGATCGCCGACGCGATCGCGCTCAGCCAGAGCAGGCCGATCGTTGTCACCGCCTGGTCGCCCGCGGTCAGCTCGAAGAGGCCGTCGGCGATCGCGTCGATGATCCCGACGTGGACCACTCCCTCGACGAGGATGAACAACCCGATGAAGAAGAACAGGGTCGGCCACTCCACCTCCCGGAAGACCGCTTCCGGGTCGATCCGGGCGACGAGCATGAGCACGGTCGCGCCGATCAGCGCCACCGTCGCCGGCTCGTAGCCGAGCGGTCCGTGGAACAGGAAGCCGACGAGGGTTGCGGCGATCACGGCGACGCTCCGCCGCAGAAGCTTCGGATCGGCGATCACCTCGGTTTCGTTGAGGGCCATCGCCGTCTCACGGACATCCGCGTCGATGCGGAGCGATCGTCCGAACATCGGGCGGAGCGTCGCGATGAACACCACGAGGATGAGGACGGAGACCGGCCCCATGTTCCCGAGGAAGGCGGCGAAGTCGAGCCCGGAGGCCGACCCGATCAGGATGTTCGGCGGATCGCCGATGAGGGTCGCGGTTCCGCCGATGTTCGAGGCCAGGATCTCGCTCACGAGGAACGGGATGGGCGAGATGCCGAGAATCGCGGAGATCGACAAGGTGACGGGTGCGATCAGGACGACGGTCGTCACGTTGTCGAGGACGGCGGAGAGTCCCGCCGTAATCAGGCTCAGGACGATCAGGAGCCGGAACGGATCGCCGCCCGCAACCTTGATCGACCTGATCGCCAACCACTGGAAGAAGCCGGTCCGCCGGAGGATCCCGGCCAGGACCATCATCCCGGCGAGCAGGAAGATGACGTTGAAGTCGACCGCCTCGAACGCGAGCTCCTGGTCGATGATCCGGACCGCGATCATCGCAAGGCCGCCGAGGAGTGCGGCGATCGTCTTGTTGATCCGGTCGGAGGCGATCGCGGCGTACGTGACGAGGAAGATCGCGCCGGCGACCATCACGTCCATCGGCGGTCAGGCCGTCGGGCCGGAGGCGGCGCCCCCTGCGCCCGGTTCGCCGGGGGCCCTCTCGGCCCCCTTCGTGAGTGCATCTGCGTAGACGACCGCGAGCTCCAGGAGGTCCAGGTAGCCGGTGGGGCGACCCGCCTCGTCGACGACGTACAGCCCACCGAGCCGCCGCTCGTGCATGACCCGGAACGCCTGTCCGAGGGTCTCGCGCCGGGTCGTCACCGCTGGAGCCAGCATGATTTCCCGTGCGGTGCGGTCTTCGAAGCTGCGGCTGAAGCTGACCGCCGAGGCGTCGTCCGCGACATCGATCAGCAGCGCCTCGGGAGCCACGCGGGCGACGACGCTCTCGGCGACGCGGGTCACCGGCACGACGCCGACGATTCGGCCGCCGTCAACGACCCCGATCAGCCGCGTCGCCGGCTGGCGGGCCGCGCTCCGGACGACGTCGAGCAGTGGGGCGTCGACGTCGACGAGGAGAGGCTCGATGCCGAGGAGGGCCTGGCAGTCCTCGACGGTGGTGTCCCGGGCGAGCCGGATCCGGCCGGTCAACCGGTCCGCTCGTCCCCGGCCGCCACCACCGGCAGCGCCGGGCACATCGGCCCGCCGCCCATCGACTCCTCGAGGATCTCGGTCGTTTCCACGGCCTGAGGATACCCGCCGGTCACCACTCGGCGCGGCCCTGCCTGATGTTGATGCTCTCCAGGATGCCGAGGCCGGCCGCGATGCTGATGAGCGATGCGCCGCCATGGGTGATGAACGGGAGCGGGATGCCCGTGATGGGCATGATCCCGGTGACCATCCCCACGTTCACGAAGAGCTGGAACAGGATCATCGAGGCGAGCCCGGCCGCGAAGAGGGTCCCGAACGGGTCGCGTGAGCGCCAGCTCGTCACGAGGACGCGCCAGATCAGGGCGATGAACAGGGCGATAACCACGAGCGCGCCGATGAACCCGAGCTCCTCCGCAAGGATCGCGAAGACGAAGTCCGTGGTCTGGACCGGCAGGAAGTCGAGCTGGTTCTGAGTGCTGTTCGTCAGGCCCTTGCCGAACCAGCCTCCGGAGCCGACCGCGATCTGGGCCTGGTAGAGCTGGTAGCCCGCGTCCTGGACGTCGGCGAGCGGGTCGAGGAACGAGGTCAGGCGGAGTTTCTGGTAATCCCGGAGGACGTATGTCCAGATGAACGGCAGCATCGCGAGGACCGTCAGCGCCATCGCGCTCAGCCACCGGAGGCTCGCCCCGCCCATGAACAGCATCCCGGCAAGGATCGCCGCGAAGACGAGCGAGGTGCCGAGGTCGGGCTGGGCCATCACGAGGACCCACGGCGGGCCGGCCAGGAGGCAGGCGCCAAGGATCGACCAGATCGAGTCGAGGCGGCCGCGGCGGGCTCCGAGGTAGTTGGCCAGGACGACGATCATCAGGATCTTGGCCAGCTCGCTGAACTGGAACTGGAGCCCCAGGATCGAGACCCAGCGGGACGAGCCCCCGACACCCGTTCCGATCGCGAGCGTCAACCCCAGCAGCCCGAGCTGGAGGGCGTACAGCGGCCACGAGAGGGTCTTCAGCCAGCGGTAGTCGAATGCCGCCGCGACCGTGAAGACGACCAGCGCAATGCCGGTCCACAACAGCCCGCGAAGGAACACGGAGCCGGTCGCCAGGGCCCCGTCGCCGCCGGCGACGGCGTTGGAATAGGCCATCGCCAGCCCGAAGCAGCTGAGGAGCACGGCGTAGGTCGCGAGCTGGAGGTCGAAGGCGCGCCAGATCGCCCCGACGGACCGGCTCGTCCAGTCGGTGACGCGTGCCTCGCGCGCGTTGATGACGCCCATTGCCCTCTCAGTTCGACTGGTAGAAGTTGCCGCGCTCCAGGAGATCGAAGTTCCGGTAGTCCTTGTCGATCCCATAGTGGAGCTGCAGGTAGTACTTGACGATCTCGGTCGCGGCGTTGCCCCTCGTCCGCGAGTCGTAGGCGAAGGCAAGCACGGCGAGCTCCGACTCCGTCCCCGCGACCGCCTTCATGCCGGTCGGATCGGCCGCCGTTTTGGCGGGGTCCTTCGGGACGAACGCCACGAACCAGGAGTGGAAGGGGAGTCGGCCCTGCGCGTCCCTCGTCCCGAACTCGGCCGTGCCGGACTTGCCAGCGACGACGATCGGGAGATCCACGAGGTTGTACGTGTGGCGGATGAGGACGACGTTCCGGGCGGCCTGGCGCATCGTCCTGAGCACCGACGGATCGACGTCGAGCTCGTGGAGGACGGTGGGCTCGTAGGCCTGCACGACGTTGCCCTCGGCGTCGAGGACGTTCCTGACGACGCGCGGCTCGTAGAGCGTGCCGCCGTTCGCGAGCGCCGTGTAGGCGTTGATCAGCTGGAGCGGGGTCACGACGTCGTAGCCCTGGCCGATCCCGGCCTGGTAGACCTCGCCAGGATAGATCTCCGTGCCGAGGGTCTCGAGCTTCCACTGGTTCGACGGCACGATCCCCGAGACCTCGCCGGGAAGGTCGACCCCGGTCGGCTCGCCGAACCCGTACTCGCCCGCCCAGTGGGCCAGTCGATCGATGCCGAGCATGCCGGCGACCTGGAAGAAGTACGTGTCGCTCGAATGGCCGAAGCCGCACATCATGTTGCAGGCCCCGAAACCACGGCGGTTCCAGTCGTAGAAGCGGGTCGAGCCGAGGGTCAGGTATCCCTTCGTCGCGAGCTTGGTCGTCGCCTTGATCTCCCCATCCGCGAGGCCACCGGTCCCGGCCACGAGCTTGTAGGTGGACCCGGGCGGGAAGTGCTCAGCGATCGCCCCGTTCGTGAGTGGCTTGTTCGGGTTCGCGACCAGGGCCTCGTAGTCTGCGTTGCTGATCCCGTGGGCGAAGAGGTTGTCGTCGTACGTCGGCAGGCTGACCATCGCCAGGACCTCGCCGGTCTGGGGGTTCATGACGATGACGACGCCGCGCTTGAGGCCGGCCTCGCTCATGCCCCATTCGAGGGCTTGCTGCGCCCAGCGCTGCGCCTGCACGTCGATCGTCAGCTCGAGCGAATTACCGGGCACGGGCTCGGCGAGGGTCCGCAGGACCTGGATCTTGCGGCCCTGGGCGTCCTTCTCGATGCTCTCCACGCCGTACGTGCCGCGGAGCACGGCCTCGTACTCCGCTTCGACACCCGTCGCCCCGAGCAGGTCGTCCGGCAGGTAGCCCTCGGGCTTGAGCTCCTGGAGCTGCACGGCGTTGATCGGCCCGGTGTACCCGATGACCTGCGAGAGGAGCGGACCCGTCACGTAGTCGCGACGCGATTCGACGACGACCTCCACGCCCGGCAGGTCGAGGCGGGACTCCGAGATGAAGTTCGCGACGCCCGGGTCGACGTCCGACGCGATCCGAACGAGGTCGAACCGGGATCCGGGGTTGGAGTCGATGGCAATGTTGATGTCCGCGGGGTCAAGTCCGAGGAGTGCCGCGAGGCGCCCGACGACCTCGGGCCGGCGGTCCTCCGGCAGGTCGGCGGGCCGAACCTTCACCGAGTAGCCCGGGACGTTCGTGACGAGCGGAACGCCGTTGCGGTCGTAGATGACCCCGCGGGTCGACGGGATGGCCTGGTTGACGGTCCGGTTGTACTCGGCCAGGGCGACGAAACGCCCCCCACTGGCGATCTGGAGAGCGAAGAGTCGGGCGGTCAGCACCGACGCTGCGAGGATTACCGCGAGACCAAACGCGACGAAACGGATCGGCGACCGCCCATCCCTGGCTCGCCGGCTGACGAACTGGAGCTCGGTCGTGCTCACCAGTCCACCCGCTCCTCGACCATCCGGCGGTCCCGGATCGACACGACGAGTGGACCGAAGACGAGGCCGAGGACGGCGTCATACGCAGCGCCCGGCATCAGCAGCGCCACGGGATCAGCGGGCGTGACGGGCGGGCGAATGGCGGCGAGGAGCGCGAAGAGGATCATCGAATACACGAGGCTCAGGATCGGGATAGCGATGATCGGCGCGAGGGGCCGAATGCGGACGAACGATCGACCAACGAGGCTGGCGCCGCCGATCGAAACGAGCAGTGCGAACGCAGAGACACCCAGCGGTCGATCGGCGAAGCTGTCGAGCGCGATACCTCCCACGAATGCCCAGGTCAGACCGCTCTCGATCCCGATCGCGATCGTCCAGATGACCCCGAAGACGAGCACCGGGTGCGGATACGCCGCTCCGATCCAAAGGTATGGCACGAGGCTGAGCTCCACGAGGGCGGCAGCCGTCGCTCCAACCGCGGCGAGAAGGTGGCTCATGTGAGCGGCGCTGATCCTCGGGTGCCGGCCTGGTCACGGGAACGGGATCGGCGCACCCGACGACGGACGGCCGGCGACGTCCGCGCCGAAGTATCCCACGGGTCCCCGGGCCGGGCAATGACCGGACGGGCCGGTCCTCGGAGCCGCCGCGGCCGCCCGGCAACGCGCCCATCAGCCGCGCTCCAGGGAATGCCGAGGCGTCTCTGGCCCGACGTCGTGGGGTGTTTCACGTGAAACATAGCCCCCGGTCCTCGATCAGCCTGGCCGGCTACGAGCTGGGCCAGCGACGCCACGATGGCTGCTCGGAAGCCCCTGGTGATCCGCGGTGAAGCGCTCCGTGAGAGACTCCCGCGGCCCGTCTCCAGGCTCGCCACGCCGCGATCGCCCGATCGGGGGCAGGAGCCGGCGAGGCCGTTCGGAAGGGCCGAAATGCTAGAATTCAATCCTGTGATTCACCATCGGCCGGGGACCTAGGTGGGCCGCACGATCGCCTGTGCAAACCAGAAGGGCGGCGTCGGCAAGACCACCACGGTCGTCAATCTCTCGAGCTATCTCGCCTTGGCAGGCGACCGCGTCCTCGTCATCGATCTCGACCCGCAGGGCAACGCCACGAGCGGGTTGGGCGGCGATCGCTCGGGGGCAGCGTCCGTGTACGAAGCCATCGTCGACGAGCAGGCCCTCGAGTCCCTGATCCAGCCCACGGCAGTCCCCGGCCTGGACCTCGTGCCCTCCTCGATTGCCCTCGCCGGCGCCGAAGTGGAGCTGGCGCCGCTGGAGCAGCGCGAGCGCCGCCTCGGGCGACTGCTCGCCCCGATCGCCGATCGCTATGACCACCTGGTCATCGACTGCCCGCCGTCCCTCGGCCTGCTGACGGTAAACGCCCTCACGGCAGCCGACGGCACGCTCATACCGATCCAGTGCGAGTACTACGCTCTCGAGGGCCTGACCCAGCTCATTGCCACGATCAACCTCGTCCGCGACCACCTGAATCCCGAGCTGGCCGTCGACGGCGCCGTCCTGACGATGTTCGATGGCCGAACGAACCTGTCGGCCCAGGTGGCCGCCGAGGTCCGCGCTCACCTTGGTGATCGCGTCTTCGAGACGGTGATCCCGCGAAGCGTGAGGCTGTCGGAGGCGCCGAGCCACGGCCGGCCGATCCACCTCTACGCGCCGGCCTCGCCCGGCGCCACCGCCTATCGGGCGCTGGCCGAGGAGTTCCGCCGCGCGTCCGGCCGGCGGCGCGGCGCCGATCAAGCGGCCCAGGATTCCGCGCATGACCTCCCGACGGACACCGTCCCAGTTGATGCCGGCGCCCAGGGATCCCAGGTTGCCGAGGCCATGGTCGCGTGATGAGCGAGCCCTCGGATCGGCCCCAGGGCCTGGGTCGTGGTCTCGCGGCCCTCATCCCGCAACGGGCACCGCAGGCCGCCGGGTCCATCGAGATCGGCCTCGACCGCATCGCAGCCAACCCGCGTCAGCCCAGGACCCGGATCGACCCGGCGGCTCTTGCAACGCTCGCCGCGAGCATCCGCGAGCACGGCGTGATCCAGCCGATCCTCGTGACCGAGACGATCGACGGCTACCGGCTCGTGGCCGGGGAACGGCGGGTCGAGGCGGCCCGCCTGGCCGGCCTGACGCGGATCCCGGCCGTCGTCCGTCAGCTGGCCGACCGCGAGCAGCTCGAGCTCGCGCTGGTCGAGAATCTCCAGCGCGAGGATCTTGATCCGCTCGAGGCCGCGCGTGCCTACCAGCAGCTGATGGACGACTTCGGCTTCACCCAGGACCGACTCGCCGAGCGTGTCGGACGGGCCCGCTCCACGGTCGCGAACACGCTTCGCCTGCTCGACCTCCACGAATCCGTCCAGGGCGCGGTCGCCGACGGCGCGATCACCGAGGGCCACGGGCGGGCCATCGGCGGCCTCCCGCCGGAAATCCAGGAGAAGATCGTCGAGACCGTGGTCGAACGGGACCTCTCCGTGCGCCAGACCGAGGAGCTCGTCCGCCGCCTGCGCGAGCCCCGCCCCGAGCGCATCGGCCCGGTGCGGCGCACGGCAGACCCCGACCTGGAGCGCGTCGAGGAGGACTTGCGGCGTGCCCTCGGGACCAAGGTCCGGCTCGCTCGCTCGCGACGTGGGGGGCGCATCGTCATCGAGTACTACAGCGACGAGGAGCTCGGCCGCCTCTACGAGCGGCTGATCGGAGGAAGTGCGTGACCGAGCCCAACCGGGCCGCCGACCCAGCAACGACCACCGCACCGCCGAGGGGTCGCCGCAAGGCGGCCACCGGCTCCGACTACACGGCCGCGAGCATCCAGGTCCTCGAGGGCCTGGAGGCCGTCCGGCGCCGGCCCGGCATGTACATCGGGTCGACCGACATCCGTGGGCTCCACCACCTGATCTGGGAGGTCGTGGACAACTCGATCGACGAGGCCATGGCCGGCCACGCGACGACGATCCGGGTGACGATCAAGCCCGACAACACCGTCGAGGTCATCGACGACGGTCGGGGCGTTCCGGTCGGCAAGCATGCGACCGGCAAGGATGCCCTCGAGGTCGTCCACACGGTCCTCCACGCCGGCGGCAAGTTCGGCGGCGGCGGTTACAAGGTCTCGGGCGGGCTCCACGGCGTCGGCGTGAGCGTCGTGAACGCCCTGTCGGACTTCCTGCGCGTGGAATCGGCTCGTGACGGACACGTCTGGACCCAGGAGTACAAGCGCGGCAAGCCGAGCAACCCGGTCAAGAAGCTCGGGCCGCAGGGCACCCGTCGAGGCACGCGAACGGTCTTCCATGCCGATCCGGAGATGTTCGAGACGATCGAGTACTCGTTCGACACCGTGTCACAGCGCCTCCGCGAGTCCGCCTACCTGACGAAGGGCGTCTGGATCACGCTCATCGACGAGCGGGCCGACCGCGAGCGGTCGTTCTACTTCGAGGGCGGCCTCCAGTCGTTCGTCCGGCACCTGAACCGGAACAAGGAGGCCCTCCACGCCCGGCCGATCTACGTCGAGCGCAAGCAGGGCTCGACGGCCGTGGAGGTCGCCCTCCAGTACAACGACACGTACACGGAGAACGTCCTCGCCTTTGCCAACAACATCAACACCGTCGACGGCGGGACGCATGTCACCGGGTTCCGGGCCGCCCTCACGAGCTCCCTCAATGACTGGGCCCACAAGGCGGGCGTGCTCAAGGACGCGGACGGCAACCTCTCGGGCGACGACGTTCGCGAGGGCCTGACGGCCGTCATCAGCGTGAAGCTGACCGACCCTCAGTTCGAGGGCCAGACGAAGGCCAAGCTCGGCAATGCCGAGGTCAAGGGCCAGGTCCAGACCGCGGTCACCGACAGCCTCACCCAGTATCTCGAGGAGAACCCCGGCGACGGCCGCCGGATCATCGAGAAATGCCTCACCGCGGCACGGGCGCGGGAAGCGGCCCGCAAGGCACGCGACCTGGTCATCCGCAAGGGTGCCCTCGACGGCCTGTCATTGCCCGGCAAGCTCGCCGACTGCCAGGAGCGCGATCCCGCCCGAAGCGAGCTCTTCATCGTGGAGGGCGATTCGGCCGGCGGCTCGGCCAAGCAGGGCCGCGACCGGCGCTTCCAGGCGATCCTTCCGTTGCGCGGCAAGGTCCTGAACGTCGAAAAGGCGCGCCTCGACAAGATCGTTGCCAGCGAGAATGTCCGACCGCTGATCATCGCCCTCGGTGCCGGCATCGAGGGCATCGGCGACAGCTTCGACCTCTCGAAGCTCCGCTACCACCGGGTGATCATCATGACCGACGCGGACGTCGACGGCGCCCACATCCGGACCCTGCTCCTGACCCTCTTCTACCGGTTCATGCCGCAGGTCATCGACGCCGGCTTCCTGTACATCGCCCAGCCGCCGCTCTACCGGGTCTCAACGGGCAAGGTCACGAAATACGCCCATTCGGACCGCGAGCGCGACCGGATCGTCAAGGAGATGAACGTCAAGAACATCTCCGTCCAGCGCTTCAAGGGCCTCGGCGAGATGAACGCCGATCAGCTCTGGGAGACGACGATGAACCCGGAGACGCGCGTCCTCCTGCGGGCCGAGATCGACGACGCCGCCGAGGCCGACTCGATCTTCACGATGCTGATGGGCGAGAAGGTCGCACCACGCAAGGAGTTCATCAAGAGCGAGGCTCGGAAGGTTCGCAACCTTGACGTCTGAGAGCCGGCCGGCCACCGAGATCGCCGGGCGGGCCTTTCGCTTCGAGCCCCACCGCTGCTTCGCCTGCGGCGAGCTCAACGAGCACGGCCTGCGCCTCGAGCTCCATGCCGATCGCGACGGCTGCCGCACCGAGCTCAGCCTCGATCAGCGATTCCAGGGCTGGGAGGACGTCGCCCACGGCGGCATCCTGTGCACGATCCTCGACGAGGTGATGGCCTGGTCCGTGATCGGGCGGGGTACGTGGGGCGTGACCGCCAGGATGGCCGTGGAGTTCCGGCGACCGGTCCGGGTCGGGCGGGCCATCCGGGCCGAGGGGTACGTGGCCGAGTCCGGCCGGCGGCTTTTCCGGACGACCGGACGCATCCTTGACGCCGAGACCGACGAGGTCCTGGCCACCGCCGAGGGAACCTACGTCGCGGCGCCGCCCGAGCGGCTGGCCGAGCTGCAGGCCCGGTACCGACTCCGGCCCGTCGGCGCGCCGGCCTATGCACCCGACCAGGTGGACCGGTGAGCGGAGTGGGAGCGGCGGTCACTGACCGGACGGAGGCGGCCGCGGGCGGGGGCCACCCTGTGACCGGCCCGAGCACCGTACGCGCGCGCGCCTTCGTCGCCCGGCGGATCGGCCGCGCGCAGGCCCTTGGCCGCGCTCTCGCCGACGACGTCCAGAACCCCGCCGATCTCGCCGCTGCCCTCCGCATCGCGCTCGCTGAGCTCGCGGATCCCGAGTACCTCGCCGGCCAGCAGTTCGTCGCCCCGGGGATCGGGCCGACCCACGGCGTCCGGACGCCGCTCCTGGGCGCGCTCCGCCGCGGCTTCCAGGCCGCGACCCGTCGTGACTCGCCGTCCACGCTCCTCTTCGTCGCCGACCGGCTGCTCGGGGAGCGGGAGCTCGAGGCTCACTGGTTCGCCTTCGGGATCCTCGAGCGGACGCTGCCCCGCGAGCCGGAGCGGACCTGGCAGCTCCTCCGCCGGGCCGGTCGCGCTGCCGCCGACTGGATCACCGTCGACTCCCTCGCCCATCCGATGGCCAAGGGCATCCTCGCCGAGCCGTACCGTTGGGCCGAGCTGGAGCAGCTGGTGTACGCGCCATCGCGCTGGGAGCGCCGACTGGTCGGGTCCACGATCGCGACCATCCCGTTCGCGAACCGCATCGCCGGCCGAACCCCCGATACCGCAGTCCGCGGCCTCGAGCTCCTGGGCCTCCTCGTCGGCGACGCCGAGCCGGACGTCCAGAAGGCCCTAGCCTGGGCGTACCGCTCGATGGCGACGATCGACCGCCCGGCAACGGCGGCCGCCCTCGAGGCCGAGGCAGGGCGGGCCGCCGAGACCGCCGACGGGCACCGTGCCTGGGTCATCCGGGACGCCCTCCCGAAGTTGGACCCGGGCGATGCCACCCGCCTCCGGGCACGCCTCGGGGGCATCCGCCGCCGGCCGGGCGCGCCGTCGACATCCCTCGCCGCGGCGACGGCCGCTCGCTTCGCCGACCTGCCGCTCGGCGTTCGCGTGCCCGAGCCACCGCTGAGCTGACCAGAGGAGCCTGCCACACGTGACGGACGACATCGGCGCCATCCGGGGCATTCACATCGAGGACGAGATGCGGACCTCGTACCTCGACTACGCGATGAGCGTCATCGTGGCCCGCGCGCTGCCGGACGTCCGTGACGGCCTCAAGCCCGTTCATCGCAGGATCCTCTACACGATGGGCGAGATGGGGCTCTCCGCCACGAGCTCCTTCCGCAAGTGCGCCGCGATCGTCGGCGAGGTCATGGGCAAGTACCACCCCCACGGCGACGTGGCCCTCTACGACGCCCTCGTCCGGCTGGCCCAGGACTTCTCGATGCGCTACCCGCTCGTCGACGGGCAGGGCAACTTCGGCTCGGTCGACGGCGACGCGGCCGCCGCGATGCGCTACACGGAGGCGCGCCTGACCGCGATCGCCGCCGAGATGCTGGCCGACATCGACAAGGAGACCGTCGACTTCACCGACAACTACGACGGAACCCAGAAGGAGCCGTCGGTCCTGCCGGCCAAGCTGCCGAACCTGCTCATCAACGGCAGCTCCGGGATCGCGGTCGGAATGGCCACGAACATCCCGCCCCACCACCTCGGCGAGGTCGTCGATGCCACGATCGCCCTCATCGACGATCCCGGGATCACCTCGGATGACCTGTGCCATTACGTGACCGGCCCGGACTTCCCCACCGGCGGCACGATCTTCCGCTTCGAGCGCCAGCGGAACTCGATCAGCGGCGAGTGGGAGACGATCGACGCCATCCGCCAGATGTACGCCCACGGCCGCGGCCGGGTCGTCATGCGAGCCCAGGTCGCGTTCGAGGAGGTCCGCGGCGACCGGATGGCGATCATCGTCACCGAGCTGCCCTACCAGGTGAACAAGGCCACCCTTCTCGAGAAGATGGCCGACCTGGTCAAGGACAAGAAGATCGATGGGATCGCCGACCTGCGCGACGAGTCGGATCGAGACGGGATGCGGATCTTCATCGAGATCAAGCGCGACGCCAATCCGCACAAGGTGCTGAACAACCTGTTCAAGCACACCCCGATGCAGATGGCCTTCAACATGAACATGCTGGCCCTCGTCGACGGCCAGCCCCAGACGCTGCCCCTGAAGTCGGTCCTCCAGCACCACGTCGACCATCGGCGCGAGATCGTCCGCCGGCGGACCGAGTTCGACCTCGGCAAGGCCCGCGACCGGGCCCACATCCTGGAGGGCCTCAAGAAGGCCCTCGACAACCTCGACGCGGTCATCAAGACGATCCGCGAATCGGCCGACACGGACACGGCCCGAACGAACCTCGAGGTCCGGTTCGAGCTGTCCGAGCGCCAGGCCCAGGCGATCCTCGACATGCGTCTGGCCCGCCTGGCGGCCCTCGAGCGCAAGAAGATCGAGGACGAGTACCTCCAGGTCATCCAGCTCATCGCCGAGCTCGAGGACATCCTGGCCAACCCGGCCCGGGTCCTCTCGATCATCCGCGAGGAGCTGCTCGAGCTGAAGAAGCGCTACGCCGGCGAGCGCAAGACACGCGTCCAGGAGGACGCCTCGCGCGAGCTCACCGACGACGACCTGATCGCCGACGAGGACGTCGTCATCACGATCAGCGGCCGCGGCTACATCAAGCGCCAGCCGGTCGCGACGTACCGCCGCCAGCATCGCGGCGGCAAGGGGATCATCGGCCACGTCACCCGCGAGGAGGATGCCGTCGAGCACCTGCTCGTCGCGAACACCCATGACTGGGCGCTCTTCTTCACCAACCGCGGCCGCGTCTTCTCGGCCAAGGTCCACGCCATCCCCGACGCGTCGCGCCAGGCCAAGGGCATGCCGATCATCAACATGCCCGGCGTTCAGGTGGAATCGGGCGAGGTCCCGATGGCGACGATCACGCTGCCGACCTTCGCCCCGGGCAGCTACCTCGTCCTGGCCACGACCAGGGGGATCGTCAAGAAGACGCCGCTCGAGCAGTTCGAGCGCGTCCGCTCGACCGGGATCCGGGCGATCACCCTGGACGAGCAGGACGAGCTCGCCTGGGTCGACATCTCGACCGGCCAGGAGGACGTCATCATCGCCACGGCCCAGGGGATGCTGGCCCGCTTCTCCGAGAGCGAGGTCCGGCCGATGGGCCGCGACGCGGCCGGTGTCATCGGCACCCGCCTCCTGAAGCGCGAGGGCGACCGGGTCGTCTCGATGAGCGTCGTCCAGCCCGGCGCCGACCTCCTCGTCCTGACCGAGACGGGCTACGGCAAGCGGGTCCCGCTGACCGAATTCCGGCGCAAGCACCGCGGCGGCCAGGGCGTCCGACTGATCGCCCTCGAGGGTCGCAAGACCGGTCTCGTCGCCGCCGTCCAGCAGGTGACGGACCTGGACGAGGAGCTCGTCCTGATCTCCGCCCACGGCCAGGTCGTCCGAACCGAGCTGAGCACGATCAACCGCTACTCGTCGGCGGCCCGCGGGGTCATCGTCATGCGCCTCAACGAGGGCGACCGGGTCGTCGGGATCGCGGCCTTCCGGCCGGGGTTGGCAGAAGGGCGCGACAGCGGCGACAATGACGACCCGGGAGCGGCCGGCGCGGGCGACCGCGGCGGGACCACTCCGGACCGCGGCGTCTAGCGTCGCGGGCGGGCCCGGCGAACAGGAGGCGCCCTCCGTGTACGCGGACCAGTTCGAGATCTACCACGGCAACTCGAACCCGGACCTCGCCCGGAAGATCAGTCGCTACCTCGGCACGGAGCCCGGGCGCCTGGAGGCATTCCAGTTCGCCAACGAGAACATCTTCGTCAAGATCCTCGACAACGTCCGCGAGAAGGACGTCTTCATCATCCAGCCGACCTGCCGTCCGGTGAACGACTCGATCATGGAACTCCTGATCATGATCGACGCCTTCAAGCGGGCGAGCGCCGGGCGGATCACCGCGGTCGTGCCCTACTACGCGTACGGCCGGTCGGACAAGAAGGACCAGCCGCGGGTCCCGATCACGGCCCGGCTCGTGGCCGACATGATCACCGTCGCCGGCGCCGACCGGATGCTGACCATGGACCTCCACCAGGGCCAGATCCAGGGCTTCTTCAACATCCCGGTCGACGAGCTGACCGCCGTCCACATCCTGTCGAACTACTTCAAGCACAAGCACCTCGAGGACCTCGTCATCGTCACCGACCTCGGGTTCGCCAAACGGGCCCGAACCTTCGCCGAGCTCCTCGACGCGCCGCTTGCGATCATCGAGAAGCGGCGGGTCGGGAACCTTGATCGGGCCGAGCTCATGAATGTCATCGGCGATGTCCGGGGCCGGCGAGCGGTCATCGTCGACGACGAGATCGATACCGCCGGGACGCTCACCGAGACGGTCCGGGCCCTCGAGCGCGAAGGCGTCCACGAGATCTACGCCTGCGCCACCCACGGGATCCTGTCCGACCCGGCAGTCGAGCGCCTGGCCGACTCCGGGCTCCGCGAGGTCGTCCTGACCGACACCGTCCCGCTGCCGCCGGCCAAGCGGATCGCGAAGATCACGACGCTCTCGATCGCACCGCTCATCGGCGAGGCGATCAAGCGGATCCACCGCGGGGAATCCGTCGGCGCGCTGTTCAGCAGCGAGGTCGAGTTCACCCAGGAGATGCTCCTCTGGGAGGACGGCGTCGCCCGCAAGCTGGATACTCGAAACGAGCCGGGCCACGAGCCCGGGGATCACGAACCCGGCGACGCGCCGGCCGATGCGGCCGGCGGCAATGCCGACGGCGAGAGTCGCGACCCGACGATCCTCGCCGCGGCCCAGGCAGGAGATCGATGAGCCTCCAGCTCCACCGACCGGACGGCAAGGGCGGCCTCGAGCCGCGTGTCGTCACCGAGAAGGACTGGCGCCGCCAGCTGCGCTCCACGCGCTGGGGCGCGGCGCTCGAGAAGGGCCGCCTGCCGGAGCTGGCGAACCCGGAGATGAACCCGACGTCCGTGGGGCGGTCGGTCGCGGTGTGGGTCGGCCTGGCGCTCGTGACCCTCGGGGTCCTCGTCGTGGGCTACGGCAGCGGCTTCTGGTCCTTCGGCTCCTGACCCGGGCGTGCCCTCGGGCGTGGACATCCGGGCCCTGGACGCGTCCCGTGATCGGGCCTGGGCGGAGGCATTGCTCGGGGCCGAGCTCGGTGGCCGCCTCCAGGCCCGCCGCGGAGAGCTCATGGATCCCCTCGAGGGTGCGGGGCTCGTCGCCGAGCTCCGGGGACAGCTGGTGGGGCTCGTCACCTGGGCCGTGGCAGGGCCGTTCTCCGGTCCACGGGACGGCGAGATCCGGGTGCTCGTCGTGGCCCGGGCCGCCCGGCGTGGCGGCATCGGCAGCGCCCTCCTCAGCGCCGCCCGTGAGGCCATGGCCAGGGCTGGCGCCGAGCGCGCCTGGCTGGTCACGACGAACGACAACCTCGAGGCCCTCCGCTTCTATCAGCGCCGCGGCTGGAGATTGGCGACCCTGAACGCCGGCGCCGTCGACGAGGCCCGGCGGACGCTGAAGCCCGCCATCGGGTCCATCGGCAACGACGGGATCCCCATCCGTGACGAACTCATCCTCACGTTGGAGCTCCCGACCTCGGGCTACGGGCACCTCGGCTAGACTGCATCGGCCATGCTGGGTTTCCTGTCACGCTTCGTCGACTCCAACGACCGCGAGCTGAAGCGGATCCAACCTCTTGTCGACGAGGCGAACGGGCTCGAGCCCGAGATCACCGCCCTCGGCGACGAGGAGATCCGGGCCCGCTTCGCCGAGATTCGGGCGGAGATCGCCACGGTCGCCGAGCCCGACGAACCGTCCGAGGACGAGCTCCACCACCCCGATCTCGAGCGCCGCCGCGAGCTGGCCAAGGCGCGCCGGAAGCACGAGAACGAGCGGATCCAGGCCGGCCTCGACGAGGTCCTGCCGGAGGTCTTCGCGATGGGCCGCGAGGCGATGCGCCGGACCCTCGGGATGCGCCAGTTCGACGTCCAGCTGCTGGGCGGGGTCGTCCTCCACCAGGGGAAGATCGCGGAGATGAAGACGGGCGAGGGCAAGACGCTCCTCCCGACCCTCGCCGCGGCCCTCAACGCGCTGGCCGGCCGGGGCGTCCACATCGTCACCGTCAACGACTACCTGGCCCGCCGCGACCCGCAGTGGATGGGACCCGTCTTCCATTTCCTCGGCCTGAGCGTCGGGATGATCACCCACGACGCCTCGTTCGTGTTCGAGCCCGGGTTCCCGACCAATGACGAGCGGCTCATCAACCTGAAGCCGGTCACCCGCCGCGAGGCCTACGCGGCGGACATCACCTACGGCACGAACAACGAGTTCGGGTTCGACTACCTCCGCGACAACATGGTCACCGAGCTCGACGAGCGGGTCCAGCGGGAGCGCTTCTTCGGGATCGTCGACGAGGTCGACAACATCCTCATCGACGAGGCCCGGACGCCCCTCATCATCAGCGGCCAGGCCGAGGAGTCGGCGGACCTCTATTACCAGTTCGCCCGCCTCGTGCCGCGCCTCAACGAGCGTCCCGAGGGCGATGAGGAGGGCGGCGACTACTTCGTCGACCTCAAGGACCGGGCCGTCTCACCGACCGAGGACGGCGTCGACAGGATGGAGAAGCTCCTCGGCGTCGACAACATGTTCGACGCCGATCCCCGTCTGGCCCGGCACTTCGAGCAGGCACTCCGGGCGCATGCGCTCTACAAGCGCGACCGGGACTACATCGTCAAGGACAGCGAGATCGTCATCGTCGACGAGTTCACCGGTCGCCAGATGCCGGGCCGGCGCTGGAGCGAGGGCCTCCACCAGGCGATCGAGGCGAAGGAGGGCCTGCGCGTCCAGCGCGAGAGCGTGACCCTGGCCACGATCACCTTCCAGAACTACTTCCGGCTGTACGACAAGCTGGCTGGCATGACCGGCACGGCGATGACCGAGGCCGAGGAGTTCCACAAGATCTACAAGCTCGAGGTCGTGGCGATCCCGACCCACCGGCCGATGATCCGGGACGACGAGACGGACCTGGTCTATCGCAACGAGAACGCCAAGTTCAACGCGGTGATCGAGGAGATCGCCGAGATGCAGGAGCTCGGCCGGCCGGTCCTCGTGGGCACCGTCTCGGTCGAGAAGTCCGAAAAGCTCGGGACGATGCTCACCCGGCGCGGGATCAAGCACGAGGTGCTCAACGCCAAGTTCCACGAGAAGGAGTCGCAGGTCGTCGCCCAGGCCGGGCGGACCGCTGCGGTCACGATCGCCACGAACATGGCCGGTCGCGGCACGGACATCCAGCTCGGCGGCAACCCGGCCGGCCTCGCCTCGGAGATCCTCCACCGGCGCGGCCTCAACCCCGCCGAGGTCGACAAGGCCACGTACGACGAGGCGTTCGCCGAGGCGAAACGGATCTGCGACGAGGACCACATCCGGGTCGTCGACGCCGGCGGGCTCCACATCGTGGGCACGGAGCGCCACGACAGCCGGCGCATCGACAACCAGCTTCGCGGCCGGGCCGGCCGCCAGGGGGACCCGGGCTCGTCCCGCTTCTACCTGTCCCTCGAGGACGACCTCATGAAGCGGTTCGCCTCGGATCGCGTGACCGGCCTCATGGAGCGTCTCGGCCTCGACGACGAGACGTACATCGAATCGGGCATCGTCGGCAAGACGATCGAGAGCGCCCAGTCTCGGGTCGAGGGCTACAACTTCGACATCCGGAAGCGGGTCGTCGAGTTCGACGACGTCATCAACAAACAGCGCGAGACGATCTACGCGGAACGCGACAAGGTCCTCCGCAACGAGGACCTGACCGAGACCGTCCGGGCCTTCCTCGAGGAGGAGCTCGACGTCCTCGCCGACACCCACCTCGGTGGCCACACGGTCGACGAGTGGGCGATGGACACGTTCATCGAGGCCCTCCGGCGGATGGGCTTCGGCCCCGACGACGTGACCGAGGACGAGCTCTTCGACCTCCATGCCCGTGAGGCCGTGGCCGAGCACCTCAAGGACGTCGCCAGCCGCAAGCTCGACGCCCGCGAGGCCGAGATCGGCCCGGAGTGGACGCTCATCGAGCGCTTCGTCCTTCTCCGGACGATCGATTCCCTGTGGGTGGAGCACCTTACCGAGCTCGACGACATGCGCCGCGGCATCGGCCTCCGAGGCTACGCCCAGCAGGACCCGCTCAACGAGTTCCGGAAGGAGGCCTACCGCCTCTACGAGGAGCTGAGCGGCTTCATCCGGCACCAGGTGGCAGGCACGATCTTCCGAGTGACGCTGACCAAGGCGCCACCGCCGGCGCCGCCGCCCGCCGGCGCCTTCCCGATGGCCGGTCCGGGCCAGCCCGGCCCGGGCGGCTCGGTCGGTGTGGGAGCAGGCGCGGCGGGCAGGGCGGTGACCGCGGGCGGTGATGTCCCCGGCAGATCGGCGCTCGCAAACCGGGCCGCGACCCTGGGCCCCTCGGGCGGCGGGATCCTGCGCGGAGCGGCTCGGGCCGGCGGACCGAGCCTTGCCGGCGCGGCCACCCCGGGACAGCAGGCGCGCCCGGGCTACACGCCGACGGGTCAGAAGATCGGGCGCAACGACCCCTGCTGGTGCGGATCCGGCGCCAAGTACAAGAAGTGCCACGGCCGCTGATGCGGCTGCGCGGCTGAGACGGCCGCCTCGCGCCCGATGCAACACCTCGTCCGCCTCGGGCTCGCCGCGCTCCTGGGGACCGTCCTGGTGGCTGCCTTCACCACGTACCGGATCTGGGACCAGGGCGGCCGCGACGAATTGCGGACCGCGGATGCGATCGTCGTCCTGGGGGCCGCCCAGTACGACGGCACGCCGTCGCGGATCTTCGAGGCCCGCCTGGCCCATGCCGTTGACCTCTGGCAGGCCGGCACGGCCGCGGTCCTCGTCGTGACCGGCGGCAAGGCCGAGGGCGACCGGACCACCGAGGCGGCCGCCGGCCGGGCCTACGCCATCGCTCGGGGCGTCCCGGAGGCCGCCATCCTGGCCGAGGACGAGGGCCGGACGACGCTCGAATCCCTCGAGAACGTCGCCATCCTCATGCGGGCCGAGGGCCTCTCGAGCGCCGTCTTCGTGAGCGATCGGACGCACATGCTGCGAGTTCTCCGGATCGCCACCGACGAGGGCATCGTGGCCTGGGGCTCGCCGACCTCCAGCAGCCCGATCGAGACGAACCTTGGCTGGCAGGTCGAGGCAACGTTCCACGAGCTGGGAGCCCTCGGCGTGTACTTCCTCGGCGGCGGTCACCTCGTCTCCGAGGAGGGCCCCGCGCCCGGCGGATGAGCCGATCCGGCCAGCCCGAGATTCCGGCACGAATCTCGCGGAAAATTCGCCGGACCCCTTGGCGATCCGAACGTTCGCACCTATACTTCGCGGCAACTTCCCGAGCACGGGACGTGGCGTCCCACCGGCAGCCCCCCGCGCCCAGACCACCGTGCCCATGGTGTGAAGTGAGGGTTTTGTGAAGCAGGCCGAGGAAGCGAGCTTCGTTGACCTGATCGCCTGTGAGCGAGATTGCCGGACCTGCAGCTACGCCGCCGCCCTCGACTGCGACGGCAACTGCGGCGTCTGTCCCCACAACGGCTACTGTCCCTGCGTGAACCCCGTCGTCGCCCGGAGCAAGTCGGCCCTCCGACTCATCGAGCTCCGTCCGATCCTGCTCCAGGATCTCCAGGTCCGGAACTGATGGACGCCTCCGGCGTCCGGGACCTGGCGGAGCGGATCCGGTCGACATCGGGGCGTCTTTGACCTCCCCACACGCGAAGCGCGGGTCGCCCAGCTCGAGGCGCTGACCCAGGAGCCCGGCTTCTGGGACGACCAGCGCGCGGCCCAGAAGGTCCTCCGCGAGGCCGACGGCCTGCGCGGGGAGATCGACCTGTGGCGCGGCCTTCTCGCCCGGACTGCCGATCTCGAGACCATGGTCGAGCTCGTGGCCGAGTCCAACGATGTCGAGCTGGCCGCCGAGCTCGATCGTGAGGCCGCCTCCCTCGAGACCGACTTCGCCCGCGAGCGGACGGCCCTCCTCTTCTCGGGCGAGTACGACGATCGCAACGCGCTCCTGACGATCAGCGCCGGCGCGGGCGGCACGGAGGCCACGGACTGGGCCGAGATGCTCCTCCGGATGTACCTGCGCTGGGCCGAGCGCCATCGCTTCCGGACCGAGGTCCTCGACCAGCAGGAGGGCGAGCAGGCCGGCCTCAAGAGCGTCACCGTGGCGGTCGACGGCCGGCGGGCGTACGGCTGGCTCCGGGCGGAGCGCGGGGTCCACCGGCTCGTGCGGATCAGCCCCTACGACGCCCAGAAGCGCCGCCAGACGACGTTCGCCCTCGTCGAGGTCCTGCCCGAGGTCGAGGACACCGCCGAGATCGAGCTCGACTGGGACGAGATCCGGGTCGACACCTTCCGTTCGCAGGGCGCCGGCGGCCAGCACGTCAACAAGACCGATTCCGCCGTCCGCCTGACCCACCTGCCGACCGGGATCGTCGCCCAGAGCCAGAACGAGCGGAGCCAGACCCAGAACAAGGAGACGGCGATCAAGGTCCTCACGGCACGGCTCCTGGAGCGGGCCCTCGAGGAGCGCGAGGCGGAGACCCGGAAGCTCCGCGGGGAGCACGTCGAGGCCGGCTGGGGCAACCAGATCCGGAGCTACGTCCTCCATCCCTACCAGATGGTCAAGGACCTCCGGACCTCGTACGAGACATCAAACACGGGCGCGGTCCTCGACGGCGATCTCGACGCCTTCATGGCCGCCGAGCTCGAGCGCCTGGCCACGGGCCGACCAGCGTCTGCCGACGACGACGACGGCGCCGAGTGAGCGCGTCCGACCCGGCCTCCGCGCTCCCGGAGGTCAGCTTTCGGCTCGCGACGGAGGCGGACCTGCCGGCCTGCGAGGCCACCTGGCGCGACGGGCTCAACGACTATCTCGTCCCGATGGGCCAGTACGAGATCCCCGCCGATAACCCGTCCCTGCGGCTCCTTCACGCTCACGCCCTGGCCACCGATCCGGAGCGCTTCTGGGTGGCCACCCGCGACGCCGCGGTCGTCGGCTTCGGCTCCGCGGTCCGTCGGGGGCCGGTCTGGTTCCTGTCGATGCTCTTCGTCCGACCAGGGCTCCAGGCCGGCGGCGTGGGTCGCGAGCTCCTTCGAAGGATCCTCCCGGCTCCGGGCGACGACGCGATCCTCGCGACCGGGACCGACAGCGCCCAGCCGATCTCGAACGGGCTGTATGCGTCCGTGGGCATCGTGCCGCGGATGCCGATGTTCAACCTCGTCGGCCGGCCGACGCGGCCCGGCGAGCTGTCATCGCTGCCGCCGGGCGTGACCGCGGCTCCCCTGGACGGCGCCGACCGCGCCGGCCGACGCGTGGGCAGGCCGACGCTGGAGATGGAGATCGACGAGCTGGACGAGACGACGCTCGGGTTCCGCCACGGCATCGATCACGACTTCGTCCGCCGCCAGGGCCGGATCGGCTTCGCCTATCGCGACGGTCGGGGCGATCTCCTCGGCTACGGCTACACGTCCGAAGTCGGGCGGATCGGGCCGATCGCGACGCGCGACCCGGACCTCCATGCCCCGATCGTGGCCGACCTCATCGACGCCGTCGTGCCCCGCGGCGCGTCGGCGATCTGGGTGCCCGGTCCCGCTGGCGCAACGATGCAGATGCTCGTCCGGGCCGGGTTGCGGATGGAGGGCTTCCCGGTCCTCGTCTGCTGGTCCCGCCCGTTCGCCGACTTCGCCCGCTACCTGCCCATCTCGCCCGGGCTGCTCTGAGGGACCGGTACGAACCAGCCGGTGGCGGCCGGTGATGAGCCTGGCTCATCGGATTGGCGCCAAGCGAGCGTGGCCGAGCGCCGCGCCGGCCGATCTGGAGACGAAGTCGGGCAGGGCGGAGCGTGGCCGGGGCTCGATTGATGAGCCAGGCTGGTCGTCGGGGTCGACCGTTCGGGAGCGAGCCGGCCGCACCGGCCCGGGTTGGCGCGTCGAGGCGGACGGGTGTAGCCTCGGCGGGACGATGGCTCCAAGCGCCGTGCCCGCGGTCGGAGTCCAGCCCCGCATCCGGATCGGCGATCCGGGGCGGCTCGAGCCGCGGAGCCAACCTTGACCCTCGACGCCGTCACCGACCGCCCGACCGAGGAGCGCTCGGCGGAGAGCCCGACCGAGTCCGGAGCCTGGCAGCCAACCCCGATCAAGCGGCGCGACCTGCTCGTCCTGAACGACGTCACGAAGCGCTACCCGAACGGCCGTGAGGCGCTCCGGGACGTCGACCTGGTGGTCCCGGAGGGTGACTTCGTGTTCCTCGTCGGCCCGTCGGGGGCGGGGAAGTCGACCCTCATGAAGCTGATCATCCGGGACGAGCTGGCGACGAGCGGAGAGGTCATCCTCGACGGCGAGGACCTCGCGAGGCTGCCCCGGCGAAAGGTGCCCCACGTCCGGCGCAAGATCGGGACGGTCTTCCAGGACTTCAAGCTCCTGCCGACCAAGACGGTCCGCGAGAACGTCGCCTTCGCCCTCGAGGTCACCGGCACGCCGCGTGGCCGGATCGGGCCGGCCGTGGCGCGGGCCCTCCGGCACGTCGGCCTCACCCAGCAGGCGGAGCAGTTCCCGCGCCAGCTGTCGGGCGGCGAGCAGCAGCGGACGGCGATCGCGCGGGCCCTCGTCCACGACCCCCGGCTCGTCATCGCCGACGAGCCGACCGGCAACCTCGACCCGCTCATCAGCTGGGAGATCATCCAGCTCCTCCTCCGCATCAACGAGCTCGGCGTGACGGTCCTCATGGCGACTCATGACGCCGACGTCGTCACCGCCCTCCGGAAGCGGGTCGTGGCCCTCGAGGAGGGCAGGATCATCCGCGACGAGCTCGGCGGCGGGTATCACCGGCGTGGTTGAACGCGGCGCGGTTCAACGCGGCGCGGTTGAACGCGGCGTGGTTGGAACGCGGCGTGGCCGCCGCCGGGCGCGGCGTGGTTGAACGCGGCGTGGCCGCCGCCGGGCGCGGCGTGGCCACCGCCGGGTGCGGCTCATGATCGGGTTCCTCGCGTTCAGCGTGTCCCGGGCCTGGCAGGGCTTCTGGCGGAACGTGGCGATGAGCCTCGCCGCGACCGCGACGATGACCCTCATGCTCCTGCTCCTGGCCGGCTTCTTCATCGTCCAGAACGGGCTCCTCGCCGGGCTTGCCTTCGTGGAGCAGAAGGTCGAAGTCGTGGCCGACCTCAAGGCGAGCGCCTCCGAGACCGACGTCACCGCCCTCGAGGCCCGGATCACGGCCCTGCCCGAAGTCCGCGAGGTCGCCTTCGTCTCGAAGGACGAGGCCCTCCGCCGCTTCCGGGAGGCGCGCGCGGCCCAGGGCGAGGAGGACCTCACCCGCTACCTCGACGCCAACCCCCTCCATGCCAGCCTGGAGGTGAAGCTCCGCGACCCGAGTGACTTCGGGACGGTCATGGACACGCTCCGGGCCGACCCCGCCGTCGAGCGGGTCAAGAACATCACCGACCTCGTCAACCGGGTCATCACGGTCACCGACTTCCTCCGTACGGCCGGCCTCGCGATCCTCGCCGTCATCGGGGCGATCGTCCTGTTCATCATCATCAACACGATCCGCCTGGCGGTCGTGGGCCGGGCCGAGGAGATCGAGGTCATGCGCCTCGTCGGCGCATCGGACGCCTTCATCCGCTGGCCGTTCGTGTTCGAGGGGGCGCTCGTCGGCCTTCTCGGCGCGGCGATCACATTGGCCACGATCGCCGCCCTCGCCGACCCCCTCGGGGCCTTCATGTTCGAGTTCTTCCGGGTCCTCCCGATCCGCGTCGGGGCGATCGCCCGCGATGTCAGCCTGCTCGTGTTGGGCGCCGGGCTCGGGCTCGGCGTAACCGGCGCCTGGATCTCCGTCCGGACGTACCTCATCCGCTGAGCCGGCGCCGGGCGCGGCGACGGGCTCGAATCCACCCCCTGCGTGAAGGTCCGGCGAGGGTTCGCTTCGGTTTCCGCCACCTTCGATCCATCGGCGGCGCCCGGCGCGTACGATCGGCGAGCCCGTGTAGGCTTGCCGCCGCGTGCGATGTCCGGGGACCACGACCGCTCACCGGGCACGCCCACCAATCGATGAGGACCACGTCGCGATGCTCCCCGAAGACCCTGATCGCCCGACCGATGCTCCGCCGGCCACACCAACGCCCCAGGAGCCCGGCCCGACCGGCCTCCTGACCGGTGACGTGCCGGTTCTCCTGCCGGTGGCCACGCCCGCGCGCCGTCGCGGCGGCTGGACCCTGGGGCTCGCGGTCGCCCTCGTCGCGGTCCTCGGCGGCGGCGCGCTGTTCATGTCGGGCTTCGTCCTCGGCCAGCGGACCGAGAACCAGCCTGGCACCCCGGGTTCGGAGGCGGAAGCGTTCCAGCCGTTCTGGGATGCCTACCGCGCGATCCGCGATCGCTACGCCCTCGAGCCCGTCGACCGAAAGACGATCATCGAGGGCGCCATCCGGGGGATGGTCGAGGCGATCGGCGATCCGTACTCGACCTACCTCTCGTCCGAGGACTTCCGGCAGACCCTCCAGGACATCAACGGCGAGTTCGAGGGCATCGGCGCCGAGATCGGCACGGTCAACGCCGCCGGGGAGACGGTCGACTGCGCCGAGTTCGGGCCGGACTGTCGACTCGTCATCATCGCACCGCTCGAGGGCTCGCCGGCCGAGAAGGCCGGCCTCGAGCCGGGCGACGTCGTCGCCCAGGTCGATGGCTCGACCCTCGACGGCCTGACCCCCGACGAGGCCCGCGACCGGATCCGGGGCGAGAAGGGGACGACCGTCGTCCTCCTCATCCAGCGCGAGGGCCGGGACCCGTTCGAGGTCTCGATCACCCGCGACACGATCCACCAGCGCGAGGTCATCACCGAGTCGCTGGCCGACGACGAAGTCGGCTACATCCGGCTGACCGGCTTCTCGGACAACGGCGCCGCGAAGTTCGTCGAGGCGGTCGACGCGGCAATCGATGGTGGCCAGACGAAGCTGATCATCGACCTCCGCGGCAACCCCGGCGGGTTCGTGACCGCGGCTCGGACGGTGGCCAGCAAGTTCATCGCCTCGGGCCCGATCTTCTGGGAGGAGGATGCCGACGGCAAGCTGACCGAGACGAAGCCGGACGAGGAGGTCACCGCGATCGACGCCGACATCGACGTCGTGGTCCTCATCGACCGTGGCAGCGCCTCGGCGAGCGAGATCGTCGCCGGGGCCATGCAGGACAGCGGCCGGGCAACGCTCATCGGCGCGACCTCGTACGGCAAGGGCACCGTCCAGCAGTGGATCGACCTCGAGAACGACAACGGCGGGCTGAAGCTCACCGTCGCGAAGTGGCTCACCCCCGACAAGCACTGGGTTCACAACGAAGGGATCGTCCCGGACATCGTCGTGGAGCGGCCGGCCGACACGCCCGCCGGCGAGGATCCGGTCCTCGACCGGGCGGTGGAGTTCCTGACGGACGCATCGACGGGCCGGGCCGCGCTCCCGAAGGCCGCCTGAAGGCCCGTTGCCAGGTTGCCAGAGCGCTCGGCATCCAGTAGGGTTCACCGCGAACGAAAGGAGGTGATGTGCAGTGTCAGAACACAGTCGCTGCACCACCTCGCCGGAGATGACCGTCTAGCCGGTCTTCCGAGCGGGTGGGAAGCCGCAGACGAACGCCGGTCCGAGAGGGCCGGCGTTCGTGCGTGATCCTCGGTCGGATGGCCTCCCGGGAATCGGCCTCCGACCTCAGAGGGCCTACCGCAGGCACGCCCGGGGCAATTGACAGGACACCGCTGCCATGGGCGAGGAGAAGACCGTCGCCCTCAACCGGAGGGCCCGCCACGAGTTCTCGATCGAGGACACGATCGAGGCCGGCATCGTCCTGTCCGGGACCGAGATCAAGGCCCTCCGGGCCGGCAAGGCCAACCTGTCAGATGCCTACGCCCGAATCGAGCGTGGCGAGGCCTGGCTCGTCGGGGCCCACATCGCTCCCTGGTCGACGTCGAGCGTTCGCGACAACCACGAGCCGAAACGCGACCGCAAGCTCCTCCTCCACCGCTCCGAGATCGATCAGCTCCTCGGCAAGACGAGGGCGAAGGGGCTGACCCTGATCCCGCTCCGCCTCTACATCAGCCAGCGAGGCCGGGCCAAGATAGAGCTCGGCCTGGGCCGGGGCAAGCAGATCCACGACCGCCGGCGCGACATCGCCGAGCGCGACGCGCGTCGCCAGATGGAGCGCGACGTGGCCGAGGCCCGCCGGGGCTGACGCGCCAGCCGCGGCACGGCGGGGCTGCAGCGCGCGAGCCGCTGCGCCCGCGCATGAGTCGGTGGGACCTCAGCGGAGGAAATAGCGGCGGCTGAGGGGGACGTCGATGGCCGGCGGGGCGGCGACCTCGATGCCGTCAAGCGTCACCCGACCGTCGCCCGGATCCACCACGATCTCGACGGTCGCCCGATTGCGGGCGAGCGAGGCGCGTGTCAGGCCCCGGCAGCCGGCCACGGCGATGAACGCCCGGCCGCTGTCGAGTCGCCGCCGCAGGCGCTCGGGGTCCGCCGTTCTCGAGACGAACGTCACCGCGACCGACGGGGCCGCGTGCTGAAGCCCGGCGAAGTCGCGGGCGTAGCGGGTCGGCTCGGCCCGTTCCACGGTGGCGTTGCCCTCACCGATCGGGGCCCAGGCGAAATGGCCGCCCTTGAGGACATATTCGGGCTTGGCCCCGAACCAGGCCGGCTTCCAGAGGACGATGTCGGCGATCCGGCCGGCCGCGAGCGTCCCGACATGGTCGGAGATGCCGTGGGTGATCGCCGGCTCCAGGGTGACCTTGGCCAGGTAGCGCAGGACGCGGTCGTTGTCGTCATCCGGATCGGGGTCGGGAGCGATCCCGGCAGCCGTCACAACGGCACGCCCCGCCTCGGACATCCGCCAGGCCTTCATGACGTCGGCCAGCTGGAACGTCCGGCGGACCGTTTCCATGATCCGGCCCATCCCCTGCGAGTCGGAGTTCACGATCGCGATCGCACCGAGCTCGTGGAGCGGGCCCTCCGCCGCCATCGTCGCCGGGTGGAGCCGCTCCAGGACGAGGGCCACGTCCTCCGGCACGGCCCAGTTGGTGCCGTGGTTGAGCATCGTCATCGCGAGCGTCTCCTGGGCGGCGGAGACGCCCCACGGGATCGTCGGGGTCGTCGACGAGCAGATGACGTTCATCTCACGGACGAGGCCGATGACGTCGGGCACGTGACCGCCCCCGGAGCCCTCGACGTGGTAGGCGTGGACCGTCCGCCCGCCGATCGCCGCCACCGTGTCCTCGAGCTCCGCGGTCTCGTGGAGGCCGTCCGTGTGGAGGCTCACGGACACGTCGCGGGCCTCGGCCAGGCGGAGGACGTGGTCGATGAGCTCGGGCGAAGCGCCGTAGTCCTCGTGGATCTTGAAGCCGACCGCGCCGGCCTCGAGGAGCGGCTCCAGCGCGGTGTCGTCCGCCGCCCGGGCGTTCGCCTGGAGGCCGACGTTGACCGGCCAGCCCTCGAGGCCTCGGAGAACCCGCTCCATCGCCGCCGGCGGCTCGCTGAAGCCGGCCGTGACGAGGGTCGTCACGCCCGCCGAGAGGGCTGCGGGCAGGAGGTTCGGGCTGATCGTGTGGACGTGCGAATCGATCGCGCCTGGGGTGGCGATGAGGCCGTACGCGGTGATGGGCGCCGTGTGCGGCCCGATCGGCAGGTCGATGCCCCCGGAGATGCCGGGGTTGCCGGCTCGCCCGATGCCCACGATCCGGCCGTCCTTGATGCCGATGTCGGCCTTGACGATGCCGACGACGGGATCGATGACGAGGGCTCCCACGACGACCGCGTCGAGCTCCGAGGGCCCGACCGTCGTCGACTGGGCCAGCCCGATCCGGAAGTCCTTCGCGTAGCCCCAGATCGGCTCGTCGCCGGGTGCCTGGCGATCGTCGCGCACGCGGACCCGGAGGGACGTGTCGCCGAGGCGGACGAGGTCGCCCGTCGTCGGCCCGAAGCGGGCGAGGCGCTCGGCGCGGGAGAGGCGGCTCACGGCGTCGGTTCGGGGTCCGCCGGCCCGGCGGCGTACCGGACCAGCTCGACGGTCCGGACCTCGCCGGGCCCCCAGCGCTCCGATCCGCCGGCCGGCAGGTCCAGCCGGAATCCCGCGGCCGCCCCGCGATCGAACTCCAGCCGACGGTTGACCCGGTGGAACGGGAAGTGTGAGGAGACCCGGATCACTCGTCGCGACGTGCTCCGAACCTCGAGACGGCGGCGCTCCAGGCCGGCCGTGGGATCCGGGAGCTCGTCTGGCGCGAGCCGAACCGAGCCCGGACCGTCGGGCTCGGACGCGGCGGCGCCGAGTGGATCGAGGAGCACGATCAGGCGCGTCCCGTCGCCGAGCAGGACCTCGACCCGGACCTCGTCGACGAGCGACGGGACGCCGGGTAGGACGTCGTCCGGGCGGACCGCGCCGCGACCGGCGGTCTCGACCTCGGCAAAGCTCGCCCCGGCCCGGGCGGCCTCGAACATCGCGTCGCCGATGATCGCGATCGCCTCCGGGGCGTTGAGCAGCAGCCCCCGCTCGCGGTGGCGGCGGGCGAGCTCGGCCGCGGTGAAGACGAGGAGCCGTTCCTCCTCCCAGGCCGTCAGGCGCATCGGTCAGTCGAAGTCGAAGATCGTGCTGCCCTGGTAGAAGAGGAGCACGTAGCCGCACGTCAGGCAGACCAGCATGTCCACCCGGTGGGCGGTGATGCCCCACTCGGAATCGAGCTTGCCGGCCTCCCGCCGGTAGTCGTCGTGACCGCAGATCGGGCAGCGGGGACGTCCGCCGGTCGGGGTCGAAGCCTGCTCGTCCATGGAGCGCCTCCCGCGTTGGTTTCGACCCACGGATCGTACTCGCTCCCATAGACTGACCGGCCATGCGTCTGCTCGGCTCGCTCCGGGTCCGGGCCCTTCGCGACGCTCTGGAGCGGCCAGACGGTCTCGCGCTTCGGGGATGCCGTCCACCAGATCGCACTCGCCTGGCTCGTCCTCGAGCTGACCGGGTCGGCCGCCGCCATGGGCGCCGTCCTGGCGGCTCATCTCCTGCCGTTCATCGGCTTCTCGCTCGTCGGGGGCGTGGTCGTCGACCGCCTGCCGCGGCTCCTGGTGATGCTCGCCTCCGATCTCGCCCGGATGGCGATCGTCGCCGTCATCGCCGCGCTCGTCCTGCTCGAGCGCGTGGAGTTCTGGCATCTCCTCGCCCTGTCGGCGACGTTCGGGGCCGTCGAGGCGTTCTTCTACCCGGCCTACGCGGCGGCGGTCCCGGAGCTCGTCCCGGCCGGACTGCGCCCCAGCGCGAACAGCCTCCACCAGCTCAGCCGGCGGTTTGCCCGGCTCCTGGGCCCGGCCCTCGGAGCCGGCCTGGTCGCCGGGGGCGGGACCGGCTTCGCCTTCGTCCTCGATTCGGTGTCCTACCTCGTGTCGGCGGTCCTCGTCGGCCTCGCCCTGCGGATGCGGGCCCGGGCGACGGATCCTGCGCTGCGAGGCCGGCCCGACTCGACGGTCACGGGCGACCCGGCGCCGGCGGTGCTCGTCGCCCCGGCTGCGCCGATTGCGCCGGTGGCGGGCGGCATCGACGTCGCCAGGCGCTCGGCCCTGGCCGACCTCCGCGAGGGCCTCGCCACGGTCACCGGCGAGCCCTGGATCTGGATCGCGATCGTCGCCGCCGGCGTCACCGGGATCACCCTCGCGGGCCCGCTCGAGGCCGGCCTGCCGCTCCTCGTGAGCGAGCATCTCGGCGGCGGGGTGGCGGTACTCGGGCTCATCCAGTCGATGATCTCGGTCGGCGCGATCGGGGCGGCCGTGGCCCTCGGATCGCGCGCCCGGTTGCGCAGGCGAGGGCCGGTCCTGTACGGCGCCTGGATCACGTTTGCGATCTGCGTCGCCGTCGCCGGGCTGCCCGTGGGGATCGCCGGCGTGGCGCTCGTCTCGGTCGTTATCGGCGCCTGCGGCGCGACCGTGGGCCTCGTCTGGGTCAACACCCTCCAGGACCTCGTCCCGGCGGAGCAGCTCGGGCGCGTGTCGTCGATCGATGCCCTCGGCTCGACGGCCCTCGAGCCCGTCGGCCTCGTCGTCGCCGGCGTGGCGGCCGATGCCTGGGGCCCGGCGACGGTCTTCACCGTCGGCGGCCTGAGCTCGGCGGCGATCCTGTCGCTGGCCCTCCTGAGCCCGTCGGTCCGCCGCCTCGATTGAGGCCGCGGTCTTCCCTCACCTCGAGTGCGCTTGGAGGATCGCAGCGCGTGGGCTAGAATCGCCCGGGGACGCGCGAGGCGTCTCGATCCTGTGGGGATGCGTGGTTTCGACAGGGTCCGGAAGACCGTGAACGCGAGCCGAGGTGCCGTCAGGCCTCGTTAAACAGGCGGCAAATCGAAGTACCTGCCAACAAGCAGTCGACTCTCGCCCTCGCCGCTTAGGCGGTAAGGTGAGCGTGGAAGCAACCTCGGTCCCGCGGGTTGTGGAAGCGTCATGCAGCGGGGCTGCAGCCCGGATGAGCGTCGCGTAGTCCGGAGTCAAGCTCGATCTAGAGGCACGTGACTGGACCGACGGTGAGGGTGCCGATCCTCGCCCCGACGGTCGACGAAAATGATCGGACACGCTCGTAGTTGGTCGCGGCCGAAGGGCTCTGGACGGGGAGTTCGACTCTCCCCCATCTCCACCACCTTCCTGCCATTTGTCACTTGCGGCCGGCGGCGGCAGCGGTATCATGCCTGGCATGGTACATGGCGACACACGGAACCCCCTGACCGAGCTGCGGCGCGGCGTGCTCGAGCACTGCGTGCTGGCGGTGGTCCGGGATCGGGAGTCCTACGCCTTCGACATCGTTCGCGTTCTGGCCTCGGCCGGCGAGCTGGTGACGAGCGAGGGCACGATCTACCCGCTTCTGTCGCGCCTCCGTCGCGACCACCTCGTGACGACGACCTGGCGCGAATCCGACGCCGGGCCGCCGCGCCGCTACTACTTGATCACCGACGAGGGTCGCCGGGCGCTCGATGCGTTCGCCGGCGACTGGGCCCGCTTCCGCGACGCCGTCGATGCGCTGCTGGGCGGGGGAGCCAGGGGAGGAGATCCCGATGGACGGTGACGAGCTCGTCCGCGACTACCTCGGGCGCCTGGAGGCCGCCTCCTGGCCACTCCCGCCAGGCCGGCGGACGGAGCTCGCCGGCGAGGTCCGCGAGCACATCGATACGGCCCTGGCCGAGGCCGGACGACGAGACACCGTCACCGTCCACAACGTCCTCGAGCGCCCCGGACGGCCCGAGGAGATCGTCGCGACCGAGGCTGAAATCGAGCCGGAATCATCGCGCTGGATCGACGCCCGCGTTTCCGGTGTGGCTGCCACTGTCTCCGCGTGGGGCATGATCGAGATCGCTGCGATCCTCCTGCTTTCGGTTGGCGCTTTCCTGCTGCCGCTCGTCGGGCCAGCCATCGGGCTCGTGCTCGTGTGGTACTCGAGCCGTTGGACAACGCGCGAAAAGCTCATCGCGACCGTCATCGTGCTCGTGGTCTTCATCCTGCCGATCGTCGGGCTGCTCAGCGCCGGCGGCCTCTCGCAGGGTTGACGCCATCGAAAGGAGCTCGTCGTTGGACATCGTCCTCATCGCCGTGTTGATCCCGGCCGCCGGGATCGTGGCGGCCATCTTCCTGGTCGTGGTCCTCGCCCGGCGCCGCCGCTGACCGCGCCTGAGCGGCCGCGCACCTTCTCAGGGCCATCTCAGGCGGCGGGGCTTGACTGAAGGGGTCGAGAAGAAATCTCAGGAGCCACAGAGATGGACCAGCCGCTCCCCGATCCCGATCCGACTCCCGGACCCGAATCAGCCGCCGGCGCTCCGGCGGTCGGCTCGCCGCCCCCGCGCCGCGCGACGCGTCTCGCGGCGATCCTCGGCGCCTCGCTCCTGTCGGCGACACTCGCCTCGGCGGCCACGCTCGTCGTCGTCCGCGAGGCCCTGCCTGCGGCGACCTCGGCCCCGGATGCCGCAGCGACCACGACATCCACCACGGTCACCGAGTTCGTCGAGGTCGTCGACCTGACCGATGTCGTCGCGACGGCCCGCCAATCGGTCGTGACGATCACCGCGAACGGCCTCTCGACCCAGGGCTTCTCGCCGTTCGGGCAAGATCGCCAGGGGATCGGCTCCGGGGTGATCCTCACCGCCGACGGGTACATCCTCACCAATCGCCACGTCGTCGAGGACAGCACCAGCCTATCGGTCGAGCTGGCCGACGGTCGCACCTTCGACGCGACGATCGTCCGCGAGGCGAGCGACACGGACCTGGCCCTCATCAAGATCGAGGCGACCGGCCTGCCGGCGGCCTCGATCGGCAGCTCGGCGTCGATCGAGGTCGGCCAGACCGCCCTCGCCATTGGCAGCCCCCTCGGGACCTACACCGAGACGGTGACCCAGGGGATCATCTCCGGCCTCGGCCGCGAGGTGACCGTGACCGACCAGCTGACGCGACGCCAGACGACGCTCACCAACCTCATCCAGACCGACGCCGCGATCAACGCCGGCAACAGCGGCGGCCCGCTCCTCGACGCGGCCGGCAACGTCATCGGCATCAACACGGCGGTCTCGACGAGCGCCGAGGGCATCGGCTTCGCCATCCCGATCGATGCCGCCGCCGAGCTCGTCTCGCTCGCCGACGAGGCCGCCAGCGCCTGACCGTCAGGCCCGGGTCACCGCCGACGGCTCGCCGGCAACCTCGCCCGAGGCAGCGCGCGCGATGCCGATCACGCCGACCAGGATGATCGCCGCGTCCAGCCACTGGACCGGATCCAGCCGCTCGGCGAGGAGCAGCCAGCCGCCGGCGACGCCGAACACGGGGATCAGGTAGAAAGCCGACGCGGCCAACGAGGCCAGCACGGCGCGAAGGGCCGCGAGGTGGAACCCGTAGGCCCTGGAAACGGAATCGGGCGATCAGGCGGCGGGGCCGGCCATCTCCGCTCCGTCAGCGTCGCATCGCGCATACCCGGGCACCCGGCGCCGTCCGTCGCGCCGGCGCCGTCGAGGCATCGCGCTTCGAGGGGGCTGCACGGCCGGGAGTAGGCACCCGCGTATCCTGTCGGCGACATGGTCGACCTCGTGACGCCATCGGACCTGCAGCTCGCCGCCCTCGACCGGGCCGGGTACCGGCTGACCGGTCCGCGTCGGGCGGTCGCCGAGCTGATCGCCGCGCGGCGCGGCCACTTCACGGCCGCGGATCTCGTGGACGATTCAGCCGCCCGCCGCCTCGACATGAGCCGGGCGACGATCTTCCGGACGCTCGATGTCCTCGAGGCGGTCGGCGCGATCGAGCGGATCGACCTGCCCACCGGCGACCATGCCTACATCACCTGCGAGCCGGCCGCCCACCACCACCACGTGGTCTGCGAGCGCTGCGGCCGGGCGAACGACGTCGACGACGCCGGCCTGGCCGCGGTCGTCGAGCGGATCGGGCGCGAGACCGGCTATCGGATCGACGCCCACCGCCTCGAGCTGTTCGGGCTCTGCCCGACCTGCCAGGTCGAGCTCGACGCGAGGCGACCCTAGCCCGGGCAACCCTGGCCATCCGAACACCGCGGGCAGCCTGTCGGCGGCCCGGCGCGGCGCGGCGCTGCGCGGCGCTGCGCTATGAGCCTCGCTCATCGCCTCGCGAGCCACGACGATCGACGGTGCCCGAAACGGCACGAATTCGTCGCTCCGCTGAGGCCTGTCGAGGTCATTCGTGAGGCGATCAATGAGCCAGGCTCATGGGAAGCTCCGGCGGACGTCACGTCGCCGGCGTGGGCTCCGGGGTCGGGGTCGGGGTCGGGTCGGGCGCCGGGGCGGGCGCGACGCCGATCTGAACGATCCCCGTGATCCGGGCGTAGTGCGAGTAATACGTCTCCTGGTGGATGACAGTGCCGGCGGCGTCCTTGACCGTCCGGGTCACCCAGACGTCCTTGCCGTCGACCGGGTACTCGATCCGCTCCCGCTTGCCCGGAGCGAGCGCGGTCGTGTACTGCGTGGAGTCCGAGGCCGGCTTGACGTTCTTCACGATCGGCTTCGAGAAGCTGACGGTCCGGCCCGACGGGACCGACCAGATCTCGAACTTCACGTAGCCCTTGCTCCCGACCTTCCAGCCGTAGCCCCGGATGAGGAGCGGGTTGTTCGTGTCGTTCCGGAAGGACATCGTCTGGATTGAGCCCGAGCCGCTCTGGAAGACCGTCGCATCCAGGCCGAGCGGGTAGCGGTCGATGTAGTAGTAGTGGTTTCGCCGGGCGCCCATCTCGAGCCCGTAGCGGAGGGCAGCGTTGAACATCGTCGTCGATGTCGAGCAGATCCCGCCGGCGAGCGCGCCCTGCGGCTCGGTCCGGCCGTTGATGATCGCGCCGCCGTCCTTGTAGCCCCGCTCCCGGGTCACCGGACCGAGCGCATCCCAGAAGTCGAACCACGCACCGGGCAGGACGACGGTCCCATCGATGTCCTGGGCGGGGATCCAGATGTTCGCCCCCTGGCCATTCTTGATCCCGATCGGGAAGTAGGTCGTCCACTCGGAGACCTTCCGCATGAGCGGGGCCGTCTTGGTCGCCTCGGCCGTGGTCAGCTCCGGCTCGACGATCGTGGTGCTGACCGGGACCTGGGTCACGGTCAGGCCGCGAACCCGCTGCTGGACGATTTCGGCAAGCGTCTCCATCGTGCCCGGGACGTCGAGGGCGCGACCGGCCGTCGCCTGGGTGACGCCGACCACGGCATTGCCGTTGCCGACGAGGAACGAGGCGTTGACCGGGGCGCGGGCGACGTCATCGGCGATCTCGGTCAGGCCGGCCTCGAGGCCGGCCTCGGCCACCACTGGACTGAAGCCGCCGTCGGGCGTCGAGGCGAAGGTGATCCAGCCGCGGATCGTCGCTCCCGGGATCGTCCAGCTATCGCCACCGTCGACGAGCTTGACGTCGACCGCGATCCACGCCGCTGCGTCCCGCGCGGCATCGGCCTCGGCCGTGGTCACGGCCGGCTCGACGACATCGAGCGGCACCGTAACGCGGACATTGGCAGGGCTGGCGGGATCGACCAGGACGTCGGACGCGGAGCCGAGCGCGGCGTCCACGTCCGTCGAACGGCCGGGCACGCCGGCACCGACGACGAACGCGTCGGCGGTCGTGGTCACCGTCGCATCGACCGGATCGATGTCCGCCGCGGCGGCCAGGGCCTCGACCTCGACCCGGAGGGCGGCCCGCTCGAACGTCACCTCGGGCGCGATCTGAACGCCGCGAACCATGTTTCGGATGTTGGCCGCGATGCGCTCGAGGGTCGCGCCGCTCCGGCCGACCGCCATCGCCCGTTCGACGATCGCGTCGACGTCGAGGCGACGCCCGAGCGAGGCATACGTCACCGTGCGGGTCGTCCCCTCGGCGGCGAGCACGAGCTCGCCCTCGCCGAGCGAGGCGAACGCATCGTTGAGCCGGGCGCGGGCGGCCGACGGGGTCAGGCCGGACAGGTCGACCGAGCCGACGTGGACGCCGGGCATGATCCGCCCGTTGTTCGAGGCGTCGAACGCGGCGAGGGCCCCCGCCGAGATCGCCAGGACGCCCAGGACGCCGAAGGTGAAGGCGGCAACGAACCGGCGGGCCGTGTGGCGGCCGAGGCGGAACCGTCGCGCCGGGCTGGCGGACTCGGGTGCCGGCGTGGCGGTCAGGGGTTCCGGTGTCGCCGGTTCTGTGGCCGGCGCGGCCGGTTCTGGGGCCGGGTCTTGGGCCGGTGCGTCGGACTCGGGGTCGGGCTGGTCGGTCAGGCGGTCCATCGGTGAGTCATCCTACGCGGTGGCTCGGGCGCGCCCACCCCCGGGGCGGCGTCGGGCGACGGGATGACGCCCGCCATGGCCATATCGTGACGGATCCGACGCCCGCCTGCACCTGGCCCGATCGTCCGGGGACCCCATGCCGCTCGCTCGGGGCAGGCCGTCAGGACGGACGCGGCAGCACGACGATCCGGCGATTGGGCTCCTCGCCGATCGACTGGGTCGCGACGTCCGGGTGGTTTCGCAGGGCGAGGTGCACCCAGCGGCGCTCGAGGGCCGGCATCGGCTCCAGCTGGAGCATCTTGCCGGTCTCGACCACGCGGCGGGCTGCCCGATCGGCGATCTCCCGAAGCTGGCGCTCGCGCCGGCCGCGGTAGTCCTCAACATCGACGAGCACGCGGGTCCAGCCGCCCATCTCCTTCGAGAGCATGAGGTTGACGAGGTGCTGGAGGGCCGAAAGCCGTTCGCCCTTACGGCCGATGAGCGCCCCGAGGGCCTCCCGCTCGTCGCCCTCGCCGGTCACGTTGAGCCGGCTCGTTTCCGCCGCCTCGACGGCCACAGTGACGTGGAAGCCCATGAGGTCGAGGAGCTTCTCGAGGATGACCTTGCCCGCGGCGAGCGCCTCCGGCGACGCCTCGGCGGCCTCGAGCTCGGCCCGCTCGGCGGCCACCGAGCCCCGGGCCGCCGCCACCTCGGCGGCCTCGTGGTCGGTCAGGTCGGCGCCACCGGGCGCGACGCGATCCGTTCGAGGGCCTTCAAACCGAGGGCGATCGTCCCGGCGCGGGGGGCGATCGCCGCGGTCGTCGCGGCGCAGGCCGCGATCGCGGTCGCCGCCGAAGCGTGGCCGGTCTTCACGAGGCCGATCATCGCGCGGCCGGTCTTCACGAGGCCGATCATCGCGTGGCCGATCATCGCGTGGCCGGTCTTCTCTGGGTCGATCGTCCCGGCGCGGGGGCCGGTCCCCGCGGTCGTCGCGGCGTGGCCCGCGATCCCGGTCGCGATCACCAACGCGCGGCCGATCCTCGCGATCCTCGCGGGGCGGTGGAGGCGGCAGCGGTCGGGCCGCAGCCGCCTCGCGCTTCGGGGCGGCGCCGCCAAGCTCGGAGCGGGGCGCGGCGAGGATCCGGGCCGGCTCGGCGCCCATGCCCAGCACGCCCCGGCTGCCGGGCGTGAGGATCTCGAAGTCGAGGTCGTCGAGGCCGGCGCCGAAGGCCTCGCGGGCGAGTCGGAGGGCCTCCTCGACGGTCTTGCCGGTGAACTCTCGGTAGGCGCTCATGTCAGTGACCACTCATCCTAGCGTCGTCTCCCTCGTCGGCCCTGGCGGCCGCGCTGGCGGATCGTTGCCTGGGCGGATGCCGATCGGTCCCGGGCCGTCCGATCGGGCTTCGGTTGGGCGGGCGTTCCGGACGCGCGCGAGCCGGTTGGCGGCGGCAACGTGGGCGACGCGACCGGGAAGCGCGGTTGATGGTCCACGGCGAACCGCGGCGTCCAGCCGAAGATCGGGAACATCCCGCCCCAGCCCAGGATCAGGTACTGCTGGACGATCGAGAAGACCGTCGACCCGATCCAGTAGAGGAAGAGGCCGGCCGGGAGGATGCTGCCGTAGATCAGCGAGATGAACGGCAGGAAGATCGCCATCTGGCGCTGCATCCTGACATTCTGGTCGTCGGCTCCAGGGGCGCTCGCCGCCGGCAGCGTCATCCGCGAGGCGACGAGCTGCACGAGCGAGGAGATGATCGCCAGCAGGCTGAGCCCCGAGAAGAGGGCGCCGGGGCTGCCGATGAAGACCTCCGGGACGCCCCAGTTCACCCCGAAGGCACTGGGATTGAGGCATGGATTGAGGACCGTGTTGTTCGGCCCGAAGATCGGGGTCGTGTCGCAGCCGAGGTTCACGATCGTGAACCCGAAGACCTCCATCATCGGCTGGACGTTGAAGTTCTGAAGACCCTGGCTGAAGACCGAGTAGAGCGGGATCAGCAGGAACATCTGGAGCACGATCGGCAGGCAGCCGAGAGGCGACACGCCGCGCTCCTTGTAGAGCTGGGCCGTGGCCTGCTGCTGCTTCATCCGGTCGCCCTTGTAGCGACGCTGGACCTCCTTGAGCTCCGGCGCGATGAGCTGCATCCGGCGGGTCGAGACGAGCTGGCGCCGGAAGACCGGGATGAGCAGGACCTTGATGATCAGCGTCAGGAGGATGATCGCGATCGCGATGTTGCCGGTCAGGCGGTCAAGCACCACGAGCGTGATGAAGAAGGCCTGGAAGAGCGGGGTGAACAGCCAGGACAGGAGGCTGAACGGGTCGGGGTTGAGCGGGGCCGGGGTCAGCGGGATGCCGGCCGGCGGCGTCGGCGTCGGCGCGGCCGTCACGCCCGGCGGGAGCGAGGCGGCCGGTCCGAGACAGCCGGCGACGACCACGGCGGTCGCCGCGATCAGCAGGAGCGGTCCGAATCTGGCCGCCCAGGAGCGGGGGGTCACGCGGTGGGGACCTCGTTCATCGGACGGGGTCGAACCCGCCGGGGTGGCCGGGATGGCAGCGGGCGATCCGGCGAGCGCCCATCCACGAGCCGCGGAGCAGCCCGTAGCGCTCGATGGCCTGCTCCGTGTAGCGCGAGCAGGTCGGCTCGTAGCGACAGGACGTCGGCAGCCATGCAAACGCGAACCGGTACAGGTGGATCAACCCGACCCCGATTCGCTTCAAGCCTCACGTCCTCCCAGGACCCCGGCTCGACCGAGCAGGCGTCCGAGTGCTGTCACCACGGCCTCGTGGTCGGCGGCGACGATCGCCGGTCGGGCGATGATGAGGACGTCCCAGCCGGGCTGGAACGAGGGCGCCATCACCCTGAGTGCCTCCCGGAGCCGTCGCCGGACCCGGTTCCTCACGACCGCCGAGCCGAGAACCCTGCCGGTCGCGAGCCCGAACCGCGTGGTCTCGAGGTCCGTCCGCCGGGTTCGGGCTGCGAGGAGCGGGTGGGAGCGCATCGCCCCATGCTCCTGGAGGGCCGCGAAATCCTGCGGACGCGAGAGCATCACCAGTCGCGGACGATGAAGACCGCGACCGTCCGTCAGACCGTCAGGCGCTTCCGACCACGAGCCCGTCGAGCGGCCAGAACGCGCCGGCCGCCGGTGGACTTCATCCGGGCGCGGAAGCCGTGCTCCTTGGCGCGATGTCGCTTCTTGGGCTGGTAGGTCTGCTTCATCGGGACTGCGCGGGATCCTCTCCATCAGGCCTCGGGGCTGCGTCGGTCTCGACCCCTAGAGGCACGCAAACGCGCCGAGCGCCCAGCGGCGCGTGGCGCGTTCGTCGTCCGGGGGATCATAGGCCGGGCCGAGAAGGGGTGTCAAACGTGCTCGCGGGCGCGCGCGAGGAGGGGCCACCGGTCGCGGCGGCCGCGCCGTCAACGCGCCGATGACGGCCTGCGCGGCCGCGGGTTGCGCGCTGGTGAGGTCCTGCGGCAATACTCCTGGGGAGTATGACAGAATCGCCTTGCGGGGCTTCGGGTGCGGTGCTATCTTTCGGGACCCTCGGCACGCCGGACGGCCCCACACAACGGCGACCGGGCCGAGGGACTGGGACCGGTCGGATGACAGGTCCAAAGCCCGCCCGATCCAGTCCCGGCGCCCCGGAGACAGCCCGCGCGAGCCCGTTCCGGCCGCCATCCATCGCAGCCCACACAGAGAGCCGTCATCGACGAATGGACGCGAAGCAGGTCTGGCGCGCTGCCCTCGGGGAGCTCCAGGTATCTCTCTCGCCCGCGAACTTCGAGACCTGGCTGCGCGACACCATGCTCGTCGACGTCGATGAGAACCGCTTCCGGATCGCCGTCCCCAACGGCTTCGCGAAGGACTGGCTGGAGAGTCGGTACCGCTCGCTGATCTCGCAGACGCTCGCCCGGATCGTGGGCTACAGCGTCCAGGTCGAGTTCGTCGTGGGCACGCCGCCGGAGGCCATGACCGAGGCAGAGCCAGATGGCGCTCCCGCGCCGATGGCCCCGGAGCGCCCACTCGCGACCCCGAGCTCGCAGCACGTCCGGGTCGAGGCCACCCGCGTGGGCGGCGAGGGCGGGACGACGAACATCAACTCCCGCTACACCTTCTCCAACTTCATCGTCGGCTCGGCCAACCGGCTCGCCCACGCCGCCAGCCTCTCGGTGGCCGAGCGCCCCGGGCATGCCTACAACCCGCTCTTCCTGTACGGCGGGGTGGGCCTCGGCAAGACCCACCTCATGCATGCGATCGGGAACCAGGTGGCGGCCAAGTTTCCCCGCAAGCGGGTCGTCTACGCGACGTCCGAGAAGTTCACCAACGAGTTCATCACCTCGATCCAGCAGGGCAAGATCGACGACTTCCGATCGCGCTACCGGCGGATTGACCTCCTCCTCATCGACGACATCCAGTTCATCGCCGACAAGGAGCGGACCCAGGAGGAGTTCTTCCACACCTTCAACGCCATCCACGAGGACGGCAAGCAGATCGTCCTGAGCTCGGACCGGCCGCCGAAGGCGATCCTGACGCTCGAGGAGCGCCTCCGCAGCCGCTTCGAGTGGGGGTTGATCGCGGACCTCACCGCTCCTGACCTCGAGACCCGGATCGCGATCCTCCGGGCGAAGGCCGAGGAGGGCGGCGTCCCGATCACCTCGGACGTCATCGAGTTCATCGCCCGCAAGGTCGTCAGCAACATCCGGGAGCTCGAGGGCGCCCTCAACCGGATCGTGGCCTACGCCTCGATGGGCGCCATGCCGATCTCGATCGAGCTGGCCCAGGCGGTCCTCAGCAACGTCCTCTACAACCCCAAGAAGCGCCAGATCACGCCGGAGCGGATCGTCAAGGCCGTCTCCGACTACTACGGCGTGGGCCTCGACGCCCTGAAGGGCCAGAAGCGCGACAAGGCGATCGTCGTCCCCCGCCAGATCGCGATGTTCCTGATGCGCGAGGAGACGGACGTCTCGCTCCTCCGGATCGGCGCCGAGCTCGGCGGCCGGGACCATTCCACGGTCCTCCACGCCTGCGACAAGATCACCCGCGAGTCGGGCGCCAACGACGAGCTCCGCCGCGAGATCTCCGCCGTCCGGGAGCTCATCTACGCCGACTGAGCCAGCCGGCAGCGCCGGCCGCCAGCGCCAGCCGGCAGCGCCGGCCGGCAGCCCCACGAGCCTCGCGTGGGCTCGGAGGCCCGGCGGATCTCGGCTTTCGCAGCCGGGCCCTTCACGCCGAGGCCGACCCTGTCACGAATCGCCGGGGAGAATGCGAGCCGGCGTCGTCGGTATCCTTGGGCCGCTGACTGGGGCCTGACGGGGGCCGACGGCCCGGACTGGGCGTGCGGAGACATCGCGCTGGCGGCGCGTTGGGCCCGGCGGAGAGCCTTTGCCTGTCAGTGATGCCGGGGGGCGAGGGTCCCGGGTACCGCCGCCTCGAAGCGCCCGCCGCCATCCGCCTGAAGATCCCGCGTGGAGAACTCGCCATCGGCGGTGGACGGCAGCGCACCGGCCCGAGGATCGCACGCCTCCCGGCGCGGACATCCCGATGCCCGCGGGGGACGGCAATGGGCAACGATGCAGGGGCGTCGTGGGTCCTCCACAGCCGGGCCCGGGGATCGCTCCGGATGCGGCGGCGGCGGCGGCGCGTGTCCACCCAGGTCAGGCGCTCCCCCACGACGCTCCCGAACGGCGCCGAGCGTGGCCGTCCACCGTGTCCACAGCGTGATGATGACGGTGACGGGCTTCGAAGAATGGAGGAAGATACACACCAGACCGACGACGATCCGAGCCGGTGGTCTGGATGCGCGATCCGGAACGTAGACCTCGACCCGCGGCGCCCCGGGGCCGGTGCCCGGCGAGGAACCGCCACCTGCAGCCCGCCCGGCCGGCGCGCCGGTACCATCTGAAGCGCCGTCAACGCACCCGTTGTGTGGAGTGGACCCGACGTGAAGCTCTCGGTCATGCAGGAGAACCTGGCGCGCGGCCTGTCGGTCGTGAGCCGCGCCGTCTCCAACCGCAGCACGTTGCCCGTGCTGGCCAACGTCCTCCTCCGGACAGAGGACGCGGGCCTGAAGCTGACGGCCACGAACCTCGAGATCGGGATCACCTACTGGGTCCCCGGGAAGATCGAGACGGATGGCGCGACGACCGTCCCGGCAAAGCTCCTTACGGACCTCGTGAACTCCCTCCAGGGCGGCGATCGCGTCGACCTCGAGCTCGGGCCGAACGAGACGCTCCACCTCCGCTGCGGCCGTTTCGAGTCGCACCTCAAGGGCATCGATGCCGACGAGTTCCCGGCGATCCAGACGACCGGCGAGCGGCCAACGACACGGATCGCCCAGAACGCCTTCCGCCGGGCCCTGGAGCAGACGGCCTTCGCCGCCGCGACGGACGAGGCCCGCCCGATCCTGACCGGCGTCCTGTGCCGGTTCGAGGGTGACACGCTGACCCTCGCCGCGGCCGACAACTACCGGATCGCCGTCAAGACGATCCCGGTCCTCGACACCGTGGCCGAGACGAGCGTCGTCGTGCCGGCCCGGGCACTCACCGAGCTCATGCGAGTCCTCGCCGATTCCGATGACCCGGTCGAGGTCGTCCTGGCCCAGGCCCGCAACCAGATCCTCTTCCACCTCGAGGGCGTCGACCTCGTCAGCCGGCTCATCGATGGCCAGTTCCCGAACTACCAGACGGTCATGCCCAAGACCCACACGACGCGGGCGATCCTCGATCGCGAGGAGCTTCTCCGGGCGGTCCGCCCCGCCGCCCTCATCGCCCACGAGTCGGCGAACATCGTGAAGCTCCAGATCGGCTCCGACGGCGAGGCCGGTATCACCGTCAGCGCCAACGCCGAGATCGGCGACCATGTCGGCCAGGTCGAGGCCGTGGTCGAGGGCGACGGCACGACGATCGCCTTCAACGCCAAGTACCTGGCCGACGTCCTGACGAACGTCGGCGCCGACCAGTTCGCGATCGAGCTCCAGGGACCGCTGGCGCCGGGCGTCTTCAAGCCGATCGGCGACGACCAGTACGTCCACGTCGTGATGCCCGTCCGGACGACGTCGTAGAGGCCGCCACGCTCGCCTCGCTCCGCCTCGCCGACCTCCGTGGTTACGGCGCGCTGGAGGCGGCCTTCGGGCCCGGCCCGCAGCTCGTCTGGGGCCCCAATGCCGCCGGCAAGACGAGCCTCCTCGAGGCGATCGTCCTGCTCGCCTGGGGCCATTCCCACCGGACCACGACCGACCTCGAGCTCGTTCGCTGGGGCGCCGACCTGACCCGGGTCGAGGGCACGGTGGGCGACGACGTCCTGGAGGTCGTGCTCGTCCGGCCCGGCAGCCAGGTCGCGGCCGGCGGTGGGCGCAAGCGGATCCGGGTCAACGGGGTACCGCGCCGGGCGGCGACGCTCCACGGGGCCCTCCGGGTGGTCGTCTTCGCGCCCGAGGAGATGCTCCTCATCGCCGGCCCGCCGACGCTCCGTCGGACGGCCCTCGATCGCATCGCGGCCAGCCGCTACCCGGCCTACGCGGCAGCGCTCGCGACGTATGGCCGGGCGCTCCAGCAGCGGAACGGCCTTCTCCGGGCGATCCGGGACGCGGGGGCGGAGCGGGCCGAGCTGCGATACTGGGACAGGCCGTTCCTCGATGCCGGAGGCGAGATCGTCGGGGCCCGCCTGCGACTCCTCGAGGATCTCGCCGGGCCGCTCGCCGGCGCCCACGCCGAGATCGCCCCGGACGAGGCCGCCCGATCGGCGCTGGGCCTCCGCTACGAGACGAACGCGCCGGCGTCGGCTGCCGAGTCGCCGCGCGACGCTCTCGCCCGTCGGCTCGAGGAGACCGCCGACAAGGAGGCCTGGAACGGGACGACCCTCGTCGGGCCGCACCGCGACGACATGTCGTTCGTGTTCGAAGGGCGTGATCTGGCCGCGTTCGCCTCGCGTGGCCAGCAGCGGACCGCGATCCTCGCCTTCAAGCTCGCCGAGCTCGACCTCCTGACCGCTCTCGACGGGCGCGCCCCGCTCCTCCTCCTCGACGACGTCTTCTCGGAGCTCGACCCGGAGCGCCGCGGCCACCTGGTCCGGCGGATCGCCGGCCTGCCCCAGACGTTCGTGACGACGACGACGCTCGATGACCTGGATCCGGCCCTCCTCGACATCGCGACGACGTGGGAGGTGGTCCCCGGCGAGGCGGGCGCGGCCCTCGCCGGCCCGGTCGCAGCGCCCCCGGTCGCAGCGCGCCCGGCCCCGGCATGAGCCACGACGATCGACCGGATGAGCCGGCGGAGGCCCGCCGGCGCCGCGGCCCGATGTCCCGGATCGGCGACCTCATCCCGGATGCCGCGGCGCGGCTCGGGCTCGCCGATGAACTCCGCCGCGCCCGGGCGGTGGCGGCCTTCGACCGAATCGTCGCCGAGCGCGCGCCCGCCGCCCACGGCGCCTGCCGGGCGCTCCGGGTCGAGGGGCCGGTGCTCGTCGTCGAGGCCGACGCGCCGATCGTCGCCCAGGAGATCCGGCTCCACGCCCGCCAGCTCGCGGAGGCCTTCCGAGCGGCGCCGGCGGGCGCCCCGGTCTCCGAGATCCGCGTCACGGTCCGACCCCGAGGCTCGTCTTCGGGAGGCTGAGCGACGGGGCTGGCCGCGGGCCGACGCCCCGAGGCTCCATGCGATAATCCCGGCCCGGCCACCCGCCCAGACCTGGCAGAGGCTCCATGGCCCTCCGACTCCAGATGAAGCTCGGCGTCCTGGCCGAGCGCGATCGCCTGCCCGACTCGCCCGACACGGTGCTCGTCGTCGAGCCAACCGTGGGTTCCCAGGCGCGCACGAAGGGCCAGCTTTACCTCCTCGTGACGTCGATGGTCCCGGGGCCGCGGGCCAGGGAGGCGACCCGCCTCGTCGCCAACGCCATCCGCCACGAGTACTACTACGACGAGTCGGCGGGGATCCGGGTCTGCGTCGTGAAGGCGATCCTCGCGGCCAACAAGCGGCTGGCCCACGCCCGGGAGCGCTCCAGCCTGGGCCACGTCGAAGGGGTTGCGCCGATCGGCGTCGGGATCGCCGTCGTCCGGGACCACGAGCTGTACGTCGCGACGGTCGGGCCGGCGGAAGCCTACCTCAGCCGCGGCGCGCGACTCTCGACCCTTCCAGACCCGCACCGCGAGCGGGGCTTGCCGACCCCGGACCTGGAGCCGGACGTCTGGCGCGGCGAGATCAACGTCGGCGATCAGCTGGCGCTCGTCTCACCCAACGTCATGGCCAGGCTCGGACCGGAGGAGCTGAAGGACGCTCTCGTCACCCTCCACCCGCAGCCCGCGATCGAGCACCTCCACCGGCGGTTCGCCGAGGCCGGCGGCTCTGGCAGCGACGGCGCGCTCGTCCTCGAGGCGGCCGAGGTCGCAGTGACCCGCTCGAGCCGGACCCTCGTCCCGGTTCGGCCGCCCGAGCCGCTGGCCGGACTCCCGGACCGCTCGCCGATCCCCCTCGCCGACACGGTGAGCGGCGGGGTCGCCGCCGCGCAGGCCGGGGCGCGCCGGGCTCGCTCGGCCGCGGGCGGGATCTTCGGCCGGATCATCATGCGCCTTCAGGATGCGATGCCCAGCCGGGCTCCGGCGCCCCGGCGGGTGACGCCGCTGGGGGCGCGGCGCGAGATGCAGCAGCGGGCGGCGGTGGCCGTCCTCGTCTTCGTGGCCGTGGCCGGCTCGCTCGGCGTCACGGCCTCGCTCTTCGGCGGGCGCCCGTCGCCCGGCCCCGTGATCGGCTCGGTCGAGGCAGGCCGCCTCGCCCTCGAGACCGCCCGGGAGAACCTCGACCGGGTTTTCGGGCCGGGCGTCGACCTGGTGGCGAACGACCCGGCGCTCGCCGAGGACCTCCTGACCGACACGATCGAGCAGCTCGACCGGGCGGCCGCCGCCGGGATCGCGACCTCGGCGATCCGGCCTCTCCGCAGCCAGACGATCGCCGGCCTCGACCGCCTCTACCGGATGGTCGACATCACGCCGACCGATGTCTTCAACTTCGCGGCCGACTCGGGAGTCGATCTGGCCGGCCTCGTGCGCGGCCCGGACGGCGCCCCGTACGTCCTGGATCCCGCGACCGCGAGCGTCTACCGGATCAACCTGGCCGAGAGCTCGGCCGTGGCTATCTTCCGCGACGGCACGAAGGCCGCCGGTTCGGTCGAAGCGGCGCCGGTGATGATGACGACGGGCGGCCACGACCTGCTCATCCTCGACGTGAAGAACGTCCTGTGGCGCTGGCGGCCGGCCGACGCGACCGGCAAGGGCACGACGACAAGGGTGACCGTCACGGGGTCGGCCGAGTGGGGCGACGATCTCCGGGCGATCGGGACGTTCGTCCGCGATGCCGCCGGCCTCTACAACTTCTACATCGTCGACCCGTCCGAGGAGGAGATCCTTGCCTACACCCCGGCGGCCGACGGGAGCGGCTTCCCAGCGGCCCCGTCGAAGCGCCTGACCGCCCCGCGGCCGGTCGACGGGGTGACCTCGCTGTATATCGACGGCGACATCTGGATCGTCGATTCGGGCGAGATCCTGCGGGTCGTCGGCGGGGTGACCGAGGGCTGGACCGCCGAGGCGCCACCCGACGAGATCCTGCGGGACGCGCCGATCTACACGGTCGTCATGTCCGGCTCGGAGCGCCGCGCCGGCCGGCTCTACGGCTACGACCCCTCGAACGGCCGGGTCGTCGCCCTCTTCAAGGCGAGCGGCGAATACGTCGAGCAGTACCGGCTCGCGGGCGGCGTCCACGACTGGGCGGACGCGCGCGGCTGGTACGTCGAGCCGGGTATCGCCGACGCCCCTGACACGATCGTCTGGATCACTCCCCTGGCGATCCGGCAGGCGGTCCTGGAACCCGTCATCAGCGCGCCCGGGCCGTCGAGCTCGTCTTCGGCCGGGGTGGCGAGCCCCGGATCGCCGACGCCCGGTCAGACACCCGCCCCGTGATCCCGCTCCGCGACGCGAACCCGACCCGCCGGACCCCGGTTGTCACGCTCTCCCTGATCGCCGCCTGCTCGGTCGTCTTCGCCCTCGAGCTGAGCATCGAGGCCTCGGGTGGCGAGGCCGCCCTGGCGGCCTTCTTCGACACGTGGGGCGCGGTCCCCAGCCGGATCTCGGCGGCCCTGGCCGGTACGGGCGATGCCGGCGCGGCGGCCACCGGCGTCCTCGCCAGCCTCTTCCTCCACGGCGGCTGGGAGCACCTCATCGGCAACATGCTCTTCCTGTGGATCTTCGGCAACAACATCGAGGATCGCCTTGGCCGCCTGCCGTTCCTCGTCTTCTACCTCCTCGGCGGCATCGCCGCGGCGCTCGCCCAGGTCTGGATCGAGCCGACCTCCGACATTCCGCTGGTTGGGGCCTCGGGCGCGATCGCGACGACGCTCGGCGCGTATATCGTCCTCTACCCGCGGGCCCGGATCCTGACCCTCGTCTTCCTCGGCTTCTTCTTCCAGCTCATCGAGGTCCCGGCGCTCATCGTCCTGGCGCTGTGGTTCGTCCTCCAGCTCATCGACGGCGTGGCCACGCTCGGCGCCCCGACGGCCGGTGGCGGGGTGGCGTTCTTCGCCCATATCGGCGGGTTCGTCGTCGGGGGTCTGGTGGGCATCGCCGTCCGGTCGATGGCGCTGCGGCCGCGACGGGACGAGTACTGGCGCTGACGAGACGGCCACGGGCGCCGAGCGGCTGGATCGGCCGCCCGGGCGGCCCGACCTCGACCCGGCGACCGATGGGATAATCCGGCCATGGGCCGTCTCGTCGAGATGCTGGTCGAGAGCGTTCGCGTCCACATGCTCTCGAATCGCCACGTCGTCATCCTCAAGGACACCGAGCGCGAGCGGTACCTGCCGATCTGGATCGGGCCGTGGGAGGCGAGCGCGATCGCGATGAAGCTCCAGGGCCTGAGCGCCGAGCGGCCGCTGACCCACGACCTGTTCGTGGCCGCCCTCGATCGGCTCGGCGTCCGGATCGACCGGGTCGTCATCTCCGAGCTGGCCGAGGAGACATACCACGCCCGCCTCATCCTCGAGCGGGACGGGGAGGAATTCGAGCTCGACGCCCGGCCGTCCGATTCGGTCGCCCTGGCCGTCCGGAGCGCCGTCCGCATCCTCGTCGCCGAGGAGGTCCTCGAGCAGGCCGCCCTGGGCGTCGATCCGGGCGACGAGGAGGTCGCGGAGCCGGGCGAGCCGACGCGACGGGGCCGGCCGACGATGGGCCCGGGCGTTCCGCTCGAGACGCTCGGGGAGGAGCTCGTCGACGAGCGGCTGGACATGTTCCGCGACTTCGTGAACTCGCTCGACATCGACCCCGGCAGCTCGGGCGGCGGCTCGGGCGGGAGCAGTGGCCCTCGCGAGCCCGGCGGAGGACGCGAGCCGGGCGGCGGACGTCGCGGCGGCTAGTCTCCCCGGCGGCGAGTCGCAGCGGCGGCGAGTCTCAGTCCTGCCCGAGGATCGGCACACCCCGCGAGAGGGCCCGCCGGGGCGCGGCCCAGAGCCGGAGCCGCAGCGCCCAGAAGTCGCGCATCGCCCGGACGACGACCTTGGGCTTCGCCCCGGTCGGTGAGCCGGCCGTCCGCGGGTAGTGCGGGACGCCGACCTCGACGACGGACCGGCCGGAGGCACGGAGCTTGATGAGGAGCTCGGCCGAGAAGAACGCCCCGCCCGATTCGACGTTGATCCCCGCGAGGGCGTCGCGCCGGAAGAGCTTGCAGGCACAGTCGACGTCCGTGACCAAGAGGCCGAAGAAGATCCGGTTGGCGAGCCGGTAGGCCTTCGCGTAGAGGGTCCGCACGAGCGGATCGGCCCGGCGGATCCGGTACCCGACGACGACATCGGCGCCGCCCTCGGCAAAGCGCGCCGCGAGCCTCCCGATATCGGCGACCTTGAACTGGCGATCACCGTCGGTGAAGGCGATGAGGTCGTGGCGGGCCGCCCCGAAGCCGGACCGGAGAGCCGCGCCGTAGCCGAGGTTGCGGGGGTGGTGGACCGCCCGGACCCGGCGGTCGGCCGCCGCCAGCTCGTCAGCGATCTGCGGTGTCGCGTCGCGCGAGCCGTCGTCGACGATGACGATCTCGAACGCCTCCGCGAGCTCCGGCAGTGTCGTCAGGGCCTCGTCGACGAGGCCGCGCAGGTTGGCCTCCTCGTTGTGGGCCGGGAAGAAGTAGGAGAGCGCCGGGACGCGGGCCGGTGCCGGCCCGGTCACGAGCCAGCCCCCCGGACCCCGACGACGCGGTAGACGTTCCCAGCCGGTTCGGCGGTCAGGGGCTCGAGGACGAACCGTTCGAGGACGAGCCCGAGGTCGTAGGCGCTGGCCCGGATGACGTAGACGGGCCGGTTGCCGAAGAAGCGCGCGATCACGTCGGTGGCCTCTCCATAGCCAAGGTCGAGGCGGGTCCGATCGTCGATGATCGTGAGGTCCGGACGCTCGCCATCGACGAGGGTGACATACCAGAGCACGGTCGACGTGCTCCACCAGCTGACGACCACCGCGCCCTCCTCGATCTGCGACAGGGCCGCGGTGGCCCAGCGCCGGGCCGACGTGTCGTGGCTGCGGTCGGCGGCGCTGAGGCGTGTCTCGAACTCGGTGGCGGCCGGCAGGAGGAGGAGGACGCCGAGCGCCGCGCCGAGGACGCCGGGCAGGACCCGGTCGAGCCCGAGCCCGCGCGAAGGCAGGCCGGAGGCATTCGGCGTGGCCGTCTCCTGGACCGCCTCGTCCGTCTCCGCCACCGCAACCCCGACCTCGGCCGGCTCGGGCTGGATGCGGTCCCTCGCGGTCAGCTGCTCGACGATGACCCCCCCGAGGACGCCGAGCCAGCTCCAGGCCCACAGGACGGGGCCAAGGTAGTAGCGCCCGATGTCGGCGTTCGAGTAGGACGCGTTGAAGAGCACGGTGATCACCATCGCCGAACCGGTCAGGAGGGCGTAGCGCGGGTGGCGCACCGCGGTGGCCAGGAGGCCCACGACGATCGCCGGTGCGAGGAGGCCGAACTGGGCGCCGGCGAGCGCCCAGGCCTCGCCCAGCTTGCGCGGGACGTCGCCGAGCGGGTCGTCGAGCGAACCCCGGAACTGCTCGGCGAGGGCGATGTACCAGAAGCCGTCCCAGGTGTCCGGGCTGGCGTAGACGAGTGGGGCCCGGAAGACCCCCAGGATCCCGGCCCGGATCGGCAGCTCGAGGTAGACGAGGACGAGCGACCCGACCAGGACCGCGACACAGGCGGCGATCAGGCGTGGTCTGAGGACGACCCCCGGGTGGACGCTCAGGACGTAGAGGCCCACCGGGGCGGCCAGGAGGAGGGTCAGCGAATGGTTTCCGGCCGACAGGCCGAAGGCCAGGGCCGCGCCGACGAGCCACCGGTCGGCGCCGGGCTCGGCGTCGCGACGTGCGTGCTCCCAGCGGAGGAGGACCGCGAAGAGCACCGCGACGAGCGCCAGGTGGAGGGTGTGCGGATCGGCGTGGGTCGCGAGGTTCCAGGCCACCGGCGTCGTTGCCAGCGCGAGGCCGACGCCGATCCCGAGCGGGGTCGAGCCGGTCAGCCGGATCGTCAGGCGGACGGCTGCCGCGGCCGCGATCGCCACGCACAGGAGCGAGAAGACGTTCATTCGGAAGGCCGGCTCGCCGAGCGGCGTCAGCAGGAGGTTGACGAGGAAGCCAAGGATGACGTACGTCGGGTAGCCGGTCGGATGGGCGGTCCCGAGGACCGGCGCGACCGTCTGGAACTCGCCGGTGTCCCAGTAGCCGACGCCGGGCATGAGCCCGGGACCGGCGATGACCACGACGGCCAGGATGACGATCCCGGGCGGCGCCAGCCAGGCGAGGGCCCCCGGGGGCAGGCGCGGCCCGCGGCGGAGGGCCGCCCGGATCGAGCTCACCATCCGAGCAGGTTCCCCCAGGTCATGCCCCAGAAGTTGATGGCCACGGATGCGCCGACGAGCCAGCCGGCGAGCAGGCCGACGCCCCCGCGCCGCGCCATCCCGAGGGCCACGAGGGGAAGGGCGAAGACGACGAAGTCGTTGCTGAAGCGGTAGCCGAACTGGACCCAGCCCTGGCTGAAGTGCATGAGGTTGACGACGGCGATCGATGCGAGCGCCAGGGCGGCGCCGGCGACGAGGCGAGACCGGCGAAGCTGGAAGAGGGCGGGCAGGACGAACAGATAGGCCGGGCTCGTCAGGAGGATGCTCATCCCGATCGCGCGGGGCATCGCGATCGGACACTCGAGGTCGAACAGGCCGCGGACGGCGCCCTCGAAGGTGCACAGGGCCCGCCCGATGCCGCCGAACGCATCCGGCGCGTTGGCCGGAAGGACGGCGGGCGTCGAGAGGAACATGATCCCCAGGTTCTGGGGCAGGTAGCGGACGTCCTCGATGGCCCACTCGGGGTGGTAGCCGAGGGCCCGGTAGCCGTTCGCCTCGAGCTGGTACAGGTATTCGTAGCCGGGGTGGAAGAGCTGTCCGGTGGTGACGAGGTTGTAGGCAAGGAGGAGTCCGACCGGGATGATCGCCCCGAGGCCGGCCGAGATCGACCGCCGGGCAAGCGAGCCGCCGCTCCCGACGAGCATGAAGAACGGCGCTCCGACGACGATCGTCAGGCGCGCCGTGCAGGCGAGGCCGAACAGCAGCCCGGCGACGAACTGGCGCCGGTCGATATAGGCGAGCGGGGCCCGGAGCGCACCGACGACCTCGGTCCCCGCCTCGCGCAGGGCGTCCGAGATCGCGATCCCGAGTGACGGTCCATCCTCATCGCCGTCGGTCTCGTCGGTGGGCTCGGGCTCGCGGTGGTCTGCCCGCGCCTCGGGCTCGGCGTCGGCGCCGAAGGAGCGGTCGCCGCCCAGGGCCAGCCCGACGGCGGCGAGGAGCGGCGCGAGGGCGACGACGTGGGCGAAGAACCAGGTCGTGCCGAGCCCGGCCGCGTACCAGGCGACGGTGCCGAAGCCGAAGAAGATCGTGACCGCCAGCCGGACCAGCCGATCGACCGGCAGCCGGCCCAGCGCCCACCAGCACAGCCCGACATCGATCGCGCCCACGACCACCGAGACCGCCCGTTCGTCGGTCGCCAGCCCCCACACGGCGACGAACGGCATGAGGACGATCGCCGGCAGCGGAGGGAACGGCAGGAGCCCGAATCCCGTCGGACGTCCAGCGGCATCGGTCAGCGGGTAGAAGTCCTGGAAGTTGTTGCCCGGGACCGGCCACGGGATGGCGGCCTGACCATCGAGGAAGGCGGCCGCCTGCCACACGAAATGGTTGTAGATCCGGACCGAGCCGGGGAGCCAGTAGGCGGCCAGCGCGGCGGCGACGAGACCGGCCCCGATGAGCGCGGACGGGAGGAGGTCGAGCCAGTGCGGATCATTTCGCGAGCCCCCGGTGGAGGACCGGCCCTGTGCTACCCTGCCCTCCACCTCATCGCTCGTGCAGGAGGCCGAACCGGTTGACAGGCCCCGTGTCGGGTGAGCCCGTTCGGGGCGGAGACGCGACGCGTGCCGAGGCGGCCCGGGACGACGTCGGCGGCATCCTCATCCTCCTCGCGCTGGCCCTCACCTTCCGCGCCATCATCGCATACCTCCTGCCCGGTTCCGGCTTCGAGACCGACCTCAACAGCTTCAGGTATTGGGCCAATGACCTCTTCACGGCCGGCCTGAACGGCTTCTACGAGCGGCCCTTCCTCCACGACTACACGCCCGGCTACCTGTACGTCCTGTGGGCCGTCGGCGCGGTCGGATCGCTCTTCGGCGGGGTCGGCGACCTGATCAAGGTCCCGCCGATGCTCGCCGACCTGGCCCTGGCCTACCTCGTCTGGTCGATGGCCCTCGAGCTCGGCGCCGGGCGCTGGGCGGCCCGCCTCGGCGCCGTCGTCGTTGCCGTCAACCCGATCACCTGGATCGACAGCGTCGTCTGGGGCCAGGTCGACTCGGTCGGCGTGATCTTCCTGCTCCTTGGCCTTCGCGAGCTGTGGCGCGACCGGCCCGAGCGGGCGGCGATCCTGACGGTCGTCGGGGCGATGATCAAGCCGCAGCTCGGGATCCTCGTCCCGATCGTCGCGGCGGTCACGATCCGGCGGGCCCTTTGGCCGGCGGGTGGCTACGGCGATGAGGACGCCCCCGAGCGCCGCCGGACGACGACCGACTGGGAGGCTAGGACCCGCGGCCCGGTCCGCATCATCACGACCGGCCTCGCCGGGCTCCTGCCGGCCGCCCTCCTGTCGCTGCCGTTCGGGCTGAGCCTGCCGTGGGGCCTCGTCGACCAGATCTTCAAGACGGCCGGGGGCTATCCCTACGTCTCGGTCAACGCCTGGAACCCGTGGGCCCTGGTGAGCCTCAACGGCAGCGGCATCGCCGAGAACCACGCCTGGGTCTGCGACATGGTCGACACGGGACTGACGACCGCGGCGCGCTGCCCCCAGGGCGTGGCCTTCGGGGCGATCCCCGCGGTCGTCGTTGGGACGGCGCTGACGATCGCCCTGTTCATCGCCGTGAGCGTCGTCGTCGCCCGTCGCCCGGACCGGCGGACGATGCTCGTCGGCCTGGCCGTCCTGGCCCTCGTCTTCTTCGTCGTCCCGACCCGGGTCCACGAGCGGTACCTCTTCCCGCTCGTCGCGATCGGGGCGATCCTCGCCGCCGTCTCCCTCCGCTGGCTCGTCGTCTACCTCGCCTCGAGCCTGGCCACGCTGGCCAACATGTACTACGTCCTCACGACGCTCTACCCGAACAACCCCCGGATCGACGACTGGCTGGGCATCGGGCCGTGGCTGGGCTCGTGGGGCGTGATTGCCGTGGCGTCGGTGACCCAGGCCCTCGTCCTCGTGGTCGCTGTCACCGAGCTGCGCCGCTCGGCGAGCCTGCGTCTAGGACGCGAGATCGACGCCAGCGCCGTGGCAGACGACGGGTGGGCCGAGGAGGACGACGACGCCCGGACCCCGGACGCCGGGCCGATCCCCGCGCGCGGGCGGTCGGCACGGCCGGGCTCGACGACCCCGGCGATGACCGCCGGGACGACGCTCGCCGCGCTCGCGGGTCCGGCGCCCGGCGCGATCCCGGGGCCGACGACCGCCCTCCAGGCGGCCGTCGGCGAGGTCGCCGTGATGCCGGCCTGGGAGAGCCGCCCGTCGTCGGGCGAGGTGGGGGTCCTCGGCTGGCTCCGGAGCCGGCTCTTCGAGCGGCCCATCCGCCCCGACCGCACCCCGGGCCTCGAGCACGAGCCCGCCGGCCGACTCGATCGGCTGGACCTCTGGATGATCGTCGTCCTCGCGGCCGTCCTGCTGACCGGCCGGGTATGGCGCCTCGGTGAGCCCTCCCAGATGCACTTCGACGAGGTCTACCACCCCCGGACCGCGACCGAGTTCCTCCAGTTCTGGCGCTACGGGATCTCCCACAACATCTACGAATGGACCCACCCGCACCTCGCCAAGTATGGGATGGCCCTCGGGATCGTCGCCTGGGGCAACGACCGGACGGTCGCCACGAGCGACCTGGGGGTGGAGGTCCGGAGCGCGTCCGTGGAGCCGCGCTGGGACGACGCGCGGTCCTCGAGCCGGATCGCCGGTGACCGCCTCTGGGTCGCGACGGGGTCCCAGGTCCGGGCCTACGACCTCACGACCCGGAGGCTCGAGGTCAGCCTGCCGGTCCCCGGGGCGAGCGCCGTGGCGGTCGATCGGGCCGGCCACCGGGTGGCCGTCGGGACGACCGACGGCGAGATCCGGCTCATCGACACCGCCGCCCTCGACCTCGCCCGCTGGGGCGGCGGGACGCCGACCGCGGGGGCCCGTGCCTTCACCAGCGTCGACGGGCCCATCGAACGGATCCTCGTCTCGGCCGACGGCACCTCGATCGTCGCCGTCCTCGAACCCGGCGCGGGCACGGGCGGCGAGGGGAGCGCCGGCGTTGGGCAGGCCGCCGAGGCCGACGTCGTGGTCATCGAT
>Ga0209341_10000230_pt1 | contig 56633 bp, 53 predicted proteins | sample RifCSP13_2_FD_184020 | JGI IMG/M metagenome (GOLD analysis project Ga0209341, IMG submission 184020) | Soil microbial communities from Rifle, Colorado - Rifle CSP2_sed 13_2 (SPAdes) (version 2) | ecosystem: Environmental > Terrestrial > Deep subsurface > Rock core/Sediment | place: Rifle...
GACGTTCTCCCAGCAGCGGGCCCGTACGAGGCGCGTCGCCCCCGCGAGCATCGTGGGGGAGTAGTCAATCCCGACAATCCGCCCGGAGGGCCCGACGGCCCTCTCGAGGTGGCGGACGTTCCCCCCTCGGCCGCAGGCGACGTCGAGGACGCGGTCCCCCAGTCGGAGTCCGAGGCGCAAGACGGCCCGCTCGCGCAGGATCGGCTCGAGCCCCGAGAATCCGAGGACGGAAACGGCCCCGTACGCCCAACGTCGGCCGACGACGTCGTACCTCGCGCGAACCCGCTCGACGTCGGAAGACAGTCGCTCCACGGGGACGGACCTCGACCGTCGGGCGGAAAGGGATCGTGGGGTATGGAGATTCCGTCCCGGTGGGGGGGACGCCTCACAGGGCCGGAGGCGCGCGTCGGAGGAAGACAAGGGGAAGGGCCGCGATCCAGAGGATCTCGAACACAAGGGAGACGATGGAGGGCAGGGTCGCCTCGGGCCCGAAGAACGCGAACGCGAGGACGACCGTGAGCCCGAGGTTCTTGAAGGAGGAGAACGTCGTCGCGGCGATCTGATCGGACCGCGACGCCCCGACGGCTCCGGCGACCGCGAACAAGACGATCCCCAGCCCGAACGTGCGGACGAAAGAGAGGGCGGCGAGCGGCGCGAGGACCTGCGGGTTCGTGAACAGGATGGCCCGCGTGGAGCCCGCGATCGCGAGGACGAGGAAGAAGAAGGAGAGGCCCACGGCCGTCGGACGGACCTCGTCGATCCGGGCGACGCGGCGGAGCGGGCGGGACAGGACGAGAGGGAGGCCGATCAGGAGCAGGGTCTGCAGGAAGAGATCCCAGGGAGGGACGGACCGCCCCGCGAAGACGAGGGTCAGCCCGGGCACGAGGGCGAGGCCCAGGAGGTAGAGGACCGCAGAGGAGATGAGGGACCGCCGGACGTCGCCCTTGAGGAGGGACGTGATGGGGATCACGGCGACAGCGGGCGGGACCGCGGCCATGAGGACCCAGCCGTCGTGGATCCCCGAGTCTCCCGCGAAGGCCGCGAAGACGAGGAGCAGCCCGCTGAGGACGGCGTAGCTCATCCCGAGGGCCAGGAGGATCCCGCGGGCCTCCGCCCTCGGGGAGATGCCCGCGAAGGAGATCTCCGTGAGGGAGAACGTCATCGCGACGAGAAGGGCGAGCTGGGAGATCTCCCGGGAGTACGCGGGGTACCCGCCCGTCGCGAGGCCGAGGACGAGACCTGCGCTGACCATGAGCGGGAAGCTCCGCCACGGCCGGAACACGGCGCCGGGGAGCCCCCGGACCCGGAAAAGGTTGACGGCCCGATGCGCTCACAGGCTCGCGAGGAGGGCCCCGAGCATGGAGAACCCGACGGCGACCTTCTGGGCCAAGCTCATCCGCTCCTCCATCCAGAGGCGCCGGACGAGGATCGCGACCATCGGGTAGGCCGTCGTCAGGGGCACGACGACGGCGAGAGGCCCGAGGCCGATCGCCACGTACATCGTGATCCCGCCGATCGCGAACAGGAGGAGGGCGGGCTGGGCCCCGCGGATCGCCCTCCGGTCCCACGGCGCCCTCCCTTCGCCGTCCCAGCGGGCGACGAGGAGATACAGGGGGGTCGAGGCGAGGACGTAGACGCCCGCGTTCGCGGCGAACCCGATCTCCTGGATCGCGAGCTTCTCCCAGACGCCCCAGGCACCCCAGAGGAGGACCGCGAGGAACATGGGCGGGAGCCACGCGCGGCCCCCCTCCGCGGACCCGTCGTGCCCGGCGAGTCCGAGGAGACACGCGCCCGAGACGAGGAGGGCCACGCTCGCGACCTGGACGGGGAGGAGGGTCGCCCCGAGGCCGACGACCGCGGCGACGACCGTGATCACGGGATACGCGGCCGTGAAGCCGCTCACGACGGAGGCGTTGCCGCGCTCGAGCGCGATGAACCAGAGGGCCGTGCCCGCGGCGCCCGCGGCCCCAGACCCGAGGCCCAGGAGGACGCCCGTCGGGGTGAGGGTCGACCAGCCGCCGCCGAGGAAGAACCAGGCCACGTAGATCGGGACGCTATAGAGGGAGTACAGGGCGAGCATGCGGCCTGGCCCGAGCCGGACCGTCGGCTCTTTGGACAGGCCCTCGCCCACGCCGTAGACCACGACCGTGAGCAGGGCGTAGATGAGCCAGAGCTCCATCTCGCCACTCCCGAATGCGTTTGTCTGGGTCCCGATCGTCCATCTGGGCACACCTCGCGAGGCGTGTCCTCGCGTCTGCGCGACGTCCCGTACGCGGAGGTTTTCTTAAAGGTTCCGGCACGCGGGAGCGGATTTAGGAATGCGCTCGAAAACCGAAAAGGTGGCTCGCAGCGGCCGGGGATGGCGTCAGAGGATCACGGGGGGACCGGAGGCGTGGGCGCGGCCCGCCGCCTCGCCCTCTCCAGGAACGCGTCGAGCTCCGCGTCGACGGCGGGATCGAGGGGAGGGTCGACGACGTGGGACGCGAGGATCTCGAGGGCCTTCGCGTGGGCTTTCTCCTTCAGGGCGCGATCCACGCTCACGGTCGTCGGCCGGAGGCCGCGCATGAACGTCGCGGGCAGGAAGTGTTCCTTCCGGAAGTTCCGCAGGGTGTGAGGATGGCTCAGGTAGTCGCCCTCGAGCCCGACGGCGGCGATCACCTCCGTCGCGAGGGCGTCCTCGGACACATCGATCCCCGCGATGATTCGCTTGACCTCCCCGCACAGGTCGTGGTCGAGGATGAGCTTCGCATAGCTCGCCGTGAGGCTCGACTCGAGGCTCCCCGCGGCGTCGTAGATGAAGTCGAACCCCGCAAGGGCGGGGGCCAGGAGGGTCCACATGGACTCGAGGCCCGCCTGGTAGTCCTCCGTGAAGGCCTCCGTGTTGCCTCCCGTCCCGCGGGACGGGATCCCGTAGTAGCGGGCGATCTGGGCGGCCCCCAAGGAGATCAGGCCCGCCTCGGGGGCGCCGAGGGCCACCGCGCCCGTCTTCATATCCATGATCGTCGAGACGTTCCCGTAGAGCACGGGGGCCCCGCGGCGGGCGCACTGGGCGACGGCGACAGACGCGAGGACTTCCGCGTTCTGCTGGACGAGGACCCCCGCGAGGGTCGATGGCGCGGTCCCGCCCGCCATCGCCTCCGGGGGGATCGTCGTCGGCTGGAGGTTCTTCGCGAAGACGAGGAGGCCCTCCGTCGTCTCCTTCGCGAGGGTGAGGGGGCTCACGGGGTTCGTGAAGCCCATGAGGAGCGGGCGTTTCCGGAGCTCCTCGAGCCCGCCCGCGACGATGGCCCCGAGGTCGATCGTGTCCTGCGCGAAGGACCGGCCCCAGTTGTACCCGTCGACGGACTTCGTCCCGTACCGGAAGCCGTAGATGACGAGGTAGATGTGGGCGAGCGCGTCGGGGACGTCCCGCGGCCAGACGACCCAGGACGTGTGGTCGAGGTGGGGCAGGGCGTCGACGAGACGGGTGAAGTTCTCCACGTCCTTGAGGGTCGGGAATCGGACCTTCCCGTCGAATCCCTCGACCTGGACCGCGGTCCCCATGCTGCTCATGTACACGTTGCCCTCGCCGAAGGCCATCACGCGGTCCCCGCGGCCGTACAGCTTGAAGCGGCTCGGAGCGCGCATGATGAGCTCCTTGAGGAGGGCCTCCGGGATCCGCACGACGTGGGTGTCGGGGTCCCCCTGGGCCCCTGCGGCGAGGAGGAGCCGCTCCGCCTCGGCTTCGAGAATCCGGACCCCCGTCTGCTCGAGGACGCGGACCGTGGCCCCGTGGATCCGCTGCAACTCCGTCTTCGTGAAGGGCTCCAGCCGAAGGCTCATGGGCACGATCCCTCCCGTTCCCCCTGGCGTGACGAAACCGCGTCGCCCACGGTTCCCGCGCGGCCCACGGGGCGCGGCCCTAATAGTCCCTTCGAAATGACTGCAGGGTCCCGTGCGTTCAACGGGGTGGACGGGCCTGTTCCCCGGGGTCCGCAGGACCGCCCGAGTAGGCTCGCTCAAAGCCGCCTTGCAGGCCGTCGAGGATGGGGCCGACGAACTCGGGCGGCGTCCCCCGGAATCCGCAGTCCGGGAGGACGTACCGGACCCGCTCCCATCCCATCCGGCCCGCGATCTCCTTGAGGAGGCGACCGACGGACTCCGCAGACATGACCTCCTCCGCCTTCGTGACCTGGAGGTGCGCGCAGCCCGCCCCCAGGGAGAGATCCCGGTCCGCCCACGGTCGCGGATCGAGGAGGGCCACGTTCGACCGCTCGAGGCGGCCCGCGAACGCGAGGTTCAGAACGGAGACGTTCTCGAGCCGGAGGAGGGCCTCGAGGGCCTTCCCCCGCGCGAGGGACCCGCAGACGTGGACGGAGACGCGGTCCCGGGGCACCTCGCCCGCGATCGCGTCGAGCCTCCGGAGGGCGGGGCCGAAGTCCCGCATCCCCTGGGAGAGGATGGGGTCGTCGATCTGGAGATGGACCCCCTTCCGGCCGACCTCCCGGGCGAGCGGGCGGATCGCCTCCGTCAGGTCGTCGTGGAGGGCGGGGTCCGTCGCGCCGCGGTATGCGGGGCCCGCGCCGCTCGAGCCGCACGCGAACGCGAACGTCGTGGGGGCCGTGAGGTTCACGCGGAACGCGCGGTCCGGGAACGCGCCGCGGACGAACACGAGGTCCTGGAGCTTCACGAAGCGCGCCGGGTCGTCCACGGGGAGGACGCGACCCGTGAACCGGGGGATCCCGCGGTCCGCGGTGATCCCCGGGAGCCCCTCGTACATGGAGAGCATGTCGCCCCGCTGCTCCCCGTCCGTGAGGAGCTCGAGCCCGTGCGCGATCTGGAACGCGACGGCGCTCCGAATCGCGTCGTGGAGGTCCGTCGCCATGCGCGGGAAGCTGCCTTCCGATGTGAGGAGGGGGCGCATGGGAGATCCTCGCGAGGGACGGACGCGGAAAGGGGAGCGGGCACTTGAAACCCGATGCCTGGGAAATCCCCGGGCCGATCGCGCGCCCCCATCGAGGGCCGCCATGTATGAACTGCCAATGTGAAACGGTTAAATATTTCGCAGTCCCAACCCGGAAGGACCGATACGATGGGAGACCGAGCGAGCCGCCCTGCCATCGGGTTCCGCTACGAACCTCCGCCCCTGTTCCGGTGGCCGATGGGCTTCCTGCAGCGGCATCCGCGCCTCACGCGCCAGGTGAACCGCGCCGCGGCCCCGTTCGAGAACCTGACGAAGGTCATCCTATTCAGCTGCAACATGTGCGGCCAGTGCGTCCTCCACGAGACGGGCTTCACGTGCCCGATGAACTGCCCGAAACAAAACCGGGACGGCCCGTGCGGCGGGGTCCGCGCGAACGGCCACTGCGAGGTCATCCCGGAGATGGTCTGCGTCTGGGTCAAGGCGGAGCGCCGCTCCCGACGACTGCCCTGGCGGCGAGACCTGTTCCGCGTCCAGGCGCCCCTCGACTGGAGGCGGAAAGGGAGCAGCGCGATCGTGAACATGCTCGCGGACCCGTTCGCGGAGGACGGGGAGCCATGAGCGCCCCTCCCGCCGGATGGGGCCGGTTCGAACAGGCCCTCGTCTCGGGACGCCCCGTCGTCACGTGCGAGATCGGGAGCGCGGACGGCGCGGACCCGGAGGACGTCCGGAAGCGTGCACGCCTCGTGCGCGATCACGTGGACGCGGTGAACGTGCCCGACAACACGGGCGGGATGGTCCACGCGTCGCCCCTCTCCTCGTGCGCGATCCTCGCCCAGGAGGGGATCGACCCCGTCATGCACATGACCGTGCGGGACCGGAACCGCCTGGCCCTCCAGAGCGACCTCCTGAGCGCGGCCCTCCTCGGGGTCCGGAACGTCCTGTGCCTCTCCGGGGACCACATGGTCCACGGGGACCACCCGGACACGAAGCCCGTGTACGACATCGACTCCGTCCAGCTCGTCGCCCTTGCGGCCCACATGACCCGGGAGGGGACGTACCTGAGCGGCCGGCCCATCAAGCCGCCCCCGAGCTTGTTCCCCGGGGCCGCTGCGAACCCCTTCGCCCCGCCCTACGAGTTCCGTCCCCTGCGGGTGGGGAAGAAGGTCGACGCGGGCGCCCGGTTCATCCAGACCCAGATCGTCTTCAACGTCGCGCGGTTCCGGACCTTCATGGAGCGCGTCGTGGACCTCGGCCTCCACAAGCGCGTGCCCATCCTCGCGGGCGTCGCCCCCGTGCGCTCGGTCAAGGCCGCGACGTTCATGCGGGACGGCGTCCCCGGGATGGACGTCCCCGACGCCATCGTCCGCCGGATGGAGGCGGCGGGGGACAAGAAGGCGAGGAGGGAGGAGGAGGGCATCCGGATCTGCGTCGAGATCATCGACGAGCTCCGGGGGATGCCGGGCCTCGCGGGGTTCCATCTCATGCCGATCGCGTGGGAGGCCGCGGTCGCGACAATCTCGAAGGGGGCGGGCCTGCGGCCCGCCCTCGGTTCCTCCCGCCCGCCCCTTCATGCGAGTCCCGTCCCTGAGCTCGCGAGCGCCTAGGAGGAAATCCCGTGAAGACCGTCCTTTCGTCCGCGAAGAAGACCCTCGTGATCGGCCCCGACGAACCCTTCGTCGTAATCGGCGAGCGGATCAACCCCACGAACCGGAAGAAGCTCGCGGAGGAGCTCCGCCAGGGGATCTTCACGCGCGCGAAGGCGGACGCCGTCGCCCAGGTCGAGGCCGGCGCGCCGATGATCGACGTGAACTGCGGGGTCCCCGGGGCGGACGAGCCGACTATCCTCCGGGACGCGGTCGCCACCCTCCAGGAGCTCGTCGATGTGCCCTTCTCGATCGACTCCTCGCGGGCGGACGCCCTCGAGGCCGCGCTTCCCGCCTACAAGGGCAAGGCCCTCGTGAACTCCGTCACGGGGGAGGACAAGACCCTCGACCGGCTGCTCCCGATCATCAAGCGGCACGGGGCCGCCGTGATCGGCATCACCCACGACGAATCCGGGATCAAGAACGACCCCAAGCTGAGGCTCGCCGTCGCCCGGAAGATCCTCGACCGCGCGAACGACCACGGGGTCCGCGCGGAGGACGTCATCATCGACCCGATCGTGATGCCCGTGGGCGCGGACACGAAGCTCGGCCGCGTCTGCGTCGACTCCGTGGAGCTCGTCCACGACGAGCTCGGGGTCAACGTCTCGATCGGGGCGGGGAACGTCGGCTTCGGGATGCCGGACCGGCCCGCCCTGACCGCGAGCCTCATCCTCCTCGGGGCCGCCCGCGGCCTGACGGCCGCGATCGCGAACCCCCTCGAGCCGGAAATCTCCAGGGCCGTCGGCGCGGGGGACCTCTTGCTGGGGAAGGACCCGTTCGGGAAGCGGTGGATGGCCTACTGCCGGAGACGGGCCGCGGAAACGGCACCGCCCCCGGCCGCAGCGCCCCCCGCGACAACGCGTTAATCGAAGCGAGCCCACAGGAGGGATCCGTGACGGAATCGGAGGAGCGGGCCCTGGAAATCGTCCGCGGGCTCCCGGGCGTCGTGAGGGCCGAACCCTTAGCCCGAGAGGACCGGGAGGCCCTCGCGCGCCTCTTCACCCCGACGAGCGCAGAGAACGAGGGGATGCGGGCTGCCCTGGCCCGGCAGCGCGTCGTCTGCCTGTTCAAGGACTCGTCCTTCCGCCCTCCGCCGGAGCCGACCGTCCTCCTCGTGGATGAGTCCGGGAACGTCCTCGGGCGGGAGGTGCTGCCCGGCGAGGCGCCGCCTTCCTCCGAGGACCGTCGACTCGTGTTCCTCGGGAAGGATTTCGTCCTGTTCCGGGGCTCGCGGCCCCGCGGACGCTACCGGTTCTCCCTGCCGCCCGTCCCCTTCCCGGAGCTCGAGGCCCTCCCCGACCTCGCGAACGTCGTGTCCGCGAGCCCCGACACGCCGCAGGACGACTACCTGAAGGAGCGCTTCCGGATCCCGCGCGGCCGCGACCTCGCGTCGATCGTCGTCGGGTTCGACGGACGGAAGGCTTAGGTATGTCCAGGGGGCTCGCCCGCGCGTGCCGTCCTCCCTGGTCGTGTTCCAGCCCGAGGGCCGACGCACCCGGATCGGGCCCCGGGAGGACCTCCTCGACGCAGCCCGGCGGTGCGGGGTGGCCATCGAGGACCTGTGCACGGGCCGGGGGACGTGCGCGAAGTGCAAGGTCCTCGTCCGGCGAGGAGCGGATCGTCTCCGCCCGCCGACCCCGCACGAGGCGCTCCTTGGCACGGAGGACCTCACCCGCGGGATGAGGCTCGCGTGCCAGGCGCGACCCGCGCACCCGGGGACCGTCGTCCTCGAGATCCCCCCCGAGGCGCAGCGGGGCTGGCAGAGGCTCCAGACCTCGGGTCTCATGCCCCCCTTCACCCTCGCGCCATCCATTCGCGTCGCCCCCGCCCCGAAGTCCCTTGCAGCCGAGTCGATCCGCGCCGCGGGGTTTCGCATCGCGAGGGAGGCCCGGCCCTCCCTTAAGCGTGCGAGGGGAGAGGGGGCCTCCGGCGTCCGGCTCGTCGTATCCGGGACGACGGTTCTCGGGCTCCTCGGGAGGGCGGACCGCGCGCTCGGGATGGCCTTCGACCTCGGGTCGACGAAGATCGCGGGGTTCCTCCTCGACCTGGAGACGGGGGACCTCCGGACCACCGTGTCCGCGCCGAACCCCCAGATGGTCCATGGAGAGGACATCATGTCCCGCCTCGCCTTCGCCCGCGAGGGGCCGGAGAACGAGGACCTCCTCCACCGAGAGATCCTCGAGGTCGTGAACCGACTCCTCGGAGAGGCGTGCGCGAGGGCGAAGGTGCGCGCGGAGCACGTGTTCGCGGTGACGGTCGTTGGAAACACGGCGATGCATCATCTGTTCCTCGGGCTCCCGACGGACGGCCTCTCGCGTGCGCCGTACGCGCCCTCGTCGACGGGGGAGGAGTCGCGGCGGGCGGGACCCTTCGGCCTGCGGGCGAATGACGCCGCGGGGATTGTGGCGCCGCCCGTCGTCGCCGCGTTCGTCGGGAGCGACCTCATCTCGGGGGTCCTCGCGACCCGGATGCACCGGACCCGCGGCCTTCGCGTGCTCATCGACGTCGGGACGAACACGGAGATCTGCGCGGGCGACCGGGAGCGGCTCGTCGCGTGCTCGACCCCCTCCGGGCCCGCGTTCGAGGGGGCCCACATCCGGTTCGGGATGCGCGCGGCCGACGGGGCCGTCGAGCGGGTCGCCATCGAGCCCGAGACCCTCCATGTCGACGTGCGCACGATCGGGAGGAGGAAACCGCGGGGCCTCTGCGGGTCCGCCCTCCTCGACCTCCTCGGGGAGCTCTTCCTCGCGGGGGCCCTCGACGCGAAGGGGCGGATCCTTGCCCGGGGACGGGACCCGCGGTTCCGGACGATCGGCGGTCAGCCCGCGTTCGTCGTCGTCCCTCGGGAGCGGACCTCGATCGGGCAGGACATCCTGCTGACCCAGGCCGACGTCGGGCAGCTCCAGCTCGCGAAGGCGGCGATCCACGCGGGGATCGAGATCCTCCTCGACGACCTGGGGGCGGCGACCAAGGACGTCCGGACCGTGTACATGGCGGGCGCCTTCGGCTCCTACCTTGCGCCGGAGAGCGCAAAGGCCGTCGGCATGCTCCCGGACCTCCCCCTCGATCGCGTCGCCTTCGTGGGGAACACCGCGGGCTCGGGGGCGCGGCTTGCCCTCCTGTCCTCCCGGGAGAGGGCCGCGATGCGGTCCCTGGCTCGGCGGATCCGCCACGCCCCCCTCGCGGGGGACCCCCGGTTCCCGAGAGCCTTCGCCTCCGCCTTGCCGCTCCCCCACGCGGACCCGAGCCGGTACCCGACGGTCAGGCCGCGGGGGCCTCGAGCCGCGCCTCCTCGATGAGGGCGTCGAGGCGGGCGGCGACGTCGGGGTCGAGGGGCATGGGCGGGGGTCGCGCAAGGGCCTCCCGGACCCGGTCGCGGGCCCGATCCTCCATGGAACGCCGGCCGTCGGCGGCCCACAGGTCGAACGAACGGCGGTCCACCAGGGCGGGGAGGAACTGCTCCGTCCGCAGGTGCTTCATCGTGTGCCGTTGCCCGAGGAACGTCCCGCCGATGCCCACCTTCTCGATCAGGTCGAGGGCGATCCGCTCCTCGTCCACGACGATCCCGTCGGCGATCCGCTTCAGCATCCCGACGATCTCGTCGTCGATGAAGAGCTGCTCGAGCCACAGGGTCCGCGCGTCCTCGAGGAGACCCGTGCCGACGATCAGGTCTGCGCCGCCGAGGACGAGAGACGCCCCGCTCGCGAACTTCTCCATCGCGGCCTGGCTCCCCGGCACGACGGCCGTGCAGTCGAACCCGCCGCAGAGGCTCGGGACCCCGAAGGCGTGGGCGAGCTGCGTGACCGCGGCACCCGCCATCCCGTGCTCGGGAGACCCGCCCGCGCGGGTCGTCGTCTTCATGTCGAGGGGTGCGATCCCGGCCCCCCAGATCACGGGACATCCGGGGTTGATGAGGCGGCACATGACCAGGCCGCTGAGGAACTCCATCGCGGCGACCGTCAACGAGCCGGCGAGGGTCACGGGCCCCGACGCCCCCGGGCTGGGCATCGTGAAGATCGCGACGGGGACACCCGCCTCGCCGAAGACGAAGGCGGCGTCCATGTTCCCCGCGTCGTGTTGAAGGGGGGCGATCGACGTGTGGACCGACGACACGATGGGGCGTCGCCGGAGCGCCCGCTCGTCGCCCGCGACGGCCGCGGCCATCGCGACGAGCCGGCGGGCGTCCGACGCGGTCACCGCGGTGGCGAACTGGACGTGCTTGTCCGTGTTCTCGAAGGAGACCTTGAGGTCCACGAACGTCCGGATGGGCGCAGGGACGTCCTGGGAGGTGACCATCGGCCAGAAGACGTGGAGGTTCCGGAGGGCGTTCGACACCCGCGCGCTCCTCGCGAGATCCCCGCTCGTCGAAAGGCGGCGTTCGCCCGTCTCGAAGTCGACCGCGAGGGGACCGCAGCCGTCGTTGCATATGTGGACGTGGTGGAAGTCGAGATCCGCGTCGAGGGACGGGTTGCGCGCGGCCAGGGCCACCCGCACCGGCGTCCGGCCGATCGCCTCCCGCACGAGCCCTTCGGAGATGCGGACGACCTGGGTCGCGTCGTCGACCATCGCGCCGGCCGCCCGGAGGGCCGCGCGGCCGCGGGCGGTGCCGACCTTCACCCCGATCCGCTCGAGGCCCTCGAGGGCCTTCGCATGGATGCGATCGAGGCCCTCCCGGTCGAGGATGGGGTAGGGCCTGCGGAGGGCGATTCCACTCATCGGCCGAGGCCCACCAGGCGCTGGACGAGCACGACGGCCCCCGAGGCGTCGCCCGCCGTGCCGTCGGATCCGATCTCCTTCGCGTAGGCGTCCGTCACGGGCGCCCCGCCGACGATGAAGCGGCTCCTCGACCGCACGCGGTCCGCCTCCGCCTGGCTCAAGACCTCCTTCATCCGCGGCATCGAGGTCGTCATGAGCGCGGAGACGCCTACGACCTCGGCCCCGACCGCCTTCGCCTTCTCCAGGATCGCGGCCGAGGGCTGGTTCACCCCGAGGTCGACGACCTCGAACCCATTCGCGCTGAGCATCGTCCCGACGAGGTTCTTCCCGATCTCGTGGATGTCGTCCTGGACCGTGGCGAGGACCACTCTGCGCACGTGGCGCGTGTCCTGGCCACTCGGGATCCTGGGCTCGAGGATCTTCACGCCGGCCCGCATCGTCTCCGCGGCCATCACGAGTTCAGGCAGGAACAGTTCGCCGGCCCCGAACCGCTGGCCGACCTCGCGGATCCCCGCGGCGAGGCCGTCCTCGATGCCCTTGAGCGGGTCGAGACCATGCTGAAGGCCCTCGTTCGCCAGCTTCTCGATCCCTTCCATGTCGTACTCCAGCACGGCCTTCTTGAGACGCTCGACGTACTCCTGCATCGAAGGACCTCCTGTCGGGGTGGGGGGAGAGGCGGCCCGGACGTATGAAACGCTTTCGCACGTATCGTCCGGAAGACGAAAGGGAGGGCACGCCGGACGCCTCCCGCCGGGAGGGGGCGTCGTCTCGGGGCATGGGACGCGCCCGGGCCATGGCCTGTATCGCACGGCGATCGAGGGTCGGTCCTTGTCCGGCGCGGGCGCCCATCCGGCCGGGGGGATCACCGGGGCGCCGGGATACAACGCGGCCCGGGCAATCCTCGAGGACCTCCGCGGGCGGCGGGCCGCCTAGGCGCGGCCCGCCCTCTCGACGACCGACCACGCCGCCTTGCGCACGTCCTCGTCGAGGGGCGTCGGGACGTGCTCCTTCCGCAGCTGCGCGGCGCGAGCCTTCGCCGCCGCACGCAGCCGGGGTTCGCCGAGGTCCCGCCCGGGGATGTAGCCTTCCCGCGAGAACAGGCGGGGCATCCAGATCGCCTCGCGGAAGCGGGTCAGCGTGGATTTCTCCTTCAGGTAGTTCCCCGCGGGTCCGAGACGGGAGAGGAGATCGAGCTGGACCGTCTCGGCGGCGACCCGGAAGGGGTCGAGCATCTCCCTCGCGAACTCCGCGAGGTCTGCATCGATGACGAGCTGCTCGAGGCTCATGCAGCTGTCCGACTCCAGCGCGCCCAGGCCCGAGACGAGGTCCGCTCCCGCGAGCATGGAGACGAGCCCGCTCGCGAGCTTCTCCGCGCCCGCCTGGGTGCCGGGGGAATCCGCATCGGACACGAAGCCCGCCACGAGGCACGGGATCCCATAGTACCTCGCCAGGTTGACGGCCGCCGCGTTGAGGAGACCTGCCTCCGGAGCGGCGGAGGCGAATGATCCCGTCCGCATGTCGATGGGGCCCGAACAGACGCTGAAGATCACGGGCGCCCCGCGGCCCGCGGCCTGGGCCAGGCAGAGGGAGGCCAGGTTCTCGGCGGTCGCCACGACGAGCGCGCTCGCGAGGTCCACGGGACTGCTCCCGCCCATGAGCACCATGGAGATCGGCACCACGGGGACCCCCGCGCGCGCGAGGACGATGAGGCCCTCGGAGGACCCCGCCTCCAAGACGAGCGGGCTGACGGGGCACTGGACGGACGAGAGGATGGGACGCCGGCGCAGCTCCTCCCGTCCCCCCGCGATCGCGGCCGCGATCTCCACGCTGCCCTCCGCATCCTTCCGCGACGTCGTCTCGTGCTGGACGTGTTTCGACGTGTTCTCGAAGACGGTGGCCGCCTCCACGAGGCCGTGGACCTCCGCCGGCACATCGCCCGCCACGGCCATCGGCCAGACGACGTCGACCGGGTCGAGCGCGTCCGCGATCCGGGTGAGGTCCGCGAGGTCGCGGCGCGCACTCGCCCGCCGTTCTCCCGTGTCGAGGTCCCAGACGTTCACCCCGGCCCCGTCCGTGGTCACGTAGGGCCTCCCGCCCGGGACCCGGACGTCGTGCCTCCCGTCTCTCGAGGCGAGGAGGATCTCCTTGGGGGCGAGGCGCAGGGCCTCTTGGAGGACGGAGTTCGAGAACCTCACGCGGACGGACCCCGTGTCGACCATCGCGCCTGCTTCCGCGAGGAGGTCCCGCGCCTCCTCGCTGTGGACGTCGACGCCCGCGTCGAACAGAAGCTGTCGTGCGGCCTCATCGATGAGGCGGCAATCCTCCGCACGGAGAATCTGGAGGCGTCGCTGCATCGCGATCCCGGGAGCGGGAACACGCGCAGGGGTTTGTCCTTGCCGGTCGTCCCGAGCGGGCTACATGGGGCGCTCGATTATCGTCGCGAGGCCCATCCCGAACCCGATGCACAGGGTCGCCAGGCCCCTGCGCAGGTCCTGCCGCTCGAGCTCGTGGAGCATCGTCGTGACGAGGCGGGTCCCGGTCATCCCGAGGGGGTGCCCGAGAGCGATCGCGCCGCCGTTCACGTTGAGGCGGGCGTCATCGATCCCGATCTCGTTCCGCGTCGCGAGGGGGACGGAGGCGAACGCCTCGTTGACCTCCCAGAGGTCGATGTCCTCCGGGCGGAGGCCCGCCCGGGCGAGGGCCTTCCGGACCGCGGGGATCGTGCCGTCGAGCATGACGGTCGGGTTCGTCCCCGCGACGCCCGTGGCCACGAACCGGGCGCGGGGCTCAAGCCCGATCGCCTTGGCCTTATCCGGGCTCGCGACGAGGATCGCGCACGCACCGTCGTTGATCCCGCTCGAGTTCCCCGCCGTGATCCGGCCGTCGGGCTTGAAGGCGGGGGGCAGGGACGCGAGCTTCTCGAGGGAGGTGGTCCGCCGGGGGTGCTCGTCCGCCTCGAACATCCGCTTGGCCCCCTGCTCGTCCACGACGGGCACGGGGGCGATCTCCCGCTTGAAGCGGCCTTCGTCGATCGCCCGGATCGCCTTCATGTGGGAGTGGTACGAGAACTCGTCCATCTGCTCCCGCGTGATCCCGTACTTGTCGGCGACGAGGTCCGCGGAGATCCCCTGGGGGACGATCTCGTACTTCTCGAGGAGGGTCGGGCTCAGAGCCCCGCCGTCGGAGCCGATCGGGACGCGGGACATCGACTCGACGCCGGCCGCGATGACGAGGTCGTTCTGGCCCGTCATGACCTCCATCGCTGCGTTGTTGAAGGCCTGCAGGCCCGAGGCGCACATCCGGTTCACGCTCGTCCCGGGGACCGTCTCGGGGAAGCCCGCGACGAGGGGAGCGATCCGCCCGATGTTGAGGCCCTGCTCGTCGATCTGGGTCACACAGCCCATGACGACGTCCTCGACGTCCTTCGCAGCGACCCCCGTCCGGTCGAGGAGGGCCCGCAGGGCGTAGGCCGCGAGGTCGTCGGGCCTCCAGTCCTTGAGGGACCCGCCCCGTCTCCCGATCGGCGTGCGCACCGCCCCGACGATGACCGCGTCGCCCATGGTCTCGCCGGAATCTCCAAGGGTCCCCGCGGATAAGAACGTTCGCCAGGAGGCCTGGGGCGTCGGCAGGCGGACGTGTCCAGGGACAACGTTTTTCGGTCGGACGACGATGCGGGGGACGCACCCAGCGAGGGGTGGGTTCGGGGGGACTCTCGTGCGAGCTACCGTCATCGGGAGCATCGTCGTGCTAGTATTGGCGTCCGTCGTCCTCATGCCCGCGTCGGCCGCGGGCCCGAGGTTGCCCGGAGACGCGATCGCCGCGAGACTCGACGCGGCATACATGCGGTCGATCATCGAGGACATCACCCAGATCGGCTCCTCCCCGATGGGTTTCCGGACCGCGGGGACGCCGGAGGACCTCGCGACGGCCACGTACATCGTCGACCGGATGCGGCAGATCGGGCTCGAGGGCGCGGGGATCGAGGAGGTCCCCACGGACATGTGGCGGTTCCTCGGGGCTTCCCTGGCCGTCACCGCAGGGGGCCGGACGTGGACGTTCGACGCGGCGAGCCAGGGGGGCGTCCCACCGACCCCCTCGGGCGGGCTCACGGGACCGATCGCGTATGTGGGCGAGGGGAGCGCGATCGAGTACGATGCCCTCGAGGCCCGCGGGGTGAGCGTGGAGGGCAAGCTCGCCCTCGCGAACTGGGACTCCGACGACGTCTGGACGAACCACATCGCCATGGAGGCGATCGCCCGCGGGGCCCTCGGCACGATCATCACGGCCCTCCCGGACGTCGGGGACTACTACCAGGCCCCCGGCGCGATCGGGAGCTTCGATTCCGTGTGCGACCCTGTCCTCTGCGGCTCCTTCATCACGATCAGCCGTGAGGACGCCCGGACGATCCTCGACCTCCTCGACGCGGGCCTGCCCGTCGTGGGCACGATGCGGCTCGATGTGGAGATGGCCCTCGACGTCAGGGGCTACAATACGATCGGGTACATCCGCGGATCGACCCATCCCGACGAGTACATCCTGTTCAACGGCCACCACGACGCCTGGTTCACGAGCGCGATCGACTGCACGTCCTGCGTCGCGGGCGTCCTCGCGATCGCGAAGGCGGTCAAGGAGAGCGGGTACGCGCCCGCGAGGACCCTCGTGTTCATGACGACGACGGGGGAGGAGTGGGGCGCGGAGGACACGTACTACGACTGGCTCGCGGGCTCCTACTGGCGGATCATGGAGACGCACCCGGAGTGGCAGGGGACGGCTGCCGCGTTCATCAACATCGAGGGATCCGGATTCGCGGGGGACCCCATGGAGGTCAACGTGAACCAGGAGCTCCGGCCGTTCGTGACTCGGATGCTCGGCCGCATGAAGAGCCTCACCCCGTACGGCGCCGTCGTGTTCGAGACGTACAGCTGGAACGAACTCTGGACGTACAACGCGGCGGGGGTCCCGGGGGTCACGTTCTCCTCCGCAAGCGACACGTACGGCGGGAGCGTGTACCACACGAATCTCGACACGATCGACGTGATCGATTTCTCGTACCTCCGGAAGACGGTCGAGTTCGTCGCCCGGTTCGCCGTGGAGGTCGACCGGAGCTTCATCCTCCCGTACGACTTCACGTCGCGGGTGAAGAACCTCGGGGACCGCCTGGACTACGAGGCGATGGCGTCCCTCCTCGGGACCGGCGACCCCACGATCGGCGGGGTCCAGCGTGCCTTCGATCGGTTCGGGGCGGCCGTGTCCGCCTACGAAGCGGCGAAGCGAGACGTTCCCGCCGACCGGCGGGACGCGTTCCAGGGCCACGCGAGGGAGGCCGTCCGGCGGTCCCTTACCGCGTTCACGGGCCTCAACGCGTGGGACAGCACGATCTACCCCCACGAGCAGCTCGAGACGGACGCGATCCACCTCGGCATGGCCGTCGACGACCTCCTGCGGGGCAGGGTCCAGGGCGGCCTCCGGCACCTCGAGTGGTGGGTCGCCCAGACCTGGTACGTGCCGCGGATGAGCTACGTCCCCTTCACGGAGGAGATGGACCACCACGACCCCGCGAAGGCGGACGGGACCGTCCACCTGGGCGGGGCGAAGGAGATGCTCTGGGGCGGGCAGGGCCACCTCGCGCCGTACTGGAACCTCTGGGTGGAGTACCGGAGCATCCGCGAGAAGGCGGGGATGGGGGACTTCGACTTCTCCGAGGAGATCGAGTCCCTCCTGGGCACGCGCGCCGCAGCGATCGGCCTGTACCGCGACCGGCTCGACGGGATCGCGGGGGCCCTCCACGGGATCGCGGCGGAACTCGAGGCCGCCGTCGCCGCGCTCGGGTAGCCCGGCCATGAGGGGGCGGGAGCCCCCTCCCCTTTCATTCCCGAAGACGCGGACGGGTCCCGCAGAAACTTCATGTGGGCTCGCCCGCTTGCCCGGGCCATGGTCGCGCCCCTCGAGGGGCTCCTCGTCCTCGACTTCACGCGGCTCCTCCCCGGGCCCTTCGCGACCCAGCTCCTCGCGGACCTGGGCGCCGACGTGATCAAGGTCGAGGACCCGGGGCCCGGGGACTACATGCGCTCCGTGCCGCCCACGGTCCAGGGGGTCTCATACCCCTTCCTCATGGTGAACCGGGGGAAGCGCTCGATCGCGGTGGACCTCAAGACACCCGAAGGCCAGGAGGTCCTCCGCCGGCTCGCATCCCGGGCCGACGTGCTCGTCGAGCAGTTCCGGCCCGGGGTGATGGCCTCGTTCCGCGGGGACTACGAGACCCTGGCGAAGGTCAACCCGAGACTCGTGTACGTCTCCTTCTCCGGCTTCGGGCAGACGGGACCCGCGAAGGACGTCCCGGGGCACGACATCAACTTCGAGGCCCTCGCGGGGATCCTCGGGGTGACGGAGGGGCGGGACGGCCGGCCCGTGATCCCGGGCGTGCCCATCGCGGACCTCGCGAGCGCGTTCAACGCGGCCTTCGCGATCCTCGCGGCCCTCCGGACGCGGGACCTCACGGGCCGCGGGGAACAGGTCGACGTGAGTATCTTCGACACGGCCGTCGCGCTCATGGTCCTCAACCTGGCCCACTACCTCGCGAGCGGGACCGAACCCCGGGCCGGCGAGACGATCCTCACGGGGACGTTCCCCTTCTACAACGTGTACGAGACCGCGGACGGGCGCTGGCTCGCCGTGGCCGCCGTGGAGCCGAAGTTCTGGGCTCGCCTGTGCGAGGTCCTCGGCCTCCCCGACCGTTCGGAGGTCCAGTTCGCGGACGAGGCGACGAACGCGGAGACGACGCGGGCCCTCGCGGAGCGGTTCCGCTCGAGGACCCTGAAGGAATGGACGGCCTTGCTCGCCCACGAGGACCTCCCCGTGTCCCCCGTCGTCCACGTCTCCGAGCTCGTGAAGGACCCCCACGTCGGGGCCCGGGGCCTCCTCCCGACCGTGGACATCCCCGGCCTCTGGAAGACGCGGGTCATCGGCCATCCCGCGAAGCACAGCGTCGCGGAGGTCCGGGAGCCCGCCCGCGTCCCGACGAAGGGCGAGGACTCCGACGAGGTCCTCGCCTCCCTGGGCTACCCAAGGGAGGCGATCGAGGACCTGTGGCGCCGCGGGATCATCGCCCGCTGACGGGCCTCATGGCCGGGACGCCTTCGCGGCGAGGGCCGCGAGGGCCTCGAGGACGCAGCGGTTCGCGACCCGCGCGGTGATCTCCGCGTGGTCGTAGGGCGGCGAGACCTCGACGACGTCCATGCCGACGAGGTCGACCCGGCCGACGATCTGCCGGACGGCCCGGAGGAGCTCCCGCGCATGGAGGCCGCCCGGTTCCGGCGTCCCCGTGCCCGGGGCCACGGAAGGATCCAGGACGTCGATGTCGATGGACAGGTAGATCGCGTCGGGGCCGTCGAGGGCCTCGCGGATCGCGTCCGCGATGACGGCCTCCGCGCCCCTCTCCTCGATCTCCGCCATCGTGTGCCACCGCAGGCCCTGCTCCCCCATCCATCGGAATGTCGCGGCGTCGGGCCAGTAGCCCCGCAGGCCGACCTGGACGAAGTTCCGACCCGCGATCCACCCCTCCTCGATGAGGCGGCGCATGGGGGCCCCGTGGCTCGCGAGGGCGCCCCAGAGCTCCGCGGCCGTGTCCGCGTGGGCGTCGAAGTGGACCATGCCGACCTTCCGCGGACGGTGGACCTCGCTCACGGCCGCCGCGGACGGGAACGTGATCGAGTGGTCCCCGCCGAGGACGACCGGGATGGCGCCCATGGAGGCGACCCGGCGCACCTTCTCCTGGATGACCCGATGCGCGCGGTCGGGGCGCGACGGCACCACGGGGGCGTCCCCCGCGTCGACGACTCGGAGGACTTTCAGGACGTCCACCTGGAGGGGGATGGACCAGATGTCCCCGGACAGGTACGAGGCCTCGCGGATCGCGCGGGGCCCGAACCGGGCGCCCGGCCGGGCCGAGGTCCCTTCGTCGTAGGGGGCGCCGACGATCGCGACCTGCGCGCGGGAGGCCTCGAGGGAAGCGTCGTCGGGACACCAGGGGAGCTTGTGGAAGCTCGGCAGGCCCACGTAGGCCGGGAGGTCGGCGTCCGCGAACTCGTCGAATTCGTCGGGCATCCGGGTCCACCTGCCTGCCGGACCGCGAGGCGATGTCCCCTGATGTAGCTTTCGTCCGTACGCTCCCGAGATGGCCAGGGGGTCCGCCGGAGTCCTCACTCGCCCTTGAACTTCGGCTCCCGCTTTTCCATGAACGCCTGGATCCCCTCGTAGATGTCTTCCGTGGACGTCACGAGGCCGAAGGCCATCGCCTCCATCTCGAGCCCCGCGTCGAGGGGCATGTCCGCGGCCCGGTTCAGGAGGGCCTTCGCGAGGCGCTGGGCCACGGGGGCGCCCTTCGCGACCCGCTCCGCGAACGCCTTGACCTCGTCCGGGAAGGCGTCGTTTTCGCAGACCTTCGTGACGAGGCCCAGCGCCGCCGCCTCGTCCGCCGTGAGCCGCTGGGCGAGGAAGACGAGCTCCTTCGCCTTCGTGAGGCCCACGGCCCGGACGATCCGCTGGGTCCCGCCTGCGCCGGGCACGAGGCCCAGGCCGAGCTCCGTGAGGCCGAGCTTCGCGCGCTTCGCGGCAACCCGGAAGTCGCAGGCGAGGGCGAGCTCCATCCCCCCGCCGAACGCATACCCGTTGAGGGCTGCGACCGTGAGCTTCGGGAAGCCCGCGACCCGCTGGAACACCTCCTCGGACCTCCGGGAGACCTCCCAGGCCCGGTGGGACTTCGAGACGTCCCCGAAGGCCATGAGGTCTGCTCCCGCGGAGAACGCGCGGTCCCCCGCCCCCGTGATGACGAGGCACCGCACGTCGGCGTCCCGAGCGAGCACGGGGAGGGCGCGGTCGATCTCGTCGAAGACCTCCGGGCTGAATGTGTTGAGCCGGTCCGGGCGGTTCAAGGTCAGGGTCGCGACGCCCGTGGACGGGTCCTTCGAGACGAGGAGCGTCTCATACCCGGCGACCTCCTTCGGCGCCGCGTGCTCGTAGAAGCCTCTCCCCGACTTGACCCCGAGCTCCCCCCGGGAGACCTTCTCCTCGAGGACCTTCGAGACCGTATCTCGGGACCGACCTTTGAGAGCTGCGAGGACCGCGTCGAGCCCAAGGCCGTCCGCCGTCGCGAGGGGTCCCTTGGGGAATGCGGTCCCGAGGCGCATCGCGAGGTCGATGTCCTCCGCGGGGGCGACGCCCATCCCGAGGAGCTCCGCGGCCTCGTTGATCATCGGCGCGAGGATGCGGATGGGCTCGAAGTCGGCCCCCATCTCCGGGGTCAGTTTCGGGCGGCCCTCCCTGTACGAGTAGAAGCCTTCCCCGGCCTTCCGGCCGACCTTCTTCGTGTCGACGAGCTGCTGGATCGACGCGGGGACGGGTCGCCCCGCGTTCCGAATGAGATGGTAGAGGACGTCGATCCCGACCTGGTCCGCGAGTTCGAAGGGGCCCATGGGGAACCCCGCCCGGAAGCGCATCGCGGCATCGATCGCCTCCCGGGCCACGCCCTCCTCCTCGTGAATCCGAAGGGCCTCCTCGAAGTAGGGTCCGAGCACGCGGGTCGTGATGAAGCCGGGGACGTCCTTGCGGACGACGACGGCCGTCTTCCCGAGCGCCTTCACGAAATCCACGGCGGCCCTGAGGGTCTCCTCGCTCGTCGGGTCCGCGCGGATGATCTCGACGAGGGGCATGAGCATGGGCGGGTTGAAGAAGTGGAGGCCGACAACGTTCTGCGGGCGCTTCGTCGCAAGGGCCATCTTCGTGATCGGGATCGCGCTCGTGTTCGACGCGAGGACCGCCTTCGCGGGCGCGGCGGCGTCGAGCTCCCGGAAGACCTTCTGCTTGAGCTCGAGGTCCTCGAACACGGCCTCGATGACGAGGTCCGCGTCCCGAACCGCCTCCCCGAGCTCGAGCACGGGTCGGATCCGGCCGAGGGCCTCGTCCGCCTGCTCCCGGGTGATCTGGGCCTTCTCCGCGAGCTTGTCGAGGGACCAACGGATCCGCTCCATCCCTCGGTCGACGAACTCCCGCTTGATGTCCCGCAGGCTCACGTCGAAGCCGCGGAGCGCCGCGAGCTCCGCGATGCCATGCCCCATCTCCCCCGCGCCGATCACTGCAATCTTCGCCGCCATGTGCCCCGCCGCGCCGCGGATGGTTGCGGTTGGATAAATCTGCTCCGGCCCCGCGGTGGGCTGTGCCCGAGGCCCGGGGCCCTCGGCGCGGGTCACGATCCCATCGAAGTCCCGGTCGAAACTCGGACTCGCGTCGATCCCGGACTCTCGGATGAGGAATGAGGATGTGCAGTCCGCGACTCGTCCCGTACCGGATCGCGCCGATGTCCTCCTCGGTCGTCGCGACGCCGCCCGCCTGGGAGCCCGCGCGGAGGGCTTCCGTGGCGCGAGGGGCCAGGGGTTCCACCGGCGCCCGCAGGAGGACGAGGGGCGCCTCAGATGATGTTCCAGTCCTTCAGGACGTCCTCGAGGTTCGGGTGGCCGATCTCGTCGAGTTCGTAGCGGACCTGGACGATCGGTTTGTTCGGCGTCAGGACGCGCCCCAGGTCGATCGGCGTGCCGCTCACGACGACATCGCACGGGACCGCGTCGATCGTCGCGTCGAGCTCCTTGATCTGTTTCGCCCCGTAACCCATCGCGGGCAAGATCTTCGCCGCGTTCGGGTACTTCCGGAACGTCTCCTTGATCGAGCCGACCGCGTAGGGCCGCGGGTCGACGATCTCAGAGGCCCCGAACCGCTCCGCGGCGATGTAGCCCGCGCCGAACGTCATCCCGCCGTGGGTGAGGGTCGGACCGTCCTCGATCACGAGGGCCCGCTTCCCCCGGACGGGAGCGTCGTCGACCGCCGTGATCGGGGAGGCCGCCTCCACGATGACGGCATCGGGGTTCACCGCCCGGATGTTCTGTCGGACCGTCTCGATGTTTTCCGGAGTGGCCGTGTCCATCTTGTTGATCACGATGACGTCGGCCATGCGGACGTTCGTCTCGCCCGGATAGTAGGTGAGCTCGTGCCCGGGGCGGTGGGGGTCCGCCACGACGATGTAGAGGTCCGGCTTGTAGAACGGCGTGTCGTTGTTCCCGCCGTCCCAGAGGATGATGTCCGCCTCCATCTCCGCCTGGCGGAGGATCCGCTCGTAGTCCACACCCGCGTAGACGACGGTCCCCTTGTCGATGTGGGGCTCGTACTCCTCTCGCTCCTCGATCGTGCACTCGTACTTGTCCAGGTCCGCGTACGTCGCGAAACGCTCGACGGCCTGGGACGCGAGGTCCCCGTACGGCATGGGGTGGCGGATCACGACGACTTTCTTCCCGTGCTCCCGGAGGATGTGGGCCACGCGCCGGGTCGTCTGGCTCTTCCCGCTCCCCGTCCGGACCGCACAGATCGCGACGATGGGGACCTTCGACGCGATCATCGTCCGCTCCGCGCCGAGGAGCATGAAGTCCGCGCCGTTCGCGTTCGCGATCGCGGCCCGGTGCCCGAGATACGCGTAGTCGACGTCGCTGTAGGAGAACACGCACAGGTCCGCCTTGTGCTCGCGGATGAGGCGGGGGAGGTCCTCCTCAGGGTGGATCGGGATGCCCTCCGGGTAGAGGGACCCCGCGAGGGACGCGGGGTACCTCCGGCTCTCGATGCCCGGGATCTGAGTCGCGGTGAAGGCGACGACCTGGTACTCCTTGTGGTCCCGGAAGTAGACGTTGAAGTTGTGGAAGTCGCGGCCCGCGGCGCCGAGGATGATCACGCGTCGAGGCTCTGCCATGCCGTGGGCAACCCCGGACCCGTCTTATCCTTTTTGTCGTTACGCGACGCGTCCTTCGGTTACGTCCGGTCATCCTTCCCCGCACGTGGGAGGTCCCCCGGGACCTCCGCGAGGACTCGGGCTCGGCGGACGACGTCGTCGAGCATCGCCTCCCGAAGGAGGCCCGTGGAGGTGTTCCGCTGGCTCGGGTGGTAGGATCCGAGGAGGACCCAACGGGGAGGGAGGCGGGCCTCGGCCCCGTGGGCGAAGGGAGGCCGGGGCCGGGGGACGTCTCGCCCGAGGACCGCCCACGTCCGGAGGACCGCCCCCCACGCGGTCCCGCCGAGGGCCACGACGACGTGCACGTGCGGGAGGAGGGCCACCTCGCGGGCGAGGAAGGACCGGCACCGCTCGAACTCCGGCGGCGTCGGGTGGTTCTGGGGTGGCGCGCAACGGACGGCGGCCGTGATGTACACATCTCGCAACCGGAGCCCATCGCCGGGGGACACGGACGTCGCCTGGTTCGCGAAGCGCGCTCGGTGGAGGGCGCGGAAGAGCCAGTCTCCGCTCCGGTCTCCCGTGAAGACTCGACCCGTCCGGTTCCCGCCGTGGGCCGCGGGGGCGAGCCCGACGACGAGGACCCGCGCCCGCGAATCCCCGAACCCGGGGACCGGTCGGCCCCAGTACGCCGAATCGCGGAACCGGGCGACCTTCGTCCGGGCCACGCGCTCGCGGTAGGCGACGAGGCGCGGGCACCGTCGGCACGAGACGACGTCCCCGCGGAGGGCCTCGAGGGAGTCGGCCGCCATGGCCCCGTCCACGACGTCCCGCGGGCATGAGGCTTCCGCTGCGAACCTCCCGGCATGATTGATCCAACGCCCCCGGCAAACCTTAGTATGGGGGCCGGTCTTTCCCGCCCTGGATGGTGGAGTACCGCATCGCGAAAGACGACCGCGTGAGGGAATCCATCGCGCGGATCTTCAGCACGCGGCATGCGGTGAACTCCCAGCGGCAGCTCAAGCGCCTCGTCGAGAAGGACCTCAAGGCGGACGAGGTGTTCCGGGTCGGCGAGTCGAGGCTCCGGCAGATCGCGATCGACTCGGGCAAGGTGGATCTGGAGATCCACTGTCGGGAGACGATCGAGATGCGGAGCCTGGTCCGCTGCCCCGTGTGCGCGGAGCGGCTCGCCCGCGTGCGGAACATGACCGTCTTCGGGGGGACCGTGACCCTCGGATACCGGTGCTCCCGCTGCGGCTACTGGACGGGGCTCCGCAAGCGGGTCCCCACCCGGTACGTGTTCACGAGGCGGGGCTGATGCGCGTCACGTACGACGGCGGCATCCGGGTCCAGGACGGCCTTCGCGAGATCGTCCTCGACCCGAGCCGGAAGACGCCGGGTTCCGTCGTGAGTCATGGGCACCTGGACCATCTCACGTCGGGCGGGATGATGACCCCGGAGACCCTGGAGGTCCTCCGGATCCGGAAAGGTACGGGGGACGGCGTCGAGCTCCCGTACGGGAAGGAGGTCGATCGGGAGGGCTTCGCGGTCCGCCTGAGCGATGCAGGGCACGTGTTCGGCAGCGCGATGGTCCGCGTGGACGACCTCCTGTACACGGGGGACTTCAACCCGGAGGGCGGGGCGACGTGCGGGAAGGCGGTCCCCGAGAAGGTCCACACCCTCATCGTCGACGCGACGTACGGGAAGCCTACGTTCAACTTCCCGCCGAAGCACGAGGTCGAGGCGGACCTCCTCACCTGGCTCGAGATGGAGCTCGCGGACGGGCCTGTGGCCCTCGGCGGCTACGAGTTCGGCAAGTCCCAGGAGCTCATCGCCCTCGTGAACCGCCTCGGCGTCGAGGTCGCCGTCTCGGACCGGATCGCGGACCTCGCCGATGCGTACGTCCGGCATGGGATCCGCCTCCAGTACCGCCGCCTGTCCGACCTGTCGGACGCGGAGCGCCGGGACCCGCGGGTGTACATCCTGCCGCCGGGCTGGCTCCGGCCGCCCCTCGACGAGAGCGTGTCGTGGCTCGGCTCCCTGCGGCTCCGTGCCGCGTACGTGTCCGGATGGGCCGCGTTCTTCGACTTCAGCCGGCGGTACGGGCTCGACGCCCAGTTCCCGCTGAGCGACCACGGGGACTTCGAGGACGTCATGGGGTTCATCGAGGCCTGCGCGCCGAGGCGGGTGTACCCCGTGTTCAGCCACGCCCCCGACCTCGCGCGGGAGGTCGAGCGGCGCCTCCGGATCAGAGCGGAGCCCCTCCGCGGCCGGTGAGACGATGGAGTGCCGACGCGAAGGGGAGCACGTCCTCGTGAAGCTCTCCGACGGGGAGGACCTGTTCCCGAGCCTCGAGCGGGTCGCCACAGAGCAGGGGATCGACTCGGGGAGCGTCCTCTGGGGAATCGGGATGGTCCGCGACTTCGAGATCGGCTTCTTCGGGCCCAACGGGTACGAGAAGGCCGCGTTCGCGGACCGGCACGAGCTCCTCGCCCTCCACGGAAGCGTCGCGATGCGGGCGGAGCCCCGGCTCCACCTCCACGTCGCCGTCGGGCGGCCCGACCATGGGGTCGTGGGGGGCCACCTGTTCCGGGCGAAGGCCGCCGTCGTGAATGAGATCCACCTCGTCCGCTTCGATGGGATTCGGATGAACCGGGCCTTCAACCCCGGGACGGGGCTCCGCGAGCTCGTCCTCGAGTGAACCTATCTCTCCGCGGGGTGCGACCCTCGGCGGATGCGGACGAGGCGGGCCTCGTACGCGTAGAAGCCGAGAGACGCCGTCGACAGGGCCGCAGCGACGTACATCGGCGCCTCGTAGGAGGAGAGGGCGAGGAAACCGCCGATGACCGGGCCCACGATCGACGAGATGCTCATCACCCCGTTGAAGAGCCCGCCCGCGGTCCCCGTCTCCGGGTTCGCCTCCGTGATGAACTTGAGGCACCCCACGTAGAGGGTCGCCCAGCTGAACCCGATCAGGCCCTGCGCCGCCATCATGGAGACGAAGTCCGCGGAGACGATGAACACGAGGAACGTGAGGGAGGACCCGACGAGGCCGGTCACAATCAGGAGGGACGCGCGGTACCGATCGATCCTCTGCATGACGGCGAACTGGACGAACGGGTTGAAGGCATACAAGACCCCGATCTGCCAGTCGCTGAAGGCACGGACCTCGCTGAGGTAGAGGGGGAACACGACCCACACCATGTTCGCGCCCGCGTGGCGGATGAACATCGTCAGGTAGATCGGAAGGTTCCGCCGGAGGATCGCGACGGGGAAGAACGGGACCTTCATCCCGCCCGTCCCCGACAGGGGTGCGGCCGTCGCCGCGAGGAAGGCGACGAACCAGAGGACCGCGGAGATCGAGAAGACGGGCCAGAAGATCCCCGGGTAGAGGGACGCCACCCCGCCCGCGAGGAGGTTGCCCAAGCCCCAGCCGAGCGACCCGTACGAGGCGAACTTGCCCATGAGACGGTCCGCCGTCTTCGCGTACGCCAGGAGGGCCGCGGGGTACATCCCGACCGCGAAGCCGAGGACGGAGCGGCTGATCGCGAGCTCGAGGGGATCCCGGGCGAGGGGCTGGGTGACCGCGGCGACCGCGGAGAGGAGGAGCCCCGCGCGGAGGACCTTGCGAGCCCCCTCGACGTCCGCCGCACGACCGAAGAGGAACGACGACGTGAAGCCGAACGCGTTGAACGCGGCGACGAGGAACCCGATCTGGTCCGGCGAGGCCGATAGGGACTTCGCGACGAGGGGGATGAAGATCCCCGACGACGACGCGGCCGCGTTCGTGAGGAAGTTGATGTGCCGGGGCCGCACGGTCGGCGATGGCAGAGGGCGGGACAAAACCGCGCTACCAGCCGAGCCGCTCGAGCTCTCGCTCCTCCTTCGTGGCCTTGCGGAACTGGCGGTAGTGGTCTCGGCACAGGTGGGTGCGGCGGGCGTCCGAGACGAGGGACATGCCCGGGAGGACCTCCTTCACCTTCTTCGTGGAGAGGGATCGGGCCGCCTTCTGGCCGCAGCCCGATATCCCGCACACCTCGTCCGCGGGCATCGGCCCCGCGAACCCCGGGCGGATATAAGTACGTCACCCCGCGTCGAACCCGACCGTCCGCGCGAGGGGTCGGACCGCCGGCCGAGCCGCTCCATCGACAGCCGTCAAACAAAGCTTTTCCCAAGAGGCCACTTGAGACGGGTCGGATGGAACGTCGCCGAGGCGCGACACGGTCATCCGCCCGTGGTCCATGACGGAAGTCCTCGATCTCGACAGCCGCCGACGCATCTACGAGTTCCTCGAGGCGAACCCCGGGGTCCACCTCCGGCTCATCGGGAAGGTCCTCGGCATGTCGACGGGGATGCTCTCCTACCATCTGAGGTACATGGAGCGCCGCGGGCTCCTCCGGTCCGAAGAGGAGGGACACCGCCGGCGGTATTTCGACGCGCGCGCGTTCGCCGAGGCTCAGCGGAAGATCATCGGGGTCCTCCGACAGGACGTGCCCCGGAAGATCATCATGGAGCTCCTCGGGTACCAGGAGCGGACGTTTGCGGAGCTCCGGGCCGCGGTCGGGGTGTCCAAGTCGACCCTCTCGTACCATCTCAAGAAGATGCTCGAGCGGGAAGTCCTCCTCCGCACGAGACGGGATCGAGAGAGCGTCTTCGCCCTCCGGGACCACGAGGGCGTCGCGAAGCTCCTCGTGCAGAACCGCAAGAGCTTCCGAGACGACGCGGTGAACCGGTTCGCGGACAACTGGCTCTGCCTGCGAGCCTGACCGCCTTCCCCGGCCGGGTCCGGCCCCTCACCCCGACTTCGTGAACTCTCGGGCGAGGGACGTCGCATAGGCGCCTCGAGGGAGGCGGAATGCGAGGGCGAGATCCCGTCCCTCCACCCGGGCCTCGAGATCCGCCACGGGCGCGAGGATCTCCCGCCGGGTCCCGCGGGAGGAGATCCTGGGCAGGTCGGGCACGATGAAGTCCTCCGCCCGGACCCCCTCCGAGGCGATGACCTCCCGCTCGATTTGGCCGGGTTCCCCGCCTGAGAAGACGGGCTCCGACCCGAAGAGGAGGCCGCTGACCCACCCCCTGCCCTCGCGACATCGGGCCGTCACCTTCTCGAGGTTGTCGCACGTGACCTCGATGTGCCGGTCCCGGTCCGGCAAGCCGCGGCGGTCCGCGGGGAGGACGAGATCGCCCGCGACGGGCTCGTGGATCGGGAGGCCCCGGCGGAGGCGCTCACTCAGGATCCGGTTGAACAGGTACGACTGGTAGGCGTGGACGAACATGAGGAGGAGGTTGAAGGGCAGTTCGCTCAGGGCCCCGACGTGGTCCCCGGGATGGGTCGCGAGATGGTTGAGGATCGCCTTCTCGAACGTGAAGGAGCGCGGGTAGCTCCGCAGGGCCTCCCGGACGTCCCCCGTCCGTTCCAGCGCCTGGCGGACCTCGAAGGAGGCCTCGCCCTCTCCGGGGATCGGGTTCGCGACGTACGCTTCGACGGCCTCCCGGAGCTTCCCCAGGACGATGTGACGGCCCACGAGGTGGGTGATGGGCCGCACGGAGCCGAACCGCTGGACGCCGAAGAAGTTCGGGAACCCCCCGAAGGCGCGCACCTGGCGCGCCGTCTCCTCGACAGCGCGGGCCGCCTCCTCGGGCGGAGGCCGTAGGCCTCGCAGGACGATTCGGAACCGGTTCCCGAGGAGATCGCCGATCTCGAGGGACTTCGAAGCGCGGTACGTCTCGAGGACCTCGACGTCCCTGAGCCGGAGGCCCCGGACGGCGTCCTCGGGGACGTCCTCGAAGGACACGAGGCGCGTCGTGAGGGCCCGCTTGTCCTTCGTCCCTGCGAAGCCGATCCGTCGGCGGCTCATGCGGAGGGCCCGGGCGAGCTCGCGAACGAGGCGGTTCGTCTCCCAGTCGCGCACGCGGACGGTCGCGATCGTGACCCCGCCCTCGGGGTCGGGGGGCGGCGGGGCGGGGATCTCGTCCACGATGAAGTCGTCCGGGCTCGACTTGAGCGTCCCCCCGACCCCCGGGGTCGACGTGAGGTAGCCCCGGATGCCGAGGTCGGACTCCATGGGCCTACTTCAGCTCCCTCTCCAGGAGCTGCTTCGCGCTCGCGTATTCCGAGGCGAGGTCCTCGGCGACCTTCTTGAGGACCGTCTGGGGGTTCCCCTTCTTCGTCTCGATCGTGAGGACAGGCTTGTCGAGCTGCGGGTGGCCTGTGAAGTAGCGGGCGTCGGAGACGTCCTCGTGCCGCAGGAGGGCCGTCAGGAGCGGGTACACGACCGTGTCGTCGGGGTTCGAGATCTCGATCCGGATCGAGTTCTTCCCCTTCTCGAGGAGACGCAGCTGCATCGAGGGCGGCCCACCGCGCCCCTCGATTTAAGCTTTTCCGGCCCGGACGGGTGGCCCGGGGGACCCGCGGCGCGGGAGTCCGCGGGGCCCTCGCGTCGGTCCCAACCTAAATAACCCCGACGTCCTTCCGGAGCCGCCATGCCGGGAGGCGAAGGCCTCGACGGGGATGCGTTCCGCGGGAAAGCGGAGGAGCTCCTCGAGGAGATCGCCCGGGCGAGGAAGCGGATCGAGGGGATCCCGGGGATCCTCGACGGCACCCTGGACCGGTTCCGCGAGCGGATCGACCGCCTGATCCGGGAGAGCGAGGTCGACAACTGGCGCCAGGTCAAGATCTTCGTTCGGGACGTCGACGCCCTCGCGGGGGACGTCGCGAGGGCCGCGAAGGAGAAGCGCCTCGCCCCGAAGTACGTCGCCGTGCTCGACCTCTCCCTCCGAAAGATGAAGAAACGGGACTTCTACGGGGCCCGCAAGGCCTGGAGGAAGCTCGACAAGACCGCGGACCAGGCCGCGGAGGTCCGACGCCTCGAGGAGTCGTACCGTGACGCCTACCGGGCCGTCGAGGCCCGCATCCGCGCCCTCCGCTCGGAGATCGATCGCCTCGGGAAGGTCCCGAAGCCGCCCGCCTCCCCCGCGGACTCGCGGGCGTTCGTCCGGCGGGTCGATGCGTTCAACGAGGCGATGACCCGGGACTACCAGGACTTCCTCGCCCGGGCCCGCGGGGACGTCGCGATTCCGATCCTCCTGGACGCAGCCCAGGGCGGGGGGATCGGGATCCCCGCCCCGCCGCGGGGGACGGACGCGGAGCCGCTCCTGAAGCTGCTCGGGGAGGAGGACCCCGCGAGGGCGTCGTTCCAGGCAAAGTCCTTCTACGGCCTCCTCGAGCTCCCGGGGTATTCCGACGCGAAGCTCACCCACACGATGGGGGACGCGCGCCTCGTCCGGTCCGCCCTCGACGCGGCGTGGCCGTGGCTGAAGCTCGTCCGCGACGACGCGAGCCGGTCCCTCCGGATCGAGTGGACGGAGGATGTGGGGGTGCTCCGGCGCCGGGTCCCCGCCCTCGTCGGGTTCCTCGTGAAGCTCGGGACCGCGACGGAGGCCCTCGCCCTGGGACGTGACCTCGCGGAGGCCCTTGAGAAAGGGGACTTCGAACGGCTTCAGCAGGCCTCCCGGACGTACGGGAGCCATGGGGAGGCCGCCGAGAAGAAGTGGTCCGGGGTCCTCGAGAACGAAATCGAGGCGAAGCGGCAGGACGCCGCCGCGCTCGCGGGGTCCCTCAAGGGGCTCCCGGAGCCCGAGCGGTCCTAGGCCCTACAAGGACGGGCGGAACTTGTAGCCGTAATGGATGACGCCCGCCTCGCCCTGCTGGCCCAGCTTCCGGAACACGGCCTGGACCCGCATCCCGATCTTCACATCGCCCGGCTCGACGCTGATGAGCTGGGAGGTCAGACGAACCCCCTCATCCATCTCGAAGATCCCGACGACGTAGGGCTTCTGCATCTCGAGCTGGGCCGGCGCGTCGTGGACGACGGCGAACGTCACAAGGGACCCTTTCCCGCTGAGCCGGAAGCTGTGCATCTTCCCGAGGCTCTTGCGCCCGCAGTCCGGGCAGATCTCCCTCGGGGGGAAGTCGACCTTCCCGCAACTCCCGCACTTCGTACCGATGAGGTTGTACCGGCTCGGGATCTCCCGCCAGAACCTAGGAATCGCCATCTCAATCCGCCCTCCCGAAGATATGGACGACGGCCGTAGCCCCCGTCCCACCCAGGGTGTGTGTGAGACCGTGCTTCGCCCCGACGACCTGGCGCTTGCCCGCCTCCCCGCGGAGCTGCCTCACGATTTCCACGGCCTGGGCGACACCCGTCGCGCCGACGGGCTGGCCGCGGGCTTTGAGGCCGCCCGACGGGTTCACGGACACCTTCCCGTTGAGGGCCGTGACCCCGTCCAGGGTCGCGGGGCCGCCCTTCCCCTTTTCCACGAACCCTAGGTCCTCGATCGCGAGGATCTCCGTGATCGTGAAGTTGTCGTGGACCTCCGCGACCTGCACGTCCTTCGGCGCGAGCTTCGCCTGCTTGAGGGCCCGCGCGCCCGCCTCCGTCGTCGCGTCCATCGCGGTCAGGCTCCGCCGGTCGTGGAGGGCGAGGAAGTCGCTCGCCTGGCCCGACCCGAGGATCCGGATCGGCGCGTCCGTGAAGGACCGCGCCCTCTCCATCGCGCACAGCACGACGGCCGCGGCCCCGTCGCTCAGGGGGGCGCAGTCGAAGAGGCCCAGGGGCTCCGCCACCCAGGGGGCCTGGAGGACCGTCTCCATCGTGATCTCCCTCTGGAACTGGGCGTTCGGGTTCAGGGAGCCGTTCTTATGGTTCTTCACCGCAACGGCCGCCAGATGTTCGCGCCTGGTCCCGTACTCGTGCATGTGGCGCCGGGCCATCATCGCGTACAAGCCCGCGAAGGTCGCCCCGAAGACGCTCTCCCACTCCTGGTCCGCGGTCCCCGCGAGGATCTCTGCGGCCTGGACGTCCCCGACGTCCGTCATCTTCTCCGCCCCGCCGACGACGACGATGTCGTACATCCCCGAGGCGATCGCGAGGCGCGCCTGGAAGAGGGCGAGGGCCCCGCAGGCCCCTCCGCCCTCGACCCGGACCGTCGGGAGGTGCCGGTCCGCGAGGCCCGCGTAGTCCGCCACGAGGGCTGCCACGTGCTCCTGGTCGATGAACTTCCCCGCGCTCATGTTCCCGATGTACACGGCGTCGATGTCATCGGAGCCGATCTTCGCGTCTTGGATCGCCTTGAGGCCCGCCTCGATCCCGAGGTCGCGGAACGATCGTTCCCAGAGCTCCCCGAACGGCGTCTCGCCGACGCCGATGATCGCGACGTCCCTCATGCGGCGGCCTCCCCGAGGTGGATCTTGCCGCGGAACTTCGCGTACGTCGCGTAGTCCACGAACTTCGCGTCCTGGATCATATCCTGGATCGACGGGCCCGCGCGCTTGAGCCTGCGAATCTCCTCCGTCACGGTGATGTCGAACCCGTCGGAGCCCGCCCCGCTCCCGTAGCCGACGGCGAAGATCCGGTCCCCCGGGTCGGCGACGTCGAGGATCGCGGCGAGGCCCAAGAGGATCGCCCCGCTATACGTGTTCCCGATGTCCCGCACGAGGAGGCCCTTGTCGAGCTGGCCCTCCTTGAACCCGAGCTGCTTCCCCGCCCGGACGGGGAACTTCCCGTTCGGCTGATGGAAGACCGCGTAGTCGTAGTCCTCGGGTTTCGTCCCCGCCCGCTTGAACAGGAGCTGGGCGCAGCTCAGGACGTGTTTGAAGTACGCGGGCTCGCCCGTGAATCGGCCCCCGTGGCTCGGGTACCGCTGGCCCTCCCGTCGCCAGAAGTCCGGGGTGTCCGTCGTGTAGGAGATCGTGTGGTCGATGTCCGCGACCACGCCCTCCGTGCCGATGACGATCGCGGCGCCGCCCGCGGACGCGGAGTACTCGAGGGCATCGCCCGGGGCGCCCTGGGACGTGTCGGCCCCGATCGCGAGGCCGTACCGGTACATCTTCGACAGGGTTAGGCCCATGCACGTCTGGATCGCCGCGGTCCCCGCCTTGCACGCGAACTCGAAGTCCGCGGCGGTGAGGACGGGCGCCGCGCCGATCGCCTCCGCGACGACGGTGGCCGTGGGCTTGACGGCGTACGGATGGCTCTCCGAGCCGACGTAGATGGCCCCGATGTCCGTCGGGTCGATCTCGACCTTGGCCATCGCGGCCCTCGCCGCCTCCACGGAGATCGTGATCACGTCCTCGTCGGGGGCGGGGATGCTCTTCGAGCGGATATTCAAGGCCCGTCCCATGGCCTCCCCGTCGGAGCCCCACACGGCCCCGATGTCCTTCGGCGTAATCCGGTAGCGAGGAATGTACCCGCCGTAGCTGACGATGCCGACCTTCATGCGATCCTCTCCAGCCGTGCGATGAGTTCGTCGACCTCGAGGTCCGTCCGCGCGAGGAGGATGTTCTCCAGCTCCGCGAGCTTCACGGCGAGCTCGTCGATGTTCTCCGGCTTCACGTAGACGACCATCGCGGGCTTGAGGGGGTGGGCCTTGATCGCGATCATCGGCGACCGCCCGTACTTCACCCCCGTGAAGAGGAGGGCCCGCTCGCTCGTTGTGCCGTAGATCCGGAGGTAGTCGTTCGCGTCGAGGGTCGTGATCGCCTTGATCGAGTCGATCACCGTGTACCCGTTCACGATCCGGCGCACGTTGGGTCCGTGGGTGAGGGCCTTCCCCTCGATCTTCCGGAGGAAGTCCGCGGCCTTCAGGCCCACGGGCCAGTCCCGCATGGATGGGATGACGTCGGAGAACTCCTCGAAGCGCTTCGAGAGTCGACGTCCGGATCTCTGGTCGATCTCAATGAGGGAGTCGACGAGGCGGCGGATCGTCTTGATCCCGGGGGATGAGCGCCGCCCCGCCTCGTAGTCGCTGATCACGCTCGGCGAAACCCGCATGTGCCTCGCGAGGTCCGTCTGGGAAATCCGGAGCTCCTCCCGCCACTTCCGCATCGTCTTCCCGGGTTGGTCGGACAGGGCGATCTCCCCCGCGATCTTCTCCCGGAGTTGGAACTCGACCCTCGGCGGCTCCATGTCGCGACCGAGGCGCGGAGTCCTATATAAAAGTGTCGAAGATGGCATCGGCAGACGTCGAGGCGCCCCCGGACGGGAACGAAGGCACCGCCCCTCGCGAGTGGAGGAAAAGGGAGGGAAAAAAGGGAAAGGGGTTCGCAGGCCTTCAGAAGTCCTGCACGCAGCGGCCGAGCAGGAACGTCCCGCTCACGGGAGCGCCTTCCTCGTCCAGGAAGACGAGGGAGATCCACGGGTTCCCTCCGGCGCCGCCGAGGGGTGGCTGCTTCGCAAACTCGATCGTCTGGCCCTCGGGGAGGAGCACGACATCCACGGACACGTCGGAACTCGCCTCGTGCGGCCCGCCGACAGGGTTGTCGTTGTTCCGGAAGACGAGCCGTGCGTTGATCCCCGACAGCCGTAGCTCGCCGCTCAGGCTCACGGTGGAACCCTGGTTGTCGCAGCTCCCGCCGCTGACCTCGGCCATCGCCGTCGAGGGGATCGCGAAGTCCGCGGCCGCGGAGGACAGGCCCTGGACGCACCGGCCGAGGAAGATCTCCGAGGACAGCGGCGTCCCATCCGCCCCCAGGAACTGGAGGTAGATGAACGGGTTGCCGCCCGTCCCGCCCCACACGGGTTGCTTCGGGATCGAGATGCTCTCGCCCGCGGGGATGACGACGGCCGTGGCCGTCGACGTCTCCTCGTGGGTGTGGGTGCCTTTGGCGTTGTTCGTGAAGATGAGCTTCACGCCGAGGCCCTCGAGGGCGATCTCCCCCGTGAGGGTGATCTTCGGTCCGGGTGCGTTCTCACAGCCCGCCGCGGCGGCTTCCGCTGCCACATGGACGTCCATGGGGAAGCTTGCCGTCACGGTCTGGGCGCCGGTCGCGATTGTCGTCGATTCCCCGGTCGTCCCCGCGGACGGGCGTAGGGATGCGCCCACGCCCGAGGCGGCGACGGCCAGGAGGGCGACGACCAAGCCCACGATTGCCAGTTGGTGTCGAATATTCCCCACCTCCTGACTGCGGGGCCCAAACGCGGGACCTCGGATAAACCATGGCCTTCGCTCTGTCCTCATCTGTGCTCGGCTGTCCCCAAACGACGAAAGATTCGAAGGTCGTTCCAAGGGATTCCGACGTCGCGAACCCAAGGGCGCTCGTCGATCCGGAGCCGACCCCGCGGCGCCGATAACGCTTATACGAAGGCCCCTCTTACCGCGGCCGGCATCGGGTCCGTGGGGTAGCTTGGTCTATCCTTGGTGGTTCGGGACCACTAGACTCCGGTTCAAATCCGGACGGACCCATTCCCACTCCATGCCTTTCACTCGATAATCAGTCGATCTTTCTGCGTCGCCTCGCGCGAGACCGCTTCCGACCAAGCGTCGGCCGCCGCCATCCTCGCATAGAACTTCTCCTTCGTTGTAACGCTCGTGTGCCGGAGCGTCCTGGACACGGACTCGATCCCGACCCCCACGGCCTTCATCCCCTCAGCAAGGAAGGGCCGCCGGACTCGACATTCGCCCACGACACCAACCTTGCAGAAGGTCACGTACCGCGCCCGGTTCCAACCGGGCCTAGTGTAGTAATGACCGTCCACGTTCGGCACGAGCGGCTCGAGGGCTTCGGATCACACGCCCAAGGAGCGCAGATGCCGCGCCCGCCGGTCCAAGAAGTCCAAAACTGAGGGTCGAAAGTCCGCTATGATTAGGATTCAATCCCCGCCACCGGTCCATCGGCAGGGGCTCTTCGGGGCGGAGACTCTCACCCGCCACGTCTGGTGTCGAGGCCCTTGTACTCCGCGAACCTGAGAACTGCGCCCGCCGGGGTTCGATCATTGCCGCAGCATTCTCGGCGAACTCCCCTTATCGCCTGCGCCAGGACAGGGTTTGCGCTCGCGGCAATCTGCGGTTTCAAGGCCGCGCGGGAGCAGCAGCGCATCGGCCGGCCCATGCCCGGAGAAGGGTCGCCCCGGTGCTCAGCGGCGCTTGTCGCCTACTCCGGGAGCTCCAAGGCGTGTCGGAATCCGAATCTCACTCGGGAGCCGATTTTGCCTGCCAACCGCGAAGCCTCTTCGTTCGCGAGGGCGACCTCGAGCCGTCCCTGCGGAGTGTTGAGTGCAGCGCGAACTCCCTCCGGAGTCTGGCGGATGCCGAGAAGCACGCCCTCGCGGCCCCCCGAAGGTGTGAGTTCGATATCCGGGGGGGCGAGCACAAGGAACTGTCCGCCGCCGCCCGGTTTCGGGAGCCGTGGGGCGGACGCGCCGAGAGGGCCCAAGACGTTGTAGCCAACGAACCAGGCCACATAGGCGCTCTGGGGATGCGCTTCGACTTCCGACGGTGGCCCCACTTGATGGACGCGCCCCTCCGCCATGATGGCAAGCCTGTCGCCCAGGAACGCGGCCTCGCCGTGGTCGTGGGTCACATAGATGCCCGTCGTGCCCGATTCCCGATGGAGAGTCCGAATCTCCCAGCGGAGTTCATCCCGAAGTCGTGCGTCGACGGATGCGAGCGGCTCGTCGAAGAGGAGCACCTCAGGCTCGGGCGCGAGGGCGCGGGCGACCGCGACCCGCTGCTGCTGGCCACCGCTGAGCTGATCGGGATGGCGGTCTTCGAGGCCGTCGAGGTGGAGACGCTCAAGGAGCTCCGCGATGCGCTTCTCCCGCTCGGCCTTTGGGACTCGCTTGGCCTGCAGCCCATAGCCGATGTTGTCTGCCACGGTGAGATGTGGGAAGAGCGCGAGGCTTTGGAAGACGAGCCCGATTCTCCGATCAGCAGGCGGGACGTCCGTGATGTCTCGACCGTCCAACCAGATACTTCCCGCTTCTGGCCGCAACAGCCCTGCGATCAGCTTGAGGAGCGTGGTCTTCCCGCTCCCGCTCGGTCCCACAAGCGCGAGGAGCTCTCCTGAGCGGATCTCCAAGCTTACGTGATCGACGATGGGCGCAGCTTCGTACCGCATGAAGAGGTCGCGGAGCTCAAGCCTTCCGCCCATGGCGCGCCTCCCGTGCAGCAGGAAGTCGGGTGAGGAGGAAGAAGACAGCGGCACTCAAGAGGATCAGGAGGAGGGACGCCGCCGCGGCGGCCTCGCGGAGCGGCTTGTCGGACGACATTTCCGGAGTCACGAGGAGCCGATAGATCGCCACAGTCATCGTTGTGTACGGCCTTGCGATCGGGTAGAGAAGATTGTTCGCGGCGAACTCTCCCAGGCTTGTCGCAAAGCCCACAGCCGCAGCGAGCATGAGACCGCGTCGGATCAAGGGCAACTCGACTCGGAAGAGCCGGTCGGGGGCATGGCTTCCGAGGGTCTGCGCGGCCTCGACCGCGTCTTCCGGTACACGGTCCAGGCTCGAGACGAGCGTGCGGACGACGAGAGGGAAGGCGACGAGAACATGAGCAAGGAGCATCAGAGGCCATACGGCAAGCCCCAGGGAGGAGCGGCCTGCCCAAGCAAGGTAGAGTCCCATGGCAATCGTAATCGGCGAGATTGCCAGCGGGATGAAGAGCAGCGCGTCGGCCCCCCAGCGGCCACGAGGCCCGAGCCGCCGCATCCCCCATGCGCCGAGAATCCCAAGGGTGACCACCAGGAGAGCCGTGAGGCAGGCAAAGAACAGGGTATTGAGGATCACCTGAAACGTCGTGACATACAGGACCTCCTCCGTAGCGGGACTGAACAGAATCTGGAAGCTTCTGATCGAGAGAGCCCCCGTGTCCGTTTCTAGGAACGCACTCGCTCCGAGGGCTCCGATCGGGAGGAAAAGGAACCCGAAGACCAGCAACAGCCCTGCGGTCACGACAACGGACTCCGTTCTCGAGGCTTCGGCCCAGAGGCGCTTGCGGGGGGGAGGATAGCGGATCGCGAGCCCCGATGGCCGGTGTAGAATCAGCCAGCGGAGGAATGCCGCAGCCAGTCCGGCGAGGACAAGAAGCTGGACAAGAGCGAGCGCCGCAGCGCCCGCAAAGTCGTTGTAGGTATAGAACCTCGAGAAGATCTCGACCTCCACGGTGCGATTGGTCGCGCCCCCCACGATGAGCGGAACGGTGTAGCCGAGGAACGCATAGACGAAGGCGATGAGAGCGCCTGCGAGGACTCCGCTACGCGCCTGGGGCCACACGAAGCGCCGGAGATGAAGCCATCGAGAGCCTCCGAGGAGTGCGGCCGCCTCGAGCTGTTCTGCATCCGTCTCTTCGAGGCTCGTAGCTGTGAGGACCATCACAAGCGGAAGGTTGAAGAAGAGGTTGACCGCGAGAATTCCGCTCAGCCCTTCGCTCAAGGAGCGGGCAGGCGCGAGCCAACGGCCAAGAAATCCCCCCTCGCCGTAGAGGGAAACGAACGCCACGACAACAACGATCGACGGTAGGAAGAACGGGACGAGCGCGAACACACGCATGAGCTTCCTCGCGGGAAAGTCGTAGCGCGCCAGGATGTAGCCTGCGGGAACGCCAACTACAGCAACGAGAAGTGCCGTGAGACTCGCTTGGAGCGCTGAGTTGCCGAGCGCTCGGAGGACCAATGGCTTCGCCAAGATCTCGACGAACGGCGCCGTCACGCTGGGGGCGTCACGCCAGCTCTCTCCGATGATCGCCGCCAGGGGATAGTAGGCGAAAAGGGCGAGGAAGAGCGCAGGGACCCCCAAGACCACTGCGACCGCCATCAAGTGATGACTTCGAGCCATGTCTCCAGCCAATCTCTCAGCGAGGTTGCGATGAGCTCAGGCGAGATCCATTCATTCAACGGAATCACGTTGGAGGGGTCGATGCTGTACGGAAACTCAACGAAACCGCCGACAATCCGGTTCGCCGGGTAGACCCACTCGTTCATCGGGATGAGGTTCTGAACGGCGTTGCTGAGCATCCATCGGAGGAAGGTCTCAGCAAGCTCGCGATGCTCCGTCCCGTTGACCACCGCCATCCCTTGGATCTCCCGCCATCCCAAGATGCCTCCGGTCGAGTTGTGGACCAGCGTCGTGCCGAACCAGGGAGCCTCCCCCGCGAAGCTAAAGCCGTACGCGGGGTCAGTGGCATAGCTGACGAGGAGATGATAGTCAGGCCCTTCGGCGCGTTCATAGAAGAGGTTGAATGCCTCGCTCCAGCCCGGCGCAATCTTGATGTCGCCCCCCGTCGCATTGTAGAGGTCCGCCCACCACGTCCACCAAGGCTCATCGGGATGCTCCTTCTCCCAGTAGGCTTTGTTCCAGAGGAAGAACGAGAGGCCTGAGCTTGAGGTCTCAGGGCTTCCGCTGATGAAGGCTCTGGCGAGCGCAGGATTCGCTGTGATGTCCTCGAACATGAACTCGCCCAGCTCGGGAAACGCGGTCTCGTTGAGGTACCTCAAATCGTAGTCAAGGGCGATGTAGGAGTACTCGAACGGGACGAGAACATGCTCAGGATCGAGGGCATCGGCCAGCCCTGGCTCCAGGACGCTCAACGGAACGTTCGGTGCGCCGGGCGCAAGCACGCCTTCCCGCTTGGCGACCAGTCCGTTGAGATTGGAGAGCCCCAACACGACATCGGCCACTGGATCCGCTTTCTCAAGCACCAGGGCGTTCTTCATGTCGCCGCTGCTCCCAAAGCGCCGCACCTCGAGCTCGATTCGATGGCTCTCCGCGAAGGAGTCGAATACGAATGCTTGGGCCGCCGTCGCGTTGTCCCCGTAGGCGAAGAAGCTGTCATAGGTGTAGACGATGAGAGTCGCCTGTACCTTGCGCTGATACTGGGCCGCGTAGGCCGCGTAGGCCGCGACCGCGAGGACCGCGCCGATGACAATCGCTGTCACCTTCACCCGCCAATCCTTCCAATCCATGTCCGATTCCCCCCTTCTAGCTCGTCGCTCTCACCGTCTTCGCAGTCTGGACGGTACGCTCGACCTCCAGGGTCGCTGACGTGCGGAACCAATCGGGGGCAGGTCCGTTCCCGACACCGCCCAGGTCGACGAGCATCCCCGCAGCGCAGTGCCGATGCACCATCGACCAGCTCGGCCCAATCACGGATCCGTCCTCACCGGCAGCGAGCTCCCCTGGAATCTTCCGGCGGTCGAGCCGAGCTGGTGCCCGCCGCGGCGCTTCAGCCTCCTTCGGACCGATGACCCGCATCTCACGCGCAGGTCGAGGGTCTGGAAGGAGGGACCACTCGAGCACAGGTTCGGCGCGATCGCCGCGGAGTGGTTCCTTGGCCGTCTGTGCCGCTCCCGATCCTCGATGCGCTCGATGCCGAGGGACCCCACGGCCGGGGGCCGTGCGCCGTGCGCAGACCCTGCGCCTAAGGCTACCGACTCCGGAGACATTCCAGCAATCGCTCTTCGGGGTGCCCGAGCTGAAAACGCCCCATGTTCCCTACGCCCGCATTACCGGGATCAGGTTCCAAGGGTCTATCCCTCACTCGGGATACTCTCAGCCCCTCTGGGGCTCCCCGGGATCACGATGCGGGGCGGGTATAATAAGGTTGTCCGAGAGCGGGATGGCACGCCGAGGCGTCCCTCCTGAAATCGCGGAAGCAGGTCCGTGCGACGTCGAAGTCATACGGGTCGTCCCGCGCGGACCGTGCCGCGGGCTCGGTTGTTGTGAGGATGATGGCATGCCGCGTGTCAACGTCCGCGTTCTCAGTACGCGACTCCAAGTGCCGCAAGCGGTCCGATCGCGCATTGCCAGGTTACAGGCGTGAATCGTGCTCTCTTGGGATGTATCCAGGAATCTCCTCGAAAAAAGGAGACGCGGAGGGGCCAAAAGCCTCTGTGCCTCACGTCTTTGACAGGCTCGGCCGCGTCTCCGTCCGCCGGACACCGTGAACTTTCTGGATGTCTCGTATCACGGTCTCCTGGAGGGCGCTCGGGTCCTTTGCGCCAATCCGCGCGATGAGGTTGTACTCCCCCGTCGTCCCGATGAGCCGCTGGACCGACGGTACCTTTTGGAGTTCTTTCATCGCCCGTTCCGCGTCGACGGCACGGATCAGCGTCCAACCGGCGACCGGCTCCTCGGCCTCCTCCTCACGACGCCAGTTCTCGAAGCCAGGATGAGCCGAGTAGCTCTCGCAGAAGTCCTTGGCTTCGATTTCGGCTTGGAACCGCCCGAGGTCCTCCGAGCTCCGGAACGCGCCAGTCACGGCGATATCGTAGGTGCCCATGACGGCTTCGGCCTCCTTGACTTTGGGGTTCCGACGCAGATCACTCAACGCTCGCTCCACATGGCCCGGCGTCACACGCAAGAAGACGACACTCTCCTCCGACAAGTCAACCACTTTCTCACCTCCCGCCGCCGCGTCCTGCAGGACTTGCGGTTCTGGGCATGCTACGTAATATCATGCACGATAACGAGTCTTGTGGCATTACCGGCGCAACGCGGACTGGCTCGACCGGAAACGGGCGCCTCGAGCCGCGCCATCCCTGAAAAGGATTTGTGAAGCGAGACTGGGGGAGAGATTGCGTGGACGCTCGGTTGAGCGGTTGTCACCGAGCTCGGCGGGGCAGCTCTTGGCCACCGAAAGGGGTCTAGATGCGTTGGTTCCCTCTGGTGTCCACCGGGGAATGAGGCCGGGTTTTACACCCCAAGGCTACAGCGTCTCCGATGCGACAGTTTCAGCTGGCACCGCGCCGGCGGGTCCGAGATTGTTTTGTGTACGGGATGTCACCGGCCCCTTACGGATAGTGAATGCGTGATTAGGCTCGTGAAGACGGTTCACGAGCACGGCGCGCCCGCGCGCGCCCGATCCACCTCGCGCCTGCTTGGGAAGAGCTTGTCCCCTCCCGGTCGCCAACCCATCGACCAGCACGCCAACCGTCGTCTAGGGGACGAAGGGACCCAAACCGGATTCGGCTTGGGTCCGGACGGACCCATTCTCCAGGGCCGGCCGCGGGACGTCCGACGACGCCCACCGCGTCAGCCGCCGAACCATTTCGCGAACCGCTCCCGCTCGAAACGGCGCTTCCCCTCGAGGCCCTCCGAGGATGGCGGCCTCAGGACGATCCGAGGGCCTCCGGGGCCGAGGAGGTCGGCCTCGGCCGCGGCCGCGAGCTCGTTCCCCGCATCGACGAAGCAGACGCCCTTGCCGTCATACGGGACTGCCGTGCCACCGGCGATCTCCGCGCGAAGGGCGGACGCGACGGCCCTCGCCTGGGCCTCCGCGAAGACTCCGGCCTTCGGATGGGGGTTCCCGTTCGGGAGTTTCAGGGAGGCCGTGTCCCCGACCACGAGGACCCCGTCGTGAGCCGTCCGAAACGCCCCGAGGTCGACGGGGACGAACCCCGACGCGTCCACGAGGCCCGCGTCCCGGACGACCTTAGGGGCGCGGTGGGGCGGCATCGCCGCGAAGAGTCCGAACGTCAGTTCCACCCCATTTTCGTACGCGACGGTCCGGCGGGCGACGTCCACGGCCTTGGGCTTGTGGCCGGGGAGGAACTCGATCCCGCGCTCCTTGAGGAGGGCCACGAACTGCTCCCCGACGGCTTTCCCCGCAACGGGCATCGGATGGGGCTCCGGGGTTGACACGACGACGCGAACGGACTCCCGGACCCCTCGCTTCCGCAGGATGTCGTCCACGAGGAGAGCGTACTCGTAGGGTGCGGGCGGGCACTTGAATGGCACGGAGGACACGGCGATGAGGACGGACCCGCGATCGATCCCGCGGAGGGCCTCCCGGAACTGGACGATGGATCCCATGTCGCACAGGTTGTACGCGGCGTCCGCCAGGCCCGGGACGAGGTCCGGCGCCAGTTCCGCGCCCAGGGCGATCACGAGGCGGTCGTACGACAGCCGCTGGCTCCGCGTGTGCACGACCTTGCCCTTCACGTCGATCGCGGCGACCTCGTCCTGGAGGAACCGGACGTGCTTCGTCCGCACGGATGCGTACTCCCGCTGCCCGACGGCGGGCGTGCGGCGGCCCGCGAGGACCCATTGGATCGAGAAGCCCATCTGGAAGGCCGCATTCCGCTCGACGAGGACGACATCCGCCTTGCCCGCGGCCGCGAGGGGCTCCAGCTCGGCGGCGAGAGTGAGCCCCGCGAACCCCGCGCCCAGGATGACGACCTTCATCGACGACCCCGGGGCCCGAACGCGTCCGCCGTTTATGTCGTTTCCCGGACCTCGAGGGGGAAGTGGTTCGCCCGCAGGCGCTCGAGGAAGAGCTCCCGGGGCTCCGCCTCGAGGCACTCCGGGGGGTAGACGCCCGAGGGGGCGACCTGGCCGCGGGCGAGCATCTCGACCATGATCGCGGCGCTCATCCCGACCTTGAACGACATGTTCGTGGATCCGGGGATCCACGCCTGGACCTCCCGGAGGGACGGGCCCAGGGCCGTGTACCGGAGGACCCGCCGGGACCCGGCCCGGGTCCCCTCGACCTCGACGACGTGGCAGCCCGTCGCGTCGATCACGTCGCCGCGGGCGAGGAGCCTCGGCACCTCCGCAGGGGTCATCGCAGGCGGGCTCAGCGCGATGAGGAGGTCCCGCGGCACGACGGACGCCTTCCCGACGCGCACGGGCTCGCGACCCAGGAGTCCGAGGGACATCGCCTCCTTCATCTGGTATACGTGGTGGCCTCCCATCTTCAGGTCCACGTGGCGAAGGCCTTTGCCCAAGAACATCCCGAACGTGATGGGCTCCTCGTGCATGTGCTGCAGGACAGGCCGGGGGCCGAAGGGCTCGGGGAAGTCGAAGACCTCCTCCTCGCTGAACGGGGGAACGCGTTGCGCTCGGCCGTCCCGGAAGACCGCGGGGGGCTCCTCCATGTCCTCGAGGGCGACCTCCGCGGACCAGAGGGCGACGGGCCTCCGGGCCTCGAGCTTCGAGACGAGCCGGAGGCGGATCGCGTGGACCGTGTCGAGGGCCTCCACGCCCTCCCGGGCGAGGACGTTCGTGACCCCGGGGGAGCCGCCGCACTGCAGGAGTCCGACGAGGCCTTTCTTGGCGAAGGCCTTCGAGAGGGCGACCTGGGCCCGGATCCCGCGGTAGTCCGCGGCGAGGTCCTGGTAGTGGACGCCGGCCCGGAGGGCCGCCCGGGTGAGGGGGACGTTGAAGCGCGGATGGGCCGCGTTCACGACGAGGTCGACGGAGCCCAGGGCCGCGGCGAGGGCCTTCGGCTTCGAAGCGTCGAGGGCCGCCGCCCGAGCCTTCCTCGACCCCGCGGCCCGCTTCGCGGCCTCCGCACGCTGGAGGGACACATCCGCGCAGACGACGTGGTCGATCGCTTCGCTTCGGGCGAGGTAATGCGCCATCACGGAGCCCTGGGCTCCGCAGCCGAGGATGAGGACGCGCATGCCTCCGCCCGTGAAAGGAATGGATGGCGAGTACAAAAGGGCTCGCGGTGAGGAACCTGAGGGCGACCGCGATCGACGCAAGCAATCCCTTCTCCACATTCTGATAACCGGCGCACGGGATTCTTATCGGAGGCACACCGGTCGGCCCCCTACATGCAAGGATCGGGCGGGCGCTCGTGCGCGGGCTGCGGCGCACCGCTCGCGGACGCGCAACGGTTCTGCATCCGATGCGGCGCTCCCGTCCAGGGTCGCGGGACGGCCGGCGGGACCCCTTCGCCCGGGGAGAGGTTGCTGTACAGCCACTCCGTGATCATGTACCGTGGCTGGCTGAACTCTCTGCGCCAATCCGTGCCTTTCGCGGGATCGCCCGGGGTCCTCACGCTCACGGATCGGAGGCTCGTGTTCATCAAGGGTCTCCTCGGCCGTGCGTTCGAAGACCTCTCGCAACTGGACGCGAGACTCGCGCAACGGAACGGCCTCGTGGTCGCCGTGAACCAGGTCCTCGCGACCGCGTCGGGTCGGGGATCGTCGGCCGTCGTGTCCATTTCCGGAATCCCGCTCGCGGGCGAGGAGCTCCAGCTGAGCGTCCGTGTCCAGGGCCCGGCAGAGCAAGAGGCATTCACCTTCGCGATCCAGCCCCGGGATCCGAACGGGGAGGGGTTGGAGGCGTGGTTGAGCCTCGTGCAGTCGCTCCGCGAAGGGCGTCGAGGGCGGGGCCACTCCTAGCGGATCGAGAAACCCCAGAGGGCGGCGTGCACGACCCGATCACGGCTTCGGCTGCTGCATGTACCGGGTGGACTCGAGCTGGATCGTCTCCTTCCGGGCTCGGTCGACCTCCGCGATGAGGGCGACCGCATGCTTGAGGTTCCGGTGGTTCGAGGCGATCCCCCAAAGGCCGAGGAGGACCATGCCGACGGCGACGGCCGCCGCGACGCCGGTCGAGGCGAGGGTCGCCGTGAGCGCGCCCTGGACCGCGGAGGCAATCCCGGGGGCTGCGAGGAGCACGCTGACGGTCAGGCCCGCGATGAGGACGAAGGTCCAGAGGACGGTGAGGGCGATCCGGACGCCCACCCGCGCGTTCGAGGCGGAGGCCATAAGGCTCGACCTGGCTCACGCTCCACGCGCTACTTAAAGGATTGTCCTCTCGCGGCGAAGGGATCCGCGCGTCAACGGAGGAGTTCGCGGTCCAGGGTCGTCTCCAGGCCCCAGTCGAACAGGAGGTAGAACCGCTCCCGTCCCGTGGGGGTCGTCATCACGCCGACGAGCCACGGGTCCGCCGTGCCGACGGCCTGCCAGACCTCGAGGCGCTCGAAGTGCTGGAGGGAGCCGCGGGCCCGCCGGACGGCCTCCGCGGGGAGGGCCTTCGCCCGATGGAGGCGATGCCGCTGGAAGTTCCAGACGCTCCAGTCGGCCCACAGGGCGGACTTCTTCGGGATCGCCTTCGAGAGTTCGGGCGCGAGGCGCTCAAGATCGCCCTTCGGGATCGATACGAAGTGCTTGTCTCTCGAGGCCACGGGGATCTCAAGGAAGCCGTCGAGGTTCACGGAGGCCCACTGATCGTACGCGATTTCCGACCGACGCGCCGCGATGCGTCCGGGGAGCTGGGCAAGGACCGCCTCCGTGTGCCTCGCGTCCGCGCGGAACGTCCGCGCGAGATGATCGTCGGACCGGTAGGCCTCGATCTTCTCCTTCGCGTCCCGCAGCTCGTCCTGCCACACGCGCACGAGGTCGTCGTCGCTCTCGACTTCGTCGGACACGGAACTCCGCGCAGCGTCCTCGAGGAGCTGCTCCGTCAGCCTGCCGCTCACACCCTTCCCCTCCGGAGGCGTGCCAGGTCGGACCGAAGAACGGCGCCCTGCGCCCGGCCTTCCGAGCCGGCCGCACGGCTCGCTTCCCCTGGGACACGGTCCCCGTGCGACACTTGAGCACGGTATATCCGTGTCGAGGTTTTAAAACCAGAGGCTACGGGAATCACGAAGCTCCGGGAGGCCGGCGCCCCGTCCGCGCGCGGCGCCGGACCCGGACGAGGATGAAGGAGACCGAGGCTGCGACGGCGACGACGGAGATCGCGAGGAGGATTGTGTAAAAGAGCGGCGCCGGGAGGAGGACCTCGCCCGCATTCATTCGGTAGATCGCGTCGGACGTGGACGCATACAGATGCCCGTCGGGCCCCGTCTCCACATCCAGGACGCCCCGTGCGCCGAAGCTCCACAGGTCCTCGACGCCGACCGCGCGGTCGCCCTGCGGCGCGAGGTCGATCCTCTGGAGGATCCCCAGGTTCCAGTCCCCGAGGAACAGGTCCCCCTCCCACGCCGACACGCCGCACGATGCGCAGAAGGCGAGGCCCGTGGGCGCTATGATCGCCGGGTACGTCCAAATGGGGTCGATGAGGCCGGGCGTGCCCGCGGTGCCGGTCACGTCGGGCCATCCGTAGTTGCCCCCCGGCACGAGCGCGTTGACCTCATCGTCCTCGGAGGGGCCGTTCTCGCTCACGTAGGGACGGCCCGTGGCAGACTGGAAGCCCAGGCCGAAGACGTTCCGGTGCCCGAGGCTGTAGACGAAGGACCCCGGGAACGGGTTGTCGGGAGGAACGCGGCCGTCCCGGAGGACGCGGAGGACCTTCCCTGCGAGGCTCGCTAGGTCCTGGGCGGACGCGCGATCCGTCGCGTCGCCCGTCGTGACGAAGAGGGTCCCATCCGGAGCGAAGCCGAGGATTCCCCCGTTGTGGAAGGCCGCCGCGGGGATCCGATCCACGAGGGTCTCCGAACGCGGCGGGACTCCAAGGAGGATGCGGACCACGCGGTTCACGGGTCCACCGAGGCCCCCGTCGAACGTCGTGTGGTGGACGTAGACCCATGGGGACGTCTCGAAGTCGGGGTCGAGGGCGAGGCCGAGGAGCCCTTGCTCCCCGTCCGTGAGGACGCTCACGTTCGCGACCTGCTCCGGGGGCCCACCGCCGTCGGGGATCGCCATGACGCGGCCCGTGAACCGCTCGTTGTAGAAGAGGCGGCCATCGGGGGCGAAGGCGAAGCTCACGGGCCACGCGAGGCCCGAGGCGATCGGGTGCGTCCCCGCGATCCCGGGGGCGGCCGAGGCCCGCCCTGTGGCGAACGGCGCGGCGACAAGGAGGACCGCGCAGAAGACGGCGGGGACGACTCGAGCCTCCATCGTCGTCGACGACTCCGCGCTCCCCTAGACCGTGGGCCGGGAAAGGGTTTCGGGTCCCTCATCCGCCCGTGGTGAGTAGCTTGTGCTCCCGCTCCCACGTCTTGTAGAGCTCCTCGATCTCGTAGGGCGGGGCGTGGCACGAGAGATAGCGGAGCCGCGCGCGGCCTGCGTTCCGGATCCCGTGGGACCCGCCCGCGGGGAAGTAGATCGCCGTGTCCGCGCCGAGGACCTTCTTCGACTTGCCATCGGAGACCTCCGCGCGGCCCTCGATGATGTAGTACATCGACTCCACGGTCCGGTGCTCGTGGACGGGCGTGCTCCCGCCGGGCCTCACGTCGACGACCGTGATCATGAACTTCCGCGCCCCCGTGCTGTCGGGACCGACGAGCTGGTACGACAGGCTGCGGTCGCCCTTCAGGACTTTCGCGCCCTTTCGTCGCACGATCTTCATGTGGCCACCGCGGACGCGATGGGGGCGGTCCCATTTGGATTTTCCTACATCCACGGCGTTCGTCCGCGAACTCTGGCGAGATTCCCCGCACGTGCAATCACCTCACAACCCTTATATGGGCCCTGGGAGCGTGGCGCCGCGATGGTCCGCGTTGAGGTCATGGCCTACACGCCGACGGACCTTCTCGAAGAGCACGACGTGACCGTCGGACGCTGCCGGGAGCTCGTCGAGAAGTACAGCGTGGTCTGGGTCAACATCGTGGACCCGGACGGCCGGACCCTCGAGGAACTCGAGACCCTCTTCGGGTTCCATCCCCTCGCGCTCGAGGACAGCCTGAACCAGGACCTCACCCCGAAGATCGAGCTCTACGACGACGTCCTCTTCATCGTCGCCCGGACGATCGTGTGGGCCGAGGAGATCGAGACGGACCAGCTCTCCCTGTTCGTCTCGCGGAAGTTCGTCGTCACGATCCACGACAAGGTGTTCCCCCAGCTCGAGGACATCCGGATCCGGCTGCGGAAGAAGAACCCCCGGCTCCTCAAGGCGGCGTCGGACTTCCTCGCGTACACGATCCTCGATGTGATCGTGGACTCCTACTTCCCTCACCTCGACCGCATGGAGAACATCGTGAACGAGCTCGAGGAGCGCGCCCTCACGGATCCGAGCCGGCATACGGCGAACACGATCCACGAGTTCCGGCGGGACCTCCTCCTCCTGCGGAACGCCCTGCGACCCCAGCGGGAGGCGTTCGCCCAGCTCAGCCGCGCGGACCTCCCCATGTTCCGGAAGGAGACGCGGAACTACCTGCGGGACGTGTACGACCACATGATCCGGACCCTCGACACGCTCGACACGTTGCGGGAGGTCTCGTCGGGGCTCATGGAGGTCTACCTGACCGTCGTGAACAACAACATGAACGAGATCATGAAGACCCTTACGATCATCGCGACGATCATGCTGCCCCTGAGCCTCGTCGCGAGCGTGTACGGGATGAACGTCGTGTATCCGGGGGCCGGGGACGTGATGGGGTTCTACAGCGCAACGGCGATCATGCTCCTCATCGCGGTCGCGATGTTGTTCTGGTTCCGGCGGCGGAAGTGGTTCTGAGCTTCTGAGCTGGTCAGGATCCAACCTGAAAGCGGGGACGGACGCCAAGGCCTTGCCGTGCGGTGTTCCGCAGCCTGCCAGCGGATCCCGGCGTACCGGTTACCCAATCGTCAGAGACGGTTTCGCGCATCGGCATGGCGGCTCTGAGAGACTCGCCGTCGGAATAGAGGCCTCCTGGAGCGACGAGGCGTCAGCTCGGCCTCGTCCGGAGTGTGGCCCGAAGGCACGGACTTGGCGCAGCACAAACGGCGAAGGCTGCCTTGTGACCATACCGGGGCGCCGCTCAACGGCTGACGCGGGTCCAAGGTTAGACACATCTCAAGTCCCATCGTTCGTGCGAAAGCTTAATGTTCTGTTTTGCCCCTTTCCCGGACCGGCGACGCGCGTCGCTGGAGGGATCGCGTGGTCGTTTGGATAACGCTCCTGAAGACCGCCGCAGTCGTCGTTGGGGTTCTCCTTGTGAGCACGACCCTCGAAGGCGTCCTTGCCGAAGCTGCCGTGGCCGATCCCTGGTCCCACGTTTCCTCCGGATCGGGCCAGTCGGGGGAGACATACTCGATGCTAGCCTCACCGGCGCCTTCCAACAACACGACTTCCCCAGACCCACCACCTACTGCATCGAGTCCCTCGGCTGGTTTTCCCCTGCCACCGGGAATCGTCAACGACACCTTTGGGCCAACCACGGCCCCGGTCTCGGACCGCAGCGCGGAACCAGTCCTCGTGGAAATGTCCATTTCGAGATTACGACACCCGGACAGATCGCCGCGCACACGAAGCGGTTCGTCCGCCAAGGCGTCACCGGATACGTGTGGTTCGTCACATGCGTGAGGTAGCGGCGATGGCTTCACCTCAGGATGGCAGATTGCTCGAGCGACTTGGTCGAGGGAAACGGCCCGAATCGCTGGGATTGAACCGAACGGCAGACGGCCTCGTTGACTTGCGCGGGATTCGACTGGCAAAGCCGCAACCGATGGCGAGGTTTCGGGTCGGGTCAGGTTCATTCGACTACGCCACGGACAAGCCCATCTTCCAGAGTCTCTCCCTGAGTGATGTTGATCTCAGCGGGGCATTCATAGAGAATTCCTACTGGGAGGCTTGCACCTTCCGCCGTGTTCGTGGGGAGCGCTTACGAGGCCGAGGAGTGAACTTTTCTTCTAGCAAAATGGAGTCCGTATCGTTTGTTCGCGCCGATCTTCGACACGCCAGCTGGGGGTTAGACAGCCTGGACGGTCCTCTCGTGTCCAATACGGAGTTCATCGACTGTGACCTTCGTGGCTCAACGTATGGTCATTCTTCATTTCGGAACTGCCGCTGGGTGGACTGCAACCTGAAAGGCGCAAACTTCGCCGGTGCTCGGTTCGAGGGCTGCGTATTCGCCGGCCTTGTCGACGAGGTCATGTTCCATGGCTGGTACCGCGACCCCGACCCCAAGATCGCGAACCTCAGGAACCCGATGCGGAACGTGGACTTCTCCCGCGCGGTGCTGAAGAACGTCGCCTTCGAAGATGGAATCGACCTGACCACATGCACGTTCCCCGCCGAGGGCTACCTCCGGATTCCACGCCCACGGGCTGCATACGAACGAGCTATCGCAAAGGTCAGGGCGACGTGGTCGGGCGCCGCCCGGGATAGGGCCCTGTTCTATCTCGAAGAAACCGTGAAGTTCGTCCCCGAAGACCAGCCTCTCGACATCATGCGGCCCATGGACTTCATCGAGGGTGCGTTTGGCCGGGACTTGGGCGAGACGACAGCGCGGGAATTCGTCCGGCTTCTTGAAGAGGTCTCGAAGGCGTGATGCTGTTCTCGCCTGATTGGTCTGAAGTCGACGAGTTCTGCGAACCCCTGCTAACGAACCCCGCGACGGGCCAGGCATGGACGGCCGCCGAGGTGAACGCCCTCCAGGCCGGCATCATGCTCGACTCGACGACCTGGATCGTCCGCGTCACGCAGGCGTACGTGAGCGTCGACGCCGGGGAATCCGTCGTCAACCTCGCGACGTACGCCTACGCGGACGGCCCGACCGGCATAAACGAGCTCACATCCATTACGGGCGTCGAGCCCGCGACGTTCACGTACACGACGAACGGCGACGTGTGGACGAAGATCCAGGCGGGCGTCACGTGGACGTACGCGTACAATGAGGCGGGCCTGCTGGCGTCCGTGAAGCAAGGCGCAACGACAGTGGCCCAGTACTTCTACGACGGCCTTGGCCGCCGGGTCAAGTCCACGGAGCCCTCGGGCAGCAAGACCCTCACGACGTATTTCGTCTTCTCGGGGGACGAGGTCCTATTCACGAAGCGCGTCGTCGGGACCACCGTCACGAAGACGTCCTACGTCTACGCCGCGGGCCTCCTCGTCGCCTCGGTTACCGGCACGACGAAAGCGTACTTCCACCAGGACCACCTCGGGAACACCCGACTCGTGACCCGGGGCTCGACGACCGATTTCAAGACGAACTACAAGCCGTTCGGGCCGCGGTATGCCCCGACGGGAACGGATCCCAAGTTAACGTACACCGGGGAGTGGACGGAGCCTTTGGGTCTCGTGTACCTTCGGGCAAGGTACTATGATCCGGACCTCGGACGTTTTGTCTCAAAGGACCCCGTCCTCGGCTCCCTCGGAATCCCGCAGACCCTGAACCGGTACGCGTACGTCGTGAACAACCCCCTCAAATACACGGACCCGACGGGGGAGTTCTGGTTCAAGAACCCGATTGGGGACTGGTGGGACAGCCTTGATTCGAACTGGAAGACGGCAATCGTCTTCACTGTCCTCACCATAGCGGTGATCGCAAGCGCGGGTGTCCTGGCGCCGGCAATTCTGGGAACGGTCATCGCGGGGGCTGCCATTTCGGGCGCGATTTCAGGAGGGATATACGTTGCGTCTGCGGCCATCTCGGAGGAGTCGCTTTCCCTGGGCGGTTTCGCGGCCAGCATTGCTCAGGGAGCATTCCTAGGGGCTGCAGGTGCAGCGGTTGGCAGTGTTGCTGCAGGTCTGGCTTCAAAGATCAATCCCCTTAATCCATGGGGAGCTTCGCGAATCATTACTGGATTCTTGGGCTTTGGTGTTGGCGCGGGTACCGAGTTAGGAGGAGAGTTAGTTCGCGGCGAGGCATTCGACCCCTTCAGGATCATGCTTGGCGGCGGACTGTCAGTACTGAGTGGACGGCTGGCGGAGCGTCTGTACCCCAGTTTCGGAATGAATCCATCCAGTTTCGGCTTCAGTCCATGGGTATTCCCCAGCCTGAGATCGGTCGGCAGAGCCGTCCTCAATCCTAGTCTCGCGGGACCGAATGCGAGGGCCGTGCTATACGGAGGAATCGTTGGTCCGCTGGTCGAGAGCAGCGCGGCGATAATCGAATCGATTGGGGGGAGAAGCGTTCCGTGGTACCATGGATGACGTGAGAGACAGCAAGACTGCCGAAATCTCTCCGAGATCCGCTTGGGCGGTCATCGGCGGAGTAATGGCGGTCGGATTCATCATCGTTGCCAGCCTCCTCTGGGTGACCCCACGAGACATCATCCAGGTGCCTTCATATTGGCTGGGCGTGGCCGTGTGGACTCTAGTCGCCCTCCTATGGCTGCCTGGTCCGGGTCTGATTACCGGTACAGGCAGGGGGCGCCGCCCCGTTTTGACCACGGAGATTGTCGCGATTCTGCTCATCGCCTTCGGTGCTGCGGGCACCGTTCTCAGGGAAGCTCGCGATCCGATTCTGCCCTTTGCATGGGGAGTCGTAGGATTCCCTGGTGCAATCCTGACGTATTGGTCGTACCTGTTTCTTGTCCGGCAGAAGCTGAGACGCTGCCCCAAGTGCTTGACGTACCGGTGGTTTAGCCGTCGAAATTCCTCGCTCACATGTCAAGGATGTGGAAGCTCCCTGGGCTAGTGGCAATCCGCGGCTACGCGAACGGACCACGCCCTCGGTGTGAAATGTCAGGAGACGATCCCGTATTCAAACATCCGCGAGCCGGCCTACTGCGCGACGATGAGGTTCGGGATGCCTTCGCGAGACCAGTTCCGGTACCGGTAGTACTCGTCGCGCAGCCGGTTCCACGTCTCCTGGCCCAGCTTGACCTTCTTCCCGTTCACGTCGACCTGCTCCTCGATGAGGCGGACGGGCAGGCTGTCCTTCGCCTTCGTGTGCCCGCGCTCGATGTCCATCCACCGCTCGAGGTCCGTGATCCCGCGGCCGATGCGGCGGATCTCGGCCTCCGTGGCCTCCTTCCCGAGGACCGTCTTGTAGGCCTCGGGGGTCTCCGTGAAGACGATCGGCGTCACGAGGGTGCAGATCCCAATCGAGTCGATCACCGCGGTCTCGTCCACGAGGTCCGACACCATCTGGGCCTTCCCGTCGGGGCCGGTCCGGGCGTCGAGGCTCATCCCCAGCTCGACGTACACGGTCCAGCCCTTGTTGTGGCAGCCGTGCCGCGGCCCGAAGACGTAGCAGAGGAACATCCCCCAAGACCCTCGAGGATCGTACGCGGGGAGCTCCATCCCGGCCTGCTGGATCGCGTAGTCCGAGGAGCCCCCGTCGAAGACCTGGCTCGCCCGGAGGGTGCCCTCCGCGAGGATGTCTCCGACGCCCTTCCGGTGGGCGATCGCCTCGAGGAGCTCGAAGATCTTCTCGTTCGACGTCCACGTGTCCTTCGCCAGGCCCCGCTCGATGACCTCGCGGTACCAGCCGATCACGCTGCCCGCGGAGATCGTGTCGAGGCCGAGCGTGTCGCACAGCTTGTTCGCGTGGACGATGATGTGGGGATCGTCGTTGAGGACCTGCGGACCGAAGGCCCACGTCGTCTCGTACTCGGGACCGCGGCCCTCGTCCCCGTATCGGGAGGAGTTCGTCCGGGTGCAGCGGATCGCGCAGTCGAAACACGTCGTGTACCCGGTGAGGATGTTCTTCCACTGGGGGAAGTATAGCTTGTCCCCGGCGTCCCAGTGGACCTTCTGCCAATTGTGAGTGGGCCAGAGGTTCCCGTCGTTCACCTTGGGCGGGATCTCCATCGTCCCCATCTCATGGAAGTACCCGCTTCGCTCCTTGTTCTGGGCCTGGGTCTTCTTGTGGAAGACCTTGGCCGGCTCGCCGTCGAGCCCGGGGAGGGGTTGGTTCCCGCTCACGGTGATCGCCTTGAGCTTCTTCGAGCCCATGACGGCGCCGAGGCCGCCGCGGGCCGCCGCGCGATCTTCCATGAAGATCCCTGCGATCCGGACCAGATTCTCCCCCGCGGGGCCGATCGTCGCGGCCCGCCCGGCGTCCTTGAGGGCCTTCTGGGTCTGTTCCGTCGTGAGGCCCCAGAGCTTGGACGCGTCGTGGATCTTCGCCTTCCCATTGTTGACCTCGATCCACACGGGCTTGTCCGCCTTCCCGACGACCCGGAGGACGTCGAAGCCCGCCTTCCGGAGGGTGATCCCCCAGAATCCGCCCGCGGCGGCGCAGGAGTAGTAGCCCGTGAGGGGGGAGACCGTCGTCACCCACGTCCGGTTGCAGGAGGCGATCGTCCCCTCGTAGGGCGACGTCGAGAAGAAGACGGGCATCCGGGGGTGGTACGGGTCGAGCCGGAAGTCCTCCTCGCTGAGGAGCTTCGCGCCGACCCCTCGCCCGCCGACGTACCGTTCCCAATACTCCGGCCCGCGCTCTTCCGTCTCAATCGTCTGGGAGTCCAGGTCCACGTTGAGCATCCGGAGATTCATGGCCACGATGCCACCCTGCCCTCGCCTCCCAGAAAGGCGGTTCCTTACTTAGCGGTTGCCACCGGGCCCCCGCCAGCCTTTTATGAGCCTTGCGCGTTCGGCGGGCCCGTGAAGGTCACCGTCCGTCTCATGGGCCCCTACAAGCGGGCCGCGGGAGTCTCCGACGACGTCGAGCTGACCCTGCGCCGGCCCGACCTGGGCGGGGTGCTCGCGGCGATCGGGGAGCGGTATCCCGAGGCGGGCCGCAAGCTGCAACCCGCCCCGGGGAGAATCGAGCCCGCCGTGCGGGTCGTCGTGAACGACGTCGTCGTTCAAGGCCCGACCCCCGAGCACAGCCTCAAGGACGGGGACCGGGTGGCCTTCGTCCCCATCGTGGGCGGCGGGTCCGCCGTCAGGTGACGCGGTTCAGCTTCCCGCTGCGGACGTCGTAGACGAACCCCGTCACGGGGATGTCCTTCGGGAGGAAGGGGTTCGTCCGGATCCGCTCGACCTGCGTGCGCACGTTCTCCTCGAGGTCCCCGAACGCGTGGAAGTTGACCTTCGCGGCGTTCACGCCGGTCTTCTTCGTGAGCTTGTCCTGGAGGTCTTTGTCCTTGAACGTGAGCATCCCGCAGTCCGTGTGGTTGATCACGAGGAACTCCCGGGTCCCGAGCAGCTCGTGGGAGATGATGAGGGACCGGACGGCGTCTTCCGTCACGATGCCGCCCGCGTTCCGGATGATGTGGGCGTCCCCCGTCCGCAGGCCGAGGAACTCCTCGACCGTCAGGCGGGCGTCCATGCACGCGACGATCGCGAGTTTCTTCGCGGGCGGAATCACGAGCTTGCTGCGGTCGAAGACTTCGGCGTAGTCGGTGTTCGTCCGGAGCAGGTCCCGGAGGAGCGGGGTGTCGGCCATCTGGATGCCCTTCATGGATACCACCGTACCCGGCTACTTGAGGCCGGTTGACTCTCCCTATGCGAATCGACCATCTCCGGTGCCCTCGCGGACCGGAATCTTTTCAAGCGCTTCCGAATGACCGAGGGGCGAGGGGCCCCGGTCCGCAGGCCGTCCCTGGAATCGGGAGGGAATCCCATACATACGGTATGGCCGATACATCGCGCGCTATGGCGACGACGATCCAGCTCAGCCAGGAGACGCGCGCGAAGCTCTCCAGGCTCAAGGCGAGCCCCCGAGAGACCTACGAGGAGGTCCTGAACAAGCTCCTCGCGTTGATCCCCGAGGGCGACGAGGAGGGGCCCTACACGCCTGCGTTCCGGGTCGGGCTGCTCGACGCCCGCCTGGACCTGAAGGAGGGCCGCGTGGTCGGCCATGAGCGCGTGAAGACGCGGCTGGGGCTCTGACCGCCTGGTCCGTCCGATGGACGGAGCGCGCGGTTCGCGATCTGGACGGCCTCGACCGGAAGGTCGCCGCCCGTGGGGTCGCAAAGATCGAGCTGGCCGCCGCGAACCCGCATCACTTCCTCCGACGTCCCGTCGGATCCGATGAGCACAAGCTGAGGATCGGCGACTATCGTCTCCTCGCCTTCCTCGACCACGAGACTCAGACCATCTTCGTTGAGCGGGTGGAGGATCGCTCTCGAATCTACGCTCGCGGATGATGTACGCGAGAGGTCGGAGGCAGGGTGATGTCATCGCAACCGTTCGCGGTGCACGACCCAGACTCGAGAAGGACGGGCTCTGTGTCCACAAGTCGGACCTCCGGCATGTCCAGAAGAAAAAAGGGGTGGATTAGACGCTCGACGATCCAGGAGGCCCTCTACCTTGCCAAGGCCTCCTTTGGATAACTTAGGAGGTGATCCATCTGCAGGTTCCCCTACAGATACCTTGTTACGACTTAGCCCTCCTTGCTGAACCTAAGTTCTAGCGTCGCAAGAACGGCACCATCACTCAGGCTCAACTCGGGTGGCTTGACGGGCGGTGTGTGCAAGGAGCAGGGGCATATTCACCGCGTGATGTTGACACGCGATTACTACGGAATCCATCTTCGTGAGGGCGGGTTACAGCCCTCAGTCCGA
>Ga0209341_10000231_pt1 | contig 56426 bp, 54 predicted proteins | sample RifCSP13_2_FD_184020 | JGI IMG/M metagenome (GOLD analysis project Ga0209341, IMG submission 184020) | Soil microbial communities from Rifle, Colorado - Rifle CSP2_sed 13_2 (SPAdes) (version 2) | ecosystem: Environmental > Terrestrial > Deep subsurface > Rock core/Sediment | place: Rifle...
CGACCCCTAGAGTCCATCGTCCTTTCGACCTGGCGTTGACCAGGTGGCTAGTCGTAGTCGTCCTCAGCGTGTCCGATGTGAGAGGGGGCTTTTGTGTTCCGCGGCCGGCCCTGTCCACCGGTCAAACGGGCATGAGGGGATACTGCCCTGACCGACGCCAGGCGGCGACTCCGGCCAGGTAGCCGGCGCCGTTGGCGACGGCGTGCACCAAGAAGGGGGCGACCAAGCTCTCCGACCTCTGTCGCAACCAGGTGAAGCCCAGGCTGGACAGACTCGTCAGGAGCGCTCCGGCGGCCACGACGGTGAGCCGCGAGCGGTCGGAGCCGAGCTGCGTTCTGAGCGGATTGCCGTCCAGGGCTCGGCGGGCCGGGATCAGATGCCAAATGCCGAACGCGAGGGCGGCAGCCATTGAGGCTTCTGTCCTAGTCGCACCGGATCGCCGCCACAAGCCCTCGATGACACCTCGGAAGGCCACCTCCTCGAAGAGGGCGGTCCCGAGCGGGAACCGGATCAGAGTCCGGTAGAGGTGCTCGGCTCTAGTCCGGTCGACGGCTCGTTGATCGAGGAGGTAGCGCCGGGCTCGAGGTCGTGTTGCGATCATCGTGGCGACGGCCACCGTCACGGCCGCGCCGGCGGCACCGGTCCGCAACCCTGAGGCCGCCTTGTAGGGTTCGAGCCCGAGGTCGTCCCAACTGCAACCGTACCGCCGGGCCAATGCGATCAAGCCCCAACTGGCGGCGAGGTTGGCGGGGACGTAAGCAGGGGCCGGGATCAGGAAGTTCTGGGCGAGGTTGTAGCCACCGATGGCGGTGAGTGCCATCAGTCGGCTCCGATCAGGCATAGAGGTCTTCGATCACGTCGGCGAAGGTGGCTTCCACCACGCGCCGCTTGAGTTTCAGGGTCGGCGTGAGTGCTTCGTCGGGGAACCCGAAAGGAAGGAGGGAGAAGCGGTGGATCTGCTCTGGTTCGGGAAGGGAGCGGTTGACGCCGGCCACCGTGCGGGCCACCCGCTGCTGGACCTTGGGGTGCTCCCACAACCCGACCTCTTCTCCTTGACGGTCACCTGCCAGTCGGAGCGCCTTATCACCGTTGAGAGAGATCAGAGCCGTCAGGTACGGGCGACCTTCACCTAAAACCATCGCTCCGGCGATCACCGGGTCCGCTCGGAGCTTCTCTTCTATGCGGAGCGGGGAGACCTTTCTTCCTCCGGCGGTAATGATGATGTCCTTCAGCCGATCGACGATCTGAAGCCGGCCGTTCTCCATCAGCCGTCCGACGTCACCGGTGTGGAAGAAACCGTCCCCGTCGATGACCTCGGCAGTCCGTTCGGGCTCCCCTTCGTATCCGACGAAGACGTTGGCGCCTCGCACCAGAATCTCACCATCGATGCCCAGCCGTACCTCTACTCCGTCGAGTGGTGCTCCCACCCCCCCCACCGCCAGGTCGTCGGGCCGTTGCACAGTGCACAGGGCAGCGGTTTCGGTGAGCCCCCAACCCTGGTGCAAGGGGAGGCCGAGCGCCTGGAAGAACTGCTGAGTTTCGGGTTGCAGCGGTGCCGCTCCAGACACAGCGAACCAACATCGTCCCAGACCGACCTTCTTCAGGACCCGCCGCCCCACCAGACGCGCCGCAACGGCCCCGAGTCTTCTTGGTGGTGAAGGCCGCTGATCATCATCTCGCTGTCGGACTGCTGCCGAACCTGACGCCAGAGCCAGCCGGGCCATGCTTCGACCTACGAACCCACGGGTCTTCATTTCTGACTCGATGCGGTCCTGCATCAGAGCCCAAACCAGAGGTACCGCCACGAAGATGGTCGGCCGCACCGAACGAAGAGCTGCAGGGAGTTGGGCGACCTCATCGACGAACCAACACGTCCAACGTTGGGTTGAGGCGACCACGGGTATGACTGTCGTGACCACCCGTTCGAGGGCATGGGCCAGCGGCAGATAGGACAGAGTCACCTCGCGAGCCCGAACCCCCACTGCTTCGGCGGCGGCTGCAGCCGCGAATAGAAGGTTACGGTGACTGATCGCTGCTCCCTTGGGGTCCCCACCGGTGCCTGAGGTGAAGATGACCGTGGCCACCTGTTCGGGGCGAAGCGCTTCCAACCGTTCAGCCAAGCCGCGGGGGTGCTCCGACATCCAGCTCTCCCCTTGCCGGAGGAGGCTGCCCTTACCAAGCACCTGACCATGCACCTCCTCTCCTTGGTGGAGGGCCATCACCCCCTGAAGACCGGGAATTGATGCCTCGCGAATCTTCCCCAGCTGCTCGTCGGAGTCGACCAGGCAGTATCGAACCCTGGTTCGGGAGAGGATGTCGGCGATCTGGCTGGCTGGACTGGTCGAGTAGAGGGGTACAACCGCCGCTCCGATGTGCTGGATTGCGTAGTCGGCGATCACCCAATCCGGGCTGTTGGAGCCGACCAAACCCACTCGCTCTCCGGGGGCGATGCCAAGCGAGGCCAGACCGGCCGCGAGCCTGACCGTTTCCAATCGGGCCTCTCCCCAGGTGATCGGAAGCCAGCGTCCTTGGGACTTGTGGTACCAGAGCGGTTGTGAGCCGCGCTCTTGGGCGCGCTCGAGGAAACAACCGACCACCGTACCGGCCCTAGGGGATGGTTCTCCCACGACGGCCAAGGTTACGCCGGCAGCAGCGCCCCGGGGTGCCAAACCCCGTTCTGGCGCGCCGACCATCTGGGGGCGCCTAACCGCGTTCTGGCGCGCCAAGTCCGACTTGTCTTCAGGCGGTGATTGCAACACCAGAGTGAGGGAGGGGGGTGTGGCTAGGTTGGGGCAGCTGGCGACCGCCGCGTCAGGCCCGGCGCCCCCGTGCCCACCCGAATTCGACCGGAAGGTCGCGGTAGCTGCGGAGGAAGTGTCTCCCCAGCAGGTTCGGTTCCAGACCTCTTTCGCTGACAGTGAACATCGAACCTACGAATCGGTCGGTCCCCACTCGCTCGAATGCGCCGCTCTCGATATCGACGAAACCGGCATGGGAAAGCGCGTCTACGGTCTCCAACATCGAGTGGGTGTCGGCGACGTGCCACATCCGATTGAAGTCGTTCAAGTCCTCGGCCTGCTCGGGGCTCATCGGTCCGGGTCGTCGAAAGACATCCTTGATGTAGACCGCCCCCCCATGCTGGAGGACCCGAGCGGTTTCGGCGTATAACCGGGGCAGATCATCGCTGTAGCCGGTTACCTCGAATAAAACCGCCCGGTCGAACCACGCATCCCGAAACGGCAGGTGGTGGAAGTCGGTGAGATGGATCCGCACCCGATCTGAGAATCCGGCCTCGGCAGTGAGTCGAGTGCCCAGCCGAGCCTGGACAGGGGAGATGGTCACCCCTTCGATCTGTACGGTTTTGAACGCGGCGGCGATGGCGCGGGCCGGACCACCGATCCCACAGCCGAGGTCGAGGACGCGGTGCCCAGGCGCGATCCCCGCTTGGCCGGCCATCCACACCGCCGAGCGAGCGGCCGTCTCGGGCCCGTCGGGGGGTAGCGGCAAACCCGACTGGAACGTGTCGTCGCAGAGATGCAAGAAGGCCGGCGACCAGCCGTCATAGAAGAGGGCGATGTCACTCGCCGCCAAGACCGACGTCACTGCGCGCTCGGTGCACCGTCCTTGACAGCGGCAAGGGCTTGGTCAACCTGGCCCGTGTCCAGATTCTGGATCTGTTGTACGGCCTTATCGCTGAGTTGGACTTCGAGTTCGTCCCACACCGACGAGCGAATCGCCTCGGCGGTTTTGGCCCCCAGTAGGGCGTATCGGAAGACCGGATCCTGAATCGCCCGACCGATCACTACATCGGGCACCGCATTCAGCTGAGGAAGGCGGGGCTTGGTCATGTCGGACCTCCTTTGGGTCGGGGGTAGGCTATCGGCCCGACCCGCGAGCTGTGCGGCCAAACCCGCTATTTGAGGAGGGAGGCGAAAAAACTCCTCTGATACTCGAGGACCGCCTCCCGGCGAGCGGTCAGCCACGCCGCCGCCGACGGCGTACCGAGCTTCTCGGCCCGCCGGACGCCGGCATCGACGTCCGAAATCGCTACGGCGACGATGTCGTCAAAGCCTCCCTTCCGGACCAAGGTGCTCATCATTGCCTCTCTACCCTCCTCGCCGCCGAGGCGGCGAACCACCCATGTGAAGTTGCCGGCGTCGAAATCGACCCCGGCATCGCGGAGATCGTCGAGTAGTTGACCCGCCGAGACGATCTCATGTACGAGCCCCAGGAGCTCGGGTTCGAGGTCGTAGCGGTCGGTCAGGTCGAGGACCGCCAAGCCCGGGATGGCGAGGGGCATTGAACGGCGTAGCACCAGCTCGAAATGTTCTTCCCGATAGACCGAAGAACGCTTCAACAACAGGTGCTCTTGAGCCATGGCCTCGCCGTAGTCGAACGCCAGGCGCTGAAACCGAGACCAGAACCGGGGAGAGGACCCCACCTGGAGGGCCAGCAGCGTTTGATGTCGGATAAGGAAGGCGTCGGACAGGAGCATGGCCAGACCGGGTTCGCCCACTTGGCGATCGTGATCGAAGAGATCGTCCTCGACCCGGACGTGCAGATATCCGAGCACGCTGGCCTCCGCCAGGTCTGTCATGGTGGCCGCGCCGAGCGTGCTCCCGGTGGCCTCGTCCACCCAACCCGGTAGCTCGACCAGTGGATGACCGAGAGGGTGGCGAAGCGCTCCGGCGTGAGTGAAACCGTGGGCCGAGAGCAACTGCTCGAGGGGTCCGGTCAGCTCGGCACCCAACATGCCCGGCAGCTTTCCCAATCGATCCCAAACTGCCTCACCGAGCTCGGCGGCATCCACCGGGCTATCTTGGCAGCGAGAGAGGAGGGCCGCCTCGCCCCGGGTGGTGTTCCGACGCTGGCGAGGCCGTCGTCGTGTACGAGTTGGCCAGCTTCATTCCGAGACCTCTACAGCGGCGGCTGGCAAGGCGCGGCTCCCCTCCCCATGATCTGACCGTGCACCCGGCGGCGATGGCGGTGCTTTTTGCCGATGTGTCCGGGTCAACCAAGCTGGCCGAGGATCTGGCCCGGGAGGGGGCGGTGGGACCGGAGCGCCTCACCTCGATCCTCGACCGGCTGTTGGCGGCGTTGATCGACCCCATTGCCTTGGCGGGCGGGGAGGTGGTGAGCTTCTCGGGCGATGCTCTGACCGCAGTCTGGGAGTCGAGCGACGACGAGTCGCTGCCGATGCAGGCGCTACGGGCGGTGCGGTGTGGTCTGGACCTGCAGTCCCTGGCCCGACGGCTCCCCGAGCTCCGACAACGCCAACTCTCCCTCAGGATTGCGGTGGCAGCCGGCGAGGGGGCCTTCTTGGAGGTGGGGGGACACAACGGGAGATGGTCCTTTGTGGTGGCCGGCGAACCGGCGGTTCGACTCCAACACGCGGCCGGCGTCGCTCTCCCCGGCGAGGTCGTCGTCGACGCCAACGCCTGGTCGCTGTTGGCCGAACCGGGCGCGGGAGTCCGGCGCGGCGAGACGATCGTTGCTGAGCAAGTCCCTGCTCCACCCCCCTTCAGCAACCGCCCTTCGAGCCCGCTCGAGGAGGCCCTCATCACGAGTGCTTGGGCATATGTGCCGCGGGCGGTGGTCGAACGGACGGCCAGCGGCCAACCGGAGTGGTGGGGTGAGTTCCGCAACGTGAACGCGCTCTTCGTCAACCTCATCGAGCCGGGGAGCAACCGGGCCCTCGACCCGGCGGCGATCCACCGTTCGGTGCAGACCTTTCAAACCGTCATGGACGGAATGGAGGGAAGCCTCGACAAGGTGCTGGTCGACGACAAGGGCGCCACTTTGATCGGCTGCTTCGGGCTCCCGCCCCTTGCCCACGAGGACGACCCGCTGCGCGCAGTTGAGACGGCCATGCGCCTAGCCGAGGGTTTTCGAGTTAGCCGGCAGGAGTTCGGAGTCGGGCTAGCCAGCGGGCGTGCCTTCTGCGGTGCGTACGGGTCTGACCATTTCCGTCAATACACCGCCATCGGTCCGGTGATGAACCGTGCCGCCACGCTGATGATGTCGGCGCGAAACGAGATCCTCTGTGACGATCGCACCGTCCGAGCGAGCTCCGGACGAATCCGTTTCTCGGCTCTGGGTCCCGTCTTGGCCAAGGATGGCACCCGCCTGGAAGTCGCCAAGCCCCTGTGGCTGGAGGCGATCAACGCCGACACCGCTCATTCGGCCGGGGAGCTCATCGGACGTCAGGACGAGATGCGCGAATTGAACGGGCTTCTCGGGGCCATGGTTCATGCCGGTGGGAACTCCGTTGTTGAAATCACCGGCGAGCCCGGGATCGGCAAGTCGATGATCCTGCGAGAGCTGATCGCCTCGGCGAAAGGGTTCGGCGTGAGGCCACTCGTGAGTCGGGGTGACGCGGTCGGCAGGTCGGTTCCCTACTTGGGTTGGCGAAGCGTGCTCCTCGCCGCCCTCGATTTGGCCGGGACGACGTCTCCCGAAGCTCGTCGACGAAAAGCCACCGCCCAACTCGCCCACTCTCCGGGAGTCGCCGAGCTGCTACCGCTTCTCGACCCCGTCTTGGAGCTCGGTCTGGCGGACACCGAGCTGACAGCGCCGATGAGAGGCGCGGTACGACGCGATGCCCTGGGTGATCTCGTGGTGGCACTGCTCGATGGCCTGGGCGCGCCGATGCTCATCGCCTTCGACGACGCGCAATGGTTGGATTCGGCGAGTGTGGATCTGGCCCAGCTGGTTGTCCGCAAGGTGAGCAGCGTGATGTTGGCGTTGGCTCGACCCGACGCGTCGGATCCCCTTGCCCCGGAGTTGCAGACCACGTATTTGCGTTTGGAGTTGGGGCCGCTGCAGCCTGCCGAGGCCCTGGCGATGGTCTGTCGCCGGCTCGGAGTGGAACGGCTTCCGGAGGCAGCCGAGCGAATCATCATCGAGAAGGGGGGGGGCCATCCTCTCTTCTCCGAAGAGCTTGGATACGCTCTGCGCGACCAAGGGATCATCGGCGAGGAGGACGGCGGTCGCGGGTTCGACTCCAGTGCTCGTCTCCAAGTTCCCGAGACGGTGGACGGGCTGGTGGCAGCCAGGCTCGACCGGCTCGAGCTGTCGGAGACCCTCACTCTCAAAGCGGCCAGTGTGATCGGTCAGACGTTCACCTCCGACCTGCTCTCCACGTTACGGCGCGACCTTGGGGGGGAAGCCGTCGAATCCGACCTCAAGTCTCTGGTGAGAGCTGGTCTGTTGGCCGAGGAAGGGGGTCGCTACGCATTCCGACACGCCCTCATCCGGGAAAGCGTCTACGAAATGGTGTCTTTCGAGACGCGCGGCCAGGCCCATGCGCTACTGGCCAGCCGACTCGCCGAGGAGCCGGAGCCGTCTCAGTCGGTGCTGGCACATCACTGGGAGGCGGCCGGGGAAATCGGTCGAGCCATCAGCTGTCTGGAAATCGCCGGCGCCGAAGCCCTCGACCGTGGTGCAGGTCGTGAGGCCGTAAGTTTGTTTCGGAGGGCCCTCGAATTGGCGGGAGCCCCCCCTGACCCCGACGAGCGAGCCCGCCAGGCTCATTGGCACGGGCAGATCGGGGTGGCATCGGTCGATATCGGTGACCTGACCGCGGCCAGCCATCACTACGGCACCGCTCTTGGCTTGCTCCGTGTTCTGATTCCGCGCCAAAAATACCTGCGTCTGCTGGCGATTCTTTGGGAGGTGTTGTTGCAGGCTTTTCACTTGCTGGTACCAAGGGACCGCCGTCCCCGACAAGGACTCCGGCTGGGTCAGGCGGCGCGGGTGTGTTCGCTGCTCGGCGAACTCGACTACTTCATGGTGGACTCCGTGGGATTCGTTCTCCACAACCTCGTCTCGATCAACCTTGCCGAGCGGGCTGGACGTCCTTCTGCTGCCGGCCTCGCCTATTCGAGCCTGAGCTACCTTGCCCGGGTCGTTCGGTTGCCGCGTCTGGCCGCCCGCTATAACGACGCCGCCGAGCGAGCGGAGAACGAAGCGGAGAGAATGGCCCGGGAGGGTGGGCGTACTGGGCGGGAACTGCCCGGTCACGCGGTGGCCGCCGCGAACTCTCGTGGGTCCTACCTCTTGTGTTTCAACCGTTGGGATGAGGCGTTTGCGGCGTTGGACGCCGGAATCGAAAGCTGCCGGCGGCGGCGTGACCACTACACGCTCAACCTCGGGCTTTCACTACGCGCGCAGGCCCGAACGATGGCGGCACCACTCGACCTGGCAATGGCCGACCTCCTAGACCTGCGAACCTCGGCCGGGGAACGGGGCAACAACGAGCATCTGGCTTGGGCGCTCGGGTTGGCGCCGCCCGTGCTGCGGGAGTTGGGCCGTCACCATGAGGCGGACGAATGGTCGATGGCGGCGGTCGAACATCTCGAGGTAGCAGACGCGGCCACGATCCCCCTTCTCCACGGAGCCCGGGCGGTCGCTCTTCTGCGGGCGCGGGAGCAGCGCCGCGGACGATCCCAGGCGGAGAGGGCGCTCGATGCCATTGGCACCACACCTATCTTTCCCCAGCTCGTCGCCTATACCGCCTCTCTCGACACGTTGCTCACGCTGTGGGAGGAACACCGCCGCAGCCGGGTCGCACCGGACGCCGAGCTGGCGCGACTGGTGCGCCGGGCTGTGCGTCGCCTTCGCCTCTTCGCCAGGATCCTTCCGTTCGCCCGTCCGCGGGCCGCGCTATTCCGCGGATGGCAGTTGCGACTCGCTGGGCATAACGACCGGGCGATCAAGGTCTGGGAGCACGGAATCGAGGTTGCCGTCGCCGCCGGGCTGCATTGGGACGAGGGTCGGCTACGGGAAATGATTGCCGAGAGTTTGCCGGCCGGAGAGAGGCGCGACGAGATGCTGATGAGCGCCCGCCAATCGTTCACAAGTATCCGCGCCGAGGGAGCCATGCGACGCCTGCGAGGTTGACCCCTGGGTGTACCAAACCCGATCTGACGCGCCGATCACGAGGGTGTGCCAAGCCCGATCTGGCGCGCCAAGTACGACCTATAGGTCGTACTTGGCGCGCCAGAAGGTTTGGGGGGGGGGTTGGGTGTGGGTTGGGTTGGCTAGGTCGCGGCAGCTTGGGGAAGCCGTCCCACGGCCAAGCGCCACAAGACGATCACGCCCAGAGCCGACCCGATCAGGGTCATCGGGGTGCCGGCCAGATCGTGGAAAGTCGCCATCTTTTCCATACCCCAGGTTGCGCCCACCCAGGCGGCGAACCCGAGGCGGGCCACATTGAGGGTTAGTACCACCAAGGCGGCGACCAGAAAGGCGGAGTACCGACGATGGAGCCGTTTGGGGAGGGCCAAGCCGGCCACCAGTGCCAGGCCTCCCAGCAGCGGTGCGCTCGAACACGACTGCGTGACGATGCCAAAGAACACGGGCCCGGTGCGCGGGGCGATCAACAGATCCGAACCGAAGGGAGTCAGCGGAGCCCCGAGGACCTCTCCGGCCAGGAAGGCGGCCGCTTGCCCCTCCAGGCTGCGGATGGGATCGACCAGCAGCCAGAAACCGGCCACCACCCCGGCCAGGGCCAGGAGCACCCGGGCGGCTATGCGGAAGCCCCGGTGGCGAGTCACGCTGCCAACCTCTCCACCGGTTCGGCGATGCGTTCGGTCTTCGACCAGCCGCGGCGCCGGGTGAGGATTCGCCCCAACGCCACCCAGGTGGCGAGATAGGCGACGTAGTTGTACGGGATGAGGAGGTGGCTGAACAGCAAGGAGCGGCCCAGCCCCAGTTCTCTGTCCCGTCGCGCATACATGAAGCCGGTGACGATGTTGGGAGCGAACGACACCAGGTACCACACGACCAAGAGTGTGATGCGGCCGGCCATCGGACTTCCGAACAGCGTGAATGGGGGGGGGTACCGAAGGTGGGCGACCATGTCGAACAACACCAGGTGAAATACCACCGACCATGGCAGCACCAACAGGGTCGGCACCAGCAGATAGAGGGTGACCTCCAAGATCGCCGGATTGCTGAGACGAGGGGTGCGCCACAGCTCACCGAGTCGCGCCGAACAGGTGATGGTCCCCTGGTACCAGCGGATTCGCTGACGGACCAGTCGCCGCCACGACGTCACCCCTTGTTGGTCGACGTAGGCATGGGGGGTGCTGGTGAGATTCCAACCGGCCGCCAGCAGGCTGAGGGCCAGGTCGAGGTCCTCGGTGAGGGAGTGGGACCAGGGGTCGCGCCCTAGAGCGACCAGTGCCGACAGTCGGGTAAACTGGCCGTTGCCGCCGAGGCTCACCGTTTGGGTGCGCATCCTCCCCAGCTGGGAGACCGCCGACAATGTCCAGAATTCGAGGTCCTGGAGGACTGTGATGAGCCGGTGACGATTGCGAATTCGCACCGGGATCTGCACGCCGCCGACGGCGGGATCATCGAACAGCGGCATCACCTGGCGCACGCCGCCGTGGGAAAGCCGACCGTCGGCATCCATGACACAGATGAGAACCGAGTCAGAATCGAATCCGTGCCGGGCGGCATGCTCGACCACCCGCTGGTAGCCGGCGTTAAGTGCCGCACCCTTGCCGAGTCGGGCGTCGGGCAGGTTCCGTCTGACCAACATCACCCGACCCCTTCCGGCGGCACGGGCTCGTTTGCCGGTGTCGTCATCGGAGCCGTCGTCGATGACCACCACGCGGCCATCGGTTTGCTCGAGGATGCTTCTGACGGTGGCCCCTATCACCAGCGATTCGTTGAGGCAGGGGATGAGAACGTAGGGGTGATAACGGCGCCGTGGCCGAGGTGGTGTGGATGCTCCTTGCCGGCGCGCCAAGCCCCAACCGAGGCCCATGGTCAAGGCGAAGTAGGCGATACCGACGGCGATCAGAAGGAGCGCAACAGCTCCTATGAACTGGCGGATCACATCACGCCACTGGCTGGGACCGGCGCCAGGCGCTGCGGACCAGCAGCATGCCCGTGACCATCAAGGCCAGGCCGGTTACCAGGAACATTCCGAACCGAAGGCCGGTGAGGGGGAGTACGAGCGGCAGACCGGCCAACCCCGTACCCACGGCGATGCCGGCGACGCCGCCATACATCAGCGGCCTCCGCGTGCCGGTAGGTAGCGGCGTCGCCTGTAGACGAGGAAACCCATGACCGCGGCGGACAGCCCATATCCGATCCAGAGAGGAACAGAACCTGTGATGGGGACCGGCTGGGAGGAGCAGGTGCTGGCCCCTGCCGCCGGCTTGGTCGCCGATACCGAGTTGCCGGACAGCTTCCAGCTGATCGAGTTCACCGTCGGCGGCATGGTCACCGTGAAGAACTCGGTGCTCTGGGGGGTCTGGTTGGCGAGGAAGGTGGTGAACTGGCCCTGATCTTGGCCGATGGGAATAGACCCTACGAAGTAGTTGTCATTGGGGGAAACCCCTCCGACCGGGACCGTGACCTGAGGCCCCGGGTTCTTGTAGCGCCATACCGAGATCCACCAGCCGTCGGCGTTGAGCCACGTGCAGTCGAGCCGGGGATTGATCGAGTTGACACCCTGCGCGAGCGCCGAGGAACCCAGGCCGCTGAGCGCCACCAGGGCGGCCGCCGAAAGGATCCGACGTCGAATAGACGTCCCAAACCAGGCCCGCACGTACTGCACGGACTAGTAATCGGCAGCGGCCGGGCTCGGCTTTAGGCAACCGTCCCCTTTCGATGTCGCTCCGGCCGAGCCCCCGGGCGCCCTGCGCCGTACCATTCCGAACATGCCGGAGCGGCTCTTTGACCCCTATTCACCTGCTTTCTTGGCGGATCCCTATCCCGTTTACGACGACCTTCCCGATGTTTTTCACGACGCACGCTGGAACCTGACGTTCTTCCGCCGCTACCAAGACGTTTCCGGCCTGCTCAAGGACCGCCGGCTGGGGAGGGACTTCCATCACCGGCTTTCCACTGATCAGGTCGACCTCGAGCTCTACCGGCGCACGTATCCGCAAGAGTGGCCCAACTGGACCAAATACATCCGGGGATCGTTCATCGACCTGGAGCCTCCCCGCCACACTCGCATCCGACGACTGGTGGCCAAGGCCTTCACTCGGAGGCATGCCGAGGAGTTCCGGCCGCTGGTCGAGGCCCTGGCCTCCCGATTGCTCGACGAGGCCGTGGCCAGGGGCGGCATGGAGGTGATCGCCGACTACGCCACCCCCATTCCGATCGCCTTGATCGCCGAGTTGATGGCCATACCTCGCGTCGATCACGATCGCCTTCTCGACTGGTCGCATCTGATTGTCAAGGTCTTTGACGAGAAGGTCACCGTCGAGGAGGGCAACGCCGCTGAAGCCGCGGTAGTCGAGTTCACCGGTTACCTGAGCGAAGTTATCGAGCAACGTCGGCACCGGCCGGGCAACGACTTGGTCTCGTCACTGATTACATCGGAAGAGGACGGGGACCGGCTCGCCCTCGATGACTTGGTGGCGACCTGCATACTCACCCTCAACGCCGGTCACGAGGCCACCGTCCATGCGATCGGCAACGCTCTACTGGCGCTTTCCCGTCACCCGGCCGAATTTGCCCGCCTCCGTCGGGAGGCGAGCCTGACCGGATCGGCGGCAGCCGAGTTGCTCAGGTTCGACTCCCCCCTTCAAATGTTCGAGCGATGGGTACTGGAGGACCTCGACTGGAACGGACACCGTCTCGAACAGGGGACCAAGGTCGGCCTCCTCTTCGGGGCGGCCAATCGCGACGAACGACGGTTCCCCGATCCGGATCGCCTTGACCTCGGGCGGGCGGACAACCAACACCTCGCGTTCGGCGCCGGCATCCATCGCTGCGTAGGTGAACCGCTGGCCCTGGTTGAGCTCGAGGTGGCTATCGGGGCGGTGGCGAAACGAGTCCGGGAGCTGCATTTGGTGACCGAGGAACTGCCGAGATTGGAGAGCCTGGTGTTCCGGGGGGTGCGGGAGCTACCGCTGACGCTGGCGTAACGGAGGGCCCACCCCTTCTTGTGACGGTTGACCACCTCGGGGGTAGGCAAACCGTCACAAGAACGACCCGCCGCGGCGGCGGGGGCGGTGTTGGCTCAAGGGGCAGTTGTAGACGACGAGGTCGGAGGTGCCACCTCCGAAGCCTGGTAGCCGACGAAGGTGATCTCCTCAATGGCGAGTTCATTGAAGGGCTCTTGGCCGTCGACGACCTCGGAGGGATAGACGGTTCGAACGGTCAGGCTGACGGTGGTGGTGCCGGAGAGGAACGTCTCGTAGCGGTGATCCTGTAGGCCGGAATCATCCTCGAGGGGGAGCGGCACCTCCAGGTTGCTGTCCTCGGTCTTGACGTTGACGCTCTTGACCCGGTAGTTGCGACGGAATCGGGCCTCGTCGGTGATGTTCTCCCAAAGGATCCTGGTGATCTGCATGGGCTGGGCGAATGAGAACTTGATGACGATCTCTCCGCCGGCGGCGCTCAACTCCTCGTAGTTGACCTGGTATTCGGTGGGGGCGCCGTCGATCAGGTTGTCGCAGGGGAAACCCGGAATGCCTTCTGGATCACAGGTGACCCTGATGACCGGAATGGTGGCAGGGTCGGGCTCGGTCCCAGGTGCGCTGACCACCGTCGTTCCATTGCCGGCCACCGTGGTAGCGGCCGGTTCATCGCCGCCGAAGGCGTTGACGATCAACGCGATGAGCACCACTGCCGCCAGCACCGAAGAGATCACGATGGCCGCCCGTACGCCGGCCGTGGTTTGCACGGCCGGGCGGGGAGCTACCGGAAGGGAAGCCTGGTGCAGGCGGGCACCGCATTCCTCGCAGTGGCGATTCGCGGCCGAGTTCGACGAACCACAACTTGGGCACTGGACCTCTTGGCGGGGAACTTGATGAACCTGAGGTCGGTTGTTCCCGTCCGCTGGTTCTTCACCGAGCTCGAATTCCTCGTACTCGCCGCCGTCTTTCCGGGCGAGCGGATCAATCCACGCCCCGCACTTCGGACAGAAGTCCTCGTCGGCGACCGCGGTGCCGCAATTGCTGCAAATGTGTCGAGCCAAGCGCCCTCCTGCCGGCCGTTATTGTGCCACGGATGGTGCTGCTGCCCGTGTCGGTTGCCTTGCTGGTTGTTGCCCAGGTTCGGGTAGCCGAAAGATGGACGCCGATCTCGATCCTCCTTACTCTCGCCCTTGGTGCCGCTCTGGCCGCTCTGGCCGCGTTTTTCGTCAGACGCTCCCGATAGGATCGCCCGGTGGCGTTTGTTTGCACGTCCTGTGGACACGGTTCAACCAAATGGATGGGGTTTTGTCCCAACTGCCGGACCGCCGACCCGTTGGTCGAGGATCGTCGGCCCACCAGCCACCCTGCCCCGGCGGTGACTGTTGCGCTTAGCCAGACCGCCAAAAAAGAGCTCGTGCGCATCGAGACGGGGATCGGAGAGCTGGACCGCGTGTTGGGCGGCGGTCTGGTGCCGGGGTCGGCGATCCTGTTGGGGGGAGAGCCGGGAGTAGGCAAATCGACCTTGATGTTGCAGGCTGCCGTCTCCCTAGCCGGGGTCGGCCGCCGGGTGATGCTCGCCGCCACCGAAGAGTCGGTCGACCAGGTGGGTCTCCGAGCCGGTCGAATCGGGGCTCGATCCGAGGAGGTTTCGGTCGTCACCGATCCCGACGTCGACCGCATCGTCGCCGCCGCCGACCAGCTACGTCCGGACCTGGTGGTGGTGGACAGCATCCAGACGGTGGAGGCAGTCGAGGTGGAAGGATCGGCCGGTGGCGTCGCCCAGGTCAGAGAGTGCGCAGCTCGGTTGGCGCGGTTCGGAAAATCCACCGGGGTTTCCGTGGTTCTGGTCGGACACGTGACCAAAGACGGGACCCTGGCGGGTCCGAAGCTCCTCGAGCACATGGTGGACGTGGTGCTCTACTTGGAAGGGGAAAGCGACAGAGGTTTTCGGACCCTGCGCAGTTTGAAGAACCGCTTCGGGCCCACCCACGTGGTCGGGCTCTTCGACATGCAGCCCGACGGCATCGCCGAGGTGCCGGACCCCTCTGCAGCCTTTCTGGCCGACTGGCAGTCAGATGTTCCCGGCACGGTCATCTTCCCGGCCGTGTCCGGGCGGCGGGCGGTCCTCGTGGAGGTGCAGGCTCTGGTGGGCAACGCACCTGTGGCCCAACCTCGCCGAAGCGTCCGCGGGATCGAACCGAACCGCCTCCATCAGTTGCTGGCGGTTCTGGAGAGACATGCCGGGTTGGTCACGTCGAATCGGGAAGTGTTCGTGAACGTGGTGGGAGGCCTCCGCATCGACGACCCTGCTGTCGACCTGCCGGTGGCCCTAGCTGTCGCTTCGTCAGCATTGTCGGCACCGCTCGGACGCCTCGCCGCCTGGGGGGAGGTGGGCCTGGCCGGGGAGGTCCGGCCGGTGCCCTTCGACCGCTGGCGGGTGGAGGAGGCCCAACGCCTCGGAGTGGCCGGGGCGGTCATCCCTGTCCCCGGTCTCCGGATTGTGACCGCGCTGGCGGCGGCCGGGCTCCACCGCGACCCGGCGTAGTAGCCTCGGCCAATGGCCGCCTCGCTGCTGGAAATGTTGGAATCGTTGGCGCCCGGTACCGCTTTTCGACAGGCCCTCGAACGCATAATTCAGCAGGGCCACGGCGCCCTCATCGTGCTCGGCGAAGGCCCGGCGGTGGCGGCCGTGTCGTCGGGCGGTTTCCAGCTCGCCATAACCGTCTTTACGCCGGCCCGGCTGGCGGAGCTGGCCAAGATGGACGGCGGCATCGTGGTGAGCGACGATGGTGAGCGCATCCTGGCCGCCAACGTCCATTTCATGCCGGATCCGCACCTCCCGACGGACGAAACCGGGGCCAGACATCGAACCGCCGAACGGCTGGCGGCCCAGACCGGGAAGCCGGTGGTAGCCGTCAGTGAGGACCGCCGAATCGCCACGTTGTTCTACGCCGCCGAGAAGACCGAACTGGCTCGGCCCACCTCGGTGGCGGCTCGGGTCAACGAGCGACTCACGACCCTCGAGCGGCTGCGCCGGCGGCTCGACGAATCAGAGCAACAGCTCACCCGTGCCGAAGTTGCCGATCTGGCCACGTATCGGGACGTGGTTTTGACAATTCAACGCGCGGAGGTGGTGCGTCGGATCGGGGCCGCCATCGAAAGGGATGCCGCCAGCCTGGGCGAGGAGGGATCGATGGTCATGTTGCAGGCCGCCGATCTGGTCCGGGGCGTGGAGTCCCTGCGCGACCTGGTGGTACGCGACCACACTCGGCCCCGGCGCTCCCATGCCGTACGAGAGGCTATCGAAGCCTTGGAAGTGATACCCACCGAGGAGCTCGACGACTGGGCACGGGTCGGAAAGGCGGTGGGCTTCCCCGATCTCGACGAGAGCGCCGACGCTGCCGGGGTCCGTTTGCTGGCGGGGCTCGGGAGGATTCCCGAGGGCACGCAGATCGACCTGACCCGGCGATTCAAAGGCCAACGCCGGCTTCTCCAAGCCACCCAGGAGGAGCTGGAGCGCACCCCCGGGATCGGTCCGGCGCGAGCCGCCGCCCTGCGGGCACATTTCGACCGGCTGGTCGACGCGGTAGCCCACTGGACACCCGAGCTGGGCTGAAAAGCGCCCAGTCGGGTATCGGGTTCGGGCATGCACGACGTGAGACAGCATCCGGCCCGGTAGACTCGACCGCTCCCGTCTTTTTCGCTCCCCCTTATGGCTACCAAGAAAACTGCACCCAAACCCAGAGGCAAACCTGCCGCCAAACCGGCAAAGAAGAAGCCCGCCGCCGGCAAGGCCGCCGGCAAGAAAGCGGTCGTCGGGAAGGCGGTTGTAAAGAAGGCCACCCGCCCGGTTGTCCCCGTCAATAAGGCCGGCAAAACAAAGGTCGCCAAAGCTGGTCCGGCGGCCAAGAAATCGGGGCGAGCCGCCAAACCTGCCCCAGCAGCCAAGAAGCCCGGCAAGCCAACAGCCGCCAAGGCCGCCGCGGTCGTTAAGGCACCCAAGGCGGCCTCCCTCGTCAAATCGCCAAAGAAGGCCAAGCCCGCCATCCAGGTCAAACCCCCCAAGAAGGCCAAGCCCGCCGAAAAGGCGGGGGCAAAAGCAGCTCCGAAGGCCACCCCCCCCCGGCCGGAGCCCAGCAAACCCGAAGTCGCCAAACTCGAACCTAAGCCAGAGCCCAAGGTGGTGGAGGCCCCCAAGCCTCGCCCTACCATCTTCTCGGTCGGAGACAAGGTGGTCCATCCCCAGCACGGTGCGGCGGTGATCGCCAAGCGGATCAAACAAGAGGTCGCCGGCAAGGTCAAGGACTACTTCTTGCTCGACATCGCCACCGATCAGCTCAAGGTGTTTGTTCCAGTGGAGAAGATCGACGAGGTGATTCGTCCGGTCATCTCCAAGAACCAGACTCGGATGGTGTTTTCCAAGTTCCGTGAAGAACCGCAGGAGGCCGGCAGCAACTGGAGCCGCTGGTACAAAGTCCTCAACGAGAAGATGACTTCCGGCGACATTTACCAGGTGGCCGAAGTGGTCCGGGACCTCACCTACGCCCAGCAGACCAAGGGGATCTCGCCGGCGCTAAAGCGGATGCTGTCGCGAGCCCGCCTCACCCTCATCAGCGAGATCAGGTTTGCATTGGACATCGATGAGGAAGAAGCCACCCGGCGCCTCGACAAGGCGCTGCCGAAGGTCGAGAACCCCGTTCCGTTGCCGGTCTAGTGCACCGTCTGGGAAATAATCGTGGGGTCTCGCCGGCCCACGACGCCCCTGGCGGCGTCCTCCTCCTCGACGCAGCGCATGGGCTGCGCCTGCGTCGTGCGTCCTGGCCAAGAACGCCGTGGCTTCGCCGATACCCTCACGCTATTTCCCAGACGGAGCACTAGATGTTCGTCGAAGCCGTCCGCCTTCTCATAACCCTCACCTTGACCGGGTTTGGTTATGGTGTCGGACCCAACATCCTGAGCTCTTCGCCATCGGCGAATGCCACCGGTGCTGTCCTTGGCGCCGGCGTGGGCTACGTCCTCGGCGGCGTCGCCGGGAGAGCTCTCCGCCGCCGGGTCGACCACGCTCCCCGCCTCGTATCGCGCAGCAGCGGTCCGGAGCTCTTCGCCGGGGCATTCGGCGTGCTGGTCGGCTTGGTAGTGGGAATCGCCCTTTCGATACCACTGGTGTTCTTCCTCCCAACGGCGCTGGCCTGGCCTTTGTCGGGTCTGGTAGTTCTGATCACCTCGGTTTTTGCGGCTCGCATCTTCTCGGCGCGGGCCAGCGACCTCTTGGCGCTCGCTGGGCTTCATCATCGGCGGCCAACCGTGTCCGGGGGGGTGCTCATAGACAGCTCGGCAGCCATCGACGGCCGGGTTCTGCACATGGCCGCGCTTTTGGCGGGTCCTATCCAGGTGGCGTCGTTCGTCCTTGACGAGCTGCAGTCACTGGCCGACGCCGGTGACCAATCGCGCCGTCGGCGGGGGCGCCGCGGCCTGGATGTGATCGATGCGCTCCGGGATCGCTTCGGAGTGGTGGTGGTGGACGACAGCGTTCCCGAACACGCCGACGTCGATGCCAAGCTGGTGGCTCTTGCTGAGCGGGGGGGGGCAAGCCTGGTCACGACCGATCACAACCTGGCCAAAGCAGCCGAGCTGCGCGGGATCTCCGTCGTCAATCCTCACTCCCTCTCCGAGGCCCTCAAACCCGAGATCGGCGCCGGCGAACGCCTCCAGGTGGCCGTGGTGCGCACCGGGGCCGAACCGGGACAAGGAGTGGCATACCTCGATGACGGGACGATGGTGGTCATCGACGGGGGCGCCGCCAGTGTGGGCCGGCAGGTCGACATCGAGGTCGTGGGCACTGCCCGTACCGCGGTCGGACGGCTGCTTTTCGCCCGACCCGCCTCATGAGGGTGGCCTTCGGCTTCGACGCTCACCGGTTGGGGGGCTCACCTCCTTTGATTCTGGGCGGTGTTGTGGTGGATCCTTCAGTGGGCGTGGAAGCTTGGAGCGACGGTGACGTGGTTGGGCACGCCGTCACCGACGCCGTGCTTGGAGTCGCCGGGCTCGGCGACATCGGGGCCTTCTTTCCGTCCGGTGACGAGCGGTGGAAGGGCGCGGACAGCATGGCGATGCTCGCGGAGGCGGTGGCCAAGGCTGGCGAACGAGGATTCCAAGTGGCCTTTGCCGATGTCACGGTGGTGGCAGGGGCGGTTCGGGTGGCGCCTTACCGCGAGCAGATCCGCACCCGGTTGGCGGCGGTGCTCGGCGTCGACGAGGGCCGTGTCTCGGTAAAGGCGACCACCACCGACGGTCTCGGCTTCATCGGGCGCGGTGAGGGGGTGGCGGCGGTGGCGGTGGTGACCGCCGTACGATCTGGCCCGTGAAGGTATACAACACCCTGGGTCGAGAGCTGGTCGACTTCGTCCCCCTGAACCCCGGGGAGGTGGGTATCTACGTGTGCGGCCCGACCGTCCAGTCGTTGCCCCACCTCGGCCACGGCAGGGCGGCGGTCGTTTTCGACGTCATCACACGCTATCTCCGCTGGCGCGGCTATCGGGTTCGCTTCGTGCGCAATATCACCGACATCGAGGACAAGATCATTGCCGCCGCCGCCGAGGCCGGCGTCTCGGCTCAAGAACACGCCGCATCGATGACGAGGAGGTTTGAAGCCGCGTTCACGACCCTGAACGTCGAAGAGCCGGACATCGAACCCAAGGCGACCGACCACGTGCCCGCCATGATCGACCTGATCGAACGGCTTGTCTCGCGGGGTCTGGCCTACCCAGCCGATGGTGACGTGTATTTCCGGGTGAGGATGTTGGAGAGTTATGGCCGTCTCTCAGGTCGGAAACCGGACGAGTTGCTGGCCGGGGCGCGGGTGGAGGTCTCGGAAGCCAAGGCTGACCCTCTTGACTTCGCGCTCTGGAAGAGCGCCAAACCGGGGGAGCCGTACTGGGCGTCGCCCTGGGGTCCTGGCCGTCCGGGCTGGCATATCGAGTGTTCGGCGATGGCCGCCCAGTACCTCGGGGAGCCCTTCGACATCCATGGGGGGGGGTCGGATCTGATCTTCCCTCATCATGAGAACGAGATCGCCCAGTCCGAGGGGGTAAGCGGCAAGACCTTCGCTCGCTACTGGCTGCACAACGGCATGGTCAACCTGGGTGGCGAGAAGATGGCCAAGTCCACTGGCCACGTCGTCGACCTGACCGAGGCGATCAACCAGTTTGGACCAAACGCCGTGCGCCTCTTCTATTTGCGCGCCCACTACCGCTCGCCACTCGAGTTCTCCGAAGAGCTGTTGGCGGAGAACGCCGCAGCGTTTGCTCGGGTGGAGCGGTTCGTCGAACGAATCGATCCCGCTGTTGCGCCCGATGACGACCTGTTGGCTCGTTTCGTGTCGGCGATGGATGAAGACTTTGCCACTCCCGAAGCGGTGTCGGTGGTATTTGATGCCGTGAGAGAAGGCAACCGGCGCCTCGACGCCGGTGGGAACGCAGATGGCCTGGGTGCTGGGGTCGCCGAGGTGATCGGAGTGCTCGGATTCTCGACCGGAGCACGCGGCTTGGGAGACCTCGGCGAGGCGGTGTCGGCCTTGGCCGCCGAGCTTTCCGTCCCAATCGGCCGACCGGTCGATTCGCTCCTCGACGACATCCTGACATTGAGGAATCAGGCCCGCCAGCAACGGGATTTTGCTAAAGCCGACCTCATCAGGGACCGGCTCGGCTTGATAGGTGTCGCAGTGGAAGACACCGCCGATGGCGCTCGCTGGTCGCGGCGATAGGGTCGAGGGCTTCCACGCCGTCACCGCCGCGGTGGCGGCTGGGCGAGTCCTGGAATTGCTGGTTCAACGGTCGAAGACCGGTCGAGCCGATTACGTCGAGCTGATGGAACTGGCCCGGCGGGGGGGGGCCAAGGTGCAGGTCGTGGAAGACGTCTCGTCGGAAGCGGCCACCTCCGCTCCCCAGGGCGTCGTGGCTTCGGCCCGACCCCTCCGCACCCTTTCGCTGGAGGCGCTGTTGGCGAGAGTCACGCCGCCGGCCCTGATGGTGGTCGATCACCTCGAGGATGCCCACAACCTTGGAGCGATCGCCCGATCTGTGGAGGCCGCCGGGTTGGCTGGCCTGGTCGTTCCCGGACGACGTGGTGTTCCGTTGGGACCGGCGGCCTTCAAGGCGGCAGCCGGCGCCCTCGAACGTATCGGCGTCACCGTGGTGTCTTCGATAGCGGCCGTCATCAGCGAACTGAAGCGCCATCAGGTGTGGTCGGTCGGCCTGGCCCGTGATGGAGCCACGTCGCTGTTCGGCCTCGAGTTGTTGACCGAACCGGTGGCGATCGTCGCGGGGGGGGAAGGCAAAGGGCTCTCCGAGTTGGTGCGTAAACGAGTGGATGTGCTGGCGGCCATCCCCATGGCCGGGGGCGAAAGCCTCAACGCCTCTGTGGCGGCCGCCTTGGCCGCGTTCGAGGTCGCCCGTGTCCGGCGGCATTCGTTCTTGTGACGCTTCGCTCACCGCCGACGTGGTCAACCGTCACGAGAAGGTTCTGGGCGCCAGAACCGGGCAAAACCGCCGAGCCGGGTGTCGGAATCGAACCGACGACATCCTCTTTACAAGGGAGGTGCTCTGCCGACTGAGCTAACCCGGCGTCGGCCACAAGGTACACGGCGGGTCGGGGAAATCCTCTGAGTATCGATGCCGTCCCTATACCCTGGGCTCCCCCCATGCTCTCACATTATGGATAGGGAAATCCTCGAATTCGAGCGGCGTTGGTCTGCCGTCCCGGGCGCGTCCGGTCGGGCGGTCCGGAGCCTGCCATGAACAAAGGGCGCCATGCAGACGGGGATTCTCGCCGCTTGCGGCGAGAATCCACAACCATGATCGTGGGCATCATCGCCGTGGGCGTGATCGTGTTTGGCGGTCTCTGGCTCTTCAACCGGATCGGAAACGGCAACGATGGGCCGGAAGTGGCCGGAACCGTGGCCACCACGACCCGAACCTCGACCTCCGTTGAGACCACCGTGTCCTCCACCCGCCCCACCACTTCCACCGCCACGACTACTCCGACCACCGCCACGACAGTGCCCACCACGACGACCACCGCCCCGCTCCGCAGCCCTGCACAGGTGATCGTGCTCGTGCTCAACTCCGGCGGTCGGCCGGGTCTGGCGGCGACGGTCAGCGCCAACCTAGACCAGCTCGGTTATCAGACTCTGACTCCCACCAACTACTCGCCGACCTTGGAGGTCTCCCGGGTTTGGTACCAGGACGGATTCGCCCCCGAGGCCTTCATCCTGGCCGCCCAGTTCCCGGATGCTGTCGTGGAGCCCTACGCCGGTGAGGACACCGGGGCCGACATCGTGGTGGTATTGGGAGAGAGCTACACGGGGTGATGAGGCGGAAGACGGTTGGCTCGGCGGCCGGCCTGCCGCCGACCGCCGCCGGCCAACCTCCCCTCCCCGAGCAGCCGGGTCGAAACGCCCCCCCCGGCCGGTCGGATCGAAGCGCCTGGCCGATGGTCGGGTGGCTGCTGGTGTTCGTGGTGATCGCTGCCGCCGCCGCCGGCATCGCAACGACGTTCGTCTCACCGTCTCTCGCCCTCGACATGATGTCGCTCTGGCCGGGTGCGGCGTTCGGGGTCATCGTCTGGCTGGCGGTCTGGCCCTTGGCCCGGCGGCGCAAGCGGCTGGGAGCCATCGGCCCCCTGTTCGTTTTCAGCTGGCTCGTGTTGGCGGTGGCTCTTCACTACTCGTCGTGGCCACCGCTGCCTTCGTCATCGGCGGGATTGACCATCGAGGTGGGTGGAGCGTCGGCGGTCGAGCTCGCTCTCACCGTAGATGGTCCACTCGAACTGGCGGCCGCCACCGACGGCATGCTGGCAGTCACGCCTCTGCCCGGAGGTGCGTCGGTGGGCGTGCCGGCTGTGACCTCGAGCGTTCTTGAGGGTGACCTCCGGGTTCTGATCTCGGAGCAAGATGCCGGTGGTTGGTACCGCTTTGGGGGCTGGCGGCTTCACCTACCAGCCGGGCCCCGCTTGACGCTGAGCTTGTCGGCGGCCGGCTTGGCCGGAGACTTCGCGTCCTTGCCCTTGGAACGGCTCATCTTGGCGGGCTCGGGGAAAGTGGCCTTGGCACCCACGGAGGGACCGGTCCCCATCTCGATGAGCGGCGTCTATCGGTTGATCGTTCCACCATCGGTCCCCGCCGAGGTCATCGGTGTCGCCAGTGTTCCGGCCGGGTGGGTGGCCACCTCGACGGGATACCGATCACCGGCCGGGGGGGATGGATATCGCATCGAGGTCGCCGATGGGGCGACCCTGATTGTGCTTGGTCCCTGAGTAGCCTGGAGCTGAATGGAAAGCCCCCGAGTTGACGCACTGCGGCGGGTGACGCTGTTGATTTGGACGGCGATCGGAGCGTTGCTGCTGCTATTCGTGGTGGTCTGGGCGGCCGTCCAGGTGCGGATCATCTGGATGCCACTCGTGTTCGCCGGCGGCTTGGTTCTGCTGTTGAACCCGACGGTCACCCGATTGGAACGCCGGCGGGTACCGCGCTCGGTGGGAAGCATCTTCGCCTTCCTCGTACTAGCCGGCATCATCACTGCCGCCGGATTCCTGCTGGTGCCCTTGATCCGCGAACAGTCGGCGGACTTCGCCAGCCAACTGCCGAGCCTCTACGACGGCATCATCGCCTGGCTGACCCAAACCGGGGACAGCCTCGGGATCGACCTCGGGCCGGTGTGGACCTCGGAGACGATCCGGGAATGGATTCAAGACCCCGCCAATCAACAGCAGATCCAAGACCTCTTGGGTGGCTTCGGTTCGGGAGCCGGCCGCCTTGTCCGGGGTGTGGTCGAGGTCGTGGCGGTCATGGTGCTGGCGCCGGTCCTCGCCTTCTATCTGCTGCTCGACGCCTCCCGCATCAAGGAGCGGGCCAGGGAGCTGACACCTCCAGGGGTACGCGAGGAGGCCGTCTACGTCTCCGGGCAAGTGGCCCGCGCCTTGGGAGGCTTCGTACGCGGCCAGCTGGTTGTGGCCTTCATCGTCGGCGTTGCTTCGAGCATTGGCCTGGCCGCCATCGACTTGCCTTTCTGGCTCATCATCGGCCTGATCTCCGGGCTGTTGAACCTGGTGCCGTTCATCGGCCCGTTCGTCGGAGGAGCGCTGGCCGCGCTGGTGGCGCTGCTGAACGGGAATGTTGGCCAGGCGCTTTGGGCGGTCGGCATTTTCACGGTGATCCAGCAAACCGACAATCACCTGATCACCCCGTTGGTACAACGCACCCGCGTGAGGCTGCCGCCGGTGGTCATTGTGTTGTCGTTGATCGTGGGCGGTGCGGTGGCCGGGCTCTTGGGTGTGCTGGTGGCAGTTCCGCTCACCGCGATGTTGCGGATCGTGGGCGGCCATCTATGGCGGACTCGAATTCTCGGCGAGTCCTGGGCCGAGGCGTCCGAGAAGATGATCGAGGTGACGCCTCGTCCCGAGACCCTGGTACCGAGGCGCCGGAAACCGGTCGAACAAGCCAAGTTGTTCGACACAGCTGAGCTGCCCGTCCTGGAACCGGAAGGCGCCGGCAAACACGAAACCGACTGAAGGCTTTTGGCGCGCCAACTCCGACCTATATAGGTCGTACTTGGCGCGCCAGAACGGGTTTGGGGGGGGGACCCGAAGAGCGTGACCGGAAGAGGGTGGGAGGCTGGTCAGCCGCTCATTTCGCCGAGGTAGGCCTGACTCAGTTGGGGGTTGGCGAGCAGGGCGGCGGCGGAGTCCTGCATGACGATCTTCCCGGTCTGGATGACATAGCCGCGGTCGGCGATGGCCAGTGCCACGTTGGCGTTCTGCTCGACCAGGAAGATCGTGACGCCCTGGCCGTTGATGTGCTCGATGGTCTCGAAGACCTGTTCGACAAGGATCGGCGCAAGACCCATCGATGGCTCGTCCATCAAGAGCACCCGTGGGCTCGCCATCAGGGCCCGACCGATGGCCAGCATCTGTTGCTCTCCACCCGACAACGTGCCGGCCCGTTGGCTGAGCCGCTCCTTGAGGCGGGGGAACAGGTCGAAAACACGATCCATGTCCGCGGAGATGGCGGCCTTGTCGTTCCTGAGCTGGGCGCCGATCTCGAGGTTCTCGCGGACCGACATCTTGGCAAAGAGTCGCCGGTTCTCGGGGACCATCGTGACGCCCTTGCCAACGATCTGCCCGGTCGTCAATCCGTCGATGCGCTCTCCGTTCAGGTGGATCTGACCGCTCTTCGGCTTCACCATGCCGAGGATGGTCCGCAAGGTGGTGGTCTTGCCGGCGGCGTTGGAGCCGAGAAGGCAGACGATTTCGCCGTGCTTGACCTCCAAGTTGAGGCCTTGGAGCACCTCGGACGCGCCGTAGCCGCTCGAGACGTCTCGCATCTCGAGAACCGGCCCGGTCTCACCCTGGGCTTCCTTCATCCACCAGCTCCCTGGGCGGCGGCCTTCCCGAGGTAAGCCTCGATCACCTGACGGTTCGAGGCCACCTCGCCATAGGTCCCCTCGGCGATCTTCTCTCCGTGATCGAGTGCCACCACCCGATCCGAGACGGACTTGATCACCGGCATGTCGTGCTCGATCAACACGATGGCGAACCCCCGCTCGTCTCGCAAACGGCCGATCTGTCTGATCAAACCCTCCTTCTCGACCGGGTTCATTCCGGCGGCCGGTTCGTCGAGCAGGAGCAGTTTGGCCTCGGTGGACATGGCCCGAGCGATTTCGAGCCGGCGCCGGTCGGCGTAGGCGAGGTCGGAGGCCAGGTCGTTCTGTCGAGGGAGGAGGCGGTCGCCAAAGAAGGCCAGAGCGTCCTGGGCCTTGCGGGTGATGGTCTCTTCTTCGGCCTTGGTGTGGCCATTGCGGGTCAATGCGCCCCACACCCCCGCCGTGGTACGGGTGTGCTGGCCCACCATGCAGTTCTCGAGCACCGACATCGCATTGAAGAGGCGCACGGACTGGAAGGTGCGAGCCATGCCCAGACGGGTCAAGGCGTTGGGTTTGAACCCGGCGATGTTCTGCCCGTCGAAGGTCATGACCCCTTCGTCGGGCGTGTAAAAACCGGTGACGATGTTGAACAAGGTGGTCTTACCTGCCCCGTTGGGACCGATGACGCCGACGATCTCCCCCAGATCGGCATGGAAGTCGACGGCTCGGACCGCCTGGACACCCCCAAAGCGCTTCGAGACCCCCCTGAGTTCGAGCAGGGCGCTCACGACGCCGCCACTCCCGAGGTCTCCTTCAGCTCCTTGGCTTCGGCAAGCTCTCGGGCGCGCCGTTTGTCGGGGATCAGGCCGGCCGGTCGGTAGAGCATGATCAACACCAGGATGGCGCCATAGATGTGGAGCCGGTATTCGCCGAACTCCCGGAGCAGCTCGGGCAGGCCGACCAGCACCAGCGAACCCACCACGACCCCCGGAATGGACCCCATTCCACCCAGCACGACCACCGCCAGCACGTTGATCGACACCAACAACGTGAACGAGCCAGGGTTGGCCACCGACAGCTTCGCTGCGAAGAAGGCACCGCCCAGGCAGCCGACCGCTGCTCCGATGGCGAAAGCGAGCGTCTTGTATTTGATCACCGAGACTCCCATGCCCTCGGCGATGTCCTCGTCCTCCCGCATGGCTGCCCACGCCCGCCCGATGCGGGAGTCCTTCAGGCGGCTGGATACGAACAGGGCGAGGAGAGCGAACGCCAGGATGAGGTAATAGAGACGCTGCGGTTGGCGGAATTCGAATGAGGCGGGGGGAGGAGCTGGCACGTCGGTTACTCCCTGCGGTCCGCCGAAGTAGGGCTTGAGCCAGTCCGACAGCACCAGGGTGCGGATGATCTCGCCGAAGCCGAGGGTGACAATGGCCAGATAGTCGCCGCGTAGACGGAGCACCGGGGCGCCGATGAGCACACCGATGAGGAAGGCGATCACCACCGTGATCGGCAGGGCGAGCCAGAAGCTGGTCCATCCGTTCTGGGCGGGTCGAAGAGGATCGTCGGTCACCAGGTAGCCCACCAGAGACGTGGTGACAGCCGTCACATAGGCGCCGACTGCATAGAACGCCACGTAGCCCAGGTCCAAGAGACCGGCGTACCCGACCACGATGTTGAGACCCAAACCCAACAGGATGTAGAGACCGACGGTTCCGAGCACCTCGGAGATGAACGAGTTGACGAGCCAGGGGAGCGCCAGCACGACCACGGCCGCCGCCGTCAAGCCGACCTTCTTGATATTCGAATCCGTTATGCCGGGCAGTTTTGCTGCCGCTCTGCGGAAGCCTCCCTGCCGGTCGAGGTACCACCGGAGCGCGACGGTGACCACCAACACGAGGAGGGCGCCGGCGACCGTGAGGCCTTCCCGCCGGAACAGCCAGCCGCTAGGAAGACCGAGGCCCTTGACCATGACGTCAACGATTGGGGCGGCGAGACCGACAATCAGCAGCGTTCCCAAACCGAGAAAGGTGAGCTTGCGACCCTCGGCGGGCAGGCGATGGGCATAGCCGGCCAGACCGCCGACCCCCGCCGCCATCACGATCATGATCGCCGAGCCCACCCAAGGGTTCTGTTGGAAGGTGAGGATGTCCAAAAGGGCGGGCGTGACGCTTTCGAACATGTCGCGAGCCACGTAACCCGCTTCGGCCAGCAACGTCACGACGATCACGAACAGCGCCACCATTGCCCCAGAAGCGGCTCCCGCAACGGCACCGGCCATCACCGGTTCGGGGGGGGCTGTACCGTCCTTTGGTCGCCCCGAGGCTCGGTAGGCGAATCCACCGATGGTGATGATGAGAAGGATCAGTCCGAGCTGGATGATCCCGGTGACGACGTTGCGGTCGTTGAAGCGCTCGATCATCCCGACCGCCGCCAAATAGATGACCAGCGCGCCACCGATCAGCCCGTTACGGACCGCCGCCCGGTTTCGCTTCAAGCCCGTTTCTCCTCGGGAGCTCCCAACAGCCCGCCCGGCAGGAAGATCAGCACCAGGACCAGAATCCCGAACGACACGATCGGGGTGAGCTGGAAAGCGGAGGGGATACCGGTCCCGGTGAGGAACAGAGTCGGTCCGACCGCCTCGAGCACCCCGAGGATAAGACCACCGAGGGCTGCGCCAGTGATGCTGCCGATTCCTCCCAGCACCGCGGCAGTAAAGGCCTTGAGACCGGGAATGAAGCCCATGGTGAAGTTGACCTGGTTGAAGAGGAGCACGTAGAGGATCCCGGCGGCCCCCGCCAGCGCCCCACCGACGGCGAAGGTGATCCGAATGGTGCGGTCGACGTCTATGCCCATCAAGGCCGCGATCTGGCGGTCTTCTCCGACTGCCCGCATCGCTCTGCCGGTCCTGGTGCGTTCGATGAACAAGTAGAGGGCGAGCCAGAGAATCAACGCCCCGACGATGACGATCAGCTGCTCCTTGGTGACCGGGAATCCGGCGATCTGCACCGTTCCCTGGAATGCGTCGATCTCCGGGTACGCCTGGGCCTGCTCTCCGTACAAACCCCTGAAGGTGTACTGGAGGAATAGCGAGGCTCCGATGGCCGTGATCAGGGGCACCAAGCGGGGTGCGCCGCGGAGGGGGCGGTAGGCGAGCCTTTCCAGGAGGAGCGCGACCGTCACCGAGGTCGCCACCGACACCAGCAGCAGGATGACGAAGCTGATGATGGGTTGACGGTCCAAGAAGCCGTGGCCGGCGAGGGCGGAGGCCACGAAGAAGGCGGTGAAAGAACCCGCCATGAATACCTCGCCGTGGGCGAAATTGATCATCAGCAGGATGCCGTAGACGAGGGTGTAACCGAGGGCGATGAGGGCGTACACGCTTCCTCGGGCGATCCCTTGGACGAGGAAGTTCACCCAATCATGGGTGTCGAACTTACCGGTACGCAGCGTGGCGGTGGTGCCGGCGACAACGCCGTAGATGATGGCTATGCCCAAGGCGATGAGGCTGATACGTCGAATGGGAAGTCGGGCCAGCCGGGTACTGAGCCCGCGAACCATGGGGGTGGGCGCCGCCGTCATGGCGCCCTTTCTAGCAAGAAACGGAGGGGCGGGTTGGCTCCCGCCCCTCCTTTATCAACGTCGTCCGTACGATGGCTCAGCCGCCCAGGGTGCTGGCCTCCGAGTAGATCGGATCTCCGAACTCGCCGTTCTTGACCTGGTGCACGGCGATGGTCACCGCCTGCTGGCAGTCACCGTCATCATTGCAGTCGAGGGTCCCGGTGATGCCCACGAACCCGCTCGTGGCGAACATGGCGTCCTTCAGTGCAGTACGCGGAATGAACAACGAGTCGCCCTGCTCGATCGCCACCTGGTCGATGGCGGTGAGCAGCATGTTGGTCGCGTCCCAGGCGTGAGCGTGGAACACCGAGCCGGGAGGCCCGTACTTGGCCGTGTACGCCGGGATGAACACGTTGTTGTAGAAGTCGACGTCGCCGGTGAAGGCGCTCAGGTCTGGACCTGAGATGTACACGCCTTCGGCGTTCTCGGCTCCGGCCGCATCGATCCAGTCGGGTGTGAAAAGACCGTCCGAACCCTGAAGGGCGATCGCCTCGAGGCCGGCAGTGCCCCGCGCCTGCTGGGTGATCAACCCGCCTTCGGCCACGAAGATCGGGTAATAGAGGAACTCGGGTCCGGTCGCGGCGATGGAGGTAAGCACCGGGTTGAAATCGGTGTCGCCTCTTTGAATCGCTTCCTGGGCCGTCACCGTTCCGCCGAGGCTGGTGAAGACCTCTGCGAACACGTTGGCCAGACCTTCGGCATAAGGGCTGCCATCGTGGATCGTGGCGGCTGATTTCACGCCCAACTCGTTGTAGGCGAAGTGGGCCACCGTCGCCCCCTGCAGCTTGTCGTTGTGGGCGGTGCGCAGGTAGAACGGCTTGTGCTTGGCCGGGTCGGTCAAGGCCGGGCCGGTGTTCGACGGTGAGACGAGCACGATTCCCTTGTCGCCGAGAATTGTGTCGGCCACACCGAGCGCTGCCGATGAGCAACTCGTCCCGACCACACCGACGATGTCCTCATCGGCCGCCAGCTTCTGGGCGCCGGCGGTGCCGCCTTCGGCCGAGCAGCCGTCGTCCTCGGCTTGGAGAGCCACATCGTGACCCTTGATCTGGCCGTTGGCGCCGTCGAAATCGGTGGCACCCCAATAGTCGAGTGCCAGCTCGACCCCGTACTGGCTGTCGAGTCCCAGGCTGGCATCGGCGGTCGTTATGACCAGCAATGAACCGATCTTGATCGGTTCACCGGCGCCGACCTCGACGCAGCCAAAGGGATCACTCGTACAGGCGTCCGGTGGACCCGATGTGCCGCCACAAGCGGCGGCAATGAGCCCGAGCACGGTCACCACGACGAGGACTCCCTTGCGGTTGAGTTTCCTCATGTGTTCCCTTCCTCCATGTTGTAGCGGGCTCGAGCCAACCTGGCCGAGCCAGCGAGCCGCCAGGATAACGATTACCAGGCCCATTCGAATCGCCGATGGGCTCCTTTCTCGCCCCGGAGGCCGATTATTGGCTCCATTATCGGCAGGCAAAAGGGGCGCCGTGGCCGGGGACGACCAATCCGGCTACCTCCATCACCCGGCGGCGACCCCTCTCCACTGCAGATTGGTCGGTGGCGTAGGGGTCGAGTTCTGGGCCGTCCGAGTGCCACCAAAGGTGGGTGAAGGCCACCACCGCCTCGGGGGTCGCCACCAGCGTCGTGATGTCCTCCCGGGTGTGGCCGGGAGTTTCGATCAGCCGAACGTGCGGCGAGACCTGCCGACCCTCGGCGGGCCGGTCGAGCCATTGGTCGTGGTGGTAGACGGCCCAATAATCATGGACTTGGGCCTCGGGGAACAGGCCGACGTTCATGGTGTGGTCGGGATGGTGGTGCGAGATGATCACGTCGGTGACCAGGTCGGGCGTAAAGCCGGCCGCCGCCAGCGGCTCCAGGATCACTCGTTGGGAGGGGACCATGCCCGGGTCGATGACTACGACCCGAGGTGGGTCGATCACGAGGCTGACCGTGGAGGTGACGCGGTTTCCGGCGGAGCCGGTATGGAGGATCTGCCAGCGAAGCATTGGGGCACGGTAGACGGTGGAGCGATCGTCTACTGTCGGGATCGAGTATGACCGCGGTAGAGGAACTGTCCGCCACAGACTCGTATCGAGTGCGTGCCGAGGCACGTGTGCTGGAGGTGTTGGCGGGAGGCGTGGTACTGGGGAGGACTCCGTTCTACGCACGGGGGGGGGGACAGCCCGGCGACACCGGGTTATTGCGATGGTCCGATGGTGAGGCAACGGTCGTCGACACGATCCGGTGGGAAGGCCGGATCGTTCACGTGGTCGAAGGTGACTTTCGCCCCGAGCCCGGCGCCGAGGTAGAGGCGGTGATCGACTGGGACCGTCGCTACCTGCTGATGCGAACCCACACCGCCCTCCACGCCCTCTCCGGGGTGGTATTTCGGGACTTCGGTGCCAAGGTGACCGGCGGCAACATGGAGCCGGGGGTAGCGCGGATGGATTTCGAATTGGATGCCATGTCGGTCGAATTCGGTCGGCTGGTGGAGACTCGACTCAATACCGAGCTGGTCAAGGGTTATCCGGCCGAGATCCTGTTCTTGGCGCGAGAGGTGGCTCTCGAGGATCCCGACCTCATCCGCACCAAGGTCAACCTCATCCCCGACTATGTGAAAGAGATCAGGGTGGTCGACATCGTGGGGCTCGACAGGCAGGCGGACGGTGGCACCCACGTACGCTCCACCCTGGAGGTCGGCAGCGTCAAGGTCGTCAAGACCGAGAGCAAGGGCAAGGCCAACAAGAGGATGCGCATCGAGCTCGTGTGAGGTGCGCCAGCCCTAGTGCACAGAGCACTAGTTGGGCTGCATCGGCCGACCGACCTCGGCCGTTTAGGGTTCCTGGGAGTGATCGACTTCGTATTGGGCGCGTCACTCGCCGCCGGCGCCGTTCGTGGGTGGCGGCGGGGTCTGGTTCGCGAGGTGATGGACCTGGTGGGCCTCGCGTTGGGGGTGGTGGTGGCGTTTCGGCTCTCCCGCCCGGCCGGCGACTACCTACACACGACCTACGGACTGAGCCCGGAAACTGCCCGGGTGGTGGCGGCGGTCGGGCTGTTCGTGGCGGTGGGGTTGGCCGCCGGAATCGTCGCCCATTTTCTCACCAGGGTCATGTCTATCCCCGGGTTATCGCTTGCCAATAGGTTGGGGGGGGCCGGTATGGCGGTCCTGTGGACGGTGTTTCTTGTTTTGGTGGTCGCCTCGGTGGCGCGGGCGCTGCCCTTGTCGGGCCCTCTCGACGACGCCATGGCTCGTTCGCGCGTTCTCTCGGCCATCGCCGCCCCCGACGCTCTGCCCCAGGTCACGTTTCAACGCCTAGCCGGCGATCGGGTCCTCGATTCGGTCCTCGCTCTGGAAGACCTCTTCAACCAACGGCGCCTGGTGGTAGGGGGCGAAGACTCCGTCTCTATCGAACCGGCAGAGCCCGACGACCTGGCGCCGTCTGCAGAGGACGCTCGACTCCTTTTGGATCTGATCAACAGCGAGCGGGTCTCGGTGGGGCTCGATCCGCTCGCCTGGTCGGATGGGTTGGCTGTTGTTGCCGCCGCCCACGCCGACGACATGTACCGGCACGGGTTCATCGCCCACCGATCTCCGTCGACCGGAACGGTGAACGAGCGGGTGGAGTCGGCAGGAATTCCGGTCAACACTGTGGCCGAGAACCTCGCCCTGGCTGCTTCGGGTCGGGCCGTACATGCCGGCTTGATGGAGAGCCAGGGTCATCGTTCCAACCTCCTCGGCGGGGGGCTCGACCGGGTGGGAATCGCCGCGCTGCAGGGACCGCTCGGTCTGATGGTCGTGGAGATCTTCGCCGGCTAAGCCGTCCGACCATGACCTGAGGATCATCACTGGTCGCCGGCTGGCACCAACGGTCTCACAGCTCCACGACGAACTACCGCGGCGATGGCGGCGAAGACCAGCGCCACCCCAACACCTTGTACGGCCGACAACCGCTCGGCGAAGAAGATCGCTCCCCAGACGAACGTCATCGCCGGTTGGAGCAGGATGACGAACGACGTCTGCAACCCCGGCAATCGGGGCAAGGCCCAACCGATCATCTGCCAGGCGAGCACTTGGCACACGATGGCCATCAGCACCAGCCATCCGTGGGCCGGCCATTCCCACTGGAAGTCGAGCGGCAAGAACGCGCCGAATACGCCCGAACCGATGGTCGCACCCACGCTGGCGTCCAACAGAGGCCCGGCAGCCGGCGCCAGCTCTTTATTGGATTGCCGCCACAAGATCAGGAACGCGGCATAGAAGAGGGCCGACAGCAGTGCCAGCCACGTGCCGAGCACCGGCTGGTCTCCGTAGGTGTCGGTTCGGCCTACCCCGGTCACCAACGTCAGGCCCGCCGCCACAACCGGTAGCGCGGTCAGGGCCGCGTTGGAGGGGCGTTCTCTCCACATCAGCCAACCGACCAGCCCGATCAGCAATACTTGACTGTTGGCGATGAGGGTGGCAAGCGCCGCTCCCACCGCGGCGATGGCGGCATGGAATGCGACCAGATCCGCCGAAAAGAACAAGCCGGCCGCACCCGCCAAGAGCCGCGAATACGGGCTACGCCGATCCCGGTGACGGCCCCACCACCACCAGACCACCAACACCGGAATGGCGTACGCGGTTCGGTAGAACGCCGCCGTCACCGGCGTGACCGAAGCCGCCCGAACGAAGATGCCCGAGAACGAGAGCGTCAACGCTCCGGCGATCGCAACATAGAGAACCGTCGGGCTGGTCAAGGCGGGCCCGCCGTCCTACGCAACGAGACCGCTAGGCCGTGGCCCGAGCGGCGTCGGCGAGCTCTCGGAACGAGATCATGATCGAGTCCTTGAAGGCCTCGATGTCGGGAAGGGCATCCCAGTCGGCGTGAATGCCCCAGAACAGCTTTCCGTCGTAGGAGAAGAGGGCGATGCCCACCCCGTGCTGGGCCCACAACGGGACGATCGGGTATTGCTCGGTCATCCGGGCGCCGAGCAGGTAGAGGGGGAACTGCGGACCCGGCACGTTGGTGACCGTCATGTTGAAGGGCCGCGCCGCCGCCGACGCCAGCCGCGTCGCCAGTGAGACGAGCGTGGCTGGTCCCCCGGTGGCCACTTGGACGAGGGTGGTGGCTCCGAGAGCCTGACCGCTCTTCTTCAGGTGAAGCGTCTCGTCCTGGATCCTTTTCAGACGACTCACCGGATCGGCCTCACTGACCGGAAGCTGGACCAGCCACATTGCCACCTGATTGCCCAAGACGCCCGCCTGGTCCTGGGTCCGGACGCTCACCGGTGCCATGACTCGGAACTCGAGCGTGTCGACGTCGAAGTCGCGGTGTTCGGCGAGGAAATGTCTTATCGCTCCGGCCACCGTGGCGAGCACCACGTCGTTGACCGATCCCCCGAGTGCGTTCTTCACCGATTTCACCCCCGCCAAATCCTGGCTGAACCAGTCGAAACGGCGGTTGGGTCCGATCTCGGGGTTGAGCGGAGTCTTGGGGGCGGTGGTCAGCCAGCCGGAGCGGAGCGAGTTGGCGGCCGCCCCGATCTTCTTGACGGTGTCCTGAGTGACCAGCTTGCCCGAGGCGACCATCTGCCGAACGTGGGTCATCGTGTCGATCGCCTTCCGGGTCCCCTTGGCTGCCTCCGCCACAAAGAGCTGGGTGGCGGTGGGGGCCGGTCGAGGGGTCCAGGGGGGGGAGGTCTCCACCTCCATGGTGGGCGCCAAGCCGAGCAGAATGGCCATCAAGTCGACGGAGGCGATTCCATCGATCATGCAGTGATGGACCTTGCCGATCATGGCGAATCGGTCACCTTCTAGACCCTCGACGAGCCACAACTCCCACAAGGGTTTGGCCCGGTCGAGTTGTTGGGACACGATCCGGCCGGCCAGCTTCTTGAGCTGTTCATCGGACCCCGGCTTGGGCAGGCTGGTATGTCGGACGTGATAATCGAAGTTGAACTGCTCGTCGTCGATCCAGACCGGACTTCCCTCGAAGGGGACGAAGGAAAGCCGCTGGCGGTAGCGGGGGATGTAGGCGAGCTTGGAGGCGACATGTGCCCGGATGAGGTCGACGTCGATGCCGCCTTCGGGCTCCATCAGCGGTCCGGCTTCGAAGATCGTCACGCCGGCGACGTGCATGTGGGCGGAGCGCGACTCGAGAGCGAGGAACGAGGCATCGAGCGAGGACAACTTTTCGTAGAAGGGCTCCGCCATTCCCGAAGGATAGGCGCCGAGTCCCATCGGCTGGCCCAGGCAGGCGAGCTTGGGGCGGCCCGACCGGGCAGGGTAACTTGGGAAGCCATTGGAGCCGGCCACGCCTCTCCGGGTTCCTGCCGGTCTGACCTGGTTGTCGGCGACCGAGGCCGGTCGCGCCTGGCTCGCCTTGTTGCCGGCTCTGGTCGAGGCAGCCGCGGGGCGCTGGTCGTTGCAGATTGGTGAGGTCTTCGACGATTCCTACGTGTCGTTCGTGGTGGCGGTTCGAGCACCGGAGGGACCCGCCGTGCTCAAGCTCCAATGGCCTCATCGAGAGTCCGAGCACGAGGCCGCCGCCTTGGAGCGCTGGGACGGCGATGGGGCGATCAGGCTCCTTGCACATCACCCTCCCGAAGGCGCCCTCCTCGTGGAATGCTGTTACCCCGGAACCCTTCTGTCGGCTATCGACCCTGACCAAGCCCTCGGCGTCTTGATCGAGTTGCTTCCCAGACTGTGGAAGGCGGTCGGAGCCCCGTTTCGATCGCTCGAGGAGGAGGCGCTCGGCTGGTCGAACGGTCTCCTTGAGACCTGGGAACGGGCAGGCCGGCCCTTCGAACGTCGGTTGTTCGACGCGGCCGTCGAGACGATCCAATCGTTGCTGGCCGGCCAGCACGAGCAGGTGTTGCTGCATCAAGATTTGCACGGCGACAACGTGCTGGCGGCTGAGAGGCAGCCCTGGCTGGCCATCGATCCCAAACCGTTGGTGGGGGACCGGGCGTTCTCCCCGGCTCCGATCATTCGGTCCCACGAATTCGGCCACGGCCGTAGCCAGGTGCTGGAGAGGCTCGATCGCCTGAGCGCAGAGTTAGGCCTTGATCGCCAAAGGGTCGCCGGCTGGGCGTTCGCCCAAACCGTGGCGTGGGCCTTTGAAGACGATGAGGTACTCCCTCGCCATGTGGAAACGGCGCGTTGGTTGCTCGAGGCGTTGTGAAACCTCACACCCGATTGGGCGACGGAGGAGATTCGGGTGGCCCCCCGAATCCCCCCCCCAAACCCCGTTCTGGCGCGCCAACTACGACCTATAGGTCGGACTTGGCGCGCCAGAACATCCGGGGAGGGTCTTGAGGCGAGCGCCCGGCGATCAGATCAGATCGGGCGACAGGGTGATCCGGGTGGGATCGATCATGCCCTCGGCCTCGGCGCAAAAGGTATCGGTGTCTGCGATGCGATACCCGGCCGCCAGAAGGAGCGGCAGGGCTGGATGGGGCGCCGGCACGGTCAACCAGGTAACGGGCGAGAGGCCCGTGGCGGCGGATGCGGCGGCGAGCACCACCGAGTCGGCATCGGCCGCTTGCAGAGAAGCCGTGGCCACCACCGCCGCCGCCTCCGGTGAACGGAGGCTGTCAGGCGTGGCTGGTGTGACAACCGCGTAACCCAGAGGGTTTCCGTTCCTGACGACGGCCAGATGCCGTGCCCCTATGTCATTTTTCCACCACGAGCGGTCAACCTGCCGATGCGACCATCCGACCGCTTCATCAACGTCACTGACCAGGGGTGCGGTTGGATCGATCTGCTCGACCGTGGCAACCGCGGACGGTTCGACGTCTGTGCCCTTGAGGTAGAGGTTGGGCCACCGCGGGTCCATTCGGTGTTTGACATACAGGGGGACGGCGCGATGATCGGTCGAGGCCAGCGTCATCCGGGGCAAATGGCCGGAGAGCAGTGCATCAAGGAGCCGGCCGCCTACCCCCTTCGACTGCATGTCCGGATCGACGAAGAGGTCGGCGAGGGCGAGTGAGTTCGACCGGCGGATCGGCCCCGGCAAACCCGATCACCCGCCCGGCCTGTTTGGCCACCACCACCTCTGCTGTTTCGACCAGGTGCTCATACCACCGCAGTCGGCGGAGCGGCGGCGCCGCCGGATCCCCACCCCACTCGGCGGCGTACCAGACCTCGTGGATCTGCTCGAGGTCATCGATGGCAGCTGGTCGGACGTGGAGTGGCAATGGCAATGTCGGCTCGATTGATCGGGACTGGCGGCTGATGGTACGAAGTAGCGCCGCCTGCTGTGCGGAGGTTTCTTGTCACAAGCCCCTGATACGTTTCCCTTATGGAGTCGAATCTTGGAGAGTGGAATCTCGGCGAGTCGAAGCCAGGACAGTGGTCGACCGACCGCGTGGAACAAGAGCTGGTCCGCTTCGAATCGGTCGTGGGCTCTGCCCGGGCCGCTCAGATGGCACTCCTCTCCGAGTTGGACCGCCGCCAGGTGACCATCGGGGACGGGTGCCGTTCCCTGCACGAGTGGACCGCTTCCCGGCTCGACCTTTCCCCGGAGAACGCCAAGGTGCTCGTGAACACCAGTAGACGGCTTGCTGATCTGCCCTACCTCTCGGAGAAGCTTTCGACCGGGGAGGTCTCCTTCGACCGGTTGGCCGAGGTTGCCAAGGTAGCCAGCCCCGGTAAGGAGCTAGCAACCCTCGAATGGTCGCTCGGGTGGGACCTCTCGGGACTCCGCCACCAGCTTTCCCTCCGCACCAGGTTGGAAAGGAGAGCCGAACAGTGGATCTGCTCCGAGCGCCTGGCCATCCAGGTAAACCTGGACCAGACCGCCTACCGGCTCTGGGGAGAGCTCCCCGGGGAGGCGGGGGGAATCGTCTCTTCGGCCCTCTCCACCCGGGGGGAGAGCTTCCCTCCCCTCCCCGACGGCACCAGAGGAACCCTCGGGCAACGGAATGCCGATGTTCTTACCTCGATCTGCACCGACTCCCTGACCGGGGGAAGCGGAGAGAACGGAGGAGGTTCCCAACCGCTCCTGACCGTGACCCTGGACGGCTCTCACCTCTCATCTGATGGTGAACCGGGAGAGACCGGTCTCTCGGTGCTCTCCGGTCCCCGGGTGGGTCCGGAGACCTTGGACGTTCTTCTCTGCACCGGGAAGGTCGAGATCAACCTGGTCACGAGCGACGGCAGACTCCTTGGCGTGGGAGAGGCCTTCTCCTACCTCTCCCCCCGGCTCCGTCGCCATGTACTGGCCCGAGACGGGGGTTGCACCGTGGATGGCTGTCAGAGCCGGTACCGGTTGGAGGCCCACCACGTCATCACCCGTCGGGAGGGCGGGAACCACCATCCGGGGAACCTGGCAACGTCTGTTGGTTCCACCATCACGTGGTCATCCACGGGTTGGGGTATCGGATCGACCCGGATAGCCCCCCCCACCGGAGGAGGTTTCTCAAACCCGACCGTCCACCGCGACCGGATCCGCCGTAACCGGCAGGCTTCTGCTTGATCTGGTGCGATGGCCGCCGGTGTGCGACGATGGGCTTCGTGGTGTCGCGAGAAGACAGCTCAGAGGCCGGTCGAACCGCAGTGTGGTTGATGGTCGTGCTCGTCGCGGCGTGCGGGACGGCTATATCCGAGCCGGCGGCCACCGAAGCAGCCGTTTCAACTACCCAAAGGGTACCGACATCGACCACCGGCTCGTCGTCGACCACAGCCGTGCCAACTGTTATGTCTTCGTCGACCGTGCCTCTGGCGATGACTACCGAGACCGTGTTGGCGGGTGAGGGTGGTGTGGTGATATTGCCCGAGGGTGCGGCCGACAGCCCAGTCACCCTATGGTCGGAGCCCTCGACGGTGGCGTTCGCGGTGGGTGAGGATCTTGTGATCGCCCAGCGCGCCGACCCCACCACGGTTGAGTCTCTGATCTATCCGTATTGGCCCTCGGGACCGCTGGTGGTATTCGAGCCTTCCGGGGTTCGAAAACTCGGTCCTCCGGAGGGCTTCGACAGCATCGCCCTTCACGACGCAGGGGTTGTCGAGGGCAGGCCGGTGGCCCTGGCCAGCATTCGTAGAGGGGTCGGTCCCTACGATACCGAAGAACGGCTCATTCCTTGGGCCCCGCCACCGATGCGATCACCGACCTGGGGGGGTCGGGTGGATGGGAGGGCGGGGTCCGTCAGGCGCGCATAGCTGGAACAGGCGCCGTTGCGATCGGAGGAGGCGAAGGGCGCTCATTCATCCACCGGCACCTGGAAGGAGGGGCCATCTGGAGTGCGGACCTGCCCGGCGAAGGATCGTCGCTCACGTTCATCGACAACCAGCTGACGGTTGTATATCCGACCTTTACCAGCGACTTTCCCGTCCTTTTAGTCACCCGATTCGACCTGGAATCGGGCGCTACGACGGATTCGATGGAGCTTTCCCTTCTCCTAGCAGAAGGACTTAGCATCGGCGGGGGCTTCTGCTTCTTCGCCGACGCGTTCCCCTCAGGTCTGTCATGCGACCAGACCTACGGTCCCCCGATACTCATCGACCTCCAAACCGGAAACACCAGGACCCACCCCACCCAACTCCGAGCCGTCGCCACCCACCCGAGAGATTGACACCACCGGCTCGCAGCCAGTCCGCGCCGCCGAAGCCACCCACACGCTCGCCCGCCGTTCTCCCGGGTCCCTAGACCAGATAACGACGTAGGGGCTCGGACATCGTCAGGACCGGTCGGTCGATGGACCAGCCAGAGATGTCGACCGACGCCTGGCCGTCGCAGGTCAGCTCTACCAGAGTACGGCCGACCACCGAGGCGAACTTGAACCCGTGGGCCGAACCGAGAGCGATGGCGGCGCCAGCATGGCCTGGAAGGAGGTCGATGACGAACTCCCGGTCGGGCGTCAGGGTGTAGAGGCACTGGCGTCTAGGACCGCACCGCGGGCACCCGGAAGCAGCCGATCGACAAAGGCCGCCAACCGCCCTTGGTACAAGGGATCAGGATCGAAGCCCCGCTGGTCGGGATCAACTTCGGCTCCGCCCACACGCCGGCGACGGCGATCGCACCGTCACTGCCAGCATGAACAGGGCCAATCATCGCCGATACCAGCGAGCCGGACAGCCGGTCGACTACAAGGAGTTTCCGGGCCGTTCGCATTGGCCCATCGCCGAGCCGGGATGGGAAGACGTTGCCCGCTATTGCCTGACCTGGGCCCAAGACAAGGGCGTCATCTAAGGAGGGCTCACAGCCTTGTATGCAGATCTAGTCGAGCTCCACGACACCCGGGAAACCGGCTCGGTAGGATTCGCCCCCTTGGCGCCAAGGGAGGTGCAAATGGAAGCGGGTCAGCTGGCGGATATGCCGCTGTTAAAGGAGCTCTCCGACGAGGATCGCGTAGTCCTGGCCGAACGCATGCGGGAACTCGAGGTCGCTGCCGGCAGCTACGTCGTGCAGCAAGGCGAGCTTTCATACCAGTTCTACCTGATCCTCGAGGGCACGGCGGCCGTGGATAGGGAGGGACAGCATCTGGGCGATCTCGGGCCGGGTGACTTCTTCGGAGAAATGGGCATCCTCGGTCACTCTCGGCGCAATGCCGACGTCGTAGCGACCTCGTCAATGCGGATGATGGTTTTGGTGGGTTGGGATCTCCGGATGCTGATGGACGAGTTCCCGCGCTTGCGCAATCGAATCCAGGGCGCCATGGTCGACCGGGTCGAGGGTTGATCGACCGGACCTGAAGAGGTCGAAAGGCAGCCGGGGTTCGAGGCAGCGCGTCAGCAGCGCCCCCGGCAGGACTTGAACCTGCGACACCCAACTTAGGAGGTTGGTGCTCTATCCCCTGAGCTACGAGGGCCGTGGGATGACTTTATCGTTAGCGGCGTGAACACCCCCATACGACCGGCCGGCATCGCCGGACCGGCTGCCAACTACGAGCTGGCGGTCACCGTCACCTCCGACAGCCGGCTCCTTTTCACTGCCGGCATCGTTGGTACTCGCCCAGACGGAACCATCGCCGCCGATATCGGCGAGCAGGCTGCCGAGATGTGGCGCAGTGTCGGCGTGGTCCTCACTGCCGCCGGTTTCGCGGTCGCCGACATCGCCTCCTACACGACCTATGCGGTGGTAGGCAATGACCTCGGGGCGGCGATGGCGGCCAGAGATCTCTTCTTCGGCGACCACCGGGCCGCCTCGACTCTGATCCCCGTGCCGGCCTTGGCCAGGTCCGAGTGGCTGGTCGAGGTCACCGTGGTAGCTGCGAGTCGCTTCTAGACGACGGCGCCGGCGGTCCGACAGTCGGCGGCGAAGGACTCCAAGGCCTCGGCATCGTCGACGCAGTTGGGGACCATGCCCATGATCCGGGCCAGTCCGGCCTGGCGATAGTCGGCCAGCAGGTTGGCTCGCGCCTCCCCCGGGGGGGGGAGATGGGACTCCCACCAATGCAACGAAACCGCCAGCGACTTCGGATCGCGGCCGATCTCCTCGCACCGGGCGGCGATCACCGGAAGGGCCTCCCTGACTTGGCCAGGCTCCAAGCCGTCGAGGTTCAGCTCGTCGGCATAGCGGGCAGCGAGCCGCCAGGTCACCTCCGGTCCATTGCCGCCCACCATGATCGGCACACGGGGTCGCTGGACTGGCTTCGGTTCGTTGATGGCATCCTCGACTCGGGCGTATCGCCCCGCGAAGGTTGCCCGCCCGGGGCCCATCATTCGCGCGATCACCTCGAGATGGTCGCCCAGCGCCGCCAACCGTGCCTTGGTGGCGGGGAAGCCGTATCCGTAGGCAACCCACTCGTCCTTCTTCCAACCAGCGCCTATGCCGAGCACCATTCGTCCCCCCGTCTGGACGTCCATGGTGCTGATCATCTTCGCCACCAGCGCCGGGTTGCGGAACCCGGTGCAGATGACCAGATGACCGAGCAGTACCCGACTGGTGACTGCCCCGATCGCCGCCAGAGTCGAGAACGACTCAAAGGTGATCTCGTCGGTGGGCTCGGGAATCGTGGTGAAGTGGTCGAACACCCACAGCGACTCGAACCCGAGCGTCTCGCCTTCCCGGGCCAGGGCCACGCTGCGAACCCACGCTCGTTGCGGGTCCCAACCGTCATACTCTCCCGTCCAGCCTTGCGGCACGATCACGCCAACTTGCATCTTGTCTCCTGCTCGGGCGAACCAACCTACCTACACTCGGTCGGGTCATGCGTTTCGGCGTGTTCACTTTCGGCAGCGTCGAGATGCCCGATCGCGGCTCAGGCCCACCAGCTCCCACCGACCGCCGCTACACCCAGAAAGAGATCTGGGCTACCACCGAGCAGCTGATCGAGTTGGGCATCCTGGCCGACCGCATCGGTTACGACTCGTATTGGTTCACCGAGCACCACTTCCAATACGAGGGCTATGAGGTCACTCCCAATGCCGTGCTGCTGGGCACGTGGCTGGCGGCGAAAACCCAGCGGATCAAGCTCGGGGCCCTCTTCAACATCGTCCCCCAATGGCATCCGCTTCGTTTGGCCGAGGATTTCGCCACCTTCCACAACCTCTCCGGGGGGCGGGGCATGCTGGGCGTCGGCCGGGGGACTGTGCCACGGGAGTTGTTGCCACTGAGTCCGTTCGGGGTCTCGATCGGTTCCTACGACAATCCCGACCGGGCAGCCGACGACGAGAAGAACCGGAAGGTCTTCGCGGAGTCGATCGAGATCATCAAGCGAGCTCTCGACTCCGACGAGTTCTCATACCAAGGCGAGTTCTTCCGACTTCCCCCCCCCGGCATACCCGACCGGGGATCCACCGTGCAGACGCTCTCCCTGGTGCCGCGACCGCTGTATCCATATGAGATGTGGCAGGCCATCACCTCGCCACCCACGCTGGAGGCGGTCCCGCGCGGCGGCCACGGGGGCGTCTTCTGGAACATGCACCACAGCTTCGTCAAGCGCTGGTGGGACAAGTTCGCCGAGATTTACGAAGAGACCCACGGTGCGCGGCTGGCGTCTGGTGAGAAGCGCATGCTGGTTCTCAACACGCGAGTGGCCGACACCCGGGAGGAGGCCATGGCGGCGGCGCGACCGGGGCACGACGAGTTCTGGAAGTTCCTCGGCCCCTATGGGTGGTCGCGGGGCTACATGGGGGAGAACGGCAAGCCGGCGCCACCGGGTCTCATCCCCACCCTCGAGCAGTCGATGGAGCAGAAGGCCTGGATCATCGGCACGCCCGAGATCGTCGCCGAGGGCATCGCCTTCCATCGCGACCAGCTTGGCGCCGACGGGTTCATCATCTTCCCGCAGTTCGCTGGAGAACCGTTCTCGCTAACCCAGGAGCAACTCCACCGCTTCTGGGATGAAGTGGTTCCGTTGCTCTAGTGCACCGTCTGGGAAGTAGCGTGAGGGTCTCGCCGACCCACGACGCCCCTGGCGGCGTCCTCCTCCTCGACGCAGCGCATGGGCTGCGCCTTCGTCGTGCGTCCTGGCCAGGAACGCCGTGGCCTCGCCGATACCCTCACGCTACTTCCCAGACAGAGCTCTAGGAGACCCCGAAGTCCGCTCAGGCGGTCCAGCTCGCGGTGGTGGTACGAGCCACCAACCGCCCGGCATGGAGTACCAATCGGTCCCCAGGTTGCTCGGCAATGGCCTCTCGGACCGTTTCGGCCCGCACTGCCATCAGGTCGGCGGGAGCGCCAGGGACGACCTCGACGATGGGCAACCCCATGACGGCACGAACCGCCCGTGACACCAGCCGCCATGACTCGTCGACGGAAAGGTGTGCCGCCGAAACAAGCAGGGAGGCGGTCTCGAGCGGATCGGAGCGGCCGATCACGTAGAAGGGGTCCTGGACGTTGTCGGCTCCCGCCGCTACCAGCACCCCGGTCTCGAGGAGGGCCCTGACTCCGGCGAGACCTCGAGGGGGGCCAGCCTCGATGCCCCGCGCCTGCAGAAACAGATTGGTGCGCGGGTTAGTGACCACCGCTACCCCGGCGTCGGCCAGCATTCGCCCGATCTCTCGCTGTCGGGCGGCGGGCAGCAACCCGTGACTGACACAATGAGAGGCCGTGACCCTTCCTCCGAGGCCGCGGACCGACACTCGTCGGGCCAGCTCGGGGAGGTGTTGGACCGTCACGTCGAGGACCTCGTCGAAATGGAGGTCGGCCGGCAGCCCTGACTCGGCGGCGGCCGCCAGGGCGACATCCACTGCTCCCAGCGGGTCTTCGTCGAGATGTGGACACGTGCCGACGACATCGACCCCGCTGGCGAGAGCGAGCTCCAGGAGCTGTCTGCCGATCGCTCCTTCAGGACCGGTGACCGGCATGGCCAACGCCACTATCTGTAGATCGCACAGATGGGCGACCCTCTTCTTGACTTCGGTGAGCGCGATCACCGACTTTCCCCCGTTCTCGGGATTGACGTCGGCGTGACTGCGAATGGCGGTGGTGCCAGAGGCGACCAGCTTCCGGACCGCTCGTTCGGCCCGTTCGGTGATGTCCTCGACGTCGACGGTGGGCCATGCGGCCCGGATGGCCTCCACCGCTCCCAGTAGATCACCGGCCGGGTTGGGGAAGACGTCGGCGGTGAAGGCCTTGTCGAGGTGGGCGTGGGGCTCTCCCAGCGCCGGCAACAACAGGCGGCCATCGAGATCGATGATCTCATCACCCTCGACCGGCTGCCCGCCCACCGAGGAGATGACCCCCCCTTGGATAGTCACGTCGGCGATCGTTCCGTTGGCCATCCGCGCCTTGTGCAACACCAGCACTGGAGGGCCGGGCCGATCAAGCAAAGAAGGACTTCTCCAGCACAGCTGTGTTGATCTCGCCCGCCGAGAAGGTTCTCCCCGTGCGAATGTTGTTGAGATGGAGCACGGCAGGGGAATGTAGGTCGAGAGGGATCTCGTAGAAGTCGCGGCCGGCCTCCTCGTAGATCTCCACGAAGGGCCGGCCATAGGCCGGCGAAGCCTTGGAAACGACCCGGTTGATGACCCGGGCGCACTCCTCGTCAGTGGTGTCGACGTAAATGGTGGCGGCTCCTCCGTACAGGAGCGAGTCGTTGATTCGCCCCATTGCCGTCAGGTCGTCGGTGGTGAGGGGGGGGATGACGCCGTAGCCGTGGGCGTACCGGGTGGTGCGGAGTTCGAAGCCTTCTTCACCCAGCCGATGCAGGCTCTGCTCGACGATCCGGCCGGCCACCTGCACTGCGCACACCAGGCTGCGATTGGGGGCGATCAGAATGTAAAGGTCGGAAAGGGCCACTCGGCAAGCGGCCGCGATGGCGGTGGCGGTCGAGTCGCCCACCGGCTCGGAGGCTTGGATGCAGACCACCGCCTCGTGATGGTCGTCTCGGTAGTCCGTGTACTCGAAGTAGTGGTCGAGGTTGGCGCGATTGAGTGCCCGACCCGGGCCGGCCAGGATGGCAGCGAAGGCCTTACCGGGCTGATCGATCCGCCAGCCGGCGATCTGGGAGGCGACGCAGGCCTCCTCTGGCCGGTCGATCATCACACGCACGGCCGACAGGCTTCGCGACCCCAAGACGAACGGCTCGTAGCTGACTTCGGCCAAACCGCCCAGCGTGATGATGGTGTAGTACCTGGCGGCCGCCCAACCGCCGGGCGCCTCGAGGCCCATGTCGATGAGCGTGGCGCCACTGTCCTGGCGGGTTACGGCTACACCGAGCGATTCGGGTGCGGACAAGATGGTCCTGACCACCTTCATCGCCTCCCGGTTGATCGAAACGGGGGGTCTCATGAGTTCACGGCGGGCTCGCCTCCCGCCCTCCCAGCCCGGCGTCGACGGGGATGATCGCCCCGTTGATGTACGAGGCCTCGTCCGAGCACAGGTAGAGGATGGCATCAGCAAGCTCGCTGGTGCTACCGAACCGGCCGCCGGGTATGTAGCTCTGGAGCGCCGCCTGACGATCGGGGTCGGGGATCCCGGCGAGGAGCATCTCGGTGGCGATCAGCCCGGGGGCCACCGCGTTCACCCTCACTCCGGACCCGGCCAGGTCCAGCGCCATGGCGCGGGTGAGGCTTTCGATGGCTCCCTTGGTCAGGCAGTAGGCGGTGCGATTCGGCACCGCCAGCCGAGCGAGGATCGACGAGACATGGATGATCACTCCTCTATTACGCTCCGCCATCGACCTGGCCACCTTTTGGCTCAGGTGGAAGACGCCGCGGACGTTGACGTTCCATAATCTGTCCAGGTCGTCGATGGAGACATCGAAGAAGGGGCTGCGATTGGTGGCCGCGGCATTGTTGACGAGTATGTCGACCGGTCCCCTCCAGTCCGAGACCGCGTCGACCATCGCCTCGACGGCGCCAGGATCGCCGACGTCGGCCTGGAAAGGCCGAGCAAGGCCGCCCGCCCCTTCGATGGCCGCCTTTACCTCTTCGGCACCCGACCGGTCTTCCCGGTAGTTGATGGCAACCGCCGCTCCTTCGCCTGCAAATGCCCGGGCGGTGGCGGCACCGATGCCGCGAGACGCGCCGGTGACGAGGGCTAAGCGGTGTTCGAATCTTCTCGATTGACTCATCACTCGATGATGGCGATGACCGTGCCCACCGGGACCGTGCTCTGCTCATCCACCAGGATGGCGGTGATGGTGCCGGCTGCCGGAGAGGGCAGCTCGGTCTCGATCTTGTCGGTTTCGATGATGGCGATGATCTCGCCTTCGGCAACCGCGTCCCCGGTTCGTTTGTGCCACACCGAGATCGTGCCTTCCTCCATGGTGAGGCCCCACTTGGGAAGGATCACCTCATGCGCCATCTGCGATCACCTTGCGAACGGCCGCCGCCACGTCATCGCGGCCGGGGATCACGTACTTTTCGAGAACGAGCGAGAAGGGAATCGGCGCGTCGAGGGCGGCCACTCGCTGCACCGGAGCCTTCAACGACCGGAAGCACTCCTCGGAGATCAAGGCGGAGAGCTCGGAGGCGAGTCCGCCTATCTTGGGGGCCTCATTGGCTACCACCGCTCGACGAGTCCGGGCGACCGAGGAAACGATGGTCTCGGCGTCGTAGGGACGGATGGTGCGAAGGTCGATGACCTCGCAGTCGATCCCTTCGGCGGCGAGGGTTTCGGCGGCGGCGAGGGACTCTGTCAGCATTCGCATCGCGGCGACGATGGTGACATCGGTGCCCGGGCGACGCACGGCGGCCTGCCGGAGGGGGGTTCGGTAATAGCCCTCCGGCAATTCCCCTTTGCTCGAGTAGAGCGCCTTGTGTTCGAGGAACAGGACCGGATCGTCACTCTCGATAGAGGAGATCAGCAAGCCTTTGGCGTCGGCGGGGTTAGAGGGCCCCACGACCACCAAGCCAGGCACGTTGAGGAACCAGCCCTCTACGGACTGGGAATGATGGGGACCTCCGCCGAAACCACCACCGGTGGCCGTGCGGACGACGATCGAGGCCTTGAACTGGCCGTCGAACATGTAATGCATCTTGGCGGCGTTGTTGACGAGCTGGTCGAAGCACTCGCCGAGGAAGTCCGCGAACATGATCTCTGCGACTGGGCGCATTCCCACCATCGCCGCACCCACACAGGTTCCCACGATGGCGGCCTCCGAAAGCGGGGTATCGCGCACCCGTTCCTTTCCGTACTTCTTGAACAGGTTGCGGGTGACTCCGAAATCTCCCCCCATGGCGCCGATGTCCTCGCCGATGAGGAACATCTCGGGGTGTTCCGCCATGGCCAAGTCGAGGGCCTCGTTGAGGGCCGCGACCATGGTCTTGGTGCGGGGGGGGGAAAGGGTCGTGGCCGGTTGTGTGATGGTCATCGGGTCGTGATCTCCCAGCCCACGTAGACGTCGGTGGTGGCCTTGGCCGGATCGGGCGTGGGGCTGGCCAGCGCAAACTCGATCCATTCCTCGATCCTGGCCTTCTCGGCGCCTTCGATGGCGGTCAGCTCGCCTTCCTCGACCTCGCCGGTGTCGAGCAGGCGCGTGCGGGCGAGCCTGATCGGGTCGCGGTCTTCCTTCCAATGCCGCACCTCCTCGGCGGGTCGGAACTCGCCGGCGAAGATCCCCTGCCAGCGCCAGGTCTTGAACTCGAGGAAGAACGGGCCCTTGCCGGCCCGGATATGGGCGACGGCCTGCCCCACCGCCTCATAGGAGGCCTCGAAGTCGTTGCCGTCGACCTGTTCGTGGGCTATGCCGTAGCCGGCGACCATGTCGACGATGTCCCCGGAGGCGTGGGCCTCCGCCACCGGCGTGGAGATGGCGTAACCGTTGTTGACGCAGGCATAGAGAACCGGGAGCGACCAGATCTTGGCCATGTTGAGGCTCTCGTGGAACTCGCCGCGTCCGACGGTGCCATCGCCGATGATGCAGCAGGCGACCTTCGGTTCGTTGCGCATCTGATTGGCCAGCGCCACACCCAAGGCGGTGGCCATGTAAGAACCTTCGACGGCGTTGTTCCCGAAGTTCCCCACCTCCGGATCGGCCGAGTGGAGGCTTCCGCCCTTGCCGCTGCAGACTCCGGTCGCTCGGCCGAAAAGCTCGGCCATGATGGCCCGGCCGTTGCCCTTGTGTCGCTCCTGGGCCAGGGCGTTGACACCGTGGCAGCGATGGTCCGGGAAGAACGCGTCGGTCTTCTCGAGATGGGCGGCGAGGGCGGCTTGAATGGCCTCCTGCCCCAAGCCGGTGTGGAGCATGCCGGGGACGTTCCCCTTCTGGAATTCTCGTTCCAAGCCCTGCTCGAACGCCCGGACGGTCCACATGGAGCGGAAGAGCGAAAGCAGCGTATCGACGTGAACGGCCATGGGAATCGACCTTAGCCCGTGGATAACTTCGGCGCTCCACGGTGCCAGCTCATAGAGCGGCCGTAGAGGGGGGCCGGATTTGATAGCTTGCGGAGGCGGCATGCACTACCGAATGCTTGGTTTTCTGGAAGCCGAGACCGGAGACGGCCCGGTCGACCTCGGGCCGCCCAAGCAACGGACGCTGCTGGCCGTTCTGCTGACCCATCCCAATCAACTCGTCTCGACCGGTCGGCTCATCGAGCTGCTCTGGGGGGATGAGCCTCCTAGAACCGCCTCGCATTCGGTGCAGGTCTACGTGTCGGCGCTGCGGAAGTCGTTGGCGGACGGTGAGAAGGTCATCGAAACCAGGGCCCCGGGGTATTTGCTCAGGGTCGACCCGTCGGACATCGATGCCGGGCGGTTCACCCAACTCGTCGAAGAAGGTGGTGACCGGATTCGTTTGGCTCTCGACCTCTGGCAGGGAAGCCCGCTGGCCGACTTCACGTATGAGCAATGGGCCCAGCCCCACATCCGCAGGTTGGAGAGCCTTCACGCTCGCGCCGTAGAGATGCTGGCGGCCGCCGAGCTCGAAGACGGGCGACCGGCCGAGGTGCCGGCATTGGTCGGGGTGCTCATCGAGAAGGAGCCGTTGCGCGAGGAGCCGCGGCGGTTGCTCATGCTGGCGCTTTATCGAACCGGCCGGCAAGCGGAGGCACTGCGGGTCTATCGGGATTTCCGCAAGGTGCTGGGAGACGAGATGGGAGTCGATCCCTCCGCCGATCTGGCGCAATTGGAGGAGCAGATCCTGTTGCAGGACCCGCTGCTGGCACCGCGGAGTCGATCATCGGCCGTAGGTGAGGCTCGAAACCCTTACAAAGGGTTGGGGGCCTTCGACGAAATCGATGCCGGTGATTTTTTCGGCCGGGACAAACTGGTGGCCCAGATGGCCGGTGCCCTGGCGGCAGGAGACCGGTTGCTGGTGGTGGTGGGGCCTTCGGGGAGCGGGAAGTCCAGCGTGGTGAGGGCCGGGTTGGTCCCGGCGTTGCGAGAGGGCGCGGTACCGGGTTCGGATCGGTGGGTCCTGACCACCATGGTGCCCGGCCGGCACCCCTTCGAGCAGCTGGAGGCGGCGCTCCAACGGGTGTCGCGCTCAGAGGTACCGGCGGTTCTCGAGCAGCTCAACGAGAGCGAGACCGGGCTACTGCGAGTGGCATTGCGGATTCTCCCCGACGAGAAGTCGGAGCTGCTGCTGGTGGTCGATCAGTTCGAGGAGTTGTTCTCACTGGTTCCCGAGCGCACCCGCCGGCGTTTTCTCGACAACCTGGTGACCGCGGTCACCGATCCCCGCAGCCGCTTCCGGGTCGTGCTCACGCTGCGGGCGGACTTCTACGACCGCCCGTTGCTCTCCTCCCGGTTCGCACCTGTTTTCGCCTCCAGTGTTGTCAATGTGGTCCCGTTGACTCCCGCTGAGCTGGAAGCTGCGGTGGTCGAACCGGCCGAAGGTGTCGGAGTCCGGGTGGAACCGGCGTTACTAGCCCAATTGATAACCGACATGGGAGAAGAGGTAGCCGCTCTCCCTCTGCTTCAGTACACCCTCAACGAGCTGTTCAACGTGCGAGTCGGGCAGGCGTTGAGGCTGGACGGCTATACCCGGCTGGGAGGCCTGCACGGGGCCCTCACCGCTCGGGCCAACCAGCTTTTTGAGCGTTTCGACGCCGGTGCCCAGGAGGTCGCCAAACGTCTTCTGCTGCATCTCGTGGGCCTCGAACGAGGCAGCGATGCCACCCGCAGGCGGGTGACGCTCGACGAGCTGCGTGGCCTTGGCGAGATCGATGAGGTGCTGGGTAGTTTCATTTCCCACCGCTTGCTGACGGCTGATCGTGACCCGCTCAGCGGGAGAGCCACCATTCAGGTCACCCACGAGGCGCTGCTTGACGGCTGGGCGCGGCTTCGGGATTGGATCGAAGCCCATAGCATCGATCTGCAGCGACGATCGACACTGGCATCGGCGGCGGCGGAGTGGGAAGCCTATGGGCACGACTCGGACTACCTGCTGACAGGCGGTCGTTTGGCGCAGCTCGAGGCATGGACGACGGCAACAACATTGTCAATCGGCCCTATCGAGCGGGAGTTTCTCGAGGCCAGCCTCGAATTTCGCCAGGTTGTCGAAGGCGAAGACGAGGTACGCCGCCAGCGGGAGGCTGATATGGCTCGCCGGGCCAGACGGAGGCTGTGGGGGCTGGAGGCGGCGCTAGTGCTCCAAGGTGGCCCTCGAGCCGTCGGGGAGGGGAGGAAGAAAGGCGTCTTTGCGGCCACTGCCGCCTATGAGGTGCTGGCCGCCCTCCCCGACCCGTTACCCAAGATCGTCTGGATATCGGAGGGTCGTGGTGACAACGGGATCCTCGACATGGTCGGCGACGGGTTCGACCGAGCCGTCAGCGAGCTCGGCATCGATGCCAAGGAGTACCCCGCTGATATCTTCAAGGCCGCCGATGAGGTGCGTCGCCTCTCGGATGGCGGTGTCAGGTATGTGCTTGGCGCGAGCTTCATTATGGCCGCCGCCATCGGGGAATCAGCCACGGAGTTCCCCGAAACTCGGTACGTCGTGTGGGACGTCGAGCTCGGCGAGCTTCCCAACGTCGCCTACTGGAGCTTCGCCGATCAGGAGGGCTCCTTCCTGGTGGGAGCCGCCGCTGCCCTCAAGTCGGAGAGCGGGGTGGTCGGGTTCGTGGGGGGGGTCGACATCTCCGTGATCCACAGGTTCGAGGCCGGGTTCGAGGCCGGCGCCAGGGCCGTCAGCCCGGACATCGAGATCCTGGCCGAGTACCTGACCCCCTTCTGGGAGTTCAGCGGGTTCTCGAGCGAGACCCTGGCCCAGGTCAAGACCGAACCGATGTATCGGGCCGGGGCGGACGTCATTTACCACGCCGCCGGTCATTCGGGTCAAGGGGTGTTCCAGGCGGCGGTCGTCGAAAGTCAGCGACAGGGCCGGCACCTATGGGCCATCGGTGTCGACTCCGACGAGTACAAGTCGGTTCTCCGGGCGTCTCACGTTGACTTCGGTGGGCCCGACCCCCAGCGGTGGCAGCCGCACATCCTCACCTCGATGATCCATCGAATCGACGTCGGCGTCTACACGGCGCTCGAAGAGCTCTCCCAAGATCGGTTTACCCCCGGACCTCGCGTCTTGGGCATCATCGAGGGCGGCGTCGATTACTCGCAGAGCGGCGGCTTCATCGCCGACATCGTCCCGGTTCTTGACGATCTCAAAGCGCGGATCATCGCTGGCGAGATCGTCGTGCCGACCGTGCCAGAGGCTTGCCTGCCGGAACCCGGCTTCTGCACCAGGTACCAGATCGATGGATGACTCAGGAATCGATCCTTCATACTGGTGCCGATGACGCAACCCTCGGCGCTGTTGGTGCTGGGCGCCACCGACCCCTTCCACCAGCGGCTGGCAGAAGCCGCGACCACAGGACTAGAGCGGCGGTTCACCGTGACCTGCCTCGATCTGGTGGCGCAAGGGTTTGTTATGGCGATGTCGGCGGAGGAACGACGGGCTTACCACGGCAACCACCCGATCTTGGACCCCCAGGTGGCCTCGCATGCGCGTCTGGTCGCTGCAGCTGCCGCCCTGGTGTTCGTTTTTCCGACCCGGCTCTGGACTCCGCCTCCGTTGGTGAAGGGCTGGTTGGAGCGGGTGTTGGCGCCCGGAGTGGCGTTCGTGTTCGATTCCCAGCATCGGGTCCGGCCCAACCTTCGAACGGTCAGGTCGATCGGCGGCATCACCACCTGCACGCAGACCGCCGCCGAGGTGAGAGCGGGTGGAGATGGTTCGAGAACCACCGTATTGCGGACCCTGCGCCTCAACGTGCCGGGGCGGGTTCGAACGGCTTGGTACGCCTTGTACGAATACGAGGCGGCGGCGCCGGGAGCCAAGGAGGAGTTCGTTGCGCAGGTGGCGCGGGGGATGGGCCGTCTATGAGGGTGTTGGTGATGTCCTGCCACCCGTGTGATGAGTCGTTCACCACCTACGTGGCGGCCCGGGTCGTTGCCGTTCTGAGTAGCCGCCATCAGGTCCGCCATCACGACCTTTACACCGCTGACGGCATCGGGCTTCTCGAGGAGACGGAAGCGGTGGTTTGGGTGTACCCGACCTGGTGGTCTGGCCCGCCCGCCCGCATGCTCGAGTTCATCCACGCCCATTTCGGCGCCAAGCACCCCCACCTCGACAAGATCGAGAAGATGGTGGTGGTGACCTCCCACGGTTCCTCTTGGTGGGTGAACGGTTTCGAGGGAGGAGTGGGGAAGCGGTTGATGACCAGGGCCCTTCCGACTCTGGCGGCACCGGGGTGCCGGACAAGGTGGATCGCCATGTACGACATCGATCGTTCGACCGAGCGTGATCGGGTTCGATTCGTTGCCAGGGTGGAGAGGGAGCTCTCCCGGCTTTAAGCAGGGAGCCGGAAACGCGCCACTTCACGCAAGGTGTCGCCGAAGGTGGCAACGATCTGGTCGAAGGTCTGGCGGCCGGCGTCGGCGGTGGCACCGCTCGGATCGCCTATGTGGCCTTCCCTCCCGAAGTCGTTGGAGAGCCAGCCGAACGTGACCGGCCCCCCGAAGCGAACATAACGGTTGGCCAGGTCCGGCACGTTCGGCGTCGCGAGGTCCATCCGCACCAGGTGGGGCGCCAGGTGCAGCATGAGCGAGGTCTCGAGAAAGCCTCCATGGATGCCCATGCCTCTTTCGGTGGGCGCCGATTCCCCCCCCTGATCGGGAGGCACCATCGGGTGGGCGAGGAAGGTCATCCAGCCATGCTGCAGACGAAGCTCTCGACAGGCGACGTTGAGGAGGGCGCTGTTGCCCCCGTGTCCGTTTAGAAATACGAGCTTGCGAGTCGGCAGGGTTGTCAGGGAACGGCCTAGGTCTTCGATGACGGAGAGGAGGGTGCGGGCAGAGAGCCACAACGTGCCCGGCGCCCAGGCGTGTTCATTGGACTTGGTGACGGCCAGGGGGGGGAGCAGCCAGAGATCGAGCTCATCGCCGAATCGGGCCACGGCCTCGTCGGCAGCGGCGGTCGGAATGAGGAGATCGGTGTTGAGCGGTAGGTGGGGTCCGTGTTGCTCGATCGCCCCGACCACCAGCACCAGGATCGAATGCTCGTCCAACCTCTCGTCGATCTCGGGTAGTCGTAGCTCTTCGAGGCGTCGCACCGACATCGAAACTAACTCTTGTCCGGACCGGATGCCTGGCGGAGGGGGTTCATTCCGTCGCTCCATAGAGGGGGGTGCTTCGGCGGATCGCCGCCCAGCGGCCGGTCCCGTACTCGAAGTGCCACCATTCCTGGGCCAGGACGACGAAGCCGGCCTCGGACATCGTCCAAAAGAGCAGGCGGCGCAGGTCGCGGACCAGGCCGGGAGTTTCCTCGAAGGCGGCGGTGTGGGCCGCCTCCGAGAAGTCGTCGAACGTGGTCCCGAGGGCGAGGGGGGTTCGATCGTGGGTCAAGGTCAGGTCGACGGTGCCGCCGGTCAAGTGGGGCGGCGGCTTGGTTGGATCGGTGCTCGGTTCGGCTACGAATCCGGGCGGTAGTTGGGGGTCGGAATAGGCGGCTCGGTAGAGCTCGGTCTGCAATTGGAGTGATCGCCAGCCGTCGAACACCGCCAATCCGAACCCCAGGGGAAGGATGGCAACCGCCCTGGTCAGGCGTTCGAGAGCGCCAGCTCGCAATCGCGTGTCGGGCCGGGCGCCCGCCAACCCCAGACGGTGGTAGCAACCCAGCACCGAGATGAGTGGATGCGAGACCTCCACCAGCGGCTCTCCGCTGGGATTACGAACGGGAGGCGCCGGTGGATCGACCAGCAGCGGCAGGGGTGGGCTGGTCGGGGCGTCGATCCCGAGGTCGGCTGGATCGACGGCGAAGGCCTCGAAGTTCGGATAGCTCACGATCGGTCGACGACCTCGGCCACGATCTCCATGAGATGGCGGGCTCCCTCCACCTCCACCACCGGCAGCAGGAACTCCTCGACCCCGAGACCTGCCAGCGCGGCGATCTGGTGGGCGCATTCGTCGACGGTGCCGGCGATTACGAATGGCTCTACCCACTCTTCCTTGATGTGCCTAGCAGCCGCGTCAAGTCCATCGGGCAGGGCGGCGCGGACCACTTCGACGTCCTCGTCGGTCATACCGATCAACTCCCGCACCCGAGGAGGGGAGTCGAGGAAGCGGTAGCTGAAATGCCGCTTGGCCCGGTCCATGCCGGCCGTATCGGTGATCACGAACGTTGAGTAGCAAAGGCGGGGATTGTTGCCTGCCGCTGCTCCGGCCGCCCTGACGAGATCGAAGTGCTCGGCGAGCAGGTCCCGATGAATGAACTCGAGCAGCACCCCATCGGCCACTTCTCCCCCTAGAGCCAGCATCTTGGGCCCCCGACCGGCCAGCCAAATCTCGATGTCGGGCCGGGCGTAAGCGAGGCTGGCCTTGCGCAACGAAAACGACGTTCCCTGGTAGTCGGTCTGGCGGCCGGAGAAGAGCGCCCGGCAGGCGGCGACGGTCTCCCGCACCGCGGTCATCGACCTTCGCCGATCGATTCCGAGCGGATCGAGAGTGAGGCTGCCGCCGGCGCCGATGCCGAGGAAGGCCCGTCCTCCGGCCAGCTCGTCGAGAGTGGCAATGGCGCCGGCAGTGGAGGCGGGGTGGCGGGTGAAGGGGTTGGTGATGCCGGGTCCGATCGAAACACCTCTGGTGGCGAGCGCCACCGCCGTGAGCGTCACGTAAACGTCGCGAGCGGTCAGGCCTTCGTCGTAGACCCAGCAGCGTCGGTAGCCGAGAGCTTCGGCGAGGCGGGCAAGGTCAGCTACCTCCGGGGCCGGAACCTCGGGCATGAAGTTGACTGCAGCAGCAATCACGGCCCGGAGGCTAACGAGACGAGGAGTCTGCCTCCCACCATCGTCTTGGACGACCCTGGACGCTCCCCGAGCACCGGGCGGTCGGATCTAATTGTGAGCCTCCAGCAGATGGCACTCCACCGGGGCCAGTAGCGCCGCGACCTCGCCGGCCCCGACCCGATCGAAATCCGTCACCTTGGTTATCGCCACGATGAACCGCGCCGACTCCGGAACCCCTTTGCGGCCTCCGATCGGGTTGGCCAAGAGGCGGGCCGCCCGCGCCGGGGTCAGGTGGTCGTATGGGGAGCATCCGGCGGCCGCCGCCACCCGGAGGGGCCGGTGAGCGACGTCCTCGATGACTCGGTTGATGGCATCGGCCGCCATCACCGCCACCACCAGCGTTGTCCGGGAGGGAATGAGCGGTTCGTGTGGCGCCGGCGCTTTGACCCTTCTCTGTCGAGCTCCATCTGCCTCCACCACGATGACGTCGGCCATTCTTTGGTCGTAGAGGTGGTCCACCCACTCGGAGGGGGGACCCACGGCCTTGTGCCCGTCGGTGCTGGCGACCACGAGGCAGGCTCCGTCGGTGTCGAGGAGGGCCCTGACTCGAACCGGATCGGGTGCCGTCACCGGAAGGCCACCGGTTTGATCGGCGCCCATCTTGGTGGTGGTGGTGAGCACGACCTTTTGGTGGGCGGTGCGCAGTTCATCCACCAATCGAAAGGCGAGGGTGGTTTTGCCACCCGCCCCCACCAGGGCGATCAGCTCGGGGGACTTCACCCCGAAGGCTTCCACGAGCCCAATAAACGCCTTCTGGCGCGCCAAGTACGACCTATAGGTCGTACTTGGCGCGCCAAAACGGATTGGGGTGGGCCGCGTAGAGCGGCTGGGGGAGTTGCTCAACGGCTCATCCATGCCAGCGCCGCAGCTACGACGCCGGTTCCGACCGCGTGAGCCTTGTCGGAGATCCGAAAGGCCAGG